>VAOW01014312.1_pt1 | contig 167860 bp, 158 predicted proteins | sample 3393921 | NCBI WGS metagenome assembly VAOW01 (sample SAMN08290428, study PRJNA428436) | hydrothermal vent metagenome | isolation source: Deep-sea hydrothermal vent chimney | place: Indian Ocean: Southwest Indian Ridge | depth 2742 m m | reverse complement strand
GCCGACTGATCGTCGACTGAATGACCGATAACCGCTCGACTTCCTGATGACTCAATGTGATGTTCTCCTCTGTCACGACCCCTCCCAAAATCAAAAGGGGATATTTTAGCTTGGGACAAAGGGGACATTACGGCTTTGGGCTAACAGCAAATAACTCGGCCTCTATCACTATGCCTTACTCCTGCGTTAGAATTTAGACCCCATTTTAACCTATTACCCATATGAAACAGCGAGGAACCATTTATTCCTTAGTCGCCCTTGTGGTTGGAAGGCCAAGGCGAAGGGCGGTGGTCTTGTCTTTCGTCTTTGGGCAGATCATGGTTTTAAGGTACCTTTAGGTGCGCCCTTTTAATAAGACCTCGTCTTTGTTGGGTATTACTAAGGGCACTGTCGACAGTTTGCTCGTGCACGTGAATAAAACGTAAGCGGTTAGATGCAGGCACAGTCTCGGCGCGATGTGCCAACGTCAGCTCTGATTCCGATCAGTACTTTTCCTACATCAGCGAACCAAATGAGGCGTCGGTGGCATGATGCGGTACCGGAACTCCGGCGATACGACAGCCCTGATTGATGGGGCCACCGGGAAACAGTTGATATAGCTGGCGCAGGCCACCTTGATCCGAAAACTGTTTGTCCAGTTCTCCGGCCAGTTCGCGCGCAGGCAGGACTTGCCCATTGTTCCGGTAGTGCAGACGCAAAAAGGCGATGACGTCCCAGTGTTTGTCGCTTAGCTCAATTTGCATTGCGTGCGCGGTTGTAATGGCGTCCTCTTCGGTCCAGTTTGCATAGGCATCCTGGGCCTCATCATTGTGAATACCAAATACCAGTTCCTGTTTCTCCTGCTCGCTTAAAGGGTCTGACATGATGACCTCCCGTGCGTTTCGTCTCGAATGAACTCAACAGCCGGATACCGGTGGCTTACCCGAAAAGCATAGCAGTCAGTAGATTTGGCGCCACTGCGGACCAGGTAGCTGCTATCTGAACGGTGATACGCTGACGGTGGTGGCGGGATAGAGAAAGGGCATGGTATGTGTCATACCCTGGTCTTTTTTGGGGATAATTGCCTGTCATGTTGTGACCGTTCATCGCTACCCCGTCTGCGTTAAACTGTGTGCTTCCGGCCCTGCCGATAAATCTGCGTTTATGCTGCCATGTCTGATCGTGCCCAGGACGTTTCTGCCGCTCTGCCCATTGATGCGGTGTTGCCAACATTGCGTGTTGCCCTGGCACGGGGTACACGGGCGGTGTTGCAGGCGCCGCCGGGTGCAGGCAAGACGACGCGGGTACCACTGGCACTGTTGGGAGAGTCGTGGCTGGCGGGGCGGCGGATCATTATGCTGGAGCCACGCCGACTGGCGACCCGGGCGGCGGCACGGTACATGGCGGCGCAGTGTGATGAGGCCGTGGGTGAGACGGTGGGCTATCGGGTGCGGCTGGACAGCCGGGTGGGGTCGATGACACGCATCGAGGTGGTGACCGAAGGAATCCTGACACGCATGATACAGGATGATCCCACCTTGGAAGGTGTAGGATGTGTCATTTTCGACGAATTTCATGAGCGCAGCCTGCATGCCGATCTGGGGCTGGCGCTGGTACTGGATGCGGCGACAGCCCTGCGTGAGGATCTGCGTATTGTGGTGATGTCGGCCACGCTGGAAGGCGAACGGGTGGCCGACCTGCTGGGGGCACCGCTGATTACCAGCGAGGGGCGGAGCTGGCCGGTCAAAATGCACTATCGACCCACCGGGGCCTTTCCTGGCACGACGCCGAGGCAACGGCGCGCACAGTGTCTGGCGGTTGTGGGTGTGGTGCACGAGGCGCTGGTGCAGGCATCGGGCAGCCTGCTGGTGTTCCTGCCGGGTGAGGCGGAAATCCGTACGCTGGAGCAGGCGCTGCGCGGTGTGGTGAGCGAGGATGCGACGCTACAGCTCATCCCGCTCTACGGCAATCTGCCGCAAAAAGAACAGGATCGTGCCATCCGACCCAGCCCGGTCGGTTGCCGCAAGGTGGTGTTGGCGACGGCCATTGCCGAGACCAGTCTGACCATTGAGGGTGTGTGTGTGGTGATCGATACCGGGCTGCGTCGGGTGCCGCGTTTCGACCCGCGCATCGGTATGACCCGTCTGGTGACTCAGCCAGTCTCGCGTGCCAGTGCCCTCCAGCGTAGCGGCCGTGCCGGGCGTCTGGAGCCCGGAGTGTGCTATCGGCTGTGGAGTGAGGATCGACAGCAGACCTTGCTCGCATACAATGCAGCGGAGATCCTGGAGGCCGATCTGGCACCGCTGGTGCTGGAGCTGGCCGCCTGGGGCACGTCGAATCCTGCGACTTTGCGCTGGCTGGACCCCCCCCCGGAGGCGGCCTGGCGCCAGGCGCAGGACCTCTTGTTGCGCCTGGGTGCGCTGTGCCGTGAGGTTGACGGGCGGATTCGTTTGAGCGCACATGGGCGCACGCTGGCCAGCCTGGGTATGCATCCACGCCTGGCGCATATGATCCGCGAGGGGGAGCGCCTGGGTGTCGGTGCCCTGGCCTGCGAACTGGCTGCCCTGCTCAGCGAACCTGATCTGTTCCGCCGTATTTCGGGTCAAGACCGTGAGGTTGATTTGCTCAGCCGGGTGCAGGCGTTGCGCCGCACGGAGGATGAAGGCGGTGTGCGGGTGGATCGGGGCGCCTGGCACGCCCTGCGTGACAGTGCCCGTTCCTGGCGCCGGCAACGGTGCCTAGCGGCGCCCCCCGCCGACGGAAGTGATTTGGCCCTGATTGGCGTGCTACTCGGTTTTGCCTATCCGGATCGCATTGCCCTGCGACGTGCAGGTCAGCGTTGTGGTCCGATGGGTCAGGGCAGCGAAACGGTGACACGCTATAAACTGGCCAACGGACGGGGGGCGCGGCTCCATGCCACCGATCCGCTTGCGCGCGAGGCCTGTCTGGTGGTAGCCCAGCTCGACGCGGGCGACACCGAGGCGCAGGTGTATCTTGCCGCCGCCCTGGAGCGGGCGGATCTCGATGTGCACTTTGCCGGACTGATTGAGACGCAGGAGCGGATCGAGTGGTTGTCCGCTGAGGAGGCCGTACTCGCCCGCCGGCAGCGTACCCTGGGTGCGTTGGTGCTCGATGAGAGTGTCCTGTCGAACCCCGATCCGGTCGCACTGATGCGGGCGATGTTGGGTGGTCTGCGCCAACTCGATCTCGATGTATTGCCCTGGACCAAAGCCCTGCGTGCCTGGCAGGCACGGGTGCAGTTTATCCATACGTGGCGTGGCGCACTGACGGGTCAACGTGCAGATTGGTCGATGGAGGTGGACTGGCCGGATGTCTCCGATGGCGCGTTGCGCGACACCCTGGCCGACTGGTTGGGGCCCTTTCTCGGTGGCATTACGCGGCGCGGTCAATTGGCGAATATCGACATGAAGTCGGCGCTTACTCACCTGCTTAGTGTGGCACAGCAACATCTGCTTGATAAGCTGGCACCGACGCACTACACCGTACCGAGCGGTTCACGCTACGCCATCGACTATCGCCAGCAGCCACCAGTACTGGCGGTTAAACTCCAGGAAATGTTTGGCGCGACGTGCACGCCAAGCATTGCCGAGGGGCGGGTGGCACTGGTGCTACACCTGCTCTCGCCCGCAGGGCGTCCGGTGCAGGTCACTCAGGACCTGGCGGGTTTCTGGGCGGGCAGCTACGGCGAAGTGAAGAAGGAGATGAAGGGGCGTTACCCCCGCCATCCCTGGCCGGACGATCCGTTGAATACTCCGCCGACCCGGCATAGCAAACGGCGCATGGCGCGCCGCCGCGAATGAGCACAGATCATGATGGTGGAAGGGATGAGGCGGGATTGATCGATGGTTGAGACGACCTCACAAAATGCGGTGTTCCTCTATTGTCGCGCGGGCTTCGAGGGCGAATGTGCCGCCGAGATCCAGGACCGAGCCCAGGCTTTGGGAGTAAGCGGTTACTGTCGCGCCAGAACCGGCGACGGCTATGTGCTATTTCATGCCTATCCAGCGCCAGCGACGGATGAGACACGGGGTGGTTCGGCGGCCTGGTTATATCGCCAGCTGTCCTTCACCGAGCTGATCTTCACCCGCCAGTGGTTTGTGGCCGTGGCCTGCTGCACGGCCCTGCCACCGGGGGGACGGGTGGCCCCACTGGCTGCGGTCAGCACTGCCCTGCCCGCACCAGCGACGGCGCTGTGGCTGGAGACACCGGATACCAACGAGGGCAAGACCCGGTCCCACCTGTGTCGGCGTCTGCATACGCCGCTGGCGCTGCAACTGCGACACCTGGGGGTCCTGAATGAAACCGGACGGAACGGGCGCAGCCGTGCAAACGCCTCGAAGCAACAGACCCCAGACAGACAGGTTCCTGGGGCACTGCGCCTGCATGTGTGTTTCATCGGGGGACAGACCGCCTGGCTAGGGTGGTCGCAGGCGGGTAATGCGAGCCCGTGGCCGATGGGTATTGCACGACTGAAGTTCCCGCGTGCGGCACCCAGCCGTTCGACGTTGAAGCTGGAAGAGGCCCTGCTGATTTTTTTAACTACACAGGAACGCAGCCGCTATTTGCGTCCCGGGCTGAGCGCGGTGGACCTCGGCGCCGCGCCGGGGGGATGGACCTGGCAACTGGTACGCCACGGCGTGGCGGTAACGGCGGTGGACAACGGACCGATGGCGGCCGGGTTGATGGGCTCCGGTCTGGTCGAACACCAGCGCGAGGATGGTTTTAGCTACCGACCCGAACGCCCGGTGAGCTGGCTGGTGTGTGATATGGTGGACAAGCCCGCGCGGGTGGCGGCGCGTATGGCGCACTGGTTGGTGATGGGTTGGTGTGAGCGGGCGGTGTTCAATCTCAAGTTGCCGATGAAACAGCGCTACCGGGCGGTAGGCGAAAACTTGGCGATGATCCGGGCACAACTGGTGGCGGCGGGACTGGATGCCCGCCTGGTCGCCCGTCAGCTCTACCATGATCGCGAGGAGATCACGGTGTACTTGGCCGCGAACCGGTAAGGGTGCGTGCGGATGTGCCGACCGGCGATGCTTCGTTGTTACCGCCCCCCGTCACGGCCACGATAGTCTCCCTGATAGTCGTTGGCGCGCCAATGGCCCTGCCAGGCGGGTGCGACGCTCACGCGCACACGGATGAATTTCCCCGGGGCTTGCGGGGTACGGGTGATAAAGGTCCGGCCACGGTAGCGGTAGGTCACCCGGTAGCCGTCGACGCGTTGTTTTTCATAGAATTCGTGGGAGACACGGCAGCGCCGCGCGGTGACGGTGTAGGGTTGGGCGGATTGTTGCAGTGCCATGTTGCGGCCGACTGCGGCACCGATGAGGGTCCCGGCGACGGTGGCGACGCGCCTGCCGTCACCGCCACCGAATTGATGACCGATGACACCGCCGATGATGCTGCCGAGCACCATGGAACCGCTCGTGTCGCGCGGGCGCACGCCCTGGGCCTCCTCGGTCCAGCATTCGCGGTGGCGACTGGGTACGCGTACGATCTTGATAAGGGGCTGGACCGTTACCACGCGGGCGCGATCGAAGTAACCGTTGTCATAGCGGTTGCCAGCCAGGGCCGGGGCGCTGGCCACGCTGAACAGGGTGGTGGCGATGATGAGTGTGGGTATATTCATGGCCGATTCTCCTTACCTGTGGTGTGCGGAACACGGGGCGTTTCGTTGTTGAGTGTCACTGTACGCCGGCCAAGCTGAATCGACGCTGAATCCGTTGAGGCACCTGGCGATAGTGGTCTGTCGCCCCGTGTGGCAAGGGCACCGAGTGATGTCGATCCCGTTTCGGCACTGGAGTACACGCATTGCAGCACTACTTGGCACTGGCAGGTTCCTATCTTGAGCACTATGGCTATTTCGCCGTGTTTTTTACCGTGCTCTTGGAGAGCTTTGGCATCCCGCTGCCGGGTCAGACCGTGATCATTGCCGGTGGCCTGCTGGCCGCGAAGGGCGAGATGCACATTGTGCCCTTGGTCCTCATCGCCTGGAGTGCCGCCGTGGTGGGTGACAACATCGGTTATGCTATCGGTCGTTTCGGCGGACGGCGGCTGATAGTGCACCACGGTGGGCGTATCGGCCTGCGCGAAGATCACCTGCAGCGGGTCGAGAGCGTGTTTGCCCGCTATGGCGGCGGTATCGTGGTTGTGGCGCGTTTCTTTGATGTACTGCGCCAGCTCAATGGTGTGGTCGCCGGCCTGTCGGGCATGCGCTGGCTACCATTTTTTTTCTTCAATGCCTTGGGTGCCACGGTGTGGGTGGGGGTCTGGGGCGTCGGTGCCTATGTGCTGGGCCAGCACATAGCAGTGGCGCTGACGGTGTTCCATCACTACGAGCACTACGTGATCGTGGTCGGCTTGGTCGGCATTGTCGCGCTGCTCGCCTACCTGTTCCGGTTCCAGCGTCGTCGGCACTGATGCGGGCGACACCCGATTTTGCCGCAAGCGGTGTTGTGGGTCTTTGCCACCTATACTCCCGAGGACGGCCCCCCCCTGCGACCGGGGTAGGTGGCGACCGCTAGCCACTCCGCGTCCAGTGAACAACGGAGGAATGAGTATGTGCCATGAGGCCGACAAGGCCCGCCTGCCTACGGCCGGAGAAGTCCTGCCGGGGCGCGCGCAGCCTGTGGTGGTGAGCGAGGCACACCAGGTCAACGGCCGGCGCACGGTACCGATCTTTCCCGACGGGTTGGAAATGGCGTTGTTCGGCCTGGGTTGCTTCTGGGGTGCGGAGTCGAGTTTCTGGCAGTGCGACGGCGTGTACAGCACGGCCGTGGGCTATGCGGGTGGTGACACGCCCAATCCTACCTATCAGGAGGTCTGCACCGGATTGACTGGCCACAACGAGGTGGTGCGCGTGATCTTCGACCCGCAGGTGGTGCGCTACGCGGCGTTGCTGCAAATCTTTTGGGAGGGACACGATCCCACGCAGGGCATGCGCCAAGGTAACGATGTCGGCACCCAGTATCGCTCCGGCATCTACTACCACGGCGATGCACAGCGGGTGGCGGCCGAGACCTCACAGGTAGTCTACCAGCAGGCCCTGCAGGTTGCCGGGCAGGGCCCGATCACCACAGAGATCATTGCGGCACCCGCTTTCTACTATGCCGAAGACTATCACCAGCAGTATCTGGCGAAGCATCCCGGTGGCTATTGTGGACATGGGGGCACCGGGGTGCGGTTTCTCATGCCTGGCTTACAACAGGATTTCCACCGGAGCGAATAAGATTAAAGCGAAGGTATGGGATCTATCCTCCGCCTTGCCCTTCTGGCGTCGCTGCTATCGACAGCACCGATTCCCTCTTGTCGCCCAGGCGTTAGTGGGTATGCAAAGTGACGCCTATAATAATCCTGGGTTCAAGCAAAGCTGCACAGTAAGGCGATGTAGGAGAGTGTGAAGGTGTGGGCTGCATTGAGGGCCACTATGGGCTATCGTGTTCGCGTTAACCTGTACACCGACACCGGTATGGGCACGGTGATTTGACACGGCACTGGATGGGGCGAAAGAGTTCATGATCTATGTGCCCCACATGCACAGTGAGGTGTTGGCGGATCAGGCGCGCTCGGTTGCCCTGTTTGCGCTGGCACAGTGGCCCGATGGGCTGAAGTGGGCCCGCCATTATCACGGTATCGTGCGCCAGTTCGGGTGGTCCCCGCGTCGCAACGCCATTCTCGGTCGGCCCAGCAATACTGAGGAGGAGGCATGGCTGGCCTCCGGGGAGATCTTCCATGGTTGAAGAAGAGGGCGATGAGGTGCAGGAGCTGCTGATCCTGCGGCATGCCACATCGGATCGGGGGCGGGGCGGTGAGAGCGATTTCGATCGTCCGCTGTCAGCGCGTGGGCGCCGTGATGCGTCGCGGATAGGGCGCGAGTTGTGTACGCGGGCGCTGCGCCCGGATCTGATCCTCAGCTCACCGGCCCTGCGGGCCCGCGAGACGACCCTGGCGGTGTATGCTGGACTGGCGCCGGCAGACGGGGAGCTCAGTGTGCGTTATGAGCCCGGTATCTACGAGGCCAGCCGGGATACGCTGTTGAAGGTACTGGGCAAGGTGCGCCCGGGTACCCGGCGGGTGCTGCTGGTCGGTCACAATCCGGGGCTGGACAGCCTGCTGGTCCACTTCTGTGGTCATGGACTTCCCTACACGGCGGATGGCAGATTGCTCACCACGGGCGCACTGGCACATGTGGTGTTGTTGGGTGGCTGGACGCGTTTGCCGAGGGCGGACGGTCGGCTGATTGCGCTGATTCGCCTGGACGCGTAGCAGTAGCACCAGGGTGTGCATGAGACGGAGGACGTACGGGCCCCGGTCGGTGCCGCCATCAGACCGCTGGCCAGCGGTCTGCCACAGCGTTAGTGCCTTATTATCGGACACAGATAACGGGGAGACGGATGATCATGAGTGAAGGCGCGGATGACAATAAAGTACGTACCTCGTCGCTGGGGGCGGAGTTGCATGAGGATGAGGCCAAGGTGCTGGCCGGCATTATGGGCGTGCGCGACCTGGTGGATGGTGAGCTGTTGGTTGCCGAAGGCGGTACGGCGAACACTCTGTTTATTCTAGCTGCAGGTAAGCTTAGCGTGCTCAGTCACACCGAGGGTGTTGAGCAACGCGTGTATACCATGACGCAAGGCGAGTGCGCCGGTACCCGGGCATTTGTTGACCGGGCACCGCGCAAAGCCACGCTGCGTGCCGAGGGCGAGGCGCGGGTCTTCACCCTCGAACCGGCGGCCTTCGAGTCGCTCCTGGAGTCCCACCCGCGCATCGTCTACAAGGTCATGCGCGCCCTGTTTCGCAGTACCCACCGCAATCTCATGCGCATGAACCAGGAGAGCCAGCAGCTTAGCAATTATATCTCGAAAAGCCATGGCCGGTATTGACCCGCCCGGCACGCAGCGACCGTGACGGACATTGGGGGGGATGGTGGCATCGACCGGAAACCCCCGCACATGCCTCAGAGCGCCATACCCGTGAACCTGGTGACCGGCTTGTTGGGTACAGGCAAGACCTCGGCCCTGTGCCACCTGCTGAGGCAGATCCCCGTCGGTGAACACTGGGCCGTGGTGGTCAATAAGTTTGGTGCGTTGGGCATTGACGCCGGGGTGTTGACGGGGGAGGTGAGTGCAGCGCATCGCGACAACTGGCTTGAGCTTATCCTGCAGGCATCGCCGGGTGATAAGGGTGGCGACCCGGATTGGGTGGCCTTCGAGCAGGCCTTGCTGGACTGCCGAGTGCCCGAGCAACGTGTGCGTTGAGCCCTTGCGGCGTGGTGAGGAGAGCCCGGGGAGGGCTGAAGTCTGTGAGGCCTATCACGTTTTATCGGCCAGCCATTACGTAACCTGTGAGCCGCGATGGGGTGCGTGGTGAGAAGCGAACAATGACAGGCGACACAAGTAGTGCACCGCTACCGACAGACCGTCGGCGGGCGTTGCAGGCAGAGGAGGACGAAGGATGGCAACCTTAATCCTATATCACAAAGGCGTGCCCATGGTGAAATTTCTGCTCGATCAGGCGCAGATATCACTGGGCCGCTCGATCCAGAACGACATCTGCATCGATGATGTTTATGCCAGCAAAGCGCACGCCATCATCAATGTCGACGCCCCCCGCTCGTTGCTCGACCCGGCAGTGGAGTGCATCCTCGAGGATCTGGACAGCACCAATGGCAGTTTCGTCAATGAATGTCGGGTCAGCCGTGTCCAGTTGTGTGATGACGATATGTTGCGTATCGGGCGCCACATCTTCAAATATGTGTCCCTGAGTCCGGAGTGCGCTATGCCTGGTGCAGATCGCCCCGCTTACGCTGATCCGGAGCTGCCTACCTTGAACGAGGTGCTGCACTCCGGCGCGCAGCAGATGGCACGTTTTAGCCGTCGGCTACACAGGGTGTAGCGTCGCTGCATCTCCCTGTGTGGCGTACGCCGGTTTGTCGTGTGGCCACCTCCTTTTTCCCCAGCGCCCCACGGGCACCCTTCCACGTCGGCAGACGGGTGTCATCGATACAGTTCGATGGCGACTGAAGAAAAATGCTGCGCGGCCGACAAAGAGGACAGGATCCCCGGCAAGCAGGACATACGCCATGATGGCAACGCTCGATGACGTTGTAAAAAATGTAGGTGAATTAGTCAGTTTCCCCCATGTCTACCAGCGGGTGAGCGTGTTGCTCGAAGACCCGGACAGTGATCTGGAGGCAATCGCGGTGGAAATTGGACGTGATCCCGGGCTGGTCACCCGTTTGCTGCGGATGGCCAACAGTCCTTTCTACGGGTTGTCACGAGAGGTGGACAGCGTGGGGAGGGCCATTTCCGTGCTGGGTACCCGCACGCTGCGGGATTTGATCCTCAAGACCGCGGCCAGCGAGGCCTTGTCGCGGATCCCCAATGATGTTATTTCCATCGATGATTTCTGGCAGCACAGCCTGTATTGCGCCCTGCTGGCGCGCATGCTGGCAGAGGAAGGGGGAGGCATGGCGCCGGAAACGGCCTTTCTCAGCGGTCTGCTGCATGATATTGGCCAGCTGGCGCTGTTTTACAGTCAGCCGGGACAGGCCCGAGTGGTACTGGACCTGTTAGCCAGCAGTGGGACGATGCAGGAGGCGGAACAGCGGGTGTTTGGTTTCGACCACACGGAGGTGGGTGGCGCCTTGCTTGAGACGTGGCATTTGCCGAGTTTGCTGGCGGCGTGTGCGCGCTTCCACCATGCCCCACTCGAGGCTGGCGTGCATAGCCACGAGGCGGCAGTCATACATCTTGCGAACGCCCTTGCGCACCGTGCCCAGGCCAGCGACGGTGATGCCGGTATGAACGGGCAATTCCTGCCGGGGGCTGAGGCGCAGGCTGGCGTCACGCTTGATACGGTGGTGTGCACGCGATTACTGGCGACGGCGCGAGAAGACATGGTCGAGACAAGAGAAATGCTGGGGCTGAAGGCCCATTGATCGGCCACCAGGGCACTCTTTTCTCTTGATTGAAATCACGCTCACGTGTTGTTGCACTGCCTCGCCGGGGTGGCGTACGCCAGTCGTGTCGCGTATGCAGCAAACCGTTTTACACCTGCCGCCGTGTTGCACTGTGCCTCGAATCCCTCGATAAAGACCGGGCACGTTTATCCTGTACACGTGACCTGCCAATGCCAACAGGCTTGTAGTTAAACCCGCCCAGCAGTGACTTTACAAAACATTCACGCCACTCGTGCTATCACTTAACCGCCTGCAGAAAATGTTTCCGGTGGATGCTTGGCACGGCGCATCACGGCGAAACAGTCCCGTTTACCGTGAGTCGATGCGTCTGTTGAGTCGCCAGGCAACGCCGTATGGCGTTATCCAAGGATTTTTCGGCAACCCGTTAATGGCCACAGTAGACCCGAACATAACCGCAAGGCGGGCGGTACAGGCGGATTTTTTCAAGAAATAATAATGTAAAGATGGGAGCCCATCATGGCAGCTGCACCGGTTAAAAAGAGCACGCCTATATCGCCACGCGAGCGCAACCCTCTCAGTCAGCGGCATATCGTGCGGATTGATCACAAAAGTACACATGGCTTTCAGGTCCGTGTACCCCTTCGCCCGACACCCTTGTCACGATTTTTTGCAGATGGTCTTTGTGGTGGAAAACAAAAGTCGCTCAAGACCGCCAAGGCGTGGCGCGACACGATATTCAAGCAACACGGTCTGAACCCAAATTCCCGGCGCAGCATCCGCCATAGCAACGCCCGTAACCAGACCGGCGTGGTCGGTGTCAGCGTGCAGTGGATTACCAAGGGTGAGTACCAGTACAAGCATTACGTCGTCAGTTGGTGTCCCAAGCCCTATGTGCAGAAAAAGAAGGTGTTTTCCGCGCACAAGTACGGTGATGATCAGGCCAGAGAAATCGCGATACGTTTTCGCAAGGACCGTGAGCAGCAGATCCTCGCCTGAGCAACAGGGGCGGTGCCCGTCCGTGGGATGTTGCTCCGCCCGGCAATGTCCCGGACCGGGTGTGAGTGCAGAGCTGAACACGCGGTGGCGCTGAGTTGAGAACTGAGTCGCGTTAATCGGTTTGCGGGCGTCCCTATAATTCAGACCAGTCTGTATTTTGTGCGCAGCGGGTCGCGCCATGGTGTGGGTATGGCGCGTTGCGTATTACCACCGCCGGCACGGGCTGGCCATGGGCCATAGATACGCGCGCGGTGTTCACTGCAAGGGGAGAACGAGCATGTTCGATATGAACCAGATAAAGCGCAATGTCAGTAAATGGGGCCATGCGGAAGAAAAGGGGCACGCCACCGTGAGCGCACCCTCCGCCGCACCGGCCGTCGTGCGTGAGCCACGCATTGTTCAGTCCACCAAGGAACCAGCCACGATCGGGGCATCCATCAGTTTCAGGGGCGATCTTAGTGGGGAGGAGGACTTCGTTATTCAGGGACGGGTGGAGGGCACCATCGACCTGCGCAAGAATAATCTCACCATAGGTCGCAACGGCCGCATCCGTGCCAACATCACCGCCAATACCATTATTGTCGAGGGTGAACTGCGTGGCGATCTGTTTGGTAATGAAAATGTCATCATTCGCAAAACCGGCAATGTGCTGGGTAACATTGTTTCACCGCGGGTGACGCTTGAAGACGGCGCCAAGTTCAAGGGTTCCATCGAGATGGAGCCCAAGGTTGCGGGCGGTATCGTCCCGGTCGGCAAGGCAGTCGGGCAGATGCTGGAGGAAAAAGCGGACACCAAGGGCGTCCAGCAATAACTTTATTTCGTGCAATGCGCTGCCGAGGCAATACGCGCGTCGGAGGACACCCCTGATGGCATTACTGCACCACACGCCGGAGCGGGTCACCAGCGAATCGGCACTGGCGGAGCCAGTGTCGTTTCGCAGCGTGCTGTTTGCTCAGCTGGTCGCCGGGTTGTCGGTCGATGAACGTACGGTGATCCTTGATATGGGTCCGGCCCGAGCAGCGAATATCCGCTTTTTTTCCGCCTATCGCTGCCGGGTCATTATCGGAGATATGTTGCACCTCCTGCCCCGGTTGGCTACGCACGCCGAGGCCTGGACCGGATCAATCATACGCCATGCAGGGCGGGCCGCGGCGGATGGGGTGGACAGTCACGACAAGGTTGCAACCCCCGTTTGGCTGGAGGCCTTGCCGCGCGACGAAGAGCCGGCCGATATGGTGTTGGCCTGGGACAGCTGCAATTATCTGAGCCTCGATGACTATCCGGCCTGGGTGGAGCGGGTGGCGCAGGGCATGCGGCCGGGGGCACTGCTCCATGCCTTTATGGCCACTCAGGCGCAGTTGCCCGACCCGCCCTGCATCTATGACATACGCGAGCCGCAATGCCTGGATCGCAGGGTGGCGTCGGGCGCCCAGCTGGGCGCCTCACCACGTTATCACCAGACGGAGCTGTTGCGCCTGATGCCTCGGTTCGAGGTGGAGCGATCAGTGCTGCTGCAGGACGGCTGGCAGGAGTACCTGTTTCGTTTGCGCTGAAACGGGCCATCACCCACTGAGCGCACCGTGTACCAGTGGCGATCAGCGACGGAGCCGGGTGGGTGTCGTTAATGGCGTCGTGACAGTGCGGTGTCGATTTCGACTTCAGCCGCCAGCCAGTCGATGACGGGATCACCGCTGCTGAATCCGCGATGTTCGGCGCGCAGGTAGGCCGCCTCGGCAATCAGGTGGTGGCGTTCTGCGGCGGATATACGCACCCGTCCACCCAGTGAGGCAGATTTACGGGTGGCCTTCGCGCTGGCTGTCGTCCGGATGTCTTTGGTCGCCGCCGGTTTACGCGGCACGGCCTTACCGGGTGCTGTCGAGGTGGTATTTGCGGTTTTTTTGTGCCGGGCGCCGCCCGTGGTCAGATCAGTAGTATTGCGCATAATAGATACTCCCTGTGCACTATCCGGTGGCTATCCACGTGACTGACCCGCGTTATGCCACCGGTATAGCAACGCGGACTCTGGTGTGTGATAGACACGCCGTGTCGTTCCCTGCCGCACATCGTGCCGTCATGAGACGCCTTTCCCAGGCTCCTGTACACCAGTGCACTTTACCGTGTGTGCACAGGGCGTGGGCAAAGGCGAGGACCCTACTGTGGCCTCTCGCCCCGTGAGTATGAAAAAAAACATAGCACGTGTCTATGACACGAGTGTGACACCGGCTTTAGGGTTTGCCGGATCCAATGACGGATTCAGACTCTATGGGCGGCCTGATCTGGCGCCGGGTGGGCGCGGGGATGGCAGCGCACACGAGGCTAGGAGTAGCGTGTGCGACTCAGGCGTTCAAATCCGGGATCAGCTGACTTTCGATACGCGCGATCACATCTCTGAGCAGTAGCTTGCGCTTTTTCAGCCGACTGAGCTGTAACTGGTCCACATAGGCATTGACGGACAGGCTGGCGATGGCGTCATCAAGATCGCGGTGTTCGATACGCAGTGCCTCAAGGCGTTGCAGTAGGGCTTGTCGTTCGGTTTCGTCCATGGTGGCGTGCTCGTGCAGTCTCAGTCTCGTGTGGTTACGACGTGGCGTGTCCGTTTGCCGCTGAGGGTTTGGCGGCGTCAGAGGCCGCGTGTCGGCGCGATGAGTATAGCGTGTTTGTCGTGATGGCCGGTGGTCAAATGGGTGATGCCGCCTCACACGAGGACGTTGTATCATACGCCCGTCGGCCTCAATCGGCGGTGATGTGCCCGGAACCGGTGATAGGGCGCTCCATTCATTGTGCCCGAGATTGAGGCTATTGCCACCGACATGCTCGCCGAGATTGAGGCCGAGGGCCTGGCCGAGATGATCCCCACAGCACGAGCGGCGCCACTGACCATGAATCATGAAGGTATCCGGTGCCTGGCCGCTGAGACCCTGGGCCTGCCGACCTCACGCTACGGTTTTTCCGGTAGCCTGGCGGAACTCAAGGTGGCCATTGATGATGTGGTGGGTTATCCGTGTATCGTCAAACCGCTCATGTCCTCCTCGGGCAAGGGGCAGTCCACGGTCACCGGTCCCGGTGAAGTGGCGGCGGCCAAGGTGCGGCGGCTGGTGCCGAGTGATGCCGCGCAGGCATAGTGAGGTTGATTGACGTGGACCGGGTGGATGATCTGCCGGTGATCGTGCGGGTCAGCCGCCGCGCCCGGCGACTGCAACTGCGGGTGTTGCCCGGGGGCGGTGCGGAGGTGGTGTTGCCGCAAGGAATGAGCCCAGCGCGGGTCGCCCCCTTTGTCGCTGAGCATAGTGACTGGCTTGCGGCGCGCCGGGCCGAGGCCGAAGCGATTCGTGTTGCCGATCCCGCACACCACGCCGCCTTGCCCGGATGTGTCCGGTTGGAGGCCATTGAACAGACATGGACGGTGCGCTATCGGCTCGCCCCTCGCAGCGGGGTGCGCGTGACGCACGGCGGCGAACTGCGGGTCGGTGCACCGGATGCACACACGGCCCGTGCCGGCCTGCAACGCTGGTTGAGTCGCCAGGGTCGGACCCATTTGTTGCCCTGGCTGGCACAGACCAGCCAGGAACTGGGGTTGGTCTACCGTGGCGCCAGCATCCGCGCCCAGAAGACCCGCTGGGGAAGTTGTTCGGCACGGCGCGACATCAATCTCAATCGCGCCCTGTTATTTCTGCCCGCCGATTGTGTGCGCTACCTCTTTGTGCACGAGCTTTGCCACACCGTGCACATGAACCATTCTTCGCGTTTCTGGGCCCTAGTCGCGCGCTACGAAGCCGGTTACCGTCAGTATGAGGCCGCATTGCGCCACGCTCAGTTGCAGGTGCCGCCGTGGGCCTATAGGCGTACTAAACCCTAACGCCTCAATGCGTCAAGCCGTGTCGCCGGGTCCTGTCGATAGAAGTGCATGAGCTGCTGGTACAGGGCGGGCTCTTGTGCACGCAAAGGCCCCGGTCGCACGAAGAAAGACTCACTGGCGACGGCGAAGAATTCGGCCGGACTTTGTGCCCCGTACGGGTCCAACGCGGTGTGCGTGGCACCGTGTTCCACGGCGGCACACAGCGCGGCATAGGCGCGACTGAAGGTCGTGGTCCAGAGGTGGCGTGACATGTCCGGATGCAGGGGCGGCATGCCGTTGGCGGCGCCATTGCACTGATCGATCTGGTGGGCACATTCGTGGATGACGACATTGCCGGTCTTGGTGCTCGCCGCAGTGGTGCCGTGGTCGATGCAATGTGCATCGGACCAGGCCAGCACGACGGGACCAGCCTCCCAGGCCTCGCCGATCAGGGCCTGGCGCTCGATGTGTACGACACCGGCTGCGTCGATGTGGCGCTGGGGTGCGATGAAGGTGTCGGGGTAGAGGACGACCGAGTCCCAGTCGGCATACCAGTCGGTGTCGAGCGCGAGGAGGGGCAGACAGGCCTGGGCCGCTACACACAGGCGCATGGCAAGGTTTACCGCCAGATCCAGGGCGCCATAGATGGCCTTGTCGTGGACGAACAGCGTGCTCAGCATGCGCAAGCGGGATTGTTCGCCCACGCTCAGACCTGCACCCAGCAGGCCCAGTGCGTCGAAGGTGGTTTGCCACAGCGCATCTGGCAGGGGATGGCGGCGCAGTACGCGCCGTTGCCGCCAGGCCTTGAGACTGCCCCACACGCTCGGCTACTCCACGTCGGGTGAGGTCCGGGAAACGGGCATGACCGGCTCCCCGTCCAGAACGAAGGCCTTGAGCGTGCGTTTCTGCAGGGCCTGGTCCAGGGCGTGAGCGATCTCATCCATAACCGTGTCGACGGCGGCCTCGTGCGCACTGTGTCCGGTACTGAAAAAGGCTTCTTCACCGGCACTGCGAATGGCGTGTATGACCTCTGCCAGGGTGGTGTCCTCCAGCGGCCGGCCGGGCAGGTATGTCGGTGGCTCAGCTGCGGTTTCCACCAGCAGGGCGCAGCGTTCTAGGCTGTCGAGGATGACTTTGGGTACGTCGAGCGGCAGGCGCAGGCGCTGGGCCAGTTGCTGGGCCGTGAGTGCGGGCTGGTGTTGGTAATGGCGGCGCCCGATCAGGTACATGATCTGCAGCGCGACGCGCTCACGCAGTCGATTGCTCAGGTGCAGTGTACGTCGGCGTATCCTGAGATATTGTGGGTACTGGTGATAGAAGGCGATGCTGGCGCCGAGCAGCAGAATGATCCAGGCCAGGTAGAGCCAGATCATGAACAGCACCAGGGTGGCGAAGGCGGAATAGATGGCGGTGTACTTGACCGAGGAGACGACGAAGGCGGTGAAGGCCCAGCCGGTGGTCTCCCACAGGATGCCGGCGACGATACCGCCGATCAGGGCCGAACCCAACCGCACCCGAGTGTTGGGCACGAAGACATAGGCAAAGGTAAAGGCGACGATGATGAGCAGGTAGGGCAATGCCCGGCCCAGCAGCTGGAGCAGAGTACCGAAAGGTGCGATGGCCGCCAGGTGCTGGACCAGACCGGTGTTCATGAGCGAGGCCGTCAGCCCCATGGCACTGAACACCAGTACCGGACCGACGATAATGACACTGAGGTAGTCGCTGAAGCGCCGTGCCAGGCGGCGCGTGTGTTCGACGTGCCAGGTATAGTTAAAAGCACGTTCGACTTTCTGGATGAGGGCCACCACCGTATAGAGTAGAAAGGCCAGGCCGATCGAGCCTAGTACGCCGGCCTTGATGTTGTTCACGAACTCGATGATGCGGCTGGTGATCTCCTGCCCCTGGCTCCCCAGAGGCATGAGAAACCGGTACAGCAGGGGCTCAATCTGGTTGTGTACACCAAAGGCCTTGAGTACGGAAAAACTCACTGCGATGAGGGGGACCAGGGACAGCAGGGTCGTGTACACCAGGCTCATGGCCCGCAGGGTAAGCTGGCCGTCGGCGAGGTCACGCAATGCGACATAGCCGATGCGCACCAAGGTGATACCGGCCGCATGCCAATACGGCAGGCTGGCCGTGTCGGTGTCCCATAACCACTGCACCAGTGCAGCCTTCATTTGCCTCGGGGCAAGCATGGTCCAAACACTCCTTCTATGCGGTGTCTGCGGGTCGACAGGGACCACAATAACCTTATCTCGAACGGTGATCGACCGCCTGGGGCAGGCCGAGTGCCACCGGGTGACGAAACCGCGCCGATGCTGGCCAGCACTGGTCGTGACGCGTAATATGGGCCGCGGCTCCTAGGGTACGAGGAGGGTATGCTCAAAAGGCGCACGTCCAGAGGCGTGTCTCGTGTCGCCCAGGTGATGTATTTGCCCGATGCAGGAAACCCACTTATGCAAATCGCCAAGCACAAGATCGTCTCCATCGACTACACCCTGACCGATACCGAAGGTAATGTGCTCGATACCTCTGACGGCCAGAGCCCGATGTCCTATATCCAGGGTATCGGCAATCTCATCTCCGGCCTGGAAAAGGCGTTGGAAGGCAAGGCCGTGGGTGCTTCGCTGTCGGTCAGCGTGCCACCTGAGGAGGGCTACGGCACACGTGACGACGCCATGCGCCAGGCAGTGCCACGTGATCGTTTCGAGTTCGACTCGCCCATTGAGATTGGCATGCGGTTCCAGGCCATGGGTGAGGCCGGTCCCCAGGTGGTCACTGTGGTTGAGGTCGATGAGGAGAATGTGACCATTGACACCAATCATCCGTTGGCCGGCGAGACGCTCAACTTTGTCGTTACGGTCATTGACGTGCGCGAGGCCAGCCCGGAAGAGCTGGAACACGGTCACGTGCATGGTCCAGGTGGCCACGACCACGATTGATCGCCCGACTTAATCCCTGCGTGTGACGTGCGATAAGGGCTGACATGGAATCCGAGTTGACGCTGGTGCTGGCCTCGATCGCGGTGCTGGGAATGACTGCACAGTGGCTGGCCTGGCGCCTGCAGATCCCCGCCATCGTGTTGCTGACGGTCTTTGGTCTGTTGACCGGACCGGTTACGGGCTGGTTGCAGCCCAGCCGGGATCTCGGTGCCCTGCTCAATCCTCTGATCACTCTGGGGGTGGCGGCCATCCTGTTCGAGGGCGGCCTACCGAGGCGCACACCGGCACCGCTGCCGTGCGTACACTGATTACCCGGCTTTGCGGATGAGCGCGTTGGTTGGCCTGGTGCCACATCCCGTTTGGGGAACGAGGGTGAGGGGGCACCCGGGCGATGCCCCCACCGCGCGGAGGCTACCAGCCAAAGATCACGCCCTCGAGCAACAGGTTGGCGCCCACGTACTCCTTCGCTGTAGCCGGGATGAAACCCTTCGCCTTGCCACCGAAACGTTTGATAATACCCGACAGGGCCTGCCGTCCGGCGGGTTGTGTTGACCAGGCCATGAACTGGTTGATCTGCGCCGGTGTGATACGTTTACTCATGGTGATCACCTGATTGGGCAGGGGCTTGCTCCTGAACAGGATCTTGATTTTGGCGCGCTGGGCGCCTGTCAGTTTCTTGGTGTAGAAGGTCGAACGCAGCACCGCCGCCGAACACTGGCCAGCCATGAAGACCTTGAAGACCCCGGGCATGCCACCATGCACGCCACGGATGATGGGTTGGCGCGCGGGATTCGGGTACTGCGTGATCACCGTCATGGTCGCCAGGTTGGGGGGCGGTATGCCGCAGATGTCTTTGCCTATCAAATCGTCCAGCGACGTGATCTTGGTGTCGTTGGTGTGACGGACGATATAGAACACCAGCATGCCCGGCAGCTTGATGGTCAGGTGGTCGTGCAGGTGCACTACGCGCCATTCGGCAAAGTGTGGGCCGTCAAACACGATATCGTATTTGCCCGCACGCATGGCATTCTGGTATTGCAGCCAGTTCGGGGGGTGTCTGTATTCGACGCGAACCCCCCACAGCTTACTCAGCCCGGCGGCAAAGGGGCCATACAGCGCCTGTCCCACCTGCTTACTCTCGCGCGGCGGGGAGGTTAAAACGAGGATCCGCGCACTGGCGGACAGACTGGCCAGCAAGGCGAGCAGTGCCACTGCGACAACGGTAATACGGGAGATCGTCTTCGGGCGAACAAGCACATGATCCATGATTTGGCTCCTCCAGCCGCCCGTCGTACAACGGGCGTAAACCTGCATGTTGTTATAGTACCGGTCATGGGGTTACCGGTTTGATATCGGCCGCTGTGCCCAACACTTTACGCCTCAATGCCTAAAGCATGCAGGCCAACGTGCCGATGTGTCCTATGTAATGGTGAAGGCCATCGAGGTGGTTCGTGCCACAGGCGTCGGTATTGACTTTACACACGATATTCGGCCTAATATTAAAGCAGATTCTGTTATGATGCTATAGGGCCTTAATTAATAAAAAATTGTGTCATCGAAACACGAGTGATGTGATGAGTGACATGACGATAACAACTTCGGTTCCGACGCGGATGTATCCCCCGTTCTGATGACCAGTCTGATGCTGGAATTTCCACCCCTGCAGATGCCGGCAACGGCCGCCCGGCGTCGTGGTGTGCCCGCCATGAAGCCCCGACAACTGGTGCGCTGGGCCGCACAACTGCCACGTGGTCGTCATGCGGTGTGTGTTGAGCAGGCCCTGGTCCGCCTGCGGGAGCTCAATGGGCATCCCTACCCGGTGACACGTAGGGAGCGCTTGCTGGGCGTATTGGCACCGGTCGCCGATGAGTTGGCCGCCGGGCTGGTCAGCGAGTTGAACCGGGTGACGGTGCCGTTGTCGGTGCGAACGCGGGCCAATGCCGCCGCGCTGGATGAGGTGCTGGAGGCACTGATTGGGGCGTACAAGCTGCTGACCCGGCAGTGGGTAGGGCAGGTGGCGAGGCGGGGCACCCGACCCGCTTCGGAGTCTCATCGAATGCTGGCGGCCGGGGTGCATCGCATCATGGACCTGCTGGGCCAGCGTCTGCTCAATGGCTACCGGTTGTATGGCCCGGCTCCGAGCGGGGTATGGCGGGAACTGCATCTCCTTTACCGCTACGCAGAAGAAAGGGCGTTGCACCGGATAAAGATCGCACCGACGCATACTACCTGTCGGAGCGACTGCATTCATACCACATACCTGCGATTGTTACTCCTGGCGCTGGCCGAACCGGCCAGCCTGATGCCCGATGAGATCGAGACGCTCTATCAGTGGCTAGCCGAGCACGCCGGGGCCTGTGCATTGACCACGCTGGAGCGGCTGGTCGGATACGGGGAGTTCGTTGTCGATTTCGGTCTGGACCGACCCCCCCGTTTTGTCTCTGATGCGGCCCGTTGGCAGGCCGCTGATGCCCGGGTCATCGAGCTGACGCCGCTGCGCCGGCGCGTCGAGCAGCAACTCCAGCCCCTGTTGCGCGCGGGGTTGGAGCGGCAGGGCAGTCGTGGTCTGCAACAGCGCCAGCAGCGGGATTTACTGTTGCGTCTGGCCGAGACCTGGCAGGGGGGGCGGGCGCGCAAGATGCCCCGCCGAGCGCGGCCCGGCCGGGTCAGTCTCACTCTCGGTCTGCTCGCCAGTCATGCCAGCCTGTACGGCACACGGCGTTATACGCCGGCCATGGATGAACTCAAACTGCACGGTCTGCAAGACACTGTCGCCGCCTCTGAGTTTGCCCGGGTTTTTCGCCAGGCGCTTGAGGCAGACAAGCGCAATGCAGGCCTGAGTGCGCCGATATGGTCCGACTGGCAGCGGACCAATATCAGCGGTACGGGACTGGGCCTGCACCATAACCATGAGAGTTGTCCGCCCGTGCGCCCTGGTGAGCTGGTGGTGTATCGCCCCGCAGACAGTGTCCGCCCATGGCATATCGGCGTGATTCGCTGGTTGCGCAGCGAGTCCGAGGGCGGCTTGGATATCGGTGTCAGCACACTCGGGCGACACGCGATCGCCGTTAGTCTGCGCGGCCTGAGCGGGCCGGCGACAGGCGTTGACTATACCCGGGGCCTGTTGTTGGCGCTGCGCGATGGCACCCGCACCGTCCCGACACTGCTGACCTCCGAGACGCGCTATGACATCGGCTGCGAGGTTCTGGTCAATGACGGGCGCCAGCTGCGCCAGGTGCGACTGACCCGGCTGCGGCTGGTTTCCCGCCATTTTGCCCAGTTTGACTATCAGACGCTTGCTGCGCCCTGACTGGACCGTGCGGCCCCCCGTTCGACGGGCGGCGCTGAACCTCCCGAGGTATGCAAAATACCGGTCATAATGTGAAAACCGCCTCCCCGGGAGGGAACCTTTCCGATGCCTACAGCGTGTGGATACGGTATGAATCGGATACTCTCCTTTGCCCGGCGTCGAACCGATGAGTTTGAGGCCCTGCTGGCACCGCATCTCAAAGGCCTGTACCGGCTGGCGTATCGCCTGAGCGGGCAGCGCCAGGATGCGGAAGACCTGGTGCAGGACCTGCTTACCAAGCTCTACCCGCGCCGCCATGCACTCAAGTCGGTGGAAGATCTGCGGCCGTGGCTCACGCGCGTACTCTACAACCTCCATATCGATGCCGTGCGCCGGCGACAGCGCTCCCCGCTTGACCATGCTGAGGAGATGCAGGAAGACCTGCTCAGCGACCCCGCCTATTACCCCGCACATCATCCTGAGCAACATGTCGAACAGGTGTTGTTGCAGCGCCGCCTGCAGCTTGCGGTTGGCAATCTCAATGCCGATCAGCGTGTCCTGCTCGCCCTGCACGACATGGAGGGCTACACCCTCCAGGAGCTGACCCAGGTGCTGGATACGCCGATCGGTACGTTGAAATCACGCCTGCATCGGGCCCGCAAGGCGCTCAGGGCGCAACTGGCGAGGGAACCTTTTGCCGTGGGCGAGCGTGTTAACGCATAGAGGATGAGATAATGCACTGCATACAGGCACACGCACAGTTCGACAATTATATCGATGACATGCTGCCCCCGTTCCAGCGCGAGGCGCTAGAACGACACGTGCAGAGTTGTCAGGTCTGTCGCGAGCAGCTACAGACCGAGCTCGATATGTTGCAACACCTGCGTGCCTTGCCCGTGCCGCCACCCAGCCCGGGATTCATGGCGCGTGCCCTGCACCAGGCCAGTCGCTCGCAGCGGCGGCGCGTCGGTTATGCCGCTGGTTTCGGTTCGGCCGTCGCGGCGGGACTGGCGCTATGGCTGATTATCGGTGTGTGGTTTGCTCCGCCTTCGCCCTACAGGCAGGTGGCCAGCGTGCAGTTGGCGGTGAATCGACCGCAGATAGTGAGTCTGGCGTTCACGGCCTCGAGTGCAATTGACGCGGTGACCATGAGTCTGGAACTGCCAGTGGGCGTGTCTATCGAAGGTCATCCTGGCCAGCGCCGCATCGTGTGGCAGGACAGGCTGGCAAAGGGGCGCAACGTCCTCAGGCTCGATGTCGTGGCAACACGGCCGATCGTAGGTGAACTCATTGCCAGAGTACAGCACGAGACACAGAGCAAGGCTTTTCGCGTCCATCTGGATGCCGTGGCAGGTAAGCCACAACATACGTCGATAGAACACGCGTTATTGTAAGCCGCGTTTACCGACACACATCGTGATTACGCAACCAGCAGGAGAACCTACCATGAAATCGACCTCCCACATTTTATCTGCCCTGATCCTCAGTGCAGGTATGCTCGTTTCGGCCACCGCCCTGGCGGCGGGTGACATCGATAACCTGACCATGCAGGTGATGGACGCACACGACACCACGGCACAATCGGTGACCCACGAGATTGAACTGCCGGCGACGGCCAATGAGCATGCCGTGGAACGCGTTGAGGCACGTAATAAACGTGTCGATGAGGACGCCACGCAAGCGCATGACCGTTCGAAGGAAGACGTCGCTCATGATTCCATGGACGGTGCACAGGAGATATCCCATGAGGCCATGGATGAGGCAAAAAACACTATCAGTTCTGAGGTAGAGCAGGACGCAAAGGAAAGTGCACAGCAGGCCGTTATGCAATCGACAGGGCAAGGACGGGATCATTAGGTCGGCTGTTTTCCCGCAGCACAGGACTCCCCCCGGTAACATGGGGGGAGTTTTGTGTGGTATAACGAAACATCATCTGTAGACGTCGATTTTATTCGGATGGCGTGTTTTTTTGTTGATTTCGACCGCACAGCCTGTTTGGTGATGTGGTCGTTTTGCATAAACCCCCTCGTACCAGTACACAACCAAGTATCCGGGAGGATGTAACGTGGCTGCATTTTTAAAGACCCTCAGACTGGCTTTGGCGGTGATGCTGGTGCTAGTGATACCGGCGGTACCCGCTCTGGCACAAGGCACCGATGCCGCGCACAATTTTTTGCGCGGCAATACTGCCTTCAAGGCCGGAGACTATCAGCGTGCGGCCAACGCGTTTAAGCGGGCGCGACAGGCGGGTATGGCAGGGCCGGCGGTGAGCTACAATCTGGGGGTGAGTTATTTCAGGCTGGGTGATTACCGCCAGGCCGCAGCGGCATTTAGGGAGACGGCACGCTACAGAACGATGCGGGCGCTGGCACACTACAATCTGGGCCTGGTGAGTCTGCGCCAGGGCGATGAGGCACAGGCGCAAGTCTGGTTCACGCAGACCTTCGATGATGCGCATGACACCAAGCTCAAGGAACTCGCGGCACGCCGGCTGAACATGTTGTCACGGCGCTCGGCAGAGAAACGCAGCCGTTGGCTGAGCATGTTGTCTGCCGATATCGGACATGATGACAACGTCACTTTGAAAAATAATTCCCTGGCTGGCGCCAGCGGCAAGAGTGATATTTTTTCTGAATTCTTTGCCTATACCCAGGGCGTGTTGAGTGGTGCAGCGCGCGACGGCATTTTATTGAAAGCGAGTGTGTACCGGCTGCAGTATAACGCGCAAACCGCCTTTGATATGACGCTGCTCAATGCGGGTCTGTACAAGACGTTGCCGCTCACCGGCTGGCGTAGCGAGACCGGCCTGTATGTGACCAATGCCACGCTGGGTGGCAGTAATTATCTGCGCAGTTACAATCTGAGCTTCGATGTCCGGCGCCAACTGACGGCGGGTCCGGAGTTGCGTGTGCGAGTGCGTTATCACAGGTTCACTACGCCACGCAGCGTCTATGATTATCTGTCGGGTCATAGTGAAGACCTGCGGGCGGGTGCACGCTGGGCGTGGCCGGGCGGGCGCGTCCTTCGCGCCTACTACCAGCTGGGGATAAACACACGAAATAACCTGATGGGGATAAACACCTTTTCCGACTTTTCACCCACGCGCCATACCGTGCACGCGAGCTACAGTTGGCCCATCAGCGCCGCGTGGACCTTCGAGGGCATGCTGGAATATCGTACGAGCCGGTATGCGCACGATTACGTATTGACGAGCGGTGCGCGCGTGCAGCGTACCGATGATCGCACCCGCGCCGGTGTGCAGTTGACGCGCACTCTGGCGGGCAACACCGATCTGGTCCTCAACTACAATTACACGCGCAACAGCTCAACCCTGAATGCGTACAGTTATACCGGCAATATATTCACTGCGGGTGTGCAGTACCTGTTTTAGGCGCGACGCCGTGGTCCGGTGTCAGCAGTGAGTGCATGGCCTCGATACGTGTGGCGTGCCAGAAGGGTTCGGCCTCGATGCGGTTGAGATGGGTGAGCAGTGCGGTGCGCGCTTCATCGATGAGGGTGCGATCGCCCAGACGCCGACCCAGCGCGAGGCTGGTGCGGCACAAAACGGCCGATGGCGAGGGCATGGGACCGTCGGCTATCACCGCTTGCCCCTGATCGTAGTGGAACAGGGTTGAGGTGTCGAGCCGCCAGCCCTGTGCGCCGTGGAACTCCTGCCAGGCGTGGTGGGCGATCGTGCGGGCCAGTGCCAGGTTGGTATTTTGGCCGCTGAATACTCCCCAGTCATAGAGGGCTGCGGCGACATAGGCGTAGTCCTCAAGGGAGGCATCGCCCAAACCACGGTGCGGGCGTGCGAGGTCGAAGGCGCGCTTGAGCTGGCGCCCGTTCCACAGTCGGTGCACGATAAAGTTGCGCAGTCGTTGTGCGGCGGCGCGGTAGCGCGTGCGCGTCGCCAGCGTAGTCCCGTCACGGGCCCCGGTTACGAGGGCTGACAGGGTCAGGGCGTTCCAGGCGGCGAGGCGTTTATCATCGCGGGGTGCGTGGCGGTGTGCCCGGGCGGCGAGCAGGGTGGCACGGGCCTGTGTGAGCAGGGTGCGCACGCGTTGCCTGCTCCAGCTCAGTCGCGTGGCAACCTGTGCCGTATTGCGGACCGTGTCCAGAATATATCCGGCCTCCAGTGCAGGTGGTGCGTCTAGGCCCCAGGCCTGCTCGGCGACGCGGAAGGTGTCCGGGTTGAGCAGACGGCGCAGGGTCGCTTTTTGCCACAGGTAGTAGCCACCATCAACCCCTTTACTGTCAACGGCGGAGAGGCTGGCCCCCATGCCCTGCGCACCCGTGCCAAAGGTGGCAAGGATGAAGTTCAGCGTCTGTTCGCCGACGCCGGTATAGCCAGGATGGGCAAAGATCTTGCCGGCGCGCAGGTACAGGCGCGCCAGTAGGGCGTTTTCATACAGCATCTTCTCGAAATGCGGTGTCTGCCAGCCCGGGTCGATGGTATAGCGGAAAAATCCCCCCCCGAGTTGATCGTGCAGTCCACCACTGGCCATGTGGTCGAGGGTCAGGCGGAGAAATTTTCCGACGCGTGCATCGTGGTCACGCTGGTATAGGGTCAGCAGGGCATCAAGCTGGGGCACCATGGGGAATTTGTTCTGTGCGCCGAAACCTCCTTCGAATTCATCCGCCAGAACGAAGGACCGCTTGAGGAAGGCCTGTTGGAGCGCCTGTGTGCGTTGTGCCACCTCGACGGGTCCGATAGGGACCACGGCAGGGGAGTGGTTGGACGTGGTGCTAGCGGCCTGGCGGGTGAGTTCCGCAGTCACTGATTTGGCCAATTGTTTGAGTGCCGGGCCTCCACCTGCCCAGCGTTCACCCAGTCGGCTCAGCAGGGGTTTGAATTGAGCGGGCGGCAGATAGACGACGCCTATCAGTGGATAGCCCTCGGGGGTGATAAATACATTGAGCGGCCAACCGGCCTGACCACGGGTGTGTTCGACGAAGTTGATGAGTCGGGCGTCGAGGGCCGGATTGAGTTCGCGGTCGATGATGACAGGAATAAAGTACTTGTTGATGAGTGCCGCGATGCTGGGGTTGAGAAAGTTCTGTCGTTGCATCACGTGGCACCAATGACAGGCAAAGTAGCCGCTGGAGACGTAAAGCAGTTTGTTTTCGCGCCGGGCGATGGCGAAGGCCCTGGGCCCCCAGTGTTGCCAGTGCACCGGGTCATGGGCGTGCATGGCGAGATAAGGCGAGGAGCTGCCGGCAAGCTCATTGCGCAGCGTGCCACCCGGAGGGTGTGTTGCCGTGCCGGGTGGGGTGGTCGGTGCAGCCAGAGTGGTATTCGCCGCCGACACGGAGAGGGGCAGCGCACAGAGCAGGCCCAACAGGATCACTTTCAGTGTGTACATGGTCAGAGGTCTCCTGGCGTCGTATGTGGTCGAGGTGTACCGCGTACGCTAAGGGCGCTGATTTCTGCGTGGCACTGGCACCGGTTCAGTGGTGCCAAACGTCCCGCGGCGAGGTGTACCTCGCCGCTATCACCCTTCGCTAGGGTGGATTAACCCGGGTGTCCTGACTAAGGAGACGCCATAGCCACGGGATAATTCCCACCAGAGTCCCATTTTATTATCGGACTATGATTCGGGTTCATGCGGTGGCTGCTCCGGTGTGTCGGTGGGCTTCGCCTCGCCGTCGTCCTGATCATCCAGCGCAGTCTCGGCCTGTTCGGCGGCATCGAGTTCACCCTCCATCTGCGTCTCGGTCAGCGGCTGATGGGCGTCATCTTCGTGTTCGCCGGCCTCTTCGTCCTCGTTATCGTCCTTGCGCACGAACATGCGCGAGAAAAACAACCCGGCCTCGAACAGGAACCACATCGGGATGGCCAGGATGGACTGGGAGACGATGTCGGGCGGGGTCAGCACCGCGGCGATGATGAACACCGCGACGATAATATAGGGGCGCTTGGCACTGAGGCTCTCGGGCGTGGTGATACCCATCCAGACGAGCAGGATGGTGGCGATTGGCACCTCAAAGGCAGTGCCGAAGGCGAAGAACATCTTTAGTACGAAGTTGAGGTACTTGCTGATGTCGGTCATAACCGCCACGCCCTGGGGCGCGACCGAAGTGAAGAAACCGAATACTAGCGGGAAGACGACGAAATAGGCAAAGGCCATACCCAGGTAGAACAGTACGACGCTGGAGATCAGCAACGGGAAGACCATGCGGCGCTCGTGGCGGTACAGGCCAGGAGCGATAAAGGCCCACGATTGGTAGAGGATGTAGGGGATGGCCGCAAACACCGCCACCGCCAGGGCGAGTTTGAGTGGGGCGAGGAAGGTGCCGGTCGGCTCGGTGGCGATCAGCGTGCCGCCCTTTGGCAGATGGGAGAGCAGGGGTTCGGCGAGCATGTGGTAGAGCTGGTTGCGCACGAAGTACAGGCCGACGAACAGGACCAGCACCACGACTGCAATGTGCAACAGCCGGTCGCGCAGCTCGATGAGATGGGTGATGAACGGTAGTTCCTGTTCGACCTGCTCGCCAGTATCAGGGATGTCTTGTTTTGTCATGTATTACGGTATCGTCGGTGGTCGTTGCCGACGCAATCGGTGGGGGGGTGTTCCGTCCGGTTGCAGTGGCAGGGGCGGTGTGTTCGGACTGCGCGGCAGGGATGTTCCGTCCGGTTGCAGTGGCAGGGGCGGTGTGTTCGGGCTGCGTGGCAGGGGTGTTCTGTCCGGTTGCAGCGGCAGGGGCGGTGTGTTCGGGCTGCGTGGCAGGGGTGTTCTGTCCGGTTGCAGTGGCAGGGGCGGTGTGTTCGGACTGCGCGGCAGGGATGGTCGTTACAGGAGGGCTTTGTGCGGGGTCGATATCGTTCGCTGGCGCGTCGGTCACTGTGGTTGTGGCGGCCTGCCCGTCGTCGTGTGACTTGAGCAGATAGTCTGGCTCGATCTGCGTATTAAGCGTGTCGCGAGTGCTATTGAGGATCTGCTTGAGTTCGTCGATATCGGCATTGTTTTGCAGCGCATTACGTAGCTCGTCAGTCTTGAGTTCACGGTTGATGTCGGCCTTAACATTATTGAGAAAATAGCGCATCTTGCCTATCCACAGACCCGCGGTACGGGCTAGCCCAGGTAGTTTGTCCGGTCCAATGACAATGAGCGCGACGAGACCGATTAGTGTCAGTTCCCAAAAGCCGATATCGAACATGGGGGGTGCGTTACCTCACAGGAACCCGTTGTTGTCCGGAAATCGAACGGAACAACACGCAGGGAGAACAGCGCGGTGTGTAGAATGGGTAGAGGCACCAGCGAGAGGTGCCCCTTGCCGCCTGTAAATCAGTGTTTGCCGGTCTTCTCCTTCGAGGTGACTTCGCCCTCGATGATCTCGCCGTCGTGTTGTTCGAGCTTTTCCTTGTCGATCTTGGCGGCGTCAGTCTCAGCGTCTTTCATCGAGGCACGAAAACCCTTGACGGCCTCGCCGAGGTCGCTGCCGACGTTGCGCAGGCGCTTGGCACCGAACAGGACCAGCACAATCACGAGAACGATCACCAGTTGCCAGATACCGATACTCATAATTCATTTCTCCGAAAAAATACCAAAGCCGGGACAGGGCCGGCCTGCATGTCACTTAGCTGGATCATGAGCCTAATTGGCATACAATCGCAAGTCTCACGTGACAGGGTGGCAGTGGTGGATGAGTGAGCAGGGTCGCACCGGCGTGTCATACGCGGGGTGGTCTGCCGGCTTTCTCCTCCAGCCCCGAGACACCGAAGCGCCGGGCCAGTTCCTGCAGTACGGCCTCTGGACCCAGCCCCTGATGGGCCAACAGGATCAGACTATGAAACCACAGATCGGCGGTTTCATAAACGATTTGATCGCGATTCCCGTCCTTGGCGGCCATCACAGTCTCGGTGGCCTCTTCACCGATCTTCTTCAGGATGGCATCCAGGCCCTTGGCGTAGAGCCCCGCGACGTAGGAACTGTCGGGATCGGCCCCCTTGCGCGCCTCCAGCACCTGGGCCAATTCGGTGAGAATATTCGTGCTCATGGATGTTTCCCGTTCCCGTAAATGCTGTCCGGGTCCTTGAGGACCGGTTCGACGGTGTGCCATGTCGTCCCCTCCAGGCGCTGGAAGAAGCAGCTGTGACGCCCCGTATGACAGGCGATGTTACCGATTTGCTTGACCCGCAGCAGGATCACGTCGTTGTCACAGTCCAGGCGCATGTCCGTGACCACCTGCTGATGGCCGGATTCCTCGCCCTTGTGCCAGAGTCTGGCACGGGAGCGCGACCAATACACGGCGTGGCCGGTCTGGGCGGTGAGGTGCAGGGCCTCGCGGTTCATCCAGGCGAACATCAGTACGTCGCCGCTGTCGGCCTCCTGGGCGATGACCGGCACCAGGCCGTCGGCGGTCCATTTTATGTCATCCAGCCACTGCTCACTCATGGTGTCGTTCCATTGTTGGGCGTTGGAAAATAGGGCGTGTGTCGCCACTGGTCCATGCGCTACGTGCGGATACGGACGGATTCAGAGGCGCATCTCGATACCGTGGGCGGCCATGGCGCGTTTGGCTGCCTCGATGGTGTACTCACCGAAGTGGAAGATGCTGGCGGCGAGGACCGCCTCGGCGTGGCCCTGCAGGACGCCCTCTGCCAGATGCGCCAGTGTGCCAACGCCACCGGAGGCAATGACCGGCACGCGCACGGCGTCGCTCACCGCCCGGGTCAGGGCCAGGTCAAAGCCTGCACGGGTACCGTCGCGGTCCATGCTGGTGAGCAGGATCTCGCCAGCACCGTAGTCGACCATGCGCTGTGCCCATTCCACGGCGTCGAGCCCGGTGGGTTTGCGCCCGCCATGGGTGAATAGCGCCCAGCGCGGGGGGGCGTCTCCGGCGCCGATCTGCTTGGCGTCGATGGCCACGACGATGCATTGTGCGCCGAAGCGCTCTGCGGCCTCGCGCACAAATTCCGGGCGCTGCACGGCGGCGGTATTGATGGCCACCTTGTCGGCGCCGGCATTGAGCATGCGGCGAATGTCCTCCACCGTGCGTATGCCGCCACCGACGGTCAAGGGGATGAAGACCTGCCCCGCGACCTGTTCGACGACCTGGACGATGGTATCGCGTTCCTCGTGACTGGCGGTGATGTCGAGGAAGGTCAGCTCGTCAGCGCCCTGTTCGTCATAGCGGCGTGCGATCTCGACCGGATCCCCCGCATCGCGGATATCAACAAACTGAACGCCCTTGACGACACGACCCTTGTTCACGTCCAGGCAGGGGATAATGCGTTTGGCGAGGCCCATAGGGTTACCGGTTCGGTTCAGGGAGGCGTGTGGCCTAGGAGTGTATCGGATTCAGGCCAGATCTGCCGTGTCGGGGGACGGGTGTCTCCCGCATCAGGAAAAGTGGCGTCGCGCTCCCACCCCGTCCGTAGCGGACCTCCCGGTTCAACAGCCTCTTGCGTGTCTTAGTGCGCACAGAGTTCATCGGCGAGGCCCTGGGCCGCGGCTAGGTCGAGGCGACCCTCGTAGAGGGCCCGGCCGGTGATAGCGCCCATGATACCCTCAGTGGCTACCGCGCACAGTCGGCGAATGTCATCGATGTCGGTGATCCCGCCCGAGGCGATGATCGGAATGGTGACGGCTCGGGCCAGTGCCACGGTGGATTCAACATTGACCCCGCTCATCATACCGTCACGGCCGATATCGGTATAGATAATGGCCTCCACACCGTCGCGCTCAAAGTGCCGGGCCATGTCGATGACATCATGGTTAGATAACTTGGACCAGCCATCGACAGCGACCTTGCCATCCTTGGCGTCGAGACTGACGATGATATGGCCAGGGAATTCCAGGCACACATCCTTGACGAAATGGGGCGCGTTAATGGCTTTGGTGCCCAGAATGACGTATTGCACACCAGCATCCAGATAGGTCTGAATGGTCTCCTCATCACGGATGCCGCCGCCGACCTGAATCGGCAGTTCGGGGCAGGCGGCGGCGATCGCCTGGATGACACCCGCATTGACCGGTTGACCGGCAAAGGCACCGTTGAGATCGACGATGTGCAGCCGGCGTGCGCCGGCCTTCAGCCAGCGCTGGGCGACTTCGACGGGATCGTCGGAGAAGATGGTCTCGTCCTCCATGCGTCCTTGGCGCAGACGCACGCATTGACCGTCCTTGAGATCGATGGCGGGTATGATCAACATGGTCTGTTTCCTCAGTTTAGTGGGGCAATGTTGATGGTGGCAGCGTCCACGCAGGGCGTGCCGGTGTCGAGGGCGTCCATTTCAGGCCACCCCGGCGTCGCTGGCGGATCCCCAGCGTCCGTTCCAGCACAGGAAGTTGCTATAGAGCGTCAGTCCGGCATGTTGGCTCTTCTCGGGGTGAAACTGCACGGCAAAGACATTGTCGCGGGCAATGGCGGTACAGAAGGGGGCACCGTAGATGCTCGATCCAGCGATGAAGTCTGCCCTGGCGGGTTCGACATAGTAGCTGTGGACGAAATAAAAGCGGGTGTTCTGGGCAATACCGTGCCACACGGGGTGCGCCACAGTGTGGTGCACCTGGTTCCAGCCCATATGCGGGATCTTGAGCTGCCCGCCGCCATCAATGGTATCGAGCAGGGTGTGAAAATGGCGCACCTGTCCAGGTAGGACGCCAAGGCCATCGACACCGCCGTTCTCCACGCTGTGATCGAGCAGGACCTGCATGCCCATGCACACGCCCAGCAGGGGTTGGCCCGAGGCGACAACCTCGTGGATGACCGTATCCAGTCCCCGTTGCCGGATGCCGCCCATGCAGTCACGGATGGCGCCAACACCCGGCAGGACCACGTGCGTGGCGCCGAGAATGTGTTCGGCATCGCTGGTGACCATGACCTGCACGCCAGGACGGGCTTTTTCCAGGGCCTTGGAGACGGAGTGAAGATTCCCCATGCCGTAATCAATGACTGCGACGGTGTTCATAGTGGTAAGGATCGTGGCGCTATCGGTAGGTGTGTGTTCCGGGTGTCCGACTGAAGACAGTGGTGCCGCGCAGGGCGCGCATCTAGAGACTTCCCTTGGTTGACGGCATCATGTTCATCATGCGCGGGTCGGGCTCGATGGCCATGCGCAGTGCTCGACCGAAGGCCTTGAAAATAGTCTCGGCGATGTGGTGGGCATTGTGACCACGCAGGCAGTCGATGTGCAGCGTCACCTGCGCATGGTTGACGAAACCCTGAAAAAATTCGTGCACCAGATCGACATCGAAATCACCAATGCGCGCACGGGGGTACTGGGCGTGGTATTCCAGGCCGGGGCGACCGGAGAAATCGATGACCACCCGGGACAGCGCCTCGTCCAGGGGGACGTAGGCATGACCATAGCGGCGCACGCCTTTCTTGTCGCCGATCGCGCGGGCCACGGCCTGTCCCAGGGTGATGCCGACGTCTTCCACGCTGTGGTGGGCATCGATGTGCAGATCCCCCTTGGCCTCGATGTGCAGGTCGATAAGCCCGTGCCGGGCAAGCTGATCGAGCATGTGATCGAAGAAGGGCACCCCGGTGTCAAGCGTCGAGTGTCCCCGGCCATCGAGGTTGAGTTCGATTTGAATCTGGGTTTCCAGGGTATCGCGTTGTACACTGGCTGTGCGATCAGCCATGAGGCACTCCGAATAGTCGCGGTCATGTTCTGCCCGGGGTAGCGGGCCAGGGGCGCCATCAGGCGCATACAACGTCATAGCATACCCGTAACTGCGCCCGCTGGGTACCCGAAGAATCTCCGGGGCAGGCAGGTCTGCTGGGCGGCGCGGACGGATGGCATGGGATCTGGGCAGCCGGGTGATTTGAGTGGATAAATAGCTTGTTTTTACAGTAGAAATAGGCGAATTAGTCAAGGTGTGCTAATAATCAATAAATCGTTATGGGCAGGGGGCCGGACGGCATGTCAACCTCGGCAAATTGTAAGGGAGGTCGACCTTGATGGGTGAGCAGGAGAAGGTAGTCGACCTGGCGCAGATCCGTGTGACCTGTCAATCGTGCAGCTTGAACCACCTGTGCCTACCCATGAGTATCGCGGTGGGGGATCTGGACGAGCTGGAACGCATCATTCGCCATCGCCGCCCACTGGCGCGCGGTGAGCATCTGTTTCGCATGGGCGATACGCTTCAGCATCTCTATGCCGTGCGCGCCGGCAGTCTCAAGACCTATACCACCAGTGAGGGCGGCCAGGAGCAGATCACCGGATTTCATCTGCCCGGCGAATTGCTGGGGCTCGATGGCATCTGCGAGGAGCGTCATCATGTCAGTGCCAAGGCGCTGGAGACCACCAGTCTATGTGAAATACCGTTCGCGCAGCTCGAGGATCTGGGTCGACGTTGCCAGGGCCTGGGCCATCACCTGTTGCGCCTGATGAGCAAGGAAATCATCTGCGATGAGCACATGCTCATGGTTCTGGGTAAACTGAGCGCCGAGCAGCGTCTGGCCAGTTTCCTGGTGAACATTGCCAGCCGCTTTCATCAGCGGGGGTTTTCGGTCAGCGAATTCAATCTCAGCATGTCACGCAACGATATCGGTAATTATCTGGGGTTGGCGGTCGAGACGGTCAGTCGTCTGTTCACCCGTTTTCAGGACGATGGCCTATTACAGGCGGCGCGCAAGCATGTGCATATCCGGGACATGACCGGCCTGCGGGTGGTTGCCGGCCAAACCGAAGAGCGCTGTATCACCTACCCCAGCGGTGGACCACCCCACGACTGAGGGCCAGACGGCGCCTGGAGCGTTGCTCCGGGCCTGCTCTGCTTGTCTCCCATCAGCCCCTCCCGGTCTCTCGGCCAGATCCGCCACCGGGAGCATCATTGCCTCGCGCACTCCCCCCGGCATAGCGTTCAGCATCATTCCAGGTTTGACTGTGCCTAGTGTACCGACGTGGCCCCCAGGCTGTGATACAACGCCTGATAGGCGCGGGCACTGTGTGCCCAGGAGTGATCCTGGCGCATGGCGGTGTGTTGCACACGGCGCCATGTGGCACGTTTGGCGTAGAGGGCCAGGGCGCGATCGACGGTGTTCACCAGGGCCATAGCATCATTGCCCTGGATGACAAAACCGTTCGCCCGCCCGGCCGCCAGATGGGCGGGCGTGGCATCGATCACAGTATCGGCCAATCCGCCGACCGGGCGCACCAGCGGCAGGGTGGCGTAGCGCAGACTGAACAACTGATTCAGTCCGCAGGGTTCGAAGTGCGAGGGCATCAGGAACAGATCCGCACCGGCCTCTATTCTGTGGGCCAGTCCCTCGTCGAAGCCAATGCGCAGCCCAATGCGCCCGGGTACACGGATCGCCCAGTCCCGCCAGGCCTGCTCGTAGCGGGGATCACCGCTGCCCAGCACGGCGAATTGCAATGGTCGCTCCAACAGTGCAGGCAGGGCGGCGAGGACTTCATCAACCCCCTTTTGGATGACCAACCGACCGATTAGGCCGATCAACAGGGCCTTGCCGGTCTGCGCCAGGCCCAGCTCTTTGAGCAGGGCACGCTTGTTGGCGTTCTTGCCGGAGACCGGATTGCGAGCCGAATAGGCCTGGTACAGGTGTGGGTCGGTGTCGGGATTCCAGGTGTCGGTGTCGATGCCATTGAGGATGCCCGACAGGACCGGGCGGCGGTAGCGCAGCAGGCCGTCGAGACCGAAGCCGAACTCGGGGCGCTGGATCTCCTCGGCATAGGTCGGGCTCACAGTGGTGAGCCGGTCGGCATAGACCAGGCCACCCTTGATGAAGGAGAGCTGGCCGTGGAACTCCAGCGCGGTGAACTGCCACAGATGTGCGGGCAGACCGAGGGCGAGCAGGGTCGCATAGGGGAACAGGCCCTGGTAGGCCAGATTGTGAATGGTGAACACCGTGCCTGGGCGTAGCACTCCCGCGTGTTCAGCCTCGGCGAGGAGCACCGGCACCAGGCCAGTCTGCCAGTCGTGACAATGGACGACATCGGGTTGCCAGACGGCGTCCGTCGGGTCCTGCAGGGCCACGCGCCCCAGGGAAAGCTCGACGACGACGCGGGCGAACAGCGCAAAGCGATAGGCGTTGTCAGGCCAGGGCTGCTGATCGGGGCCAAGATAAGGATTGCCGGGGCGGTCGAAGGCGGGCGGGTGGTCGACCAGCCAGACCGGTACCGGCGGGCGGGTGGGTGAGGACGGTGGCAAGTGGCTGGCGAGCAGCCGGATCTGGCCCATAGGCAGGGTGAACTCGGCCAGCACGCGCGGCGTCGGCAGGCGTGCGAGCGTGTCGCGGTAGGCGGGCATGATAATGCGGATGTCCTCGCCCAGCTCGGCCAGTGCCGGTGGCAGGCTGCCGGCGACATCGCCTAACCCACCGGTCTTCATCAACGGTTGAGCCTCACTGGTGACAAACAGGATACGGCTCATCAGGGCGCGCCGACCTTGAGCATGAGCGCCCCAAGGGGTGGCAGGCTCAGCGACAGGGACCAAGGCAGGCCCATCCACGGTGTGGACTCGGCCTGTATGCCGCCCCCATTGCCCAGGTCACTGCCGGCGTAGAAGGCGGAATCGGAGTTGAGGACTTCACGGTAATAGCCGGGTGCGGGCACGCCGAGGCGATAACCGTGGCGCGGTACGGGGGTGAAGTTGAGCACGACCACCACACTGTCTTCATCCGTATCGCCATGGCGCAGATAGCTGATCACCGACTGGGCGGCATCGTGACAGTCGATCCAGGCAAAGCCGCGGTCGTCAAAATCGTAGCGGTGCAGGGCAGGTTCGTCACGATAGAGTCGATTGAGGTCGCTCACCAGGCGCTGGATACCCTGATGCAGAGGGTAGTCGAGGACATACCAGTCGAGCGCACGGTCGTGATTCCATTCGCTGCCCTGAGCGAACTCGTTACCCATGAACAGTAGTTTCTTGCCCGGGTAGGTAAACATGTAGGTGTAGAGCAGGCGCAGATTAGCGTGGCGTTGCCATTCATCGCCGGGCATCTTGTTTAGCATGGCCCCCTTGCCGTGGACCACCTCGTCGTGGGAGAACGGCAGGACGAAATTCTCGGTAAAGGAATAGAGCAGGCCGAAGGTGAGCTGGTCGTGGTGATAGTGGCGGTGGATTGGCTCCTTGCTCATGTAGACCAAAGTGTCGTTCATCCATCCCATGTTCCACTTCATCGAAAAGCCCAGTCCGCCCAACCAGGGTGGGCGCGTGACCTGGGGCCAGGCGGTGGACTCCTCGGCAACGATCAGTGTGCCGGGGTATTGACCTTGAGTGACGCCGTTGAGTTCGCGCAGAAAGGCGATGGCCTCCAGGTTTTCGTTGCCACCGTATTCATTGGGCAGCCAGTCACCGTCTTCGCGTGAGTAATCGAGGTAGAGCATGGAGGCCACGGCATCGACGCGCAGGCCATCGATGTGATACGCGTCGAGCCAGAACAGAGCACTGGCGAGCAGGAAGTTGCGCACCTCGTTGCGCGCGTAGTTGTAAATGAGAGTGCCCCAGTCGCGGTGTTCGCCGCGGCGCGGGTCTTCGTGCTCGTACAGTGCACTGCCGTCGAAGCGCGCCAGCGCAAAATCGTCGCGCGGGAAGTGGCCGGGGACCCAATCGAGCAGGACGCCGATATTGTGCCGGTGGCAATGGTCGACGAAGTAGCGGAAGTCGTCCGGTGCGCCATGGCGCCGGGTAGGTGCGAAATACCCCGTGCTCTGGTAGCCCCAGGAGGCATCCAGCGGATGTTCGGTCACCGGCAGGAGTTCGATGTGGGTGAAGCCGCGTGCGCTGACATATTCCACCAGGCGGTGGGCCAGCGTGCGGTAGTCGAGGAAATCGCCGTTGTCGTCGCGTTGCCACGAACCGAGGTGCGCCTCGTAGACGGACATCGGGAGGTGCAGCCAGTCGGCATCGCGGCGTGTATCCAGCCAGGCCTCATCGCCCCATGCGTAGGTGTCGCCGGCAGTGATGCGGGCGGCGGTGTGCGGGCGCAACTCATAGGCCCGGGCATAGGGGTCGGTCTTGACATGGATACTGCCCTGGGCACGGTTGCGGATCTCGAACTTGTACAGGTCCCCGGCGTGTAGACCAGGGATGAACAGTTCCCACACACCAGAGGCGCCGCGCACGCGCATTGGATGGGTGCGCCCGTCCCAGTCATTGAAGTCACCCACCACGCTGACACGCTCGGCATTGGGGGCCCAGGTGGCGAAACGCACGCCGTCGATGTCCTCGATCGTGTGCGGGTGCGCGCCCAGCATGCGATAGAGCTGCCAGTGGCGGCCCTCGCCGAACAGATGCAGGTCATAGTCACTGAGTTGCGGGGCGAAATCATAGGGGTCGTGACGTTGATGTCGGTGCCCGTGCCGGTCTCGCCAGCGTAGCAGATAATGGACAGGCAGGGCCGCTGCGGGACCGGTCCACTCGAACAGGTCGTTGTCGCCGAGGCGGTGCATATCGAACACCGTGGTGTCGTGGCCGAGGATCTGCACCACTGCGCCACCGGGCAGGAAGGCCCGCACCCGGGTCTGGTCACCGAGCCCGTGGCGGCCCAGCACAGTGAAGGGGTCGTGATGCCGAGCCTCGATGACTCGGCGCGTGTCCGGGTCCAGGGGGGAGTGCGATCCGGAGGCGACAGGATGATGGGGTTGTGGGCTCATAAGTCAGGTCCTGCAGTGGCGCGTGCATGTATGCGTGACGGGGCGCAGGCATCCCGGGTCCGTGCCACGTGCAACCGGGCTGCCTGCGTACCGGCGCTGGCATGTTTACTGTAACAGTTTTGATGTTACATTAAGTAGCAAGTGGAAAGGAATCACAGGGCCGTCGCGTGGTGGCGGTTGGTGAGTGTCGTTTGGATATGCGCTTCGGTTGGCCGGATTCAGGGCCGCACAGGGTTCACCGAGATGTTATCGCCAGACACGGGTGTCCCACGTACCTGATTGAAGGAGTTTGAAGTCATGCACTATGATCAGTCGCAGCGGTTCGTGAGTCGACTGACGCACGACACGCTCGCGGTGATTCTGGCCGGGGGCCGGGGTTCGCGTCTGAAGCAGCTCACCCTCTGGGATGCCAAGCCGGCGGTGCCCTTCGGGGGGAAATTTCGCATTATCGATTTTGCCCTGTCCAACTGCGTCAATTCCGGTATTCGCCGCATTGCGGTGATGACCCAGTACAAGGCGCATTCGCTGATCCGCCACATTCAGCTGGGCTGGGGTTTTTTCCGCGGGCAGTTCGGCGAGTTCATCGAGTTGTTGCCGGCACAGCAGCGCATCGAGTCGTCCTGGTACAAGGGCACGGCCGATGCCGTTTACCAGAACCTCGATATTGTCCGCAGCCACGACCCCACCTACGTACTGATCCTCGCGGGCGATCACATCTACAAGATGGACTATGGCCCGATGATCGCCTACCACGTCGATCACCAGGCGGACATGACGGTAGGTTGCATCGAGGTCCCACTGGAGCGGGCACGGGCCTTCGGCGTGATGCATATCGACGAGCATCATCGGATACTGGATTTTCAGGAAAAACCCCCACAGCCCCAAGCGTTACCCGGGCGAGATGATACGGCGCTGGTGTCGATGGGTATCTACGTCTTCAATAAGGATTTTCTGTTCGAACAACTCATCAAGGATGCGGACTCAGCGTCATCCCAGCATGATTTCGGGCGTGACGTCATTCCCGAGGTCATCAGACAATACCGGGTCTTTGCCTATCCGTTTCGCGACCCACATACCGGCCGCCAGGCGTACTGGCGTGATGTCGGCACGGTCGATGCATTCTGGGAGGCCAATCTGGAATTGATCGGTGTCACCCCGGAACTCAATCTCTACGATGAGGAGTGGCCCATCTGGTCCCATGCCGAACCGTCACCGCCGGCCAAGTTTGTCTTCGATGACGATGACCGACGCGGCATGGCCGTTGACTCTCTGGTCTCCAACGGCTGTATTATTTCCGGCGCCTATGTGCGCCATTCCCTGTTGTGTTCCAACGTCTGTGTGGAGAGCTTCAGCCGGGTCGAGGACACGGTTGTCCTGCCGGATGTGATTATCAAGGATAGCTGCCGGATTCGGCGTGCCATCATCGACAAGGGCTGTCATGTGCCGGAGGGCACGGTCATCGGCGAGGATCCAAAGGCCGACGCCGAGCGGTTCCATGTCTCCCCGAGCGGCATCGTACTCGTGACACCGGAGATGCTAAACCAGCAGCTACACCATGTCCGATGACACCCCCCATTCGCACGCGCCACTGAGTGTGGTGCTGTGCTGGCATATGCACCAGCCGGAGTATCGTGATCGTCTCACGGGTGAGTACCAGTTGCCCTGGACCTATCTGCATGCGATCAAGGACTACGTTGATATGGCCGTACACCTGGAAACGGTGCCCGGTGCCTGTGCCGTGGTAAATTTTGCCCCGGTTCTGCTCGACCAGATTGCCGACTACGCCGGGCAGCTCAGTGCCTGGAAAAATAGTGCGCAGGACCTTCGCGATCCCCTGCTCGCCGCGTTGGTGGCCGAGCCGTTGCCCACAGATGAGACGCTGCGCCGTCGGCTTATCAATGCGTGCATGCGCGCCAATGAGCAGCGGCTCATCGGGCGCTTTTCGGCCTACCAGCGATTGGCCGATATCGCCGCTTGGACCGAGGCGCACCCCGATACCCTGCACTACCTGTCCGACCAGTATCTCATTGACGTGCTCATGTGGTATCACCTGGCCTGGCTGGGCGAGACCGTGCGTCGCTCGGATGAGCGGGTGCAGCGGCTCATTGAGCAGGAGAGTCACTATAGTCTGGCTGATCGCCACACCCTGATGACGGTGATTGGTGAGTTGCTCAATGGCGTGATTGCGCGCTATCGTGCCCTGGCCGAGTCCGGACGCATCGAACTGTCTATGAGTCCCTATGCCCACCCCATTGTGCCTCTGTTGCTCGATATGCACAGTGCCCGTGAGGCCATGCCTGTGGCCGAGTTGCCGAAGCTCGAACAGTATCCGGGTGGTGAGGCGCGTGCGCGCTGGCATCTGGAGCGGGGGCTGGAGACGTTCCAGCGATATTTCGCGCACACGCCTGTCGGTTGCTGGCCCTCGGAGGGCGGTGTGAGCGAGGCTACGCTACGCTTGTTGGGCGAGTATGGTTTTCGCTGGACAGCCAGCGGCGGCAGCGTACTGGGTAACAGCCTGGCGCGCTCGGGCGCCGCAGATGCCGATGATGAGGTGCGTAGCGTGCATCGGGTCTACCGCACCGCAGAGGCGCCCGTGAGTTGTTTTTTCCGCGATGATACCCTGTCTGATCTGATCGGCTTTACGTATTCCGAGTGGCACGCCGATGATGCTGTCGCCAACCTGGTGCATCATCTGGAAAACATTGCCGAGGCCTGTCAGGCGCAGCCGGGCAGCGTGGTGTCGATCATCCTTGATGGTGAGAATGCCTGGGAGCATTATCCGGAAAACGGCTACTATTTCCTCAGCGCCTTGTACGCGCGCCTGGCGCAGCACCCGGACCTCAGGCTGACCACCTTCCGTCGCCATCTCGACGCAGCGACGGCCCCACCCCGCGTGCTGCCGACAGTGGTGGCCGGGAGCTGGGTCTATGGCACCTTCTCGACCTGGATCGGCGACCAGGACAAGAACCGCGGCTGGGATCTGCTCGGCGATGCCAAACAATGCTACGACCGGGTACTGGCAAGCGGGTGTCTCGATGCGGACGCGGTGAGCGCCGCCACCGAGCAGCTGGCGATTTGCGAGGGCTCGGACTGGTGCTGGTGGTTCGGTGACTACAATCCTGCATCCACGGTCAGTGATTTTGAGCGCCTGTACCGCCTGCATCTGAGCCACCTCTATCAATTGCTCGGCGAGGTGTCGCCGGACTACCTCAGTGAGATCTTCACCCAAGGGCGTGGCGCACCGGCAACCGGTGGGGTCATGCGCCCCGGTCGGGCGCCGGAGTAGCCGGTTTGGCGCGCTCACCCGCCTCACTCCCGCCAGGGCCCTTGTCCGGACGCCGTGCCGGCGTCTTGTTGCATCCTACTTCGCTGCCAGGACCGGGGCTGCAGGGCGACCTCGGTCATGCCGCCTACCGTTTTGTGGAGTTCGCCGCGGCAGCGGGATTTAGTGTCTGGCAGACCCTGCCGCTGGGACCAACACATGGGGATGGCTCGCCTTATCAGTGTCTGTCGGTGCACGCGGGCAATACCGAGCTGATCAGTCTGGACTGGCTGGTCGACCGCGGTTGGCTACAGCGCGATGCTATCAGTGTGGACGGGAAATGCAGTTCTACCCGGCACCAGGCAGGTCTCAAGCAGGCCTATACCGTATACCAGAGCGATACCGATGCCGACTGGCGCGAGGCCTTCGCGGCCTTCACCGCGCAGAGTGTCGACTGGCTCGAGGATTTTGCCCTGTACAGCGCCTTGCGCAGCGCACAGGACGGACGAGCCTGGTTCGACTGGCCGGCCCCATTGCGCGAGCGCGAGGCGCAGGCACTGCAAGAGGCCTCGGCGCAGTGGGCACTCGAGATCGATCAGGTGCGGTTCGAACAGTTCATCTTCTTCCGTCAATGGGCGGAGCTGCGCGCCTATGCACATCGGCACGGTCTGTACCTGTTTGGCGACATGCCCATTTTTGTGGCCCATGACAGCGCCGAGGTCTGGGCGCACCGCGAATATTTCGATGTCGATGCGCAGGGACGTGCCGCCACGGTGGCCGGTGTGCCGCCGGACTATTTTTCCGCTACGGGGCAGCGCTGGGGCAATCCGCACTACCACTGGGCGCGGATGGAACAGGACGGGTTCGCCTGGTGGGTTGCGCGTATGCGCACCCAGCTCGCGCTGTTCGACCTGGTGCGCATCGATCACTTCCGCGGCTTCGAGTCCTACTGGTCGATACCGGCAGCGGCGCAGACGGCGGAGGCCGGACATTGGGTGAAGGCGCCGGGGGCGGCGTTGCTGCGTACCTTGCAGGCGAACTTCGATGTGCTGCCCCTGGTTGCAGAGGACCTGGGTGTGATCACCGCAGAGGTCGAAACCTTGCGCCGGCAGTTTGGTCTGCCGGGGATGAAGATCCTGCAATTCGCCTTTGACAGTGATGCCGCCAATCCCTATCTGCCACACCAGCACACGTCCGACAGCGTGGTGTACACGGGCACGCACGACAATGACACCACGCTGGGCTGGTATGAGGGTCTGGATGAGGCCCAGAAAGGTCATGTGCGCGATTATCTGGGCCAGCCCGGGGAGGCGATGCCGTGGCCGCTGGTGCGCACCGCTCTGGCCTCGGTGGGGGGGCTGGCGGTCGTGCCGATGCAGGATATCCTGGCACTTGATGGCCACCACCGCATGAATCGACCGGGCACGAGTACGGGCAACTGGCGCTGGCGCTTTCGCTGGGAACAGTTACCGGGTGAACTGGCGGCGCGTTTGCGCCACCTCAATGCGCTCTATGGTCGTGCATCACCGACGCCGTTCTAAAGAACGAAGTGCGGGATGGGCCTGACGGGGGGCGCTTACAGCCAGATCATGGCCCCCATCTCGAAGGGGTGGCTGAGCAGCGAGTGGAAGGGGTATAGGCGTACCTGATAGAGCTGCAGTCCCGGCAGGGTCGGGGCCAGATCCAGGACAAATACCCTCTCCCCGTCGTGTTTCGCGTCATCGGCGGTCCCTTGGACGGTGAAGGGATAACGTGCTTTGACCTCCAGGTGTCCGTCCCTGTCAGCAGTGCCGACCAGGCATTCGACAACGACATCGTCGGCCACGAGATTCACCATGCTGACCGCCACGCGCAGGGGGAGGATCTCGCCGTGCTGGATTTGTTCCGGCGCCGTGTCGAGGCGGCGCATGTGTACCCCTGGCCAGTTGGCCCTGATGTGGGTCTTCCAGCGTGCCAGGGCGATGGCTGGTGCGGCGTTATCGGCGGCTAGGCGGCGGCGTTGATTGCGGGCAGGGGTGTAGTAGTCGCGCGCATAGTCCCTGACCATGCGCTGGGCGTTGAAGCGTGGCATGATCGACTTCATCGAAGCTTTGGACATGCGCACCCAGTTCGGGGCATAGCCATGGCCATTGCGCTCGTAGTAGAGGGGGATGACCTGTTGTTCGAGGATGTCGAGCAGGGTCTGGGCCTCCTCGCGATCACGAAAGGTGTGATCGCATTGTGGTCCGTGCGGCGTGATAGCCCAGCCGTTTTCGCCGTTGTAACCCTCACCCCACCAGCCGTCGAGTACACTCAGGTTGATGACCCCATTGATGCCAGCCTTCTGGCCGGAGGTGCCGCTGGCCTCCAGGGGATACTCCGGCGTATTGATCCACACATCGACACCGGTGACGAGCTTGCGTGCCATGGACAGGTCGTAGTTCTCGAGCATGATGATGCGGCCCTCGAACTCGGGGCGGCGCGAGTATTCGTGGATGGTGCGGATGAGTTCCTGACCAGGCACATCGTGGGGATGGGCTTTGCCGGCGAACAGCAGGCGAACCGGGTGCTGGGGATCGTTTACCAGCCGGGCCAGTCGGGCGGGGTCGGAGAACAGCAGGGTGGCGCGCTTGTAGGTCGCAAAGCGCCGGGCAAAACCGAGGGTGAGGATGTCGGCCTCGGACTGGCGCAGGTGGCGCTGGACGCGTTGCACGATGATCTCGCTGTAGCCATTGCGCCGGTACTGGATTGAAATTCGCCGGGTAACATCATCAAGCAATTCGGACTTCAGTGACTGGCGCACACTCCAGTAGCTCTGATCGGGGATGCTGTCGATACGTTTCCAGTATTCCTCGCTGAGCAACCCGCTGCGCCACTCGCGATCAAAGCGCATATCGAACAGGTTGGTCCACTCGCGCGCCAGGAAAGTCGGGACATGCACGCCATTGGTGACGTACCTGATGGGGTTCTCGGCAGGGGGGATCTGTGGCCAGATGTAGCCCTCCATGCGCGATGCCACGCTGCCGTGGATGCGGCTGACACCATTGTGCCAACGTGAACCGCGCAGCGCCAGGGACGTCATGTTGAATCCGCCGTGATTACTTGGATTGTCGCCTAGACCATGCAGTGTCTCCAGGGGCACGTTCATTGCGCGGGCATAGTCGGCGAAATAGGCCGTAAATAGCGGCGGATCAAAAATGTCATGACCCGCTGCGACCGGGGTATGGGTGGTGAACACGGTGCCGGCGGCGATCAGCTCCAGGGCGCTGTCGAAGTCCATGCCACTGGCCATGCGCTCGCGGCAACGTTCTAGCAGCTGAAAGGCCGCATGGCCCTCGTTGATGTGCCAGACGGTAGGGCGCAGGTCGAGGGCGCGCAGGGCGCGGACCCCGCCGATGCCGAGCACGATCTCCTGCTGGATGCGAGTGTTCACATCGCCGCCATAGAGCTGATAGGTGATGCGGCGGTCTTCTTCACGGTTGTCCGGCAGATCGCAGTCGAGCAATAACAGCGTGATGTGCCCGGCCTTGGCGCGCCAGACCTTGAGCATGACCTTGCGCTCCGGCAACTCGACGGCAACATGGACTTCACGGCCCTGGGCGTCGAGCGCCGGTGAGACCGGCAGGTCGGCAAAATTGGTCGGGGTATAATGCGCTACCTGGTTACCCTGCCCGTCGAGAGTCTGATTGAAATACCCCTGACGGTAGAGCAGACCGAGTGCGACAAAAGGCAGGCCGAGGTCGCTGGCGGCCTTGCAGTGATCACCCGCCAGGATACCCAGACCTCCCGAGTACAACGGCACGCTCTCATGCAGGCCGAACTCGGCACAGAAATAGGCGATCAGGTCTTCACCGGGCACCAGCGGGGCGGCAATGTCACTGCGCTCTTGTGCGGAGTGATAACTGTCGAAGATCGACAGGGCACGGTTGTAGTATTCCATGAAGATGCGGTCCTCCGCCGCCTCTTCCAGGCGCGCCTGCGAGACGCGGCGCAGCATGATCTTGGGGCTGTGCCCGCAGCGCTCCCACAGCGCGCGATCGAGGCGAAAGAACAGACCGCGCACCTGGCGGTCCCAGGAGTAGAGCAGATCATCGGCAAGTTCGTGCAGACGTGCGAGGCGATCGGGGATGCGGGGCTGGACTTCAAGTGAAAAACGGGTGCCTGACATACATTAGGTCTCAATGGAGTGACGGGTGTTAGGGGCGAATGGATACGCTACGGGGAGCCGCAACAGGGCCATGATAGGATGAAACCGGTCTCAGGGACCAGTCTTGTTGTGCCCCAGCGTGCCCCGGAGATCGCCCGGGCAGTGCTTTCATTAGCGTGCCTGGCGACGAGGAGGCGGTAGGGGTGGCGGGCGCCTGTTAGTGGTGGCGGTCTTTTGCGCCGCGGTGGTGGCTGTTGCGTGGGGATTTTGACCCGTCGTGATGGCGTGGACGTGTCACCCGCACTGGGGGGGCCGGTTCGACCAGGATCGCATCGCTGAGCTGTTCCACCTGAATTTTGTGGCCGATGAAGGCCTCGATTTCCATCAGTGAAAAGGCATATTCGTCACAGGCGAAACTGATGGCCTCACCGCTGGCGCCGGCCCGTGCGGTGCGCCCAATACGGTGGACGTAGTCCTCGGCGTCTTGTGGCAGATCATAGTTGAACACATGGGTCACCCCGGGGATGTGCAGACCCCGTGCTGCGACATCGGTGGCCACCAGCACTGGCATGGTGCCGGCGGTAAATTCGGCGAGCAGGTGCTGGCGTTTCGTTTGTGGCACATCACCGGACAGGATGCCGGCGTTGAAACCATTGCCGCGCAGGTAGGCGTGTACGGTCTCGCCGGTGCGTTTGGTGTTGATGAAGATCATGGTCTGTGCCTTTTCTTCCCTGGACAGCAGGCCGAGCAGCAGGCTGATCTTTTCTTCCTTGGCGGGATAGTAGACCCGTTCATGCACGGTCTTGGCAGTGACGCGTTCCGGTTCGATGCGGATTAGGTGCGGTGTGTTCATATGCTCATAGGCTAACTCGGTCACGCGCAGTGAGAGCGTGGCGGAGAACAGCAGATTAAGCCGTTGCTCCGGGGGGGGCATGCGTCGCAGCAGATAGCGGATATCGTGAATGAAGCCCAGATCGAACATGCGATCGGCCTCGTCGAGCACCATGACCTCAATGGCCTTGAGGTTGAACACGTGTTGCTTGAAATAGTCGATGATGCGCCCGGGAGTGCCGATGATGATGTCCACCCCGTTCTCGAGTTGTTGGCGCTGTTCTTCATAACCGGTACCGCCGTAGATCAGGCTGAGCCGGAAGTCCAGAGCCTGACCGAGCTCCTTGGCATCCTTGTGAATCTGTATGGCCAGCTCGCGTGTTGGGGCAACGATGATGGCGCGGGGCTGGCGGCGGTTCTGTGGGGCGGGGTGTTGTAACAGGCGGTGGAAGGTGGCAATGAGGAAGGCGGCGGTCTTGCCGGTGCCGGTCTGCGCCTGGCCGGCCACGTCCTCGCCACGCAGGGCGAGGGGCAGGGTTTCGGCCTGGATGGCGGTGCAATGGGAAAATCCCGCGCCCGCAATGCCTTGCGCCAGTTTTTCCGCTAGATTGAAGCTGGCGAAGCTGATCTCGGTCAAATGTGTTTCACTCATGGGCGCCTAGCATAGCAAATTCAAAGCCGCTGGGCTTGAAATGCTGTGAACCTTGGTATCACAATGGAAGGGACTGAGAGCGGGGGCATCCTGATTCCGCGCCACACGGCTTGACCACAGCCATCAATGGAGACAGTACATTGAGTGAAAAAATTGTATACGTGACTGACGACTCTTTTGAGGACGAGGTTATCAAGGCCGATGGCCCGGTGCTCGTCGATTATTGGGCAGACTGGTGCGGCCCGTGCAAGATGATCGCCCCCATTCTTGACGAAATTGCCGATGAGTACACCGACAAGCTCAAGGTGGCCAAGCTCAATATCGACGAGAATCCAGGTACACCCCCGAAATATGGCATCCGTGGCATCCCCACCCTGATGCTTTTCAAGGGTGGCAATGTCGAGGCCACCAAGGTTGGTGCGGTATCCAAATCCCAGCTCACGGCCTTCATTGACAGTAATTTGTGAGTGGAATCCACATTTTCTGGCCCCGGTACCCCACCGGGGCTGGACGCAAGTAAATTCTTTGTGGTAACGTAGCGCCGTTGGCGGTTAGAATTCTATATAAAACCGCTTTAGAGCGTTGCGCCAATTCCCGGCGTTCCCCCAGTGACAACGGTTTCATGCACGTTTCGGCGCGTCCGCGCCACCCATTCCTGCAGCGTGATCCTTTAAGAATAATGCACACCTCAATTCATCCTCACTTAAAGTACACCGTCATGAATCTGACTGAACTGAAACAAACCCCTGTCGCGAAACTCATCGAAATCGCTGAAGGTATGAAAATCGAGGGGATGTCGCGCTCACGCAAGCAGGACGTCATCTTCTCGATCCTCAAGGCCCACGCCAGAAGCGGCGAAGATATCTTCGGCGACGGTGTACTGGAAATCCTGCAGGACGGCTTCGGGTTCCTGCGCTCCGCGGACAGCTCCTACCTGGCTGGTCCGGATGACATCTATGTTTCACCGAGCCAGATCCGGCGCTTCAATCTGCGCACCGGCGACACCGTGTCGGGCAAGATACGCCCGCCCAAGGAGGGAGAACGTTACTTTGCCCTGCTCAAGGTGGATGAAATCAACTACGAACCCCCGGAGAACGCCAGACGCAAGGTTCTGTTCGAAAACCTCACCCCCCTGCATGCCAACGAGCGCATGAATCTGGAATTGGGCAATGGCAGTACTGAGGACATCACCGCGCGCGTCATCGATCTGGTTGCCCCTATCGGCAAGGGTCAGCGCGGCCTGATCGTCTCCCCGCCCAAGGCGGGCAAGACCATGATGCTGCAAAACATTGCCCAGAGCATTGCCAACAATCATCCCGAGTGCTATCTCATCGTTCTGCTCATCGACGAGCGCCCTGAAGAGGTGACCGAGATGGACCGCTCGGTACGCGGCGAAGTGGTCTCTTCGACCTTCGACGAACCGGCCAGCCGGCATGTCCAGGTCGCCGAGATGGTGATCGAGAAGGCCAAACGCCTGGTTGAGCACAAGAAAGACGTGGTCATCCTGCTCGATTCCATTACCCGCCTGGCGCGCGCCTACAACACGGTGATTCCCTCCTCCGGCAAGGTGCTCACCGGTGGCGTTGATGCCAATGCCCTGCACCGGCCTAAGCGTTTCTTCGGCGCGGCGCGCAATATCGAGGAAGGGGGATCGTTGACCATTCTCGCTACGGCGCTGATAGACACCGGTTCACGCATGGACGATGTCATTTATGAAGAGTTCAAGGGGACCGGTAATATGGAAGTCCATCTGGACCGCAAGATTGCCGAAAAGCGCATCTATCCCTCCATCAATATCAACCGTTCTGGCACCCGCCGCGAGGAATTGCTCACCAAGTCCGGGGAGCTGCAAAAAATGTGGATCCTGCGCAAGCTGTTACACCCGATGGATGAACTGGCAGCCATGGAGTTCCTGCATGACAAGCTCAAGGTCACGAAGACCAATGGCGAGTTCTTTGATTCTATGAGGCGCTGATGGGCACTGCGTGCACGTTTTAGGTAGGTATCTCCAACATTCAATGACTTAGCCGTGACCTGTCCCGTCAGGGACGGCGGCAATGCGCCCAGATTTTGACATTTTCACCGCCAGCGCCGATGATTTAGCGAGCAGAAGTGGGGGCGCAAGTGTCCCCGACGACCCGCATAGCGGGCACGGAGGTGGGGCGGTGAGTGAAACCCAGACGCAACACCGGGTCGATTTCGATGCGCTGTCAATCCTGGCGCAAACCGACCCAGGTTCTTTCGAGGTCCTGCGCACGCAGACCATTGCGGCGGCTATCGCCCGTGCGCCCGTGGCGGCGCGCCCGCGGTTGCAGCGGCTCCAGTGGCGTATCGACCGGGTGCGCGAACATGCGCGTACCCCCCTGGCGGCCTGCATTCGCATCTCTGACATGATGTGGCGCGCCCTCCATGATTTGGATCGCCTCTATCAATGTCTCGATGAGACAGTCAACGACGTGTCTCCCGTCCCGTTTCAGGTTCGGTTTCCACGCGCACGCGTGTTGCAGTTTACACCGCACCCGCGCCGCTGAGTGGCGTCGGCACCACTCCTGTCGGTGGGCTTGCCGTCAGGGGCGGTTTTACGTATGATTCGCCCCCTTGATGTGCGGTGCCCGGCGCGAGGTCTGGGTGGCGGCGCGTACGGCATTCCCCGAAGAGGCTGGAACCATGAAACCCGATATACATCCGAATTATCAAGAGATCACCGCGACTTGCAGCTGTGGCAGCAGTTTCAAGACACGTTCGACGGCCGGGCGCGATCTGCAACTGGACGTGTGTTCACAGTGCCATCCGTTTTATACGGGCAAGCAGAAGCTCATCGACACCGCAGGTCGCGTGGACAAGTTCCGCCAGAAATACGGTCTGAAGTGATTCACCGCTCGCCAGCACGCGCAGTGATGAGAAAAAGGGCGTCCCGATGGGGCGCCTTTTTTGCGATTGTTGTGGCCAGTATCGGCCCACTGTGGGCGGCCACACCGGGTTGCCAAGTCCGCCGTTATGACGAGACGGTAGGTGTGCGCCAAGTACATGATGGGGATACCGTCTGGCTGGCGGATGGGCGCAGGCTGCGTATTATCGGGCTGGATACGCCGGAGCTGGGGCGCGATGGCCTCCCGGCACAACCCTATGCGAAGATGGCTCGCAAAGTCTTGCGCAGTCTGCTCAGACCGGATGCACGTCTGCGGCTGCGTTACGATGTGGAGCGCCGTGATCGCTATGGCCGTCTGCTGGCACATGCCTATCTGATGGACGGACGCGATGTGGCCGCGGTGCTGTTACGGCGCGGTCTGGCGACGGTGCTGGTGGTGCCGCCGAATCTGGTACAGGTCCCCTGCTATAGTACGGCGGAGACGGTGGCGCGCGATGCTGGCCAGGGTATCTGGTCGTTGCCGGCCTATCGATCTGTGCCCGTCGCCCGCCTCGGGCGTCGTGATACCGGTTTTCATCTGCTCACGGGGCGGGTTCGGCGGGTAGTGCGCCGCGGCCAGGGCTGGTGGTTGATCATGGCGGGGATCGTGGTCATCCACATCCGGGATGCGGACCTGGCGAACTTTACCCACTTTGACCCTCGCACCTTGGTGGGTCGCGAGGTGGCCGCACGGGGTTGGTTGCATTACCATAGTAGGTGGTATGGCCGCGGGCGCACTCCCCCGGGCTTGGCTGCAGAACGGCGACTGGGCAGGCATGGCGTCCTGAGCCTGCGGGTGCGCCACCCCAGCGCACTTTTTCCACTGGATTGAACGCATGGGCTGCGCCCCCGGCGGCGCGGCAGACTCATCCGCAGTCCGGCGGACCCCTGACGGATATGCACTTGCCCCGCGGTGTTGCAGAATGATTTTTCAGGGCCCAGGCGCCATTGAATACGTTAGACATCTTTGTGTAAACGGGGTTTGCACTGCGTGCTACAACAGGGGGTCTGGCGCACCGGGGACCGGGAGACTCATCTATCGCATCGAGTAACAGGGGGCACAACAAGTACCATGTCGACCATGAAACACTCTGAGGCACTCACCAAGGCCGCCCTCGACTACCATGCCAAGCCGACACCCGGCAAGATCGCCACGGCACTGACCAAGCCCTGTGTGAGCCAGGCCGAGCTGAGCCTCGCCTACACCCCCGGTGTGGCGGCACCGGTGCGCGAGATTGCGCGCGATCCCCAAGCGGCCTACCGTTACACCGGCAAGGGGAACCGGGTAGGGGTGATTACCGATGGCACGGCCGTACTCGGGTTGGGCAACGTCGGGCCGCTGGCCAGCAAGCCGGTGATGGAGGGCAAGGCGGTGCTGTTCAAGATCTTTGCCGATATCGATGTGACGGACATCGAGGTGGATGCCGCCTCGCCAGAGGCCTTTATCGAGACCGTTACCAACATTGCCCCGACCTTCGGGGGGATCAATCTCGAGGATATCGGTGCGCCGCATTGTTTCGAGATTGAACGCATCCTGAGTGAGCGACTGGATATCCCGGTGTTTCACGATGATCAGCATGGCACGGCCATCATCATTGCCGCCGGTCTGCTCAATGCGCTGGAGCTGCAGGAAAAACGTCTGAGCAAGGTGAAGATTGTCTGCCTGGGGGCCGGTGCAGCGGGTATCGCCGCCATGCGCCTGCTGAGCGCCCTGGGCGCACCGCGGGAGAATATGCGCCTCATCGATCGCCGGGGCGTTATTCATGCCGGTCGTGACGGCATGAATATCTACAAGCAGGCCTTTGCGCTCGAGACCGATGAGCGCACCCTGGAAGACGCCCTGCATGGTGCGGACGTCTTCATTGGTGTGTCCGGGCCCGGTCTGGTGAGTACTGCGATGGTGGCGAGCATGGCTGCCAGACCGGTCGTCTTTGCATTGTCCAATCCGGACCCGGAGATTGCGCCGGACCAGGCCCATGCCGCACGCGGTGATCTCATCATGGCAACCGGGCGCAGTGACTACCCCAACCAGGTCAATAACGTCCTGGGTTTCCCGTTCATCTTCCGCGGTGCCCTGGACGTGCGGGCAAGCTGTATCAATACGGCGATGCAGATCGCCGCAGTGCATGCCTTGGCACGTCTGGCACATGAGCCGGTCCCGGCCGAGGTGCTGGGTGTCTATGGCAACAAGGCGCTGGCGTTCGGGCCGGAATACATTATTCCCACCCCCTTCGATCCCCGGCTTCGCGAGCATGTCTCGTCGGCGGTCGCCCGTGCGGCGCTCACCAGCGGTGTGGCCCGTGCGCCCTACCCGGCGCATTATCCGGGCGCTGTTCCCCCGAAGTAAGGGCAGAGTAGAAGCCCAGATGTGAGCTGCCGCAGGTCCGCAGCGATGCCGATGTTGCACCGAGCAAAAATACCGCTCAGGGCGGGGTGATTTCCTCGACTAACCGGCGCAGTGCGCTGACCCCGGCACGGTGCATGGGGTGGCCATCGATCGGACTCAAGGGCGCCTGGCGTTGGCCCTCGTGGGGGAAAACGATCAGGGTGATGGGTGTGTCGCCGGCGATGAACCGGTAGCTGGGATAGGTTGTGTTGGCGCATGCGCTGATCACGGCCGCTTGAGCGTGTCGTCATCTCCCCTTTTCCCTCTGCATGATTCCCGCCTGCGGTGTGCAAAAAAACGCCGACTATGACGAGGGTGCGTCAGTGCACGTTCGCGCTGCATCACCGGTGTGCCCGCCCCGCGCGCGTGGTTAAAATAGTTGGTCGGGGATGGTGTTGGTATCGGTATTGTGCTCACCCGGCTTGTTGCGTACGTCCGAAGCATTGTGTGGCGGTGCTAGCGGGACGTGACCGACGCGAAAGGTTTCAAAGATGGCATCGGGATCACCGACCCGGGCAGGCAGTCCGGTCTTGGCGTCGATGCGCACCACCACCATGCCGGGTGGCTGGATGAGCGGTTTCTCGGGTGTGTGCTTTAGTGCCTGTCCCATGTAGCTGATCCACATGGGCAGGGCCGCACGTGCGCCGGTCTCGTATCTGCCTAGTGGAGCCGGTGTGTCGAAGCCGACCCAGGCGGTGGTGACCAGATTGGCATTGAAACCCGAAAACCAGGCATCACGCTGGCGATTGGTGGTGCCCGTCTTGCCGGCCAGGTCGTTGCGATCGAGCACCAGGGCAGCGCGTCCCGTTCCTTTGCGAATGACGTCACGCATCATGGTGGTCATCAGATAGGCCGTCTGTGGGGAGAGCACCCGGGGTGCGGGGTTGATGGACAGGGGCGCGGGGGTCGCACCCGTATCGCTGTTGGGGACGCGGAGCTGAACGGGCGGCTCCAGTTCGCCGATACCGGTCGGCAGTACCGAGGTGTTGGCGGCCGTGGTGAGCGTATTGACCGGGACCAGGGCGGTGGAGATCTCCGGCAGGGTGCCGGGGGGGATCGGCGGTACACTCGATCCCTGGCCGGTCGTGCCGTTACCCTGTGAGGTCAGGCAGGTGTCGCACACCCGCAGTGGATTACTGCGCAGTATCAGATGACCATTAGGACCGTAGACCCGGTCGATATAGTAGGGTTCAACACGATAGCCGCCGTTGGCGAAGACGGCGTAACCCCGTGCGAGCTCAAGCGGCGTGACCGCGCCGCTGCCGAGCGCCAATGAGAGGTTACGCGGGAGTTGGGTGGGAACGAATCCGAAGCGTTGCACATAGCGCACGGCGTAGCCGATACCGATGGCGCGCAGCAATCGAATAGAGGCCAGATTGCGGGAGTGAATCAGTGCGACCCGCAAACGGGTAGGACCAAAGAAGCGGCCGGAGTAGTTTTCCGGTCGCCAGGTATCCTCAAGGCTGGGATCATTGAAGACCACAGGGGCATCATTGATGATGCTGGCTGCGGTAAACCCCTTGTCCAGCGCGGCGGCGTAGATGAACGGTTTGAAACTGGAGCCGGTTTGGCGCTTGGCCTGGATGACGCGGTTGAATTTGCTCCGATAGTAGTCGAAGCCACCGACCAGGGCTTCCACGGCGCCATCGTCGGGACGCAGAGAGACCAGTGCACCGGCGACCTTGGGCACCTCGGCCAGAGACCAGCAGCCTGGTTTTGTCTCATGGACACGAATGAGATCTCCCGGGCTCAGGATGTCACCGGCCTGTTGGGGCACGGGGCCGCGGTGGTTGTCATCGATATAGCGCCGTGCCCAGACCAGACCCTGCCAAGGAATCTCGACCACCTGATCGCCCTTTACATAGGCATAGACCGACTGTGCGTTGACGGCGATGACCACGGCCGGGGGCAGGCCACCGACGACGGGGATGTTGGCGAGCAGGGTGTCCCATTCTCCGGGTCCATCGATGTTCAGCGGGTTGGTGTGGCGCTCGGGTCCGCGGTAGCCGTGCTGGGTCGCGTAGTTGAGCAAGTCGTTGCGCAGGGCGTGGGTGGCGGCGCGTTGTCGACTGGCGACCAACGTGGTGTAAACACGGTAGCCATTGGTATAGGCCTGGTTGCCGAAGCGCGCAACCATGGCTGCGCGCACCATCTCGGCGACATAGGGGGCGGCGACTTGCACGGTCTGCTTGTGCAGGCTGGAGACATCGGGTTCGGCAAGCGCCTTGTGGTACTGGGCGTCGGTGATCTCGCCGAGGTCATGCATGCGGCCCAGCACGTAGTCGCGCCGTTCTATCGCCCGCGGGTAGTCGGCGATAGGGTTAAAGCTCGAAGGCGCCTTGGGCAGGCCGGCAATCATGGCGTACTGGGACAGATCCAGGGCATGGATATTCTTGCCGTAGTAGACCTGGGCGGCGGCGCCGATGCCGTAGGCACCGTTACCGAGATAGATCTTGTTGAGATAGAGTTCGAGGATCTCTTTTTTGGTCAGCTCATTTTCGATCTTGTAGGAGAGAAATATCTCGTTGATCTTGCGCAGATAGGTCTTTGCACGACTCAAGAAGAAGTTACGGGCCACCTGCATGGTAATGGTGCTGCCCCCCTGGGTACGCCGTCCGGTCAATACCAGATGGATGGCGGCACGCAGGAGGCCACGAAAAGAAACGCCGGAGTGCTCAAAGAAGCGATCATCCTCGGCGGCCAGGATGGCCTCGATCATGCGATGAGGGATCTGATCGTAGCTCAGCGGGATGCGTTTGACCTCGCCGAATTCAGCGATAAGTTCCCCGCCGCTGGTATAGACCCGCAACGGCACCTGGAGGCGGACATCCTTGAGGATGGCCACAGAGGGCAGTTTAGGGTTGAGATAGACATAGGTGCCGAGTACGCCGAGTGCGCCGACCAGCGCCAGGCTCAGGGCCGAAGTGACTAATATGACAAGTAATTTACGCAGAATGGGTTTCATTGTGTGGCGTGAGAACTGCATCATGGCGCCGGGTGGCGGCCCAGTATAAAACCATATCCAGGATGTACCAAATAGAATTTATGTTAATTTTTTAGTTGACCTGTAGTTGACTGTGGCATTTAATGTGATTATACATATAATCATTCTAACATCGGATAATTAAAAGCAAATAACCATGAATCCGCTCTCTCAATTCTTAAAACCGCGGAAATCGCCGGTCCTGGGTCTTGATATCAGTTCAACGGCTGTCAAGCTTCTGGAACTGGGCAAGAGCGGTGATCGCTACCGGGTCGAGAGCTACGCCGTCGAGCCCCTTCCGGCCAATTCGGTGATTGAGAAAAACATTGCCGATGTCGAGGCCGTGGGCGAGGCCATCAAGCGCGCCATGAAACGCTCCGGCACCCGGACCAAGTTCGCGGCCGCGGCCGTGGCTGGCTCGGCGGTCATCACCAAGATCATTTCCATGCCCGCCGCGCTGTCGGAAGAGGAGATGGCGACCCAGATACAGATGGAGGCTGACCAGTATATCCCCTATCCGCTGGAGGAGGTGAATCTCGACTTCGAGATACAGGGCCAGGCCGAGAATGACCCCGATCGGGTGGACGTCTTGCTCGCCGCCTCACGCAGTGAAAACGTCGACGTACGGGTCGATGCGATTGAACTCGCCGGCCTCAAGGCCCGGATCATCGATATCGAAGCCTACGCCATGGAGAATGCCTTTTCCATGCTGGTCTCGCAGGTGCCGGAGCAGGGGATTGGCCAGACTATCGCGGTGATCGACGTCGGGGCGACGATGACCACGCTCAACGTGTTACATGATCTGAAAAACATCTATACCCGCGAACAGGTCTTCGGTGGGAAACAGCTGACCGAGGAGATACAGCGCCGCTATGGGCTGTCCTATGAAGAGGCGGGCATGGCCAAGCGGCAGGGTGGTCTGCCGGACAACTATGTGCCGGAGGTGCTTGAGCCGTTCAAGGAAGCCATGGCCCAGCAGGTGAGCCGCTCGTTGCAGTTCTTCTTCTCCGCCAGTCACTACAACTCCGTGGACTATATCGTGCTGGCGGGCGGTAGCGCCATGATCAACGGTATCGATGAACTCATCGCCCAGAAGCTGGGCATTAGCACCATGGTCGCCAATCCTTTCGCCGATATGATCGTGTCATCAAGGGTCAAGGCGCAGAGCCTGAGCAACGATGCACCGGCCCTGATGATTGCCTGTGGGCTTGCCATGAGGAGCTTCGACTGATGGCCCATATCAATCTGTTACCCTGGCGCGAGGAACTCTATAAGGAACACCAACGTCAGTTTATCGTCGTCGCTGCGGGTTCCGTCATCCTGATGGGGCTCCTCCTCCTGCTGGTGCACATGAACATAGAGCGCGGCATCGACCGTCAGGAAGCGCGCAATCATTTTCTGCAAAATCAGATTGCCAAGGTCGAAAAGCAGATTCATACGATTCGCGACCTCGAAAAGGAAAAACAGCGTCTTCTGAACCGCATGGACATCATCCAGCGCCTGCAACGCAATCGGCCCGAGGTAGTACACCTGTTTGACCAAATTGCCCGGCGTACGCCCAACGGGGTGTATCTCACCAGTCTGAGGGAGGGCGGCAACAGCATGATTTTCAAAGGGGTGGCGGAGTCCAATGCCCGGGTATCGGCCTTCATGCGCAATCTCAATGCCTCGAAATGGTTTACCAATCCGCAGCTCGATGTCATCCACTCGAAGGCCAAGGGGGATGCACGTCGCAGTGATTTTACCCTGCATGTGGCAATAGTTTTCAAGGATAACAAGACGCAAGGGCAGAACAAGAGGCGCAAGCCATGAAGGACATCGATCTCGCCAGCCTCGATCTCAACAACATAGGCAACTGGCCGGTTGCTGTGCGGGGGGTGCTCATCGCTCTGCTCTGTGTGGCCGTGCTTGCCGCCGGTTATTTCCTGGATACGAAGGGGCAGCTGGAGAATCTGGACCGTGCCCGTCTTAATGAAAATCGCCTTAAGCAGGAGTTTGAAGTCAAACAGGCCAAGGCCGCCAATCTCGATGCCTACCGTGAACAGATGAAGGAAATGAAGGCATCGTTCGGCGCCATGCTGCGGCAGTTGCCGAGTAAAACTGAAGTCGAGAACCTGTTGGTCGATATCTCACAGACGGGTCTGGCCAGCGGGGTACAGTTCGATTTGTTCAAACCTGAACCGGAACATTTTATCGACTTCTATGCAGAGCAACCGATCAGGATAGTGGTGACCGGCACCTACCATGAGTTTGGCCACTTTGTCAGCGGTGTTGCGGCCCTGCCGCGTATCGTCACACTGCAAAACATCCAGATTCAGGGCGCTAGCCGCGGGGGTAAGTCGCAGCAACTCAAAATGACCCTGCTGGCCAAGACCTATCGCTATCTTGATGCCAACGAATTGGCGGCACAGCGTATCAAGAACAGGAAGAAACGCAGACGGTGAAGGCATCGTCGTGGTGCGTGTGATTTAACAAATGGGCGTTCTCATGCCGAGAAAATGCAGGAAACACACAGGAATGACGTTGCCGGGGTTCTGGCCGCTGTACGGGGTGATCGGCGTGTTGCTGTTGTCGCTGGCGGGTTGCAGCAGCCAGCACTATGGTGATCTTGAAACCTATGTCGCGCAGGTGAAGGCGGAACACAAGGGGCATATCGCACCCTTGCCCGAGATCAAGCCCTACGAGACCTTCACTTACACAGATGCGGGGTTGCGCGATCCGTTTGAGTCCTTTGCCATGGCCAACCAGCACCAGCAGAAGGTGTCCTCCAATACCGGCTTGCATCCCGACTCGAACCGCAAGCGGGAGGCGCTGGAGGCCTTCTCGCTGGATACGCTCCAGTATGTCGGTACGCTGGAGAGGGGCACTACCGTTTGGGCGCTGGTTCAGGCGCCGGATCAGACCGTGCATCGCGTCAAAATAGGCGACTACATGGGACAGAACTACGGCAAGATCACCCGTATCACCGAAAACCGTATCGATCTCAAAGAGATCGTACCCAACGGCCTGGGGGGTTGGATTGAACGCAACGCCTCCCTGGCACTGAAAGAATGAGGCCCCTGGGGAGAATGACGATGATGGCCAACTTAACACCTACTTCTACCGGACAGGTTTTACCGTCCCGAGCCGCCATGGTGGCCACGATGGTGCGTCTGGGCCTGGCGTGCCTCATCGCCACCTTGATGCTGGTGGTATGGCCAGCCGGGGTGGCAAGAGCGGCGACGCTGGCGCTGGAGTCCATCAGCCACACCACCCTGCCCGGCGATCGGGTGCAGATTCAACTCAAACTCTCCGGACCGGCCCCTCAGCCCGGCAGTTTCGTTATCGATAACCCCGCGCGTATCGCGCTGGACTTCCCCAATACGGTGACTCGGCTACCCAGTAAGCATTTCTCCATTGGTGTGGGAGTGGTGCGCAGTGTCGTGGCCGTGGAGGCCGGGGGGCGCACCCGCGTGGTTATCAACCTGACCCGCTCCGTGCCCTACCGGACTCGCGTGGAGGGCGACAATGTCTATCTTACCCTGAATGCAGGGACGACATCCGCAGTGGCGAATACCTCGATTGGACGTCCGGCCAAGGCAGTGGCTGGGGGCATCAACGCCATTGGTTTTCGTCGTGGCGCCAAGGGCCAGGGTGTTGTTATGGTGACACTGTCCGATCCTAATGTCGCGGTCGATATGCAAAAACAAGGCAATAATATCATCGTCAACTTCGAAAACAGCGCTCTGCCTGCGCGTCTGGAACGACGCCTGAATGTGGTTGATTTTGCCACCCCGGTCAAGACGATAGATACCTACAGCGAAGGCAATAATGTACACATGGTGATTGCCGCATCCGGTGACTATGATGACATTGCCTATCAGACCGATACGCATTTTACGATTGAAGTCAAACCGGTAACGAAACAGGTCGCACAGGCTATCGCCAAGAAGAAGGCGACCTACAGCGGGGCGCGTCTTTCGCTCAATTTTCAGAATATCCAGGTGCGCGCCGTGCTGCAGTTGCTGGCCGATTTCACCGGTCTCAATATTGTCACCAGTGATTCAGTAAAAGGTAATCTCACCTTGCGGCTGAAGAATGTGCCCTGGGATCAGGCACTGGACATTATCCTCAAGGCGAAAGGACTCGGCATGCGCCGCGTTGGTAATGTGATTATGGTGGCGCCCGCCGAGCAGATCGCCGCACGGGAGAAGCTCGAACTGGAGGCGGCCAAGCAGCTTGAGCAACTCGCACCGTTGCGCAACGAGACCTTCCAGATCAACTATGCCAAGGCGTCGGAGATCGCCAGTCTGCTCAAATCCAAGGGCAACTCTCTGCTCTCCAAGCGAGGTAACATCACCGTCGATCCACGCACCAACAAACTGCTGGTCCAGGATACCCAGAGCAATCTGAATGGTATCGCGACACTGATCAAACAATTGGATATCCCGGTGCGCCAGGTGATGATCGAGGCGCGTATCGTGCTGGCCAGTAACAACTTCAGCAGGGAGCTGGGGGTCAAATTTGGTATATCGCGCAGCGTGACCAATGACGGCGCTCGGTACGTGACCTCGGGCAACCTGACGGCGACTAACCAGCTGGCCAACAACACGCCCCCGCCAACGCTGGCGACGGTGACCCTGCCGGACCGCCTCAACGTCAATTTGCCGGTGACCACCCTTGCCAGTACGGCAGGCAGTATCGGTCTGGCCATGGCGCGCCTGCCGTTTGGTACCTTGCTCGAACTCGAGTTGTCCGCCGCCCAGGCCGAGGGACGCACAGAGATCATCTCCAGTCCGCGCGTGATCACCGCCAACCAGCGTGAGGCGACCATTGAGCAGGGCGCAGAAATCCCCTATCAGCGGGCCACCTCCAGTGGCGCCACCGCAGTGGCCTTCAAAAAGGCGGTACTTAGCCTTGAGGTCACACCGCAGATCACGCCCGATAATCGCATCATCATGGACCTGAAGGTGCACAAGGACAGCCCGGATTTTGCCAATGCGCTAAATGGCGTCCCGCCGATCAATACGCAGAGTCTGTCGACCCAGGTGCTGGTGAACAATGGCGAGACGGTGGTGCTCGGTGGAGTCTATGAACAGACCAAGAGCCACAAGATCAATCGTATCCCGTTCTTTGGTGATCTGCCGGTGATAGGGGCATTGTTCCGCAACAAGTTTGACGAAAACAACAAGTCCGAGCTGCTGATCTTTGTGACGCCGAAGATACTCAAGGACGATCTGCACCTGTAATCGCGTCTGGTGGGGGCTCGGGGTGTACCTATCCCCCGGGTTTTTGCTTGCTTTCCGCGGGCGGTACTGGCATACCTGCCTGCCATGAAGAACAAGGCCAATATCTTCCTGGTGGGACTCATGGGCGTCGGCAAGACTACCGTGGGCCGACAGTTGGCGGCCGCGCTGGGTTATACCTTCTTCGACAGTGATCACGAAATCGAGCACCGCACCGGTGCGAGTATCCCGCTGATCTTCGATGTCGAGGGTGAGGCGGGTTTTCGGTGCCGTGAATCTGCCGTCATCGACGAACTGACACGCCACGAGGGCATGGTGCTGGCCACTGGCGGTGGCGTAGTCCTCGATCCGGCCAATCGTATACATCTCACCTCGCGTGGGACGGTCATTTATCTGGAGGCCAGCTTGGAGAGACTGCTCCAGCGCACGGCCCGTGATCGCAATCGCCCCCTGTTGCACACCGAAGACCCGGCGGCGCGGTTGCGCGCCCTGCTCGCCGAGCGTGACCCACTCTATCGGGGCGTTGCAGACTGGGTGATCCGCACTGATCGGGGCAATGTGAAGCGGGTGGTACGACAGATCCTCACCAGAATGAGACCGGATTCGAACCTACCGGCACGGTGAGTCTGGAACCCGGAACTGCTATAGTCGCGGTGACTTTGCGGATCAGGCGCGCGCCGTCATAGTGATCTCAACGGCGTGGGGCAGGGGGTCAGCAATAATCAGAAAACCAGGCTTGGAACCGGAACCGGAACATGAAAACACTGCGGGTTGAATTGGGACGACGTGCTTACCCCATCTACGTCGGTCGTGGCGTGTTGGGGCGGAGGGATCTCATCGCGCCCTATATTGCCGGGCGGCAAGTCATGATTGTCAGCAACGAGACGGTCGCACCGCTCTATCTCGATGCGGTACAGGGGACACTGACCGATTTCGAGTGTCGCTGCGTCATCCTGCCGGACGGTGAGCACTACAAGAACTTTGAGACCCTGAACCGTATCTTCGATGCCCTACTCACCCAGCACTTTGATCGCCAATGTACCCTGGTTGCCCTTGGTGGTGGTGTGGTGGGTGACATGGCGGGTTTTGCCGCCGCCAGTTATCAGCGCGGCGTCGCATTTGTCCAGATACCCACCACACTGCTGGCCCAGGTGGACTCCTCCGTCGGCGGCAAAACCGGCGTCAATCATAGGCTGGGCAAGAACATGATCGGTGCCTTTCACCAGCCCAACTGTGTGATTGCCGACACCGATACCCTCACTACACTCGATGATCGCCAGCTCAGTGCAGGACTGGCCGAGGTGATCAAATACGGCCTGATCCAGGATGCCCGTTTCTTCGAATGGCTGGAGGTGAACATGGACCGACTCCTCGCCCGTGAGCCGGCTGCACTGGCCTACGTGATTGAGCGCTCCTGCCAGGATAAAGCGGCCACAGTGGTCGCCGATGAACGCGAAAGCGGCATCCGTGTCTTATTGAACCTGGGCCACACATTTGGTCACGCCATCGAGACCGGTATGGGTTACGGCAGTTGGCTGCATGGCGAGGCGGTAGCCACCGGCATGCTGATGGCGGCGGACCTGTCCATGCGCCTGGGCTGGCTCAGCCAACAGGAGGTAGCGCGCATCGATACTCTGATCGACAAGGCTGGCCTGCCCACGCGCGCGCCAGCGACGCTCGACCCTGCCCGTTTCCTGGAGCTGATGGCCGTGGACAAAAAGGCGCAGGCCGGGCGGATCAGGCTGGTGTTGCTCAAGGCCATCGGCGAGGCGGTGCTCAGCGATAACTACCCGGCGGACCGGCTCAAGGCGACCATCGACGCCCATCGGGTCTTGCCGACCCACCCGGGGGGGCAGGGTCACAAGGTATGACCGCACACGCGACTGCACGCTATGGCGTGAACGAGACCGATGCTCGCGGGCGGCGCCATCACGAGTCTGCGCCTGCCTATCGCGGTGAGTTTCAACGTGATCGCGACCGTATCGTTCACTCTTCCGCCTTCCGGCGTCTGGAATACAAGACCCAGGTGTTCGTGAATCACGAAGGTGATATGTTTCGCACCCGCCTGACACACTCCATAGAGGTTGCTCAGATTGGCCGTGCTATTGCGCGGGTACTGGGGCTGCACGAAGACCTTACCGAGGCCATCGCTCTGGCCCATGACCTGGGTCATACCCCGTTCGGTCATGCGGGACAGGATGCGCTCAATACCTGCATGCGCGAGCACGGCGGGTTTGAACACAATCTGCAATCGCTGCGGGTGGTCGAGACGCTGGAGGAACGCTACGCCGAGTTCTCCGGCCTGAACCTGATGTTCGAAACCCGCGAGGGTATCCTCAAGCATTGTTCGCCCCGCCAGGCCGAGGCCCTAGGTGAACTGGGACAACGGTTTATCCACCGGGGCCAGCCGAGTCTTGAAGCCCAGGTCGTCAACATGGCCGACGGAATTGCCTACAATAATCACGATGTCGATGACGGCCTGCGTGCCGGGCTGCTGCGCCTGGAACAGCTCGGCGAGGTGGCCTTGTTCGCACAACAGCACGATGAGGTGTGCCGGCACTACCCGGACCTGGCGACACAGCGGCTGATCCACGAGGTGATCCGGCGCATGATCAACCGCCAGGTGGTGGACCTGATCGAGACCAGTCAGGCACGGATCAAGACCGCCGGGCCGGAGGATGTCGAGGCCGTACGCCGATGCCCCGACAGCCTGATAGGCTTCAGCGACGAGATGGCTGCGCTAAATCTGGCGCTGAAGCAGTTTTTGCGCACCGGTTTGTATCGCCACTACCGGGTGCACCGCATGACGGTCAAGGCCGGGCGCATCATTGGCGGATTGTTCGAGGCCTTTACCGGGGATCTGCGCCTGTTGCCCCCCGCCTATCAGCACCGCGCCGCGGCGGCCGGTGATGCCGGGAGTGACAGTGGATGCGCCCGCGTGGTAGCCGATTACATTGCCGGTATGACCGACCGCTTTGCTATCGTTGAGTATGAGCGTATCTATAATCCGACTGAACTGACGTGAGCAGGGGGCAAAGAAGAACACGGCGAAATAGGCGCAGGGGAACGGCTTGACCGGATATCGCCACCGTGTTTTCTATCTTCTTTAACCGGTTATGCGCATTTACATGCAGCTACAGGCGGATGACAATAAATCGCCACGCTACTACCAGTTGCTGTTGCAGCGCGACATGCTGTCGGGCTGGAATCTGGTGCGGGAGTGGGGACAGGTCGGTGCTGCCGGGCGGATCAGGCGTGAGCACTTCGGCACTTGGGAACTCGCCGAGAAGATGTTGACCAAGGTGCGTGACAGCCAGATTAAACGTGGCTATCGCGTGGTCTTCACCCAGGGACAGGACGCGCCGCAATGAGTGAATACGACGCACAGGCACTGGACCAGCTCGCACCCGCCTATATCGCCCGACTGGGATTGCACTGTGCGCCTTTTGGCGATCGCATCGATGGCCGCTTTTTGTACCTGGACCCCGATCGGGCACAGCGCCTCAGCCTGATTCGCCACCTCACCCAGTACAGCGAATTGCTGCTCATCGTGAAGGGCGTGCGTGGCAGCGGCAAGACCAGTCTGCTGGACTACTACAGCGCGCAGGCCGATGCGCAGTGGCGGGTCTGTCGTATCCAGGCGCATGCCATGATGGATGCCAATGGCCTGCTGGATGCGATCGTTGAAGGTTTCGGCCTGGATGTCGCTGGTGCTGATCCTCGCGAACTTGTCTACCGTTATGCGGCCGATCAGCACCATGCCGGGCGGATACCCGTGTTACTTATCGATGACGCGCACGAATTACCCGCCGATGCCCTCGAAGCCATTTTTCTGCTGGCCGACGCCGAGACGGCCGACGGCGCCGGTTTATTGCGTATCCTGCTGTTTTGCGAGCCGCAAATAGAGGCGTTACTCGATGCCCCGACGTTGCGCCCCCACAAGGCACGCATCACACATACTCTGGACATGCCTGTGCTCGACGATGAGCAGACGGCTGCGTATCTACGCCAGCGCCTGGCGGCCGCAGGTTACCATGGCCCGGCCTTGTTCACGGACCGTGAGGTACGCCATATCCACAAGGCTGCGCAAGGCCTGCCCGGGCGAGTCAATGCGATCGCACACCAGCAGTTGTTGCAGGGCGGGAACGCACGGCGGGGTTTCAGCCTGTCCGCGTTGACGCGATGTTGCAACCGGCGTTCCGTCATGCTGGGTGGTGGGGCGTTGGTGATCCTGCTTGCGCTGTGGGTGCTTCAGGATCGCATCAACGCCCTGTTCCAGCCTGCACCCGTACCGACACAGACCGTGTCACTGGCCGTGCCGGCGACACCGATCGGCGCCACGATCACCACGCCGCTGGGTACGCAGCCGGCCACCGGCCCTGGCGTGGCGAGGCCCGTGCCCCGGTCCGCGCCCGCTACGCCACCCGTGGCCACTGGACCAGAATCGAAACCGCCGACAGCGACGAGTCACCGGGCTGAGCCGACAGTGGCCGGTACGGCTAGAGTCTCGATGCCTGCTCTGGCCCCGGCCCGGGGGCAGATCCCGGTTCCGGTGCAGATTCCGACCCAGGGTGGTGCCCCGAGACTGACGGGGATCAGCCCGGCACCGGTGGCGGGTGCACGCACGCCGCAGGTGCTGACCCTGAGCGGTAGCGGTTTCAGGCCGGGCCTGGCGGTCATCGTCGGTTGGAATGGCCGGCAACAGCGGCTCGCACCCGAACAAGTACGGGTTGACAGTGACCGCCGCCTGCGGCTGACGCTGACGACCGGGATACAGGCCACACGCGGGTCGGTGCAGGTGCGTGATCCGCGGCAGGGGACATCGAATACGCTGTATTTCAAACTGCGCACGCCGGCAGTGAGACCAACAATGAAACCGGCACCGAAATCCACGCCGGTATCTCGCAGTGCCGCACCCATGGCGAGGGCAGCGAGCGGATTACAGGGTGAGGCCTGGTTGCGTACGCGTAATCCAGCGCATTTTACCCTGCAATTGGTGAGTACCCACCGTGCGGACAATGTCCTCCGCTTTGTGCGGGCGCATCGGCTACGCCGTGCCGTGGCCAGTTTTCACCTGCGGCGCCAGGGGCAGTCCTGGTATACTGTAGTGTGGGGCGATTATCCGAGCCGGGCGGTCGCGCAGGATGTCGCCCGTCACCTGCCTGCCCGCCTGAAAGGGATCAGGCCATGGGTGCGCCAGTTTGGTGACATCCAGTCGCAGTTGCGCCAGAGTCCGGCCGTGAGACGTCCGGTCACGGCTGCCACGAGGCAGCAGACCCGGGCGGTCCGCAGGTCGCTATCCCCACCGCCGGGGGTGCATCTCCCGGGGGTTGATCTGCCCGGCCAAGGCGTGATCGCCCACCCGCCCGCCGGTGATGCCGGGGGGGGCCAGGCGCTCGCTTGGATGTGGGACCAGGACCCGCGCCACTACACCCTACAATTACTGGGTACGCGCAGCCAGGCAAGTGTGCGCGCCTACATCCGCGCTCACCGGTTGACGGGCAAAGTGGTGTATTTCAAGACGCAACACGATGGCCGTGACTGGTACAGTCTGGTGTACGGGGTTTACCGTGATCGCAAGCAGGCCCTGCAGGCCAGCACCCGTTTGCCCGCAAGGCTGAGACAATCTCATCCCTGGCCGCGCAGTTTTGCCGGTATTCAGGCCGTTCTGTCGCCACTCGCCCCAAGACCCCCCGGCTCGACGCCCGCCCGCTGACATCCCTGCGTCACAGCTCGCCGGAGTACACGTTGCCTAGACACATTGCATCCTGACTCAGATTGAATCGGCGTGAGGACGTGCTGTATACTGCTGAGCCATTTTGCCTGAATATTTGTACGTCAGGGAATGTCCCGTCATCCGTGTGGGATTGCAGACGCCAGATGATTTTCACCGTGACGTACACGACCCGAGGTGAGCGCCAGCATCGTGAGAAACGCACAAGATACACCCAGCGGCCTCTATCAGTCCTCATTCGAAAAGGATAGCTGTGGCTTTGGCCTGATCGCCCATATGGACGGGGTTCCCAGTCACTGGTTGGTGTCTACGGCGATTAGTGCGCTGGTCCGCCTGACTCACCGTGGCGCCATTGCCGCCGATGGCAAAACCGGCGATGGTTGCGGTCTGCTGATGAAGAAACCGGATGGGTTTCTGCGCGCAGTAGCGGCCGAGCAGGGTATGGCACTGAGCGAGCGCTACGCGGTCGGCATGGTCTTTCTCAACCCGCAGGCGACGCTGGCCGGGCGCGCACGGCGTTGTCTTGAGGACGAGCTGGCGCACGAAGGTCTGGCCGTAGTCGGCTGGCGTGTGGTGCCGACGTACACCGCCGCCTGTGGTGAAGAGGCACTCAAGACTCTGCCAGTCATTGAACAGATTTTCATCAACATGCCGGAGACGATGGACGAGGCCGCCGGCGAACGTCATCTGTATGTCGCCCGCCGGCGGACCGAGAAGGCAGTAGGGCCGGATGACGATACGTTCTACGTGCCCAGCCTGTCCGCACGTGTGATTGCCTACAAAGGTCTGATCATGCCGAATAACCTACCGGCATTTTTCACCGACCTCAAGGACCCGCGGCTGGAATCGGCTTTGTGCGTATTCCATCAGCGTTTTTCCACCAACACCTGGCCGCAGTGGCGTCTGGCCCAGCCGTTTCGCTATCTCGCACACAACGGTGAAATCAATACCGTGCAGGGCAATCGCAATTGGGCCATCGCACGAGGCTACAAGCTGCAAACGTCCTTGTTGCCGATGGACGATGTGCGCCCACTGGTGTCGACGAGTGGTTCTGATTCCAATAGCCTCGACAATATGCTCGAGGTGCTGCTCGCTGGCGGCGTGGGCCTGTTCCGCGCCATGCGCTTGCTGATCCCCCCGGCCTGGCAAAATGTGGAGTCCATGGCCCCGGCCCTGCGCGCGTTCTACGAATACAACTCTATGCACATGGAGTCCTGGGACGGTCCGGCCGGCATCGTGATGACCGATGGCCGCTATGCGGCCTGCTCGATGGACCGCAATGGCCTGCGCCCCGCCCGCTGGGTCGTGACCCGTGACCGTCATATCACCCTGGCCTCCGAGATTGGTGTCTATGACTATGCCCCCGAGGATGTCGTTGCCAAGGGTCGGCTCAAGCCCGGGCAGATGATTGCCGCCGACACCGAGACGGGCGAGTTGCTCATGCCGGAAGGTATAGACCGTGCACTGGCCGCCAAGCAACCCTACCGGAAATGGCTGAAGCGCTATGTCCAGCGCATCGAATCACGGCTCCATGAGGAGGAAGGTGCGGTTGAGACCATGGCTGTCGAAGTACTGGAGACCTACCAGAAGCTGTTCCAGGTGACCTTCGAGGAGCGCGATCAGGTGCTGCGCGTGCTGGGCGAGGACGGGCAGGAGGCCATCGGCTCGATGGGCGATGATACCCCCATGCCGGTGATGTCGCGCCGGGTGCGGTCGATCTACGATTACTTTCGCCAGCAATTTGCGCAGGTGACCAATCCGCCCATCGATCCGCTTCGCGAGCAGATCGTCATGTCGCTGGAGACCTGCCTGGGGGCGGAGCAGAACATGTTCGAGGAAACCCCAGAGCATGCCGCCCGGTTGCTGATCGACTCGCCGGTGTTGTCCATCAGCAAGTTCCGCCAGCTGTTGGCACTGAAAGACCCCGCCTATGCCCATGCCCGCATTGAGTTGCAGTATCCGGTCGCTGGCGATCTGGGTGCGGCCTTGGGCCAGATCTGCGACCAGGCCGTGGCTGCGGTCAAGACCGGCAAGGTGGTACTGGTACTGTCGGATCGCAACATTGGCGCAGATTCCCTGCCGGTCCCGGCCCTGCTGGCGACCGGTGCGGTGCACCATCGTCTGATTGCGCAGGGACTGCGGTGCGATGCCAACCTGCTGATCGAGACGGCAACGGCGCGCGACTCACATCATTTTGCGACGCTCATTGGTTACGGTGCGACCGCGATTTATCCCTATCTTGCCTACGAGGTGCTGCGTGGCATGATCCGCAGCGGCGAGATCACGAATGTGAAGGCCAGCGCCCTCGATCACAACTACCGCATGGGTATCAACAAGGGCCTGTACAAGATCATGTCCAAGATGGGAATCTCGACGATCTCCAGCTACCGCGGTGCCCAGTTGTTCGAGGCCGTCGGTCTGCACGATGAGGTTGTCGGGTTGTGTTTCAAGGGCACGACCAGCCGTTTGCAGGGTGCGAACTTCGCCGACCTGCACCACGAACAGGTCTTGCTTGCCCACGATGCCTGGGATGTGCGCAAGTCCATTCAGCAAGGTGGCCTACTCAAGTATATCCACGGCGGTGAAGACCACGCCTACAACCCGGATGTCGTGCTCGCCCTGCAGGCAGCGGTACGCAGCGGGGACTATACGAAGTACCAGGCCTACAGTGCCCTGGTCAATCAGCGCCGGCCACTGGCCCTGCGTGACCTGCTTCGGTTGCGCACCGACGTCACGCCGATCCCCATCGATGAGGTCGAACCCATCGCGTCCCTGACCCAGCGTTTCGACTCGGCGGCCATGTCGCTCGGCGCGCTCTCCCCGGAGGCACACGAGACCCTGGCGGCGTCAATGAACGGCCTCGGTGGTCGTTCCAACTCCGGCGAGGGTGGCGAAGACCCGAGTCGCTATGGCACCGAGCGCCGCTCCAAGATAAAGCAGGTGGCCTCGGGGCGTTTCGGCGTGACTCCGGCCTACCTGATGAGTGCTGAGGTATTGCAGATCAAGGTGGCGCAGGGTGCCAAACCCGGTGAGGGTGGGCAGCTGCCCGGGCAGAAGGTCAACGCGCTCATCGCGCGGCTGCGCTATTGCAAGTCAGGTGTATCGCTGATCTCGCCGCCACCACACCACGATATCTATTCCATAGAGGATCTGGCGCAGCTGATCTTTGACCTCAAACAGGTGAATCCCGAGGCCTTGGTGTCAGTGAAGCTGGTGGCCGAGGCCGGTGTGGGCACGATCGCCGCCGGGGTGGCCAAGGCCTATGCCGACCTCATCACCATCTCCGGGCATGACGGCGGAACCGGTGCCTCACCGCTGAGTTCGGTAAAATACGCCGGCAGTCCTTGGGAACTGGGTCTGACTGAGACTCACCAGATCCTGCGCGCTAATAATCTGCGTGGCAAGGTGCGCCTGCAGACCGATGGTGGACTGAAGACGGGCCTGGATGTGATCAAGGCTGCCATTCTCGGTGCCGAGAGCTTTGGTTTCGGCACTGCCCCGATGATTGCCATGGGTTGCAAGTACCTGCGTAACTGTCACCTCAACAATTGTGCGACCGGTGTGGCGACCCAGGACAGGGTCCTGCGCATGGACCATTTCGTGGGCAAGACCGACATGGTGATCAACTACTTCCAGTTTGTCGCCCGCGAGGTGCGCGAGCTGCTGGCCAGTCTGGGCTGTCGCCAGTTGACCGATCTCATCGGGCGCACCGATCTGCTGGAGGTGATCGAGGGCGAAACGGCGAAACAGCGCCGCCTCGACCTGAGTCCCATCCTGTCAGATGCGGGTGTGCCGGCCGACCAGCCACGCTTCTGTGTGGAGCCACGCAATGTGCCGTTCGACAAGGGCGAACTGGCCGAACAAATGGTCCGGGATTGTCTGGCCGTGATCGAGTCCGGCGCTGGTGGTGAGTTTGCCTATACTGTGCGCAATATTCATCGCTCGCTCGGTGCCCGGCTCTCCGGCGAGATCGCCAAGCGTCATGGCAACCTCGATATGGAAGGCGCCCCCCTCGTGCTACGCCTTACCGGGACCGCCGGGCAGAGTTTCGGTGTCTGGAACGCAGGTGGCCTGCACCTGTATCTTGAAGGTGACGCCAACGACTATGTCGGTAAGGGCATGGCGGGTGGTAAACTGGTGCTCTACCCACCCAAGGGCAGTCCGTTCAAGAGCCATGAGACCACGATCATCGGCAATACCTGTCTGTATGGTGCCACCGGCGGCAAGTTGTTTGCAGCGGGACTGGCCGGTGAGCGCTTCGCGGTGCGCAATTCCGGGGCGACAGCCGTTGTGGAAGGGGTAGGTGACCATGCCTGTGAGTACATGACGGGCGGCGTGGTGGCGGTACTGGGCCCGACCGGGCTGAATTTTGGTGCCGGCATGACGGGTGGTTTCGCCTATGTCTTCGACGAAGACAACAACTTTGTCCATCGCCTCAACAATGAACTCATTGATATTCACCATATCAATACCGAGATGATGGAGGCTTATCGCCATCACCTGCGCGGCCTGATCACGGGATTCGTAGCGGAGACCGGCAGCGCGCGTGGGCGCGATATTCTGGACAATTTTACTGATCTGATGGGCCGGTTCTGGCTGATCAAGCCCAAGGCACTGGAGCTTGCCTCTTTGCTGGAAGACCTGCGCCAGCGCGCGGCCTAATAACCTTCCTCCCGCGCACACGCCACAGGCAGGGTAACTGAATGCTGACTGAAGATGGCTGAGTAACGATGGCTGATAATTTCCAGTTCATAAAAATACCCCGCATCGACCCTGTCAAGAAGGGAGCAGCCGCGCGCGTGAAGGAATTTCGTGAAGTCTATGGCCAGTTCGAACAGGCCGGTGCCGCCACCCAGGCCGGGCGTTGCATGGCCTGTGGCAATCCGTATTGCGAGTGGAAGTGCCCGGTGCACAACTACATTCCCAACTGGCTTAAACTGGTTTCTGAGGGAAATATCCTGGAGGCGACGGAGTTGTTGCATCGCACCAACACGTTGCCCGAGGTCTGCGGCCGGGTGTGCCCGCAGGACCGTCTGTGTGAAGGGGCGTGTACACTCAACGATGGTTTCGGCGCGGTGACCATTGGTGCCATTGAACGCTACATTGCCGATACCGCATTTGACATGGGTTGGCGCCCCGACCTGTCTCGGGTCGCGGACACGGGCAAGCGTGTGGCCGTAATCGGGTCTGGACCGGCTGGCCTGGGCTGCGCCGACGTGCTGGTACGCAATGGTGTCAAGCCGGTGGTCTACGACCGCTCCCCCGAGATCGGTGGCCTGCTCACCTTTGGTATTCCCGAATTCAAGCTGGAAAAAGACATCGTCAAACGCCGTCGCACGATCCTCGAAGAGATGGGCGTGGAGTTCGTGCTCAACACCGAGGTGGGCAAGGACATCGACTTCCAGCAACTGATCGACGAGTATGATGCCATCTTCCTGGGCATGGGGACCTATACCTACATGAAGGGTGGCTTCCCCGGTGAGGACCTGCCGGGTGTGTACGAGGCCTTGCCTTATCTCATTTCCAATATCAATCGTTGTCTCAAACTGGAACGAGACCCTGCGGATTTTATCGACATGCGGGGTCAACGTGTGGTCGTGCTCGGTGGTGGTGATACGGCGATGGACTGTAATCGCACCGCCATCCGGCAGGGGGCGAAGATAGTGAACTGCGCCTATCGTCGTGATGCTGAAAATATGCCGGGGTCCAAGCGCGAGGTGGCCAATGCCAGGGAAGAAAAGGTGCGCTTTTTGTGGAATCGCCAGCCGGTGGAGATCATTGGTGACGGCAAGGTGGAGGGCGTCAAGGTGGTGACCACGGAACTCGGCGCGGCCGATGAGCGCGGTCGATGTCGTCCTGAGCCGGTCCCCGGTTCCGAAGAGATCATCCCGGCTGATCGGGTGATCGTCGCCTTTGGCTTTCGTCCCTCTCCGAGCTCCTGGTTCGCGGCATTCGACATCCGTACCGATGAGCGTGGCCGGGTGACGGCACCGGAGGAGCAGACCTACAAGCACCAGACCGGTAATGCCAAGATCTTTGCCGGAGGCGACATGGTGCGCGGTTCTGATCTGGTGGTCACCGCCGTGTATGAAGGCCGTCAGGCCGCGAAGGGTATTATCGACTATCTTGATGTCTGAGCGCCCGAACCGGGGAACCGTCTGCGCGCTGTGGTTGGGGAGCACGCCGGAGTCCTGAACCGACTGACAATGGGTCGAGGCACTCGCCTTTCGGCCTCGGTAAACGATGCGCTACAAGATTGTGGATCACATGCAGACACTCAAAAATGATCGTTTCCTGCGCGCCCTGATGCGCGAGCCTGTGGATGTCACCCCGGTGTGGATGATGCGCCAGGCCGGTCGTTATCTGCCGGAGTATCGGCTCACCCGCGAGCGTGCCGGCAGCTTCATGGACCTGTGTCGCAACCCCGAACTGGCCTGCGAGGTGACGCTGCAGCCGTTGGAACGCTTCCCGCTGGATGCGGCCATTTTGTTCTCCGATATCCTGACCATTCCTGATGCCATGGGCTTGGGCCTGTATTTTACCGAGGGTGAAGGGCCACGTTTCGAGCACCCCCTACAGGGTGAGGCTGCGATCCGCGCCCTGAGTGTGCCAGATATCGGCACGGCGCTGCGCTATGTGACCGATGCCGTATCCCTGATCCGACGTGAACTCGACGGGCGGGTGCCGCTCATTGGTTTCTCGGGCAGCCCCTGGACCCTGGCAACCTACATGGTCGAGGGTGGTGCCAGCAAGGAGTACGCACAGGTCAAGGGCATGCTGTTTGAGCGCCCCGATCTCATGCACCATCTACTGGGTGTGCTGGCCGAGACAGTGACTGCCTACCTCAACGCACAGATCGCTGCGGGGGCGCAGGCCGTGATGCTGTTCGACACCTGGGGGGGATTGCTCACGCCGCGCGACTACCGGCTGTTCTCTCTGAACTACATGGAGCAGATCATTGGTGGCTTGTCGCGCGAGGCCGCAGGGCGGCGGGTGCCAGTGACTCTGTTCACCAAAGGGGGTGGCGGCTGGCTGGAAGACATGGCGACCTCGGGTGCGGATGCACTGGGCCTGGACTGGACGGTGGACATCGGCGAGGCGCGTCGACGTGTCGGTGATCGAGTTACCCTGCAGGGCAACATGGACCCCACCGTGCTGTACGCCTCACCTGCGCGTATTCAGGAGGAGGTGGCGGCCATACTCGAGAGTTATGGTGCTGGCAGCGGCCATGTCTTCAATCTTGGCCACGGTATTCACCCGCACGCCGCGCCGGACCATGTGGCGGTCTTTATCGATGCCGTGCATACACTGAGTCGTCCCTACCACGCCGCTGATTGTAATTGAGGCGTGAGCCGTGTTCGGGTCACGTCCGTCGCTGAAAGTGAGTCAGGGAGGGTACGGATCTTCTCGCCTGGAATGGCCCGATTCAACCGGGGTCCCTGTTGTCGCGATAGTGCCGGCGTCGTATCCCTTCACCGCATGACTCACCGTCTTTGATCCTATTCGGTCCGGTTATCACCGGGTTGGGCCTCATCAGGCTTGAGCAGTGCGTCGATGTCCAGATGGCGCATGGCTGAGACCGCACATTCCCAGGCACCCTCACCACACAGGCCGCTGATAGAGGCCTGTTCGTACGCGGTCTGGACCTTCTGCAGGCAGGCGCTATGCACCGATTCGACCAGATGCCTGCACGCGCCCTCATCGCGGGCTTGTACGCCCGCAGCGACGGGGGAGGTGTCAGTCTCTGGGGTGTGTCTGCCAGTCGCTCGAATTTCAGTTTTAAGCTGGCGCGCGTGCTCATTTGTCAGGAAGGTGAAGCGGGGCGTGAGTCCGACGTCTTCATACATTGGGTCACCGAATTCGTCTTCGGCAATGACATGTTGCCCGGCAACGTAGGGCAGTCGCGACTCAAGCTCATTGAGGGCGACACCGAGCAGATCGGTAATGATCTGTGTCTCGCTGCGGCCGGGAAACATTTCGGCCAGGGCATGAATGCGGGCGGCCTGGTGTAGGGGCAAATTGATCGCGTACGCCCTCGCGGTGGGCTGCTCGCCGGCGGTGGTTTCCCAGAGTTGCAGCAGTTCATTAAACTTCACAATATACCTCCAGAACAGTGTGTATCGACGTGAACCGATGTGCGTCGCATGATCCAAGGTCGGCATAGTCGCGCGCGGATGGCGCCAGAGCAGATTACGCCAGACCGGATCAGATTACCTCGACCCCGATCACGCTAAGGTGGTGAGCGCACATCCTTTTTGTCACGTATCGGCATGCCTTCCGGGGTCGGATCCGTGGGGGGGGAAGGCCAGGGCGTGTTCAACGGCGCACGAGCAGCAAGAGGCCGGCGATGAGGCCGAGGACAGGCATGATGACGACACTGCCAGCAAAGCGCAGGTGGAGCAGGGACATCAAGGCGGTGACGATCAACCAGATGGCCAGTGCAAACGTACCCCATCGGGACATGAGTCTTCTCCTGAATCAGTTAGGTGGTGGCGTGTGGCAGGATTTCAAGTAGCAACAGGGGCTTAATCTATCATCCAGTGTCGTCATCGTCGCGCTTAGGTTCGGGTACCGGCGTGTGCGGATTGCGGGCGCGGGGATGGGTACGGTCATAGACCTGGGCCAGGTGCTGGAAGTCCAGATGGGTGTAAATCTGAGTGGTGCTCAGATTAGCGTGGCCCAGCAGTTCCTGGACGGCACGCAGGTTACCGCTGGATTCGAGCAGGTGACTGGCGAAGGAGTGGCGCAGCATGTGTGGGTGGACGTGTACCGGCAGGCCGCGGCGCTGCGCCCACTCACGCAGGCGTTGCTGCACGCAACGGGGGGAGATACGTCGGCCACGGCGGGAGACGAACAGGGCGGATTCGTCTGTGTTGGCGAGTTGTACGCGCACTGCGAGCCAGTCTTTCAGTGCCCGCAGGGCGTAGCGCCCGACCGGGACAAGGCGTTCCTTGTTGCCCTTGCCGTGCACGCGCACCTCGGCCTGGTGCAGGTCGAGGGCGTTGAGGTCGAGCCCCGTCAACTCGGACAGGCGCAGGCCAGAGGAATAAAATAGCTCCAGGATGGCGCGGTCGCGTCGAGCCAGCGGAGTGTTTTCCTCGATGGTGACCAGGCGCTCGACCAGGTCCACATCGAGCGCCTTGGGCAGCTTGCGTGGAGACTTGGGTGCGCGCACGCCCTGGGCGGGATTGTAGCGGATGCGATCCTGTTCGAGCAGATAGTGGAATAGGCTGCGCAAGGCGGAGAGGGCGCGTTGCAAACTGCTGCCGCTCAGTCCCTCGCGATGGCGCTGGGCGATGTAGGTGCGGATTAGGTGTTCATCAAGGATGTTCCAGTCGGTCACCGCATGGGCATGACAGAAATCTAGGAAGGGGGCGAGGTCGCGCCGGTAGGCGATCACCGTATGCTGCGAGAGTCCGCGCTGATCGCGTAGCCGGGAGAGAAAGGCCGCAACATCGCCCTGTAGTAGCGGCGTCATGTTGTGCTCCGGGTGCCCGTCGGGCAATGGATGAATCGGGTACAGAAGCGGGACGAAGGCCAGAATTCCTCTGAATTTTTGTTGAATAAAATAACGCTCACCTCGAATCCGTGAAGATTTTGATTGACTATTATTGCCTGCCTTTGCCCCGATCTCCCATGGCCTGGCAGCCTCTAGCCCGACAGGTGGGCCTTGAGTATCCGGCTCAGGATATAGGCCAGGTGGCTGAGGAACAAGGTGCCCATCTCGGGATGGAAGCGTTTGGGATCATGGCTGCCGATGGCAAGTATGCCGTGGCAGGTCGCGGCATGCTTGTTCTCCATTAGCGGTATGAGTGCAGCTGAGGCGATGGTGTCGGCCTGGTCCGCAAACAGCGCATTGAGTTGAGCTGGTTTGAGGTGACCACATACCGGTCTGCGCCCGCGGATGATCTTCTCGAATGCATCCAGTTCGGAGCGTTGCGCACTATCGGTACCCGCCACTGACGTCGCTGCGGCAGCGTTGTTGTGGAACAGGCGCACGACGACGGCATCGGCGTTGAAATCGCTGATGAGCCGATCCTGGATGATCTTAAGCAGATCGTCGAAGGTGGCGGCATCGAACAAGGCCAGGATCAGGGTGTTGAAGCGCTCGCTGAGTTGCTCGTTGGTGTGGGCGAGCTGCATGAGTGTTTGCAGTCTTTGCTTGAGTTCGCTGCGCTGTTCGCGCAGGACGCTCACCTGGCGTTCGATGAGAGAGACGGCCTGACCGGCGTCATGGGGCAGGACCATATCCGCGAGCAAGTCGGTGTGGCGTTCAAAAAAATCGGGATGATCGCGCAGGTACCGCACAATCGACTTTTCCGTTTCTGGCGCGTGTGCGTCGTCCGGCACTTGTGGCATGGTCATAGCTCGATGGTACCCTCAAACACAGTCGTGGCCGGTCCGGTCATCCACACGGGCTGTTCATCACCCGCCCAGGTGATGCGCAACGTACCACCAGCCAAGCCCACGTCTACCTTATCATCAAGCAGCCCCTGTTGGCGACCGATGGCCACAGCCGCGCAGGCACCGGTGCCACAGGCCAGGGTCTCGCCCGTGCCGCGCTCAAATACGCGCAGACGGATGTGCCCACGGTCGAGCACCTGCATGAAACCGGCGTTGACCCGCTGCGGGAAACGGGAATGGAACTCGATGAGTGGTCCCAGGTGGGCCACCGGTGCGGCGTCGATATCATCGACGCGTACAACGGCGTGGGGGTTGCCCATGGAGACGACGCCGATACCGAGTGTGTGGCCGTCGATATCCAGCGTGTAGTGTGCCGCCTCGGTTGTGGTCTGAAAGGGTATCGCTGCCGGGGCGAAGCGCGGCGCGCCCATATTCACGGTGACCTGTCCATCGGTCTCGATACACAGTGTGATCACCCCGGAGTGCGTCTCCACCGTGATACGGTCTTTATCCGTAAGCCCCTGATCATGTACAAAACGGGCAAAACAGCGTGCCCCGTTGCCGCACTGTGCCACCTCGCCGCCATCGGCATTGAAAATACGGTAGCGAAAATCCACTCCCGCAGTTTGGGACGGTTCGACCAGCAATAGCTGATCGCAGCCCACACCGAAACGGCGTGCGGCGATGAGGCGCACCTGTTCCGGGTTGAGTTGCACGGTCTGGTGGATGGCATCGATGACGACGAAATCATTACCTAATCCGTGCATTTTTGTAAACGCGAGTGACATGCACCAAGAGTACCGCCTGGCTGGCGTGGCGCCAAGTCTGATGCATGTCGAGTGTGGCGCATGCATCAATCCCGCTTTGTCTGCCCGGGTGTGATACGGATATCAGTAGGGGTGATTATCGGGTCAGATAAAATGCAGGTTATCCTGGTGTCCCCTGTTTTAGGGGTTAAGGCGAGCATAAACCAGGAGATAGTCCGTGTCGCTGCTCAATCCATTCCCGCTACGCGAGCGTCTCCACCTTCGGTGTTTTGTGAGAGCACGGCCAGTGCCCTGAAGGTATCGATCAGGTTAGGTAGCGCATCGGGTGTGCGAGCGAATCCTCCGCCAGAGGTCTGGCAAGCTGCCGTGAATCGGCGGATGGCGGCATGCTGTGTAACGCCTGCGGTGTACAGCCGCAGTGCCCGTGCACCCGCATGCTGCGCCTCGAGCGAGGTCGCGGTGGAACCGGGTGTGAGCGTCATGCCCGACACGGAGTGCTCGCATTGGCGCAGGAAGGTCAACGCGTTTTGCGGCAATGTCTGGTCCAGAAGGGAGAGTATGCGTAGTGCATGCCAGGTCTCGATCACACTGGGGTGCGACGCGACGAAGCCACCTTCAGGATCTTCCAGAACCTTCAATATCGCGGGCAGCATGCGTCGCGGTTGATCCAGAGACAAGCCATGGACGTGCCACCATTGAAGGCAACAATGTGCATTTGCCAGCCATCCGTTCCACTCATGCGCACGTGAGTCGAACAAACCGATTTGCGCAGCAGCGTCTTGCAGATAATTGCGCGGATCACGCTCGGGGGCCAGTCCGAGCCGGTGTAGGGCACCCAGCGTGGCATCGGCGATGACCAGCGATGCGTAGCCACCCGTGTGATCTTGAAGACCCTGTAGCCAGGCCACCACCTGATTGAGCCGTGGCACTGCACATCCCAGCAGCACCAGGCTGGCGATTGCGGAGCCGGTGTCGACGGCATTCGGTTCTTCTACGCCCCAGGGGCCATAGCGATAGAAGCAGAATCCGCCGGAAGGGGTCTGGCGGTCAAGCACGTAGCGGCGACAGGCCGCCACATCGATGTCAGTCTGCGCGAGAAGGGCTATCCGTTGACTTGGTGGCGATGAGTTCATGAGCAATGCGCCAAGGTAGGTATAGATAAAGGCGCGGCATCACGTCTGTGCATATTTCCCTTCCCCGACCCGATGATGCGATTCAACCGTTGCGCAGTGGACAAGGTACTGAAATACTCAGCAACCATGATGCGAGCGACCTGAATCATAGGTGCCGTGCCGCGAGGGTGCGTCACTATGGAGATGCCACCCAGTCCAGCGCTGCGGCCAGTTCATGATTGGCGAAGAGCCTTACCTCGCCCGGGATGATAAAACCGAACATCCCCATTGCGTTACGGATCCAGCCCGTATCCGTCACCACGGCGATTTTCTCCCAGGCCGCGAGATGAGAGAATCCCACCTTGGTATCGTCCCAGAGGGCGCCCGCCGTGAAGCCGCTACAATCCGGGCCGATGTGATACAGCAGACGGACCTTCTCGTGCACCTTGAGGGCGGCAGTGACGGCCGGAATCACGACGCTCGCGTAGTCGTTTGCCGTTACTTTTCCGGTAGCCGTGAGTCCAATGACCTGGGGCGGAAGATCGGGTATGCGTGTAATCATCGGCCTTGCCTCCTGCGGTATATGCGGGGTGTTGCCAACCGGGTGTCCCGCGAGAGAGAAGGTCTCTGCGTGGCGATGGCACTCATGCGGCCCTACCGACGCTGGAGTGGTGCCCGGAACATCCCTATATCCACAGGTCTAATTATAAGACAAAATAAAGGATTCTGACTGTGGAGCACACCCTTAACAGTACAAAAAAGCCTATGCCTGACGAATCGACCTGTGCCAGGTGCCGGTATTCAACCCGGGATGGTTACTTTACAGATTGCCATGAAATTAGTGCTTCTCTGGACTAAAATCCGCCCACTGATTTCAGCCACACCCCAATAGAGTTGATTTCCTCCGGGCATACACTATGGCCCATGTCGTAGTGGTGCCAGTCTACGCGATGGCCGCGGGCAAGCAGCCAGTCGCGCGCCGCACTTCCATACTCCAGGGGTACAATCGGGTCCTGACGGCCATGGCCCATAAACACCGCCAGGGAAGCGGTTTGTGTGACCCGGTTGGGCAGGGGAAGATAGGTGGACAGCGCCAGGATGCCGCCCAGGGGCGCCACATGGCTGAGCCCGCCCTGCAGGGCAATCACGCCGCCTTGTGAAAACCCGGCGACGATGATGCGCTCCGTGGGTACACCGCGGGTGGCCTCGCGGTCGATCAATGTGTGCAGCAGCGCCACCGAGTCGGCGATCCCGGCCTCGTCAACGGCCTCATCCAGTCTAGGGCTGGAAATATCGTACCAGCCCCGCATGATATGGCCGCCATTGATCGTGATTGGGCGCAACGGCGCATGCGGAAAGACAAAGCGGATGGCGTGTTGCGGCGCCAGGCCTAGTTCCGGCACGAGGGGGACGAAATCATGACCGTCGGCACCCAGGCCATGTAGCCAGATGACGACGGCCTGCGCAGGTGCGCCCGGCGCCTCGCCCACCATGTGCTCTACACACTCCGGCAAGTGCGCCATCACTGCGGGCCGCTGCGCTTCAACCCAGGGTGACCGGCTCGCCGGCCTGTTCGGTGCAGTAACGGCTCAGTGCACTGAACAGCTGTTCACCATCGACATCGCTGACCCAGGCATCGCGCTGGTCGTCATAGTCATAGTGAAAACCGCCGGAGCGTGTCGCCACCCAGATCTGGCGCACGGGGGTCTGGCGGTTGATGATGATTTTCGTGGCGTTATCAAAACTCAGGGTGAGGATGCCGCCCGCGGTGTCGGAATCGATCATCGTGTCGCTGGCGTCGATGGCCTCCTCGATCCGCACCAACACCTCGTCGATGCGGAGATTGAATTCGGATTCGTTCATGTGGGCCTCATGGCTGGCGTCGTGCGGGTCTCGATTCTACCCCAGAGCCGCCCGCGGGGCATAAAAAATAGGCGCAGCCAGCGCTACGCCCAGGTATTGCACGCCCTCATCCAGCCAGCAGGCCGGTACATTGTTGACCCAACTCAGGGTGAGGAGATCGCCGGGCTTGGCCCCCGTGAACCGAAAGGACAGATAGGTTTTTTTGGAGATACCCATGCCCCAGTCAGTGGTCATCACCGCGGTGCCCTTGTAGTTGCACTTGACTTGCTGAATGAAATGGGCAGGATCACGGAATGCGGGCATGCGTGGTTTGACGACATTGAGCCGATGGTAGAGGTCGTGGCGAACATGTTTCTCGCGCACCAGGTCCTTGAGATCGCAGTTGCTGGCGACGATGCACCGTACATCGCTGGCAATGGGGCGGTGCAGGGGGGAACTGCAGGGCACCGCCATCGCCTGTGGCCCGGTTAGGCAAGCATGTCCGGCCCGCGTATACTCAACTTTGGGAGCGTGGACGAGTATCGCGGGAGGACAGGTGTAATGTGCTGGGCCAGAATCATCTTCATTGCCGTCGTACTGGTGCTGGGCACCGGCAGTATGCTGAGCGCCTGCGGGCAGAAAGGCCCGTTGTATCTGCCCGGTAACACGACCACGCCCCCCCGCTGAATTACGCCATGATCCTGAATACCGAACCCCCTGAAACTGGGCTGCTGGCACCGCCTCACCTTTTCGTACCGACCTGACGCCGCCGCGAGACTACGCCATGGATTATTTTGACTACCGTGACGGCCATCTCTATGCCGAAGAGGTGGCCCTCGACACCATCGCTGCCCAGTACGGCACCCCCTGCTATGTCTACTCCCGCGCCACCCTGGAGCGGCACTGGCGCGCTTTCGATACAGCACTGGCCGCCCGTCCGCATCTGGTCTGTTATGCCGTCAAGGCCAACGCCAACCTGGCTGTACTCAACGTACTCGCGCGGCTGGGTTCAGGTTTTGATATCGTTTCGGTGGGCGAACTCGAACGCGTGCTGGCCGCAGGTGGTGACCCGCGCAAGGTGGTGTTCTCCGGTGTGGGCAAGCGCGCCGACGAGATGCGCCGTGCCCTCGAACTGAACATCCACTGCTTCAACGTGGAATCCGAGGCGGAACTGGATATCCTCAATCAGATTGCCGGCGAACTCGGCCTGCGTGCACCGGTCTCGTTGCGCGTCAATCCGGATGTCGATGCACGCACCCATCCTTATATCTCCACCGGCTTGAAGGAAAACAAGTTTGGTATCGACATCGCCAGCGCACCGAGTGTTTACGCCCGGGCCGCGCGCCTGCCGCACATCGAGACGGTGGGTGTGGACTGCCACATCGGCTCGCAACTGACCGACATAGCCCCCTTCATCGATGCGCTGGATCGCATCTCGTGTCTCGTCGATCAACTCGCCCATCAGGGTATTACCCTGCGCCACCTCGATGTGGGTGGCGGACTGGGTATCCGTTACCGTGATGAACAGCCCCCCCGGCCCGACGTCTACGCCGGTGCCCTGAGCGCACGGCTGGCGGGACGCGACTTGGACTTGCTCATCGAACCGGGTCGCGCCATTGCCGGCAATGCCGGGGTGTTGTTGACCCGTATCGAGTATCTGAAACTCGGTGAACACAAACACTTCGCCGTGGTCGACGCTGCAATGAATGACCTGGTACGCCCAGCCCTGTACGACGCCTGGCAGGACATCGTACCGGTGATACCCCGACAGGGCGAGGCCCGCCAGTATGATGTCGTCGGTCCGGTGTGCGAGACCGGCGACTTCCTCGGCAAGGACCGTGCGCTGATCATCGAACAGGGTGATCTGCTGGCCGTGCGTTCCGCCGGGGCCTATGGTTTCAGTATGAGTTCCAATTACAACAGCCGCCCGCGTGCCGCCGAGGTCATGGTCGATGGTCGGCAGGTTCATCTCGTGCGCCCGCGCGAAACCCTCACCGCGCTCTACAGTGGGGAGATGCCGTTGCCATGAAGACATGCTCGATCACTGCGTGCCGCGGGTCCAGGTATGCAACGCATCGCTGAGCCGGAACCGATGGACCAGGCACGAGCCTATGCCGAGGTCGACTTTGCACTCCCGCGCCAGCACTTCATCAACCTGTTCACTGTGCGCTTCTCCGATCCCCTTTTCTTCGCCTACGCTCACCTCCCGACACACACAGACCAACTCCAGCAGACTGAACCACCGACTACACAGGGAGCAATGCACCATGCCGATATCCCATTTCGTCAATCCCACCGATGATGCTATCCGCGCCCTGCTCGAACAGGTGCGCACCATCGCCGTCGTCGGTCTCTCACCCAAACCTGCGCGCCCCAGCCACCGCGTCGCCGCTGGGTTACAAAGCCTGGGTTACCGCATCATCCCCATCCGCCCGGCCATCGACCGCGTGCTCGGTGAAACCGCCTACCCCGATCTGGATGCCGCCTGCCGGGCCGGGAAGCACATCGATCTGGTTGATGTCTTTCGCGCCCCCGACCAGATCAGCACCATCATCGACGCCTGCCTGCGCCTGCACCTCCCTGCTCTATGGCTGCAGGACGGCGTCATCAACCCGACCGAGGCCCTGCGCGCTCGTGATGGCGGTATGAGCGTCGTCATGGACCGCTGCGCGTGGCGCGACACGCATCAGTTGACACCTTCGCTGTCACACTTGCAGGGAGGCAGCTGAGTTAAATGGGGTCGAGTCTTGCATTAGCACATTCGGACGCCATGTTTTCTGTATGGTGCGGTCTTTACGCGTACTAAAGAGGACGAGCCCCCCGCCCATGACGGCCGGGTGGATTAATAGGGTGCCCGGCTGTTGTTGAGGCACAGATCTACCAGGTCGTCGAGGCGCGCGGTTCCGGCGCACATTACGGTGTCTGCACCACCCCAGTAAATCTTCACGCCGCCGTCGTCATCCGCGACTGCACCGCAGGTAAAAACGACGTTGTGTACATAGCCCGTGATCTCCCAGGGATCCTCTGGAGCCAGCACCCATTCATCCGAAACGCCGATAATCTTCGCCGGATTGGCAAGATCGTGTAGCGCCACGCCGAGACGATAGACTGCCCCGCCCATGGTCTCGAATACCCCGTGGTAGATGCTGAGCCAGCCGCGTTCGGTGCGGATCGGTGTCGCACCGGGACCGATCTTCGACTCGTCCCAGTGATATGACACAGGCTTCATCACCACCTCGGAATCGCCCCAGTGCACCAGGTCTGGCGACCATGACAGCCACACGGACCAGGGGCTGATCTCCGAATGAGGACGATCCAGACGGGCGTAACGGCCGTTGAACCGCTGCGGAAAGATAACGACATTGCGCATGTCCGCCTGGGTGATCAACGCCACGCGCTCAATGGATCGGAAATCACTGGTCTTCGCCAGTCCGATACGCACACCGTGGCGCGAATAGGCGCTGTAGGTAATCAGGTATTCCCCGTCAATACACGCGATGCGGGGATCCTCCACGCCGAAGGCCTCGTACTTCGCAAATGCGCCTTCTGTCGATGGCACCAGGAACGGCTTCGGGCCGACGGTGAATTTGAAGCCGTCTTCACTCTTGGCGATGCCGATGATCGACCGACCGCTGCGCAGGTGGGATCGGAACAACATGATGGTGCGGCCGTCGTAGCGTGCCATACCGGCGTTATGCACGGTCTCCACCGGATAGGGGATGTCGTCCCGCGTGAGGATCGGGTTGTCCGGGCAGCGTTCGATGATTGGCGATGGTTTAGCTGCGGTCATAGTCATCCTCCAGCCGGATAATGTCGTCTTCGCCGAAATAATCTCCCATCTGTACTTCAACCAGCACCAGTGGGATGTCACCGGGGTTCATAATTCTGTGTACTGCACCCTTTGGGATATCCACGGACTGCCCCGGCTTGAGCGGGATTTCCTGATCCCCCACGGTGACCAACGCCTCGCCGCTAACCACGGTCCAGTGCTCTGCACGGTGCCGGTGTTTCTGCAGACTCAGTCGCTCGCCGGGCTGGACGATGATTTCCTTGATTTTATGATCGTCCCGTTCGAGCAGGTTTTCATAGTGTCCCCACGGTCGGTGGTTCTCCCGCTGTTCGAGGATTCTATGGTAGACATCCAGATAGGCGTGCGCCATGTGTCGGTTGGTGAAGCGTTGTTCCACCTCGTCACGGCAGGCGCGCCGGTCGAGTGAGTTAATCCTGTCCACCGCCTGCACGGCGGCGTCCACATTGGCCACGATGAATCCCGTGCCACCGTCGCGAATGAGTTCCGGCATTGAGCCGCGCCCATAGGCGATCACCGGGGTACCGCAGGCCATGGCCTCGATCACGCTTAACCCGAACGGTTCGTCGAAGTGAATCAGATGCAACAACGCCAGCGCGCCGCCTAGCACCTCCTGTCTTTTTTCCGGCCCGACGGAGCCGATATATTCCACCGTGGATCCATCGATGTGCGGCTCGACCTGTTCCTTAAAGTACGCCTCGTCCTGCACGATCCCGGCAATCACTAGCCGCTTGCCGGTCCTGTGCGCTACCTCGATGGCATCAACGACACCCTTGTGGGGGTGGATACGCCCGAAAAATAGCAGGTAGTCTCCCGCGTCTTCGCACCAGGGGAATTGTGCGATATCGATGCCATGATGGATAGTTGCGATGTAATCGAGTTCACGGCTCCTGTCGGCCTCACTGATCGCCACGTAGTGGGTTCGCTCATTGTACTTTTTATAAACAGGCAAAATCGACGGCGAAGAGAATCCATGAATAGTTGTGACCAATGGCGTATTAGTAAAACCGCTGTAACTGAGTGGCAAAAAATCGAACTGATTGTGAATCAGATCGAACTCATCCGCCCGCCTGAATACCTCTGCGATATGCAGGCATTCCCAGACCTTTGGATCGATCGAGGGGTCTTCTGAGTAAGGCCGTTCACAAACCCAGGCAAGTTTTCCACGGGTAATAGAATCTCCGGTCGCAAACAGCGTCACGTCCACACCCATCGCCACCAGCTGTTCGGTCAGGAGGCTGACTACGTTTTCCCATGGCCCGTAATGCCGCGGTGGTGTACGCCAGGACAAGGGGCTTAACATCGCAATTTTCATAAAAGGGCCTGAGTGAAAGCCTGCGCGCGGTCCACGCGTCAGCGGGATGTTACAGTAGCACGATTAGTCGGAGAAGCTGCCAGCGTATAAAAGGATTGCAATAAAATAGTCAAATTTACCGGGAATTCAACTATAATCCTGCATTGCCTGTCGTGCAGCCAGTATCAGGCACAGAGGGCTTGAGATGCAATGAATACGGAAATCAGACCACACATCCCTACTCCACTCGCACGATGCAAGTCGATTGTGATGAATGCGAAGATCGGCCGCGTCATTACCCGGCTGTATCTGCCGTCCGGTGAAGAACGCATCCGAAAAGTTATCAGGCGAGTGTTGAGCCTGGACGAGAACGAGACATGTACCCTACTGGAATCCGTCTTGCAGGATTTCTCCAACCGCCACCGCTACTTCAGGGAGAGTCTGGAGCGAAATTTTGAACGGGTAGCCAGCTTTGTGCCGGATGTCGATCAGCTGTCGAAGCAACGGCGACTGTTGATTGGCGCATACTTTACCGCGGAATACTCGGTGGAGGCGGCGGCATTGTTTAATCCCTCTATCGTTCAGGTTCCGAACCAAGAGGTGGATCCTGAAGGCTCCTGCCGGTTCGTTATGAGCTTCCGCGCCACCGGGGAAGGCCACATCTCCTCCATCGAGTTTCGCAGCGGGTTTATCGATACCAACAACGATATCTATTTCGATGGCTTGAGCGATTACGTAGAAGCTCCGGAAATCCATCCCAATCCAAGCTACGACCGGTACCTGTTCCGGCTGAAACTCCAGGAGATGGGGGCGAGTAATGCGGTAACGCACCAGCTCCTCAACAGGCTGTCGGACAACTTCACCTTCAATGATCTGCAGGGAAAGATCACCGAACTCCAGAACAATGGCCAGTTCCGGCCGCAGGAGAAGATGGATGCCATTGACATGGCGATGTGGCTGGCGAAATCTAATTACGAGATTTCATTTCGACCCGATTACCCGATTTCCGAGCGGGTGATCTTTCCCGTGTCGGAATCCGAGCGCAAGGGCATCGAAGATGCCCGTTTTGTGCGTTTCGTCGACGACGGCACGGTGACCTATTACGCCACCTACACCGCCTACAATGGCGAGACGATCCTGCCACAACTTATCGAGACTTGCGACTTCATTTCGTTCAAGATCATTACGCTGAACGGGGCTCAGGTACAGGGCAAGGGGATGGCCCTGTTCCCGAGAAAGATCCGTGGAAAATATGTGATGCTGTCACGCCAGGATGGTGAGAACAACAAAATCATGTTCTCGGACAATCTGCACTTCTGGCAGCAGGCCCAAATTCTGCAGGAACCCGAGTTTCCCTACGAATTCATGCAAATGGGGAACGGCGGCTCCCCCATCGAAACACCTGAAGGCTGGCTGGTAGTGACCCACGGGGTTGGCCCGCTGCGAACCTACAGCCTCGGCATCGAATTGCTGGACCTGGACGAGCCGACCCGAATCATCAGCCGGATTGAAGAACCGGTTCTGGTGCCGAATGCGCACGAGCGGGAGGGGTACGTTCCGAACGTGGTTTACACGTGCGGCGCACTCATCCACCAGGATGAATTGATCATCCCGTACGCCTCGGGCGATCAGCGTTGCGGCATAGCAACGCTGCAGGTACCACAGCTGATGGCCAGGCTAACAGGGAATTCTGGCGATACTGTCCCGATGACAGTACGCTAGCCCACATCTCGCACCCGGATGAGGGGCCCCTCGCCCCCTTGTGAGATATCCGGGCGAGGAAATTGTAGTCGTCGCTATTCCGACGATACTTTCTGAACATCAAACCGGGCGGGCTCTTCCCCCACTGTAACCCGGTCCCAGCCGCGGTGGTTGTAGACGGCGAGCAGCGCCGTGAGCCAGCAAAGCGTGGACTCTGCGCCCTGATTTTCATTCGCCCCCTGCGCTTCCAGTCCGTCTCGGCAGCCCCCGGTAGCGTAATCGCAGAGCGGAACCCCCAGATCGTTCTTACCCTGGTACCAGTTGAGACAGCGGTAGGCATAAGCGCTCCATTCCTTATCCCGCGTGCAGTTGAATGCCTCGATGCAGGCGTCCACCATCGCGGCCGCCTCGATGGGTTGTTGATCGAATCGCGCCTTGCTGCCGCCCTTGGGAAACCAGCCGTGGTTGCCGATAGCGGCGAAGTGGCCGCTCGTTTCATCGGTCTGGATCCGCTTCAACCAGTCGAGGGCACGCAGACCCACCTCCAGCATCTCGCGGTCGGGGAGCCACTGCCCGGACAGCAGCAAAGCCTGTGGCAGCCGGGCGTTGTCGTAGGTCAGGATAGCTTCACACCAGGGCCAGTCCTCGCTGGTGCATCCCGGGGGTACTTCCTGCAGGGCGAAATCCCTGAACTGCTGCATGAGCCGGTCCGAGAGTATCCTGCACATCTCTTTCGCGCGGCTATCTCCGCTGTAACGGCACAGATACTCATGAATACCGATGATGGCGAAGGCAATTGCCCGTGGGTGGGTGAAATGTTCGGTGGCGTCCAGTGCACGATGGAACAGGTCGACCGCAAAACCCACCTGTCCCTTATCCCGCCCCAATGCCACTGCGGCGCCCAGCCCCCATACCGCACGACCGTGGGAATCCTCCGAGCCTGTTTCCTCGAGCCAATGGCGATCATAGGACATGAAGTTGCGGAAGCGACCGGTCTGACCATTGAAGGCATGACCCAGAAAACTCAGATAAATGGCGGCAAGGCCGCTCGGTGCTGAATCCAGAGGCTGGAGATCCTGTAGTATGACCGCGACGATCAACGCGCGCGCATTATCGTCCACGCAATAGCCGTGCATCCGGTCTGGAACCGTGTACTTGGCGTGTTGCAACATACCTGTGTCATCGGTCATCCGGCGTAAATAGTCCAGCTTGATCTCCGGTAGCCGGTGTTGGCGATGCCCGAGGGTCCCCAGCTGGCGCTCGGGTACGTTCTTTCGCAATCGCTGGCGTTTGGCTTCTGCGAAGATGTCGAGATAGCGGCGGCCCACATTGCTCCAGACCATTTTTCGGCCATATTGGTAGGCTCTTTCCCGGATGGCACGGCACTCATCGGGATGATTCAGGAGGTCGATGACTTCTCGTGCCAGGGCGATCTGATCCCGGAATGGGACCAGCCTGCCCCGATCATCGGCGAGCAATTCCTGAGCGTGCCAGTAGGGTGTGGATACCACCGCTTTGCCCATCCCAAGCGCATAGGCCAGCGTACCGGAAATAATCTGTGCCTCGTTCAGGTATGGAGTGACATAAATATCCGCCGAACCAATAAACTCCAGCAGGTCTTCGTCGGTGACGAAACGGTCATGAAAAACGATGTGGTCCGAAACGCCGAGTTCTTTTGCGCGCATGTGAAGGCCGTTTCTGTAATCCTCCCCCTGTTCAGCCTTGAGGTGCGGATGGGTAGCACCTACCACCATATAAATGACCTGCGGGTGAGCCTTCACAATCTCCGGCAGGGCATCGATGACCACCTCAATGCCCTTGCCCGGTGAAAGCAGACCGAAAGTCAGGATGATCTTCTTTCCGGATACGCCGAGCTTGTCCTTGTAGGCATCGGATTCGACAAACGGCACATCAAGAATACCGTGATGTATAAGGGCGATCTTCTCCTCCGGGACCTGGTAAATATCGCGCAGGAATTCGACTGAGCGTTCGCTCATCACTACCAACCGGTCCGAGAACTCGGCAAGTTGCATCATGATGTGCCGGTCCTGAAGGTTCGGATCCTTCAAGATCGTGTGCAGAGTCGTCACCACCGGCATCTTGAGATCACGCAACAGCTCGATGATAAAGCCGCCTCGTTTGCCACCGAAAATACCGTATTCATGCTGGAGACAGATCACATCCACCTGGTTAAGGTTGCATAAGTCGGCCGCCAGGCTGTATTCGTTCAGTTGACTCTGGTTGATCTCAAAGCGCACCTGGGACGGGTAGGGATAGCCTTCCGGGCGGTCGTTCATCGCGACCGCCCAACAGGCTTTGTCCGGCGCATTCAGTGCGATTGATTCAAGCAGGTGGGTGGTGAATGTGGCGATACCACACTGCCGGGGGAGGTGGTTGCCGATGAAGGCGATAGACTTGAGCGCCTCCCATTCCAGAGGTGAGCCTGTCGTGCCGAGATTTTCCATGGACGCCATTTTATAACCGGTATTATTATGCAGGGGGGGGGGTGAACGATTCGATGTTGATACCCCGGTAGTCGAATGCTGCCAGCTTGAGAAGCGTACTGCCACTCGTCAGCTACCCTAGCTTACATGAATTCAAGGTGATTGATAAGTTAAAAGCTCCCTACTCCAGGGCAAGAGCATATCAATTCCCTTGACATACCAAATCAGAGCGTAAGGTATCATTCATATTCGCAATCTTACGTTTTCATCTCATACTGGCTTTGCTGGGAAAAGGAGACGCGGCCGGGCTGTTTGTTCATTGGTGCGGGCGCGGGTCCTGCTCGGTTGAGGCAATAGCACCCCGGCTAATCGAGGTGGCGTGCGAGCAGGCCCCGTCGCCAATGGTCCTGCAACGTATCGATGGGTCGGGGTGCGGCACCCTGGGTGGCCGATGGGGGGAACGCCAGTTGCAGGTGCACCCGATATCCGCCGCCGGGGACTTCCATCAGCACCCTGCCGTCTTCGGTCTCGATGTAGTCGGCGATCACGGTGAGATTGCCGGCCGGGCTGATCAGTTCGAGTCGATCGCCGACGGCGAACTTGTTTTTTGCCAGGACTGTGAGTCGATTGTGTTTCGCCTGATAGCCGGTGACTTCGCCGACGAACTGTTGCCGGGTGTGTTCCGAGGCACCACTGAGGTAGTTCTGCGTGGCAGGGTGAGCGTGGCGCTGATAGAAGCCGTCGGTGTAGCCACGGTTGGCCAGCCCATCCAGGTGCTGGATCAATGCCGGGTCGAAGTCTCGCCCGGCCACGGCATCGTCTATGGCCTGGCGGTAAATCTGGGCGACGCGTGCAACGTAGTACCAGGACTTGGTGCGCCCCTCGATCTTGAACGAGTCGATACCCATTGCGGTGAGTTGCCCGACATGGTGTACCGCACGCAGGTCACGCGAGTTCATGATGTAGGTGCCGTGTTCGTCTTCGGAGATGGGCATGTATTCACCGGGACGTTCACGTTCCTCGATGAGGTAGACACGGTCGGCGCGGGGGTGGCGCGGGCTACCGATACTGTCGGTCAACGGGTTGCGTAGCGCGCCCAATGCATCGAAGTCGATGTGTTGGGCGCCACCGGTGTCATCGGTCGCGGTGTCGTGTACCCGGTATTCCCAGCGACAGGCATTGGTGCAGCTGCCCTGGTTCGGGTCGCGGTGGTTGAAATAACCGGATAGCAGGCACCGGCCCGAGTAGGCGATACACAACGCCCCGTGTACGAAGACCTCCAGTTCCATGTTTGGGCACCGCTGGCGGATCTCGGCGATCTCCTCAAGCGAGAGTTCGCGCGAGAGGATCACCCGCTGCAGACCCAACGATTTCCAGAATTTCACTGCGGCATAGTTGACGGTATTGGCCTGCACCGAGAGGTGGATCGGGATCGTCGGCCAGCGCTCGCGCAGCATCATGATCAGCCCGGGGTCCGCCATGATCAAGGCATCGGGTCCGGCCTCGATCACCGGCGCCATGTCGGCGAGGTAGGTCTTGAGTTTGGCGTTGTGCGCGATGAGGTTGCTGGTGACGTAGAATTTGCGGCCCAGGGTGTGGGCCTCGCCAATGCCCGTGCGCAGGGCGTCGAGGTCGAAGCGGTTGTTGCGTACCCGCAGACTGTAGCGGGGCTGGCCGGCATAGACCGCGTCGGCACCATAAGCGAAGGCGTAGCGCATGTGCGTGAGGCTGCCTGCGGGCAGGAGCAGTTCGGGTGTGTGGGCCATGGTGTCGGGGTCGAGGTCCTGTGTGAGGGGTTGCGAAAGAACCTGCCGAGAACCCTGATTCGATCAGTGTGAACCCGGTCCCAGAACTGGCTATGATCGCTCATGTCGGTGGGCAAGGATGTCGATGGCTAAGCATACCGGAGCGGGATGCCGCTGCGGAACCGCTTCGCCGATGTGAGCACGTCGACACGGTCGCCGTGTGTTGCAGGAGTGAAACGGGTCCTTTCAGACAAGGTTTCACTGAGGACACCGTATAATGCCTTTGCGCCGCTTGATTGTCTTGCCTCTCGCCTTCGTGCTGGTCTTGTGTGTAGTGGGCACTGCGGCCACCGCGCAGCCTATCGCCCTGGGCACGCCCGGTGCCCTGCTGCAGCAGACGACCGTGCGTATGCTCAGCGCCCTGCAACAGCGGCGTACCCGCATCCAGCAGGTACCCCCTTATCTCTACACCCTGGTGGAGGATATCCTGGTGCCGCATGTGGATCTGACGATGGCCTCGCGCTGGGCGCTGGGACGGCACTGGCGTGAGGCCAGTCCGGCCCAGCGCGTACGGTTTCAGCACGCGTTCCACATCTTGCTGGTGCGGCTCTACGCCACGGCACTGGCCGAATATCTGGATGGCCACGTGCTCCCCCACAATGTCATCACCTTCTTGCCGCCACGCACGCCGGTCACGGGCGATGAGGCGGTGGTGCGTACCCTGGTGCGCCCGGGGAATATGCGCCCGGTGGCCGTTGATTACCTGCTGCGCCATACCGTACAGGGCTGGCAGGTGTGTGATGTGCGTGTCGAGGGTGTGAGCATCATCGGGGTCTACCGCGCGGTCTTCAACGATGAGATCCATCACCATGGCGTCGAGGGTCTGATCACGACTTTGGTACACTACAACCAGCGGTTGAGCCTAGAGCGCTGAAATCCGTTACCGACTATCGCGGCGTCACCCGTACCGGGCGTATTCATTGTTCGTGAACTGATCCATAATGGCTGCGCCCGATCGGAGTGCTGCGGTGTTCGTTCGGGCGGAGGCCTATACTGTTGAATCGCATCCACATTCTCTCACGGTTTTGTCGTGCCGCTTTGCCAGGGCCGCGTGTACTCCTGGTGCTGTGGGTCGTGTTGGCCCCGGCGCTGCGACCGGTGTCGGCCCAGACCGTCGAGTCACCCGATGTGCTCATGCAGCACACCGCACAGACAATGTTCAAGGCCATCGAGCATGACCAAGCAAACCTGAGTCGCCATCCCCAGCAGGTCTATGCCTTGGTCGAGCGGGTGCTGGTGCCGCATGTGGACTTCAATCGCGCCGCGCACTGGGTGCTGGGGCATTATTGGCGCCAGGCATCACGGACACAGCGGGCGCGGTTTGTCGCGCAATTCCATACGCTGTTGGTACGATTTTACTCCAATGCCCTGATGGCTCTTCTCGGTACGAACGGGTTCTCTGCGGACATGCTGCGTTTTCTGCCCTATACCCACGTGAGCGGCGCGCGCGAGGCCGTGGTGCGCTCCCTCATACGCCAGCCCAATGGCACCGAGGTCCAGGTCGACTACATCCTGCATCACGGCCGTGCGGGATGGCAGGTCTATGATGTCACGGTGGAAGGCATCAGTCTGATCATCACCTACCGCTCAAGCTTTGCCGCAGAAATCCGCAAAAACGGACTGAATGGCCTGATCTTGACCCTGGCCAGGCACAACCGTCAATTACTAGCCGTAGACAGGTAGTGCCGATGGCCCCGCCCTGAACCGGACGCCGTCTTGACCTCGCTTCCAAGTCGATGTCGTCAGTCGGATATCAGGATTATTGATAACTTGTTGAAATCTATCTATTTAGAAGTCTATTTATGATTTAGTGGGCCGCGATTTGCGGTCTTTATTGTTCAAACGCGCCCGCCCTGTTACGCTTCACGATGCGCAATGGCGTTTCCCCCACGCTGATGCCCGTACAACAAAAAACTAGAAAATCCTTCAATGGCGTCCCGGCGTGGCCAGGGACACGGGAGCGGAATGTCGCATGCAACGCATCCTCATTATCGAGGCATCCACTACGCTGTCGCGTGTGCTGGAAGCCCAGATCACACCATACTATCCGATCGAGATAATACGCTCGCACCGCGCCGGGCTGGCACGGCTGGCCGAGTCCACCGAGGCCTTTAGCGCTGTCGTGATGGGATGGCCGGAGGCCTCCGATCCGGTGATCGAGGAGTGCCAGGCGTACTTGTCCGAGCGGTCCGCCTGGCAGCATCTGCCCCTCCTGGTGCTGAGCCATTCGGTGGATACACCGAGGCTGGACTGGGTTGCAGGTCGCCCGCATGGTGCGTTGCTGCACTGGGATGATTTTCGTGAGGTCGCGGCATTGCTGGACGGATTGCTGGATGCGTCCCTGGCGCTGGCGTCCACGGTCGCCGGTCGCGATGAGCGTATTCGCGTGTTGTTTGTCGATGATTCGCGTACCGCGCGCGTGAAAATTCGTCGTCTTCTCGAAGCCGAAGGCTATGATGTCGAGACAGCAGTCGATGCCGATGAGGCCCTGATGCGGGCCAGGCATCGGCACACGCGGGCGTTGCCTGCAGAGGAGGGCGAGGCAGGCGTGGCCGGTGATGAGACGGTGGAGCGCGCGGGCTTTGATATCGCCATCATCGATTACTTTATGCCGGGTGTCACTGGCGACAAGTTGTGTCGGCGCCTGCGCGCCGATCCGCGTACCAGCGGCATTACCACCGCCGTTTTTACCAGTACCTACCGGGACCAGATCATCACTGATTCATTGGCCGCCGGGGCGGTGGAGTGCATGTTCAAGAACGAGTCCGATGCCCTGTTTCTGGCCCGTGTTGCCGCGATGAGTCGCACGGTGCGCAGTACGCGGCGTATCGAGCATGAACGCAGTCGTTTGCAGGGCATTCTGTCCTCGGTGGGTGATGGGGTATATGGGGTAGATCGCAACGGCATGCTCACCTTCATGAACCCGGCGGCATTGCGTATTCTGGGTTATGCACCGAAACAGGGGACGGATTTTATCGGGCGCTCGTCGAGTGTGGTGTTTCACCCCGATGCGCCGACTGTGGAGGGAAGCAGGTGTCCGTCCTGTGTCCCGCGACAGAGCGTGAAGGCGGCGCTGGCGCAGGAGTCAGTGTTCACACGCCATGATGGCACGGCGGTGCCAGTGGAACTGACTCTCTATCCGTTGTCCATCGGGGGCCGGGTTGAGGGGGCGGTCATCGCTTTTCGCGACATCCGCGTGCGCAAGCAGCTCGAAGATGAGTTGAGGTGGCAGGCCAGCCATGATCCGCTGACCCGTGTGTTCAACCGTAAGTATCTCGAAGATGCGCTCGAGCAGGAAGTCCGGCGGTTGCGTCGTGGGACTGAGGCCGGTGCATTATTGTATCTCGACCTGGACCGGTTCAAATATATCAATGACACTGCAGGCCATGCTGCGGGCGATCGCCTGTTGATCGAGATTGCCCGGCATCTGACGGGGCGGCTGCGCGAGACCGATCTGCTGGCGCGTATCGGTGGTGACGAATTTGCGCTGATTCTGCGCGGGGTGGGGCGTGAGGATGTATTCCAGGTCGCCGACGAGTTCCGGGCCTTGCTGACCGGGTATACCTTTTCGTATGAAGGGCGCAACTACAAGATCAATGGCAGCATTGGTGTCGCGCTGCTCGATCGACATATCGACAGTACGGCCCAGGCCCTGGCCAATGCCGATATCGCCTGTCACATTGCCAAGGGTCAGGGCCGCAACCAGACACACGTATTCCAGGCGGAGTGTGACGAGCGGGTTGCCATGGACCTGGACCTCGGCTGGTCTACCCGGTTGCATACCGCCCTCGAAGAGGGTCTGTTTGAACTGTATTTTCAGCCCATCATACCGCTGGTGGCCATTGCGCGCGAGGACATGGTGCGGCCAGGGTTGGTCGATGGGCGCTGGCAGCAATGGGCGCACGCCCATCCGGCGCAGCCGCCGGTCTATGAGGTGTTGATGCGACTGCCTGATGCACGCGGTGAACTGATCTCGCCCAATGCCTTTATCCCCACCGCCGAGCGGTTCAATCTCATGCCGGCGATCGACCGCTGGGTGGTTGCCCGGGCCCTGAAGAAACTCACCGCATTGCATCGCCAGGGTCGGCGTGTGGTGTTCAGTATCAATCTTTCCAGCCAGAGCCTGGTCGACGCCGAACTGGCGGGGGTGTTGCGTGATGCGCTGGCCGAGCCGGGGCTGGATGCCTCCTCGGTGGTATTGGAGATCACCGAGGAGGCATCCAGCCGTTGCCTGGACGCCGCGCAGCATTTTATCGAGGAATTCAGCGCGCTGGGTTGCCGGTTCGCTATGGATAACTTTGGCAGCGGCTCTTGTTCCTTCACGCATCTCAAGCACCTGGCAGTGGATTTCATCAAGATCGACGCTCTGCTTACCCAAAGTATCGTCCATGATGCCACGGACCTTGCCATCATCCAGTCCATCACCGATATTGCCCACTCGCTGAACAAGCTCGTCGTCGCTGAGGCCGTAGAGTCGCCCGATATCTTGCAGGCACTCGTCGGCAGCGGAGTGGACTTCGTGCAGGGACGCCACCTGTGCCCACCTATTGCCGCCCTGCCGGGTCTTTGCGAGGGGGGGGAGATCGCTGAGGCGAAGGTTCACTATCGCCAGCGCCAATGAGGTATCATGCCCGCGCTCGGACCACCGTCGGGTGCAAGCTGGGATGCCATGGCAGTGGCTTCACTCCGGGCTCGCTTGGTGTACAATCAATCCCCCTTGCAAGGCCGTGACTGTACGCATGGCAGCAGGCTTCCCCAGCGAGAGGCACAGACTTGGAACAGTTTCGCGGTACTACCATCATTTCCGTGCGTCGGGGCGACAAGGTCGTCATCGGTGGTGACGGCCAGGTCACCCTCGGCAATACCATCATGAAGGGCAATGCGCGCAAGGTGCGCCGACTCTACCATGATCATGTGCTGGCTGGTTTTGCTGGTGGGACGGCCGATGCCTTTACCCTGTTCGAGCGCTTTGAGGCCAAGCTGGAGAAACACCAGGGCAACATCACGCGTGCTGCCGTCGAACTGGCCAAAGACTGGCGTACCGATCGGATGTTGCGCCGCCTGGAGGCCCTGTTGGCCGTGGCTGACTCGACGGCCTCGTTGATCATCTCCGGCAACGGCGATGTCATCGAACCTGAACAGGGACTCATCGCCATTGGCTCCGGTGGCCCCTTTGCCCAGGCCGCTGCGCGTGCGCTGCTGGATAACACCGAGATGGACGCCAGCGACATCGTCGAGCGGGCGCTGGGTATCGCCGCAGACATCTGCATCTACACCAACCACCACCTCACTATTGAAGCGTTGAGTAGCCACTGACCATGTCCACGATGACGCCCCAGCAGATCGTCCATGAACTGGACAAATACATCGTCGGCCAGGCTGCCGCCAAGCGCGCCGTCGCCATTGCCCTGCGCAATCGCTGGCGTCGCAGTCAGGTAGACGAACAACTGCGCAACGAGATCACGCCGAAGAATATCCTGATGATCGGTCCCACCGGTGTGGGCAAGACCGAGATCGCCCGGCGCCTGGCACGCCTGGCCAATGCGCCCTTTATCAAGGTCGAGGCCACCAAGTTCACCGAAGTCGGTTATGTCGGGCGCGATGTGGAGTCGATCATCCGTGACCTGGCCGACCAGGCGGTGAAACTGACCCGCGAGCAGGAGATGGCCAAGGAACGCCAGCACGCCGAGGAGGCGGCCGAGGAACGCATTCTCGATATCCTGTTGCCAGCAGCGCGCAGTTTCGGTTTTGCCAATGAACCCGAGGAAGAGAAAACAGTCCCACCGAGCGCAACCCGGCAGAAATTTCGCAAGAAGCTGCGCGAGGGCGAACTCGACACAAGGGAAATCGAGGTGGATCTGTCCAGCTCGACTCTGGGTGTGGAGATCATGGCCCCGCCGGGTATGGAGGAGATGACCGGCCAGTTGCAGAATATGTTCCAGAACCTCTCCGGCGGGCGCACGCGCAGTCGCAAGTTGCCTGTGCGCCAAGCCATGAAGTTGCTCATCGAAGAAGAGGCGGCCAAGCGGGTCAACGAGGAGGACATCAAGCTGAGTGCCATTCAGAGTGTGGAACAGGACGGCATCGTTTTTCTGGATGAGATGGACAAGATTGCCAAGCGTGGAGAGATCAGCGGCACAGATGTCTCGCGCGAAGGCGTGCAGCGCGATCTACTACCCCTGGTCGAGGGCAGCACGGTGACCACCAAGTACGGTATGGTGCGCACAGATCACATCCTGTTTATTGCCTCGGGTGCCTTCCACTTGGTCAAGCCGTCGGACCTCATCCCCGAGTTGCAGGGTCGTCTGCCTATCCGGGTGGAACTCGATGCCCTGGGCGCAGAGGACTTCGTGCGTATCCTCACTGAGCCCGATGCCTCTCTGACTGAGCAGTACACCGCACTCCTGGCGACCGAGGGGGTGAGCGTGAGCTTTACCGAAGACGGTATCCGGCGCATTGCCGAGGTGGCCTGTCAGGTCAATGAGCGCAGCGAGAATATCGGTGCGCGGCGTTTGCACACCGTGCTCGAACGTCTGCTCGAGGCGGTGTCGTTCGAGGCGACCGAGCGCGCTGGTCAGTCGGTGAGCGTGGACTGTGCCTATGTTGATACGCAGATCGGCGATTTGGTGCAGGATGAAGACCTGAGCCGTTATATTCTGTAATTCCTAAGGCAGAGGCGAATACATAATGGACAAGACCCCGAGACCCACTGAAATCAATCTGCATCAGAAGTCGCGTATTCTGGAGCTGGCCTTCGATGATGGCAGCCGCTTCAAACTACCCTGCGAGTACCTGCGGGTCTTCTCACCTTCCGCCGAGGTGCGCGGTCACGGCCCCGGCCAGGAAGTGCTCCAGTTCGGCAAGGAAAATGTGAATATCACCCAGATCGAGCCGGTGGGCGTCTACGCAGTGCAGTTGTATTTCGATGACGACCACAATACCGGTATCTATTCCTGGGAGACACTCTACACGCTGGGCGTACAACAGAACACACTCTGGCCGGAGTATCTGGAACGCTTGGAGAAGGCTGGTTACTCGCGTAAACAGGCAGACTGAACAGGGGAGAATCGTTCCCCCCCTCCCAGGAGCAACGCATGAGCGACGACAAGACCACGCATTTCGGTTTTCAGCAGGTGCCGCGCGAGGAGAAGGTGCGCAAGGTCGCCGGGGTGTTCCACTCTGTCGCGGCCAGGTACGACCTCATGAACGATCTGATGTCGCTGGGTATTCATCGGATATGGAAACGGTTCACTATCGAGCAAAGTGGCGTGCGGCATGGCTATCGCGTACTCGATCTGGCCGGTGGCACGGGCGACCTCACCGCGCGCTTCTCGCACATGGTCGGTCCCGAGGGCGAGGTGGTGCTCGCCGACATCAATGACTCCATGCTCAAGGTGGGTCGCGCGCGGCTGGTCGATCGCGGGGTGGTCGGCAATCTGCGCTACGTGCAGGCCAATGCCGAGTGTCTGCCGTTTCCCGACAACAGCTTTGACTGCATTACCATGGCCTTCGGCCTGCGCAATGTCACCGACAAGGATGGCGCACTGGCTTCGATGTACCGGGTGCTCAAACCCGGCTCTCCGCTATTGGTGCTGGAGTTCTCCAAGCCGGTCGTCCCCGGACTGGGCCCGATCTACGATGCGTATTCGTTCAAACTCCTGCCGCTGATGGGCAAGCTCGTGGCCAACGACCCGGACAGTTACCGCTATCTGGCGGAATCAATCCGCATGCACCCCGATCAGGAAACGCTCAAGGGCATGATGACGGCAGTGGGTTTCGAACGCTGTGACTACTTCAACCTCACTGGCGGCATCGTTGCGCTGCACCGTGGTTACAAACTCTAGTGTCTGGCGGATGATGAGAGGGCGTGGCAAGTCGATATCTTTGCGAAAGCTTCATGAATGCGAGGCGGGCCGTCATCTTGTTTAATGAGAAACCAGGTCGATTCGAACGATCATCCCTCTGTATCCCCCCATTGGCGGCGACAATGGCCCGCCGTCGTTGTGATGTGCCCGGCGAGATCGCATGGCGACGCGAGGTGAACTCGTGAGCACTGCGCCCGGCGTCACCCGGGAACTCGCCCTGGTCTTGGCCGAGACCCTGGAGACCACACTCAACCACGTGTTGGCCCACGACCCGGATACGTTGGCGCGTTTCGGTATGCTTACCGGACAGGTCATCGCCATCGAGCTTGATGGTGTGGTGATTGCGGGGGAGACGCTGCGCGTGTACCTGCTGCCGCATGCGAGGGGGGTGCAGATCCTCACCCACCATCATGTGAACGCTGACACCGTCCTGCGTGGCACGCCACTGGCCCTGGCGGGTATGTCACTGGAGCGCGACGGCCTGCGCCGCCTGTTTAGCGGTGAGGTGGCGATTAGCGGGGACATCGAGCTGGGCCAGCGTTTCAAGCGTATCCTCGACGGGCTGGATATCGACTGGGAGGAATGGCTCGCGCACTACAGCGGTGACACGGTGGCCTACCGCACTGGTCGCCTGCTCCGGAGGGGGCGACAGTGGCTGGGTGAGACGGGGACGGCCCTGAGCCGGGATGTCAGCGAATATCTGCGCTACGAGGCCGCGGTGCTGGTCGATCGGGTGAGCATTGACTCGTTTTTCGATGACATCGATCGCACCCACAGTGATGTCGATCGCCTGTCTGCGCGTATCATGCGACTGGAGCGCGGCGCGAAGGCCACGGCAGATGCTCCAGAGGATCAGGCAGACTGTTAGAGAGTTGTCGGCCTTGGGTTGTGCTTCCAGTTTGCGTGCCATGACTCCCGAAATCAGACTGCCTTGCGCGCCACCGCGCAAGACCATTCACTGATAAACTATAAAAGGAAACTGCTGCGTGCTACGTCCCGGCCATATTTTTCGCCTGCTCCATATCAGTTGGGTGCTGGTGCGCCATGGTCTCGATGATCTGATCCTCGCCACCCATCTGTTTCGCCCGGTGCGTTTCCTGCGCTATCTTACGCCCTGGCACTGGTTGCCGCATGGCCGGGTTAGCCGTGGCGCACGGATTCGCCACGCCCTTGAAGACCTCGGCCCCATCTTCGTCAAGCTCGGCCAGATCCTGTCCACGCGTCGTGACCTGTTGCCCGACGACATTGCCAATGAACTGGCCCGATTGCAGGATCGTGTACCGCCGTTTCCCGGCCAGCAGGCACGGGCCATCATCGAGCGCGCTCTGGGTGGTTCGCTCGAGAGTTTTTTTGTCGAGTTTGACGAAACGCCGCTGGCCTCAGCCTCGATCGCTCAGGTGCATGCCGCACTCCTGCCCGATGGGCGTGAGGTGGTGGTCAAGGTGTTGCGGCCCACGATTTTGCCGGTCATCCGCCGCGACCTGCAGCTCATGTACATCGTGGCCGACAAGATAACCCGTTACTGGGGTGATGGACGGCGCCTGCGCCCGCGTGAGGTGGTCCGCGAGTTTGAAAAGACCCTGCTCGATGAGCTCGATCTCATGCGCGAGGCGGCCAATGCCAGCCAGCTGCGGCGCAACTTCGCCGATTCACCGATACTCTACGTGCCCGATGTCGACTGGACGTTGACGCGGCGCAACGTCATGGTCATGGAGCGCATCCATGGCCTCCCCATCAGTGATATCAAGGCATTGCGCGCAGCAGATATCTCTTTGTCTGAACTGGCAGAGAAGGGGGTGGAGATATTTTTTACCCAGGTCTTTCGTGACAGTTTTTTTCATGCGGACATGCATCCGGGTAATATATTCGTCTCGCCCGAGGGGCAGTATATTGCTGTAGACTTCGGCATCATGGGCACGCTCAGTCCGATCGATCAGCGCTATCTCGCGGGAAACTTTTTGGCCTTCTTCCGCCGTGACTACCGGCGGGTCGCCGAGCTGCATGTCGAGTCGGGCTGGGTCGGTGAAGACACGCGCATCGAAGAGTTTGAATCCGCTATTCGCACCGTGTGCGAACCCATCTTCGACAAGCCACTGAAAGAAATCTCCTTTGGCCAGTTGTTGTTGCGCCTGTTCCAGACCGCACGACGTTTTGACATGCAGGTCCAGCCCCAACTCGTATTACTGCAAAAGACGCTGCTCAATATCGAGGGTCTTGGCCGGCAGCTCTACCCCGAGCTTGATCTGTGGAAGACCGCCAAGCCGTTTCTGGAGCGCTGGATGTCCGAACAGGTCGGTGTGCGCGCGCTGTGGCGCGGTATCAAAGGCAATGCCCCGCTGTGGCTCGAACATGTGCCGCGTCTGCCCAGCCTCATGCACGATGTGCTCGCTCAGGCCCGTGATGGCACTCTCAGCATTGAGTGGACGTCAAAACAACTCACCGATCTCAAACACGAGATATACCGTGCCAACCGTCGCAGCGTTGGTGCCATTGCCGGTGGCAGTCTGATTATCGCCGCCGCGGTGCTCTTGGGTCTCAACGGCCCGACCCTTGCCCGTCTCGCTGGAGTGCCGATCTGGAGCTGGATACTCGGCGGGCTGGGTCTGCTCAGTCTGCTGTTGGCCTGGCCTCGGCGCTCAAAATAAGGCGTACACACAACAAGACCAGAGGGTATTCAGTGACCCGCGCACACTGGTCAGCGAGGGGACAGACTCCGACTGCTGACCGCCACGGTGAGTGTGCCAGTGGCGTTTCACCTTGGATGTTGATTCCGATAAGGGGGAGAGGATGGAGGAACACAACCCATATCACCCGCCACAGGCGCCAGTGGCGGATCAGGCGCCGCTGACCGGGGCATGGCGACTGGTCGAACCGCGCACGCTGCCCGTGGGGAGCGGCTGGGATTGGATCGCCGCGGGTTGGCGATATTTCATGATGAGTCCGGGTATTTGGGTCGTGAATGGCTTGGTGTATTTTGTCATCGCACTCATCATCGGCGTGATGCCGTTTGTCTCCAGCATACTGAATACGCTGTTCGCCCCCGTCTTTATCGGCGGCCTTACGCTGGGTTGCCGTGACCTGGATGAGGGCCGCGAGTTGCGCGTGGAACATCTGTTTGCCGGTTTCAGACAGAACCTGGGTAGTCTGATAGGTGTTGGAGGGGGATATCTTCTGGGCATGATGGTCGTCGGTCTGTGTGTCGTCATCGTGGTCATAATGACCTTTGGCATCCCCGTTCTGTTACATCCGGAGCTGGCAGCAGCGGGGCCCGTCATGGCTGTTGGCGGGATCATGCTGGCCGTGTTGGTAGGGGTGGTGTTGATGGCACCGTTATTGATGGCCTACTGGTTCGCTCCCTTGCTGGTGGTTCTGAACGATGTGCCGCCGTTTGAGGCCATGCGCATGAGCTTTCGTGCCAGTCTGGTCAATATGTGGCCGTTGACGATCTATGGCCTGCTCATGTTCGTATTCGGTCTGCTGGCGAGCCTGCCCGTGTTTCTCGGCCTGCTGGTCTTTTTCCCCGTGACATGGGCCTCGACCTATGCGGCCTACAAGGCCATTTTTCTTGAACCCGCTGAATGATGACGACGTGTCCTCTTCATCTTCTCCGTCTGCAATCAAAGAAGACACTTAGGATTCTGACTAAAATTAATTTTACACCTTCATCGTGGATGTAACTCGTAGTTCCAGTTGCCTAATGCACCTATCGGATAGGCCATGCCGATAAATGTGGAAATGTTATTCTGACGCGAGTCCTTAGGGCCTCCTCGTTCCTGTCGGGTTACCGGGGGCCATTTCTTCACCTCCACGCTGGCGCGGCAGGTCGATGATGGCGACGGTGTCGAGTTTTCGCGGCCTGGAGCGAGTGGGACAAGGATGCTTGCCATAGATGTTCCCTGTGCTGGTGTTGGAGTCGAATGAGTTCAGAGACCGGCACCAGACGTATACCCGCAGCCGCAAGCCGGGGCAAAAGCAGCGCCAGTGTTTGGAGTGTAGCTGGGTGTGGGTGGCCGATACCCAGTGCCGTGCCATGGCGTCGGGCATAGAGAATCAGCGCAAGAAACTGGCGACGGATGGCCTTGGGTTGCAGGACATTGTCGAGAAAGACATTGCGGCGTGTGTTGTTGATACCATTGTCCATGGCGACGTGCTGGGCTACGGTTTCGCTTGAGGTCCGGCTATCGACAAAGAACAGCCGCCCGCCCCGATACATCAGTTCGTGCATCAGCCAGCGCATCTGTCGGGTGTGCTGGGTGAGCAGACTACCCATGTGGTTGTTGACGCCGGCGACATAGGGAATGGCGGCCAAATCGGCGCGCACCGTGCGCAGGAATGCGATCTTGTCCATCGCCAGGGTCAGACCGCCAGGTCCCAGGGGATGGGGGTGTTCGGCGGCCATTGGCAGGTGCAGCATGACCTGCTTGCCCAATCGATGCGCCCGGCACGCGAGTTGGACGGCATAAGGGGTGTGCGGGAGAAAGGCGATAGTGACAGGTCCAGGCAGATCCACGGCCTGCATACCTTCCTGCAGATTGTAGCCGACGTCATCGATGATGAGGCTGATTGCGGGACGTTGGAAGGCGAGTGACAGCGGTGCGGGTCGGATCGGATGGGTGTCCGCCATGGCGGGGGTGGCGAGAAGGCCGACCACAAGTGCCAGTACGGATAAAAAGGGTGAGTGTGTATCGTGCATACGGTGGCGAGCGTAATGCGCACCCCCGGCTGCCGGGGGGCGTGGCGCTTGCGTTCGGGACCCGTCAGGGCTACTTGTGCCTGACCAGATACAGACCCTTGAGTAGATCGAGTGCCGCGTAGACCGGATAATCGGTCTTGGCGAGTTCAAGCTGCTCTTGCCGGTCTTTTTTCACGGCTTTGGCGTTGGTTCGGCCAGCGTTGTTGTTGACCAGATGGCCAGTGAGGTCCTTTTCCTTCAGCGGCGTAATAGTGCCCCGATGGGTGCTGGCCAGTTTGAAGTTGTTGAGTACGATACCCGGTTCGATGCCTTTGGCCTGAATGGAGCGGCCGCTGGGCGTGTAGTAGCGCGCGGTCGTCAGCTTGACCGCCGTACCGTCACCGAGCGGCAGGATGGTTTGTACCGATCCCTTGCCGAAGGTGCGGCGTCCCATGATGATTGCACGATGATCATCTTGTAGGGCGCCAGCGACGATCTCGGAGGCGGAGGCGGAACCGCCATTGACCAGCACCACCATGGGGGCGCCATTGAGCACATCCCCGGGGGTCGCGCGACGCACGAGATCGGCGTCGGGAGTGCGGCCCCTCACGCTGACGATGGTGCCCTTCTGGACAAAGGCATTGGCAACATCAACGGCGGCATTGAGCAGACCACCGGGGTTGTTGCGCAGGTCGAGGATCAGCCCCTTGAGCGGTCGTTTGTTTTCCTTTCTGAGTTTGGCTATCGCCTTGAGCATGTCCTCACCGGTGTGTTGCTGGAACTGCGCCAGGCGCAGATAGCCGAAGCCGGGTTCGAGCAGGTGGCTTCTGACGCTGTGCACCTGGATGCGGGCACGGGTCAAGGTGACGGTGAACGGCCTGTCGACGCCCTCGCGTACGATGGTCAGCGTGATCTTGCTGCCCGCCTTGCCGCGCATCCGCTTCACTGCGTCGTTGAGGGTCATGCCCTTCACCGGGGTGTCACCGAGGCGGATGATCAGATCACCCGGTTTGATCCCGGCGCGTTGGGCCGGCGTGTCATCAATAGGGGAGATGACCTTGATGAAACCGTTTTCCATGCCGACCTCGATACCCAGGCCACCGAATTCACCGGAGGTGCTGATGCGCATCTCCTTGAAGGTTTCCTTGTTGAGGTAGGCGGAGTGCGGATCGAGGCTGTCGACCATGCCACGGATGGCGTTTTCGAGTAGTTTCTTGTCGGAGACGGGTTCGACGTAGTCGCGCTTGATGAGGGAATAGACCTCACTGAAGTCACGTAACTCGCCAATCGGCAAAGTCGCTGCGCTAGAGTTCACAGCGGCAGCCGCGGCGTTTGCTGTGCTTCGATCCGCCAGCACGCTTTGGCCGATGACCAGAGAGACACCGAGGGTGATGCCCAGCAGCAGGATGAGAAAATAACGCGAGTACAGTTTCATCAGTCAAGGCTCCCTGGGTTTTCCGCGCCCAGTTTGTGTGCAGATTGTGTTATGTCAGACTATCGGACAGGGTGATTCTTGCGCACGATAGTACCGTAAAGCGTGCGACGGTACACCCACTAAAGCCTGGATGCGGGTGCGCGTCGATGTTTAGCTGCCGCGGCTGCGCCGTTGCCCGGTCTTGCGACACCAGCGGCCCGGATCGATGGGTCGGCCATTGTGGCGAATCTCAAAGTACAGGCCGGTTACGCTGGCACCGCCGCTGTCGCCCACCGTAGCAATGACGTCACCGGGCTCGACCCAGTCGCCGGTTTCCTTGTACAAGGCCTGGTTGTGGCCGTAGAGGGTCATGTAACCGTTGCCGTGATCAATGATCATGAGCAGGCCATAGCCCCGTAGCCAGTCAGCGAAGGCGACCCGGCCGTGCGAGATGGCATGCACGGCGCGTCCCTGCGGGGCATGAATGATCGCGCCGTTCCAGTTGATGTTGCCCAGCCGGCGGCGACCGTAGAGGTTCTGGATCGTGCCCTGTGTTGGCCAGGGGAGTCGGCCTTTGAGTTGCCAGAACGGTTGATGGTGGTCCGGCTCGGCGGGGATATCCGCCATGGCCTGGTTCAGGGCGCGCAAGAGGTGGTCCAGGCGTTTTTTATTCGCAACCAGCCGTGCGAGTTCCTGTCCCTTGGTGTCCATCTTCAGGTGTAGGTGGGCGACTACCTGGGCACGTTCGCGGTAATGTGCGTCGAGGCGGCGTTTGTCCTGTTGCTGGCGGGCCTGGAGGGTGTGTAGGTTCGTGGTCTGTTGGTGGATGTCGGCCGTGACCTGGTTAATCTGGGTCAAGGTGCCGAGGACGGCGTGGATGCGTTTGGCACGGGCGCGATTGAAATAGCCATAATAGGTCATGACCCGACCCAGCGCGGCCGGGTCCTGTTGATTGAGCAGCAGTTTGAGGTATTCCTGGTGGCCGATGGCGAACGCGGCGCGTACCTGATCTGCCAGCAGACGCCGCTGCAGGTCGAGGCGTGTGCGTAGGCGCGATGCCTTGGCCTGCAGGGTATTCAGGCGACGTTGCACGGCGGCAAGGCGCCGGGCGGAATGGTGCAGGTTGCGCGCAATTCGGCCAATCGCCAGCTCGACTCGTCGCAGCGCGCGGCGCGCGGCGTCATGCTGACCGCGCAGGTTATCGAATTCCTTGCGTACCGTGGCGATGCGTGCGCGCAGGCGTTCGAGTTCATGCGCCTGGGTCTGGCGCTGGGCGCGGGTCAGTGCGGGCGTGCCATTGCCGAAGGCGAACGTGGCGGGATAGCCGGTGGTGAGCAGGGCGATGAACAGCCAGGCGATGAGTTTGAGCAAGGCGTGAGGTTTCTTCAGCGCAGAGGGCTCCTCTTGTGTCCTGAGTACGGCGTGGAGGCGATGTCCGGGAAGCGACCTGAATGTGGTGCCAGCTTACTACAGGGTGCAGGTGAATGCAGGACGGGTATTCCCCCCCCCGCCCGGCGAGGTGTCAGGTGCAGGCGTCTTGCCGTGTATCGTCGTTGAGCACGATGAGTGAGCGGCCGTTCATTTCTGTCGGTTGCGCAAGCCCCATGAGGTAGAGCAGAGTGGGAGCAACGTCGGACAGAGCCCCATTTTCGGTCATGCGGGCGGGACGTCCGACATAGATGCAGGGCACAGGATTGCTGGTGTGCGCGGTGTGCGCCTGGCCGGTATCGCGGTTGCTCATCTGTTCGGCATTGCCATGGTCGGCGGTAATCAATGCCTCACCACCGACCTCCCGTACGGCTCCAATGACACGTTCCAGCATACAGTCCATGACCTCGATGGCCTTGAGTGTCGCGGCAAAGTTGCCCGTATGCCCGACCATGTCGGGGTTGGCATAATTGCAAATGATGGTGTCGTATCTGTCACTCTTGATGGCTTCGACCAGTTTGTCGGTCAGCGCGGGGGCACTCATCTCGGGCTGTTGGTCGTAGGTGGCGACGTTCGGTGAGGGGATCAGTATTCGATCTTCGCCGTCGAAGGGGGCCTCGCGCCCGCCATTGAAGAAGAACGTGACGTGAGCGTATTTCTCGGTCTCGGCAATACGTAATTGGCGCAGACCCAGGCTGGAGATATAGGCGCCCAGTACGTTGACTATGCGATCGGGTGGATAGGCGACCGGGATATCGAAGTCGGCGCTGTATTCGGTGAGGCTGACAAAGGCGCCGAGCCGGGGTACGGCCGCACGCTCGAAGTTGTCAAAGTCTGACTCGATGAAGGCACGGGTGATCTGGCGGGCGCGGTCCGAGCGGTAATTCATGAAAATGATGACATCACCGTCTTCCACCTGCACCGGCTGTTCACCCGCGGGCACGATGGCGGTGGCCTTGACGAACTCATCGGTTTCGCCACGCGCATAGGCCATGCCGAGCCCGGTTAGCGCATCCGTTGCCTGAAAGTCGGCAGCGCCCCGGGTAATGAGGTCATAGGCGGACTGGATGCGCGGCCAGCGGTGGTCGCGGTCCATGGCGTAGTAACGCCCGATGAGGGAGGCGAAGCGGCCTTGGCCGAGCGCCGCAAACTTGGCTTGCATGGCCTTGATAGACGCGATCGCACTCTTGGGTGCGGTGTCGCGCCCGTCGAGGAAGGCATGCAGGTACACCTGCGGGGCGTGCAGGTGGGTGGTCAGTTCAACCATGGCGTGGATGTGTTCTTCGTGACTGTGGACCCCACCGGGGGAGAGCAGGCCGAGGATATGCACCGCCTTGTTAGCATGCCTGGCCTGTTCCACCGCGTTGATCAGAGTCTGGTTGGAGAAGAATGAGCCGGTTCTGATGGCACGACTGACGCGCGTGTATTCCTGGTAGACCACACGTCCGGCCCCCAAGTTGAGATGCCCCACCTCTGAATTGCCCATTTGCCCGGTGGGCAGCCCGACTTCGGCGCCAGAGCCGCGGATCAGCGTGTGCGGGCAGGCCTGCCATAATTGCGCCCAGAAGGGCGTATTGGCGGCGATAATGGCGTTGCCTTCCCGGGATTCACTGTAACCCCAGCCGTCGAGGATGATCAGGGTCATGGGACGGAATTTTAAGGACATGGGTACTCTGCAGGTATGAATTAACAGATTTTCAGTGGTGTTTGGACTGGATCTAGATCCATTCTAATGTCGACTTTAACGTAAAGCCAATCCGATTGCACATGCTGTGGTCTTTTCTGCCATTGCACAAAAATACCATAAATAAAGTGTTTATTGCCTGTTAAAACGTTAGATTATTGTATAATGTTTCGATTATAAACTAAGTCGCTTGCTGCCAAGTATTATAAAGGATGATTCTCCATCATCACATAGCGGCTTGAATTGTGTGTACCAGAACGGGGCCATATTTATGGAAGCAATACTGGAATTTCACACCGATACCCTTATTACCCGCGATGAGGATATCGACCGGGCATCGCGTTCATTGAAGGCGATGTCGCATCCGCTACGATTGAAAATACTCTGTACCCTGGGCGATCGCGAGATCAGTGTTCAGGATATTGTGGGACATGTTGGCACCTCGCAGAGCAATATTTCCCAGCATCTTGCCATCCTGCGCGACAAGGGTATCCTGGCCTCGCGCAAGGATGCCAACCGCGTTTATTACCGGGTGGGTGATGCGCGTACTTTGCGTCTCATCAGCATGATGCGAGAGGTATTTTGCACCATGGCACCGGATAACTGAGTACGCCATTAACGACATGGCGGCGGGTGTTGACCCGCAAACCATGAACAGGGCATGAGAACCGGTGTCCGGGGCACGGATCATCGGTGGTCGTGTTTACCGGTATTCCTATTTCGAGCTGTTTCCGTTATCTTAGGCGACCGGATTCCGGCGCGCCACGCGGCCTTGCGTGGCGTGTGGCGTCATCACTGTGCAACGCATACGATTTGTTGTCTACCCGAGGTGTGTCCGTCATGAATTGCGAACGTATGGTTCGCATCATCGCGGGCTTCTTTATCCCCCTAGCGCTGGGCGTCAAAGGCAGTGCGCTGTTCCAGAACGTCAACTGACTGTGGTTTACCGGTTTTGTCGGATTGAATCTGTTCCCGAGCGGTTTTACCCGTTTCTGCCCATGGGAGACGACGCGCCACAAGATGGGCCTTAAACGCGCTACCGAGTCTTGTATACGAGTTGAATGAGCCAGGATACAGTATGAGTCAATATATTACTTTCGTGACCCAGAATTGGGAGTTGTTCCTGGCCCTGGTGGTGATCGTGGGCCTGTTGGCTGGTCACTCTTTCAGCAGCAGTCTGCGGGGTTACCGGACGGTGACGCCACAAGAGGCCACACGGCTGATGAATCATGAAAACGCAGTGGTGATCGATGTCCGCGAGGCCAATGAATACCATAGTGGGCACATCATTAATGCGCAGCATATCCCCCAGGGTCATGTGCGTGATCGCCTCGGCGAGCTGGAGAGGCACAAAGACAAACCCATCATCGTGGGGTGTCGGTCAGGACAGCGCTCGGGGCGGGTCTGTGGCCAATTGAAAAAGGCCGGTTTCGAGAAAGTGTATAACCTGGGCGGGGGCGTTCTCGCCTGGCAGAATGCAGGTTTGCCGTTGAGTAAAAAAAAGTAAGAACGGGGGAAATACCATGAGTGAAGTCGTGATATATGCCACCGGTATGTGTCCATACTGCATACGTGCGAAGATGCTGCTGGATGATAAAGGCGTAGCCTACACCGAGATACGCCTTGATCTTGAACCTGGGCGGCGCGCCGAGATGGAGCAGCGTAGCGGGCATACGAGCGTGCCACAGATATTTGTTGGTGCGCGCCATGTGGGTGGCTGTGATGATCTGTATGCCCTGGAGCGCCTGGACGAACTGAACGGGCTGCTGGGGGAAACCGCCGCGCTGTAAGCGGGGCGCCGCGTTTTGTGTTGCCCCCAGGCATGATGTCACTGCCAAGCGTGGATCAATCTGGTAAAATGCCACAGTCCGCCACTGCGTGGGCGGAAAACCGAATTTTTCCATGTATCTTTCCCAGGAACCGACGATGGCTGACAATGCGCGAGACCAAGATGCTGAACAACAGTTCGGCATTCAGAAGATCTATGTCAAGGATATTTCCTTTGAATCCCCCAATGCACCGAGCTGCTTCACCGAGCAGTGGGAACCCGAGGTCAAGCTGGAGCTGAATACGGCTGGAAACGGTATCGGCGACGACCTCTACGAGGTCGTGCTGTCGTTGACCGTAACGGCAGACAATGCCGACAAACCGGCCTTTCTGGCCGAGGTGCAGCAGGCCGGTATCTTCGTGCTCAACGGTTTCAGCGAAGAGGACATCAGCGGCATGTTGGGCAGCTTTTGCCCGAACATCCTCTTCCCCTATGCCCGCGAGACGGTCTCCGATCTGGTGATTCGGGGTGGTTTCCCACAGTTGTTGTTGGCGCCGGTCAACTTCGACGCGCTCTATGCCCAGCATCTTCAGGAACAACAGGGTAGCCAGGTGCTCAATTGAGTCTGGCCGTCGCCTGAGTGGTCTCCCGGTAGACCCCCCCCATGTCTGCGACACCTACAGGTCCCATCGCCGTCCTCGGTGCCGGTTCCTGGGGCACGGCTCTGGCCATCCTTCTGGCGCGCAATGGTCACGATGTTGTGCTCTGGCATCACCGTGCCGAGGCGCTGGCGGCCATGGCGGCGGCGCGGTGCAATACACGCTATCTGCCCGCAGTCGTTTTTCCCGATGCGGTTCGATTGGAAGCGGATCTGGGTGCGGTGGCCGAGTGCGCTCGCGACCTGCTCATCGTCGTGCCCAGCGGCGCATTTCGGAGCATGATGGAGGCGCTGGCACCGCATCTGCGATCGGGGCAGCGCTTGTGCTGGGGCACCAAGGGGCTGGAACATGGCTCCCGCAAGCTACTTCACACGGTTGCGGCCGAGATCGTTGGCACGGCATACCCTCTGGCAGTCATTTCGGGACCCACCTTTGCGGGTGAGGTGGCACGCGGCCTGCCGACGGCGATCACCGTGGCCTCCGAGGATGCAGCCTTTGCACAGGACATCGCGCTTTGGCTGCATGGTGAGTGCCTGCGCGTCTATACCAGTGCAGATATCGTCGGTGTACAACTTGGCGGTGCAACCAAGAATGTGCTGGCGCTGGCCGCGGGTATTGCCGATGGCCTGGGTTTTGGCGCCAATACCCGTGCGGCATTGATCACCCGTGGCCTGGTTGAACTCACCCGCCTGGGAGTGGCCTGCGGGGGACGCAGGGAGACCTTCATGGGGCTGGCAGGATTGGGCGATCTGGTGCTGACCTGCACCGATGATCAATCGCGCAATCGTCGCGCCGGGCTGGCCCTGGGCCACGGCGAAGCGCTCGAAGACGTGTTGTCCGGCATTGGCCAGGTGGTCGAGGGCGTGCGTGCGGCGCGAGAGGTCCGTGCCCTGGCCAGGGAGCATGGCGTTGAGATGCCGATCGCCGAACAGGTCTACCGGGTCCTCTACGAGGGCTATGCACCACGCACTGCGGTCGATGCCCTGCTGGAGCGATCCCCGAAACCGGAAGGACCCTGACACGCTCGGCTGCACTCCCTCCCTGGCAGGGACATCCCGCCCGTTCAGCACACATTCAGTCGCTTCCCCCTAGTTTGGGTACCCACAGGACACACCGTGTGTGCCGCATGCTATGGCGCCCCGACAGGGCAGGGGGTTTGGTCCCCCGGTGCCAGGGCGTGTATCCTTGATACTGTCAGCACGGCCCGGACGGCGTGGCGCACGCGCCCGACCTGTAGACCCGATAGAAACGAGGCGTCGGTATGTCCATAAAAACACTGTTGTTCTGTCTGTGCGGCCTGTTCCTGTTCGGGGCAGGCTCGTCGGTGGCAGCACCGACGGCAAGGGTGGCATGGCGCCTGGCGGACGTGGGCCTGCGTATCAGCGCCAGCGAGGCTGCCGCCAGGGTGCAACGACGTGTGGGTGGGCGCATCCTGGCGGTGGAGACCGTTCAGGCGCGCGGGGGGCGGTATTATTATCGTATCAAGATCCTCACGCGCCGCGGTGAGGTGCGTGTCTACCGCGTCGATGCCGGCAGCGGGCGCATGCAATAAGGAAACGGGCGACTGTGCGTGTACTGGTGATAGAAGACGAACCGGCCCTGCAGGCGCAGATCAGCGCTTATCTCCGGACCGAAGGGCATCGGGTCGATGGCAGTGGCGATGGTGAGGAGGGACTGTATTTCGCCGAGGAATACCCACTTGATGCGGCTGTTGTCGACCTGGGTCTGCCGGGCATATCGGGGCTCGAAGTCATCCGCACCCTGCGCGCACGCGGCGAGATCCTGCCTATTCTGATCCTCACCGCCCGTGGCCGCTGGCAGGACAAGGTCGAGGGGCTCGATGCTGGCGCCGACGATTATCTGGTCAAGCCGTTTCACATGGAAGAACTCCTGGCGCGGCTCAAAGCCCTAGTCCGCCGCGCTGCCGGCACCGCCCGCACTGTACTTGAGTGCGGCCCTCTGCGCCTGGACCTCGACACACAACAGATCTATCTCCACGATGAGCCAGTGGTACTCACCACCTACGAATACCGTCTGCTGGAATACCTGGTCACGCATCGCGATCAGGTGGTGTCCAAACAAACCCTGGCGGATTATCTCTACGCGCACGATGATGAGCGCGACAGCAATGTCATCGAAGTGCTCATCGGCCGGTTGCGCCGCAAGCTCAGCCCGGATGAGAGGCATCGTGCCATTACCACCCTGCGCGGGCGTGGCTACCGCTTCACTCTGGGGGATGAACCCGGCGCATGAACCTGCGTGTGCGCCTCGCCCGCTGGTCGCTCAGTCGCCGTATGGTGCTCAGCGTCTCGCTGGTGTTGGCCGTGTTTATCGTTATTACCGCACTGGCCCTGGAGCAGGCCTTTCGCGAGAGTGCGCGCTCGGCCATGCACGGCAAATTGCTGGCCCAGGTGTATCTGCTCATTGCCGCGGCGGAGGTCGATGTCGGCGGCAAGGTACACATGCCCAGGACCCTGGCCGAGGCGCGTTTCGATGTGCCAGGTTCGGGCTTGTATGCCGAGATCAGTAATGCACGAGGTCGAGTGGTGTGGCGTTCGTCTTCCACCCTGGGTCAGGCCTTCCCGTCGCTGGCCCGCCTGGGTGTTGGGCGCGAACGCTTCACGACACGGCGCCAGGCGGGTCGGGCCTTCTTTGTGCTGGGTTACGGTGTGCGCTGGAACACCGCAGGGAGATCCTACCCGCTGACCTTCGCCGTGACTCAGAATCAGACCGATTATCGGGCTCAGCTCAACCGGTACCGCAACAGTCTGTGGGGCTGGCTGGGGGGGATGGCGGTGTTGTTGCTCATCGTCCAGGGGGGGGTGTTGCGCTGGGGGTTGACCCCCTTGCGTGATGTGGCGCGGGCGGTGGCCGACATCGAGGCCGGTCGTACGGCGCGTATTACCGGCGTGTATCCGCGTGAGCTCAAGGGCCTGACGGACAGCCTCAATGCACTGCTCAAGCACGAACATGCACAGCAGACCCGCTACCGCCATGCGCTGGCCGATCTGGCTCACAGTCTGAAGACGCCGTTGGCCGTGCTGCGCGGTGCGCCGAACGTGGCCGAGACGGCGTTGATCGAACAGATCGATCAGATGGACCGCCTGGTGGCCTACCAGTTGCAAAGGGCGGCAACGGCGGGGCGCAGCGGCTTGCGACCACCGATAGCGCTTGCTCCTCTGCTCCAGCGCCTGTTCGACTCGCTCGACAAGGTCTACCGTGACAAGGGTGTGCGTGCCGAGTTGGATATGGAAGATGCACTGTGCGTGCGGGTCGACGAGGGCGATCTCATGGAGTTGTGCGGCAACCTGTTCGACAACGCCTACAAGTGGTGTCGCACACAGGTTCAGGTCGGTGTTGCCCTGCAGGGCGGGACGCTGGATATCGCTGTGGAAGACGATGGTCCGGGCATTGCCGAGGTGGATGCCGGGCGCCTGCTGGGCCGGGGGGTGCGCGCCGATGCCTCTGTGGCAGGCCATGGTATCGGACTGGCCGTGGTGCGCGACATCGTGCAGGCCTATGGCGGTCAGTTGCGTATTGAACGCACCCCGCAGGGCGGGGCCCGTTTTCATATCACCCTACCACTGGGTTAAGTGTCGGTCTTGGCGGCGGCGCTGAATTGCGTGGGCCTGAGTCGATGCGTGTATTGTCGTCATCAGTGCGTGGCGCCGAAGTACATGGTGGACCAATAGCCGGTCAATCCCTGTGCCATTGGCGCGTACTGTGAGAGCCGGGCGGGTACCAAATGGGCCGAAAAAGTGTCGGTGCGCAGTGCCTTGGTGGCGGCTTGTCCGGCGGGGCTTAATAGTGCCTTGCGGATCTGTGCCACCATCGTGCCCGGTAGGCGGTGGCTGAACGTGAACACGGGACCAGGGAAAGTACTGCTGACCAGAAAGGCCTGCAAGTGGTGGTGTGGGTCCATCTTCTCAATGGCTGTTCGGGTCGCGACGCCGTAATCACACGTCTTGTCCTCTACGGCTTGAATAATCTGTTTTTGACTGTTCATCAATACATAGGCGGGCAGTCGTGCCGGATCGGTGTAGTAGCCATCCGCCCACAGCCCGGACAAGGCGGGTGCGGGCGTGTTACAAAAGCGCCTGCCATAGGTGGTCTCAATGGAGGTAATACCGCTACCCCGGCGTGAGAACATGACCAGTGATTTCCCGTTGGCTACGCGCGGACCCAGCACGGCTCCCTGATTGCGTATCCGCCAGGCAGCGAATTGCGCGCCATCGAAATACACATCCCCCTTGTTTGTGCGGGTCCATTGTTCGTAGCGGACCCAGTTGAGCGGGCTGAGAAACACGAACTTTTTCCCCGTCACCTTCGAGAGGAAATGTGTGATTGGCGCATAGACGCGCTGCGCCTCAGCGGCACTGGCCATCGGCGGGGCGGTAAAAATATAGGGGGATGCCGACAGGGCAGGTACGGCATACAGGCCCAGTACGAGCATGGATGCAAGGACCCTATTTTTGCAGCTGCGGGAATAAATACGCATTCATTTTCTCCAATACAATAACAGCAGTGATATCGTTCATCGGTCGTTTTCCCCCACGTCCATTGTGCTCCCATAAATCGGGTGCTGGTGGCTGATGCGTATCCTGACCGGACTGACTCGAGACGAAGATGCCCGCGTCGCATCGGGTGCCATCATGTGCACCCAATCGTTTACCCCGGTTTGAGGGCAGTCAACGATCAGTGATTCCGTTTTAAGCTTGCTGAACGAGGGCGCTACTATCGCCCTATGTGGTGCGGTGAGCGATCAACAGTAGTGATCTCGCACAGATACTTCAATCTCTGATTTTGAGGTATCCCCGCAGATGACGCCGTTGCGTTGAACGACACTACGTGCATAGCGGAAAAAAGCGGCCAGAGTCAGGGCTGCATGCCGATGGGTACCAATGCGACCCAGCGGGGGGTCTCGCCAACGATACGGTAATGCAGGCCCAGTGCATCGAGATGGGGCAGCAGCGTGCGGGGCGCAAATCCCAACGCCTGGTGCAGGTGGTGCCACTGTGCGACAAATTCCCGCAGGGTCGGGATATAGCGTCCCTGCAGCGGGTGGCGTGCGTGGCGGATCCCGAAGCGCAGTTCGCCCTGATAGGCGACGAGCGTCATGGTGCGTTGCAGATAGACCGGCAGGGTTTGCTGGTAGCCTCCAATGGAGTAGACCGGCACCCGTGGCTGATTATAACCGGCCACCTCCGCCACCAGTGCCCGGGTCGAGTACAGCGGTCCCAGCACTGCCGTTCCGAGCAGAAACAAACGGGTGGCGATGATCCAGCTCACTGCCACCAGGAGCAACGCCGGAAACCGTCGGTGGCGCAGAATCCAGGCCGCCGTGGCGGCGATGATCACCACCCCACCGGCGGCGTACAGCCAGGGCGACAAACTGGGCATATAGGCCGCGGCCGGCGTGCCGGCAGACAAGCGCGGACCCCATACCCCGGCCAGTACCAGCACCCCGCCGGCCAGCAGGCTCAGCACCGGGACGGAGCGCAAGGCGCGGTGTTCGACGTCCATTGCCTGGGCGATCAACACCGCAAGAGCCGGCATGATCGGCAGGATATAGCTCGGCAGCTTGGAATGGGAGACCGAGAAGAACACAAAGATGAAGACTACCCACAGCCAGAGTACCAGGTCGGTGTCGAATCCCTGCCTGGCGCCCTTCCCGAACTGCCTGTGCAGCGGGTGCCACAGACCGCGTGCCGTGCCGCTCAGCCAGGGCATGACGGCGATCAGCAACAGCGGAATGAAATACCAGATTGGCCCCGCACGATGCGATACGGAGGTTAAAAAGCGCAAAAACTGCTGCGCCATGAAAAACTCCCAGAGAAAATCTCGGTTTTGAATCGATACCGCAATAAACCAGGGCAACACCAGCGCGAAAAATACCATGAGACCCGGAAACAGTCGCAAACGGCGTACCAGCCCCCAGTCACGTCGGATCAGCAGATACAGCCCCAACACCGCGCCGGGTAACAACACGCCAACGAGGCCCTTCGACAGTACGGCGAGTGCGGCGCCGGCGTAGGCGGCCAACATCCACAGCAATGCATCGCGGGAACCCGGTGGTGCGCGAATCGCCAGTAGAAAACCGAACAGGGTCAGACTCATCGAGAAGGTGAGACCGGCATCGAGTGTAATGAAATGACCGAAAGTGCCGAAATAAAAACTGCCGCCAAGGAGGGCACCGGCGAGCCATCCGGTGGCGGGTTTGTACAGTCGCGCCGTCGCCCAGCCTACCAACAGCACGGTCAGGAAGGAGGCCAGCACCGGATACAGGCGTGCGACCCAATCGTGAATGCCGAAGATCCGGTATCCCAGCGCAACGCCCCAGTATTGCAGCGGGGGTTTCTCGAAATATCTAAAACCGTCCAGTCGGGGTGTGACCCAATTGCCGCTAACCAGCATTTCCCGGGGGATTTCGGCATAGCGCCCTTCGTCGGTGTTGAACAACGGGCGGTGGCCCAGGCCCCAAAACCAGATCAGGGTAAAGGCTGCCAGCATGAGCAGGGTACGATGGCGTGAACCGTGTCGCATAGGTGTCCCGGTTTCCCACTTCGTAATTGGCGCGAGTATAGCAGGCATCCTGCCCCGGTCCAGGCTGTGCCATGGGCGCCAAGGGCGTGTTTCGGGGTACTGAACAGCGCCGTGGCGGGCCGTGAAGGCCGGGTGGGTGAAGACCGGGTCTGGCGCGCGAGTAAGGCGGGGCGGAGTTAGCGGGTCATCAGATAGACTCTTTCATGCAGTGCGCTCAGCCCACGGGCACGAAAGGGGGCATTTTTCGCCAAAACATCCGCCTCGGCGATGCACTCGATGGTGTGCCAGTCCTTGAAGATTGCGCGGACTTCCTCTGCGGATACCGCAAAGGGTGGACCGTCCATTTCTGCCTGCAGGTATTCCATGGTGATGAGCAGGGTCGGGGTGCCGGCGGGCTGCAAATGCTGCATCTGTCTTGCGTAGTCGAAACGCATGGCCGGTGGCAGGGCAATGAGCGCGGCACGGTCGTAGACGGCACACACGCCGTCGAGGTCCTCGGGGCGCAGTGCGAAGAGATCGCCACAGACAATAATGATGCCCTCGGCCTCCCAGCGTTCGAACTGACCCTGTCGGGTCATACGGGGGTGGAGTGCGTTTTCGTCGAAGAAGTCATGTACGGCGCGCGGACTCAGTTCCACGCCGAGCACCTCCAGTCCCTGGGCACGTAGCCAGAGCATGTCGCCGCTCTTGCCGCACAGTGGCACGAATACGCGTGGCACTGTGGCGCTGGTAGCGGCGCGGGAACCGGGCAGCTTTAGTTTTGGCCAGTAGGCCTCCAGGTGGGTGTTGGTGGTGTCTTGGTGAAAGCCGATTTGCTGCGCCTCCCAGCGTGATAACCAGAATGCGGGTTCCATGTTGGCGTGTCTCCTGTTATGCATGAAGGGGCCATAGTGTGCCACGTGCGGGCGGGGGTGTGTAGCAAGCCGGTATGGGCCGGGCGGCGGGCCTGGCGTATCATGTGCGTATGTACGAGGGTGAATGTGGCGGCAAGACTGACCGATGAAGGCAACGCAGGACATGTGGGCGACGATCTGCCGTGATATCAGTGTGGCGAGCACTACCGTGTTCGCGCTCGCCAGCGAGCAGGTGGTGGGTGGTGGGTGCATCAACGAGGCGGTGACGGTGACCGGGCGCGATGGCCGTGCCTTTTTCGTCAAGCTCAACGTCGGCGGCGGTGAGGCGATGTTCGCGGCCGAGGCCGAGGGGCTGGCTGAGTTGGCGGCGACCGGGGCGATACGGGTGCCAGCGCCGGTGTGCCGGGGCGTGGCGGCGGGGCGGGCCTACCTGGTGTTGGAACAATTGCCACTGGACGGGCGGGTTGGCGATGCACTCCCGGCGGCGGCGTTGGGTGAACAGCTCGCGGTGTTGCACCACCACACGGCTGACCGGTTTGGCTGGCACCGCGACAATACTATCGGCTCAACGCCGCAGATCAACACCCAGGACAGCAACTGGATCGCGTTCTGGCGCGCGCAACGGCTTGGTTTTCAGTTGCAACTTGCCGCGCGCAATGGTCATCGTGGCAAGTTGCTCGACAAGGGGGAGCGTCTGTTGGCCGATCTGGAACCGCTGTTCAGTGATGTTACGCCAGTGGCCTCGCTGTTACACGGCGATCTCTGGTCGGGCAATTGGGCGGTGACACGCGCGGGTGAGCCGGTGGTCTTCGACCCGGCGGTTTACTACGGCGACCGTGAGACGGACCTGGCCATGACCGAATTGTTTGGGGGCTTTGTCGCAGATTTCTATGCTGCCTACCGGGCGGCTTGGCCGCTTGACCCAGGGTATCGTGTGCGCAGAACCTTCTATAATCTGTACCCTATTCTCAATCATCTGAATCTGTTCGGGGGCAGCTATGGCGCACAGGCCGAGCGCATGATCGATCAGATCCTCAGCGAGCTGCGCTGAGGCCTTGCGCATGGGTGACAGGATTTCTGCATCACACGCCGGGGATTACCGGACGCGTTTTCATGTCGGACTGCTCGCCCCGCGGTACTGGCCGACCTGGCTGGGGGTCGGGGCCTTGTGGGTGTTGACGCAGTTGCCGCGTGGGCTGCGCCGGGGTCTGGGGGCGTGGGTCGGACACCGGATGGCGCACGGTACTGGCAAGCGCCAGCGCTTTGTGGCGGTGAATCTAGCGTGGTGCTTCCCGATGCTGTCAGCGGCTGAGCGCAAGGCACTGGCGCAGCGCTATTTTGTCCGCATGGCCCAGACTCTGCTCGATTATGGCCTGTTGTGGTGGGCGGGTCGTCGGCGTTTGGACGCAACGATCACCCTGGAGGGACGAGAGCATATCGATACCTGTCGGGCGGTGGGCCAAGCGGTGATCCTGCTGACCGGACACGGTGTATCGCTGGATATGGGGGCCCTGGCGATTACCCGGCATTATCCATCGGTGGGGCTGATCAAGCCGATGCGCAATCCGGTCAGCGAGTGGTTGATGACGCGCGGGCGCACCCGCTTTCGTGGCCGGCTGTTTCTGCGCGAAGCCGGCATCCGGCCCGTTATGCGCGCCCTGCGTGAGGGGACGATGTTCTACTACCTGCCCGACGAAGACCTCGGCGCTACCCAGACCAGCTTGTTCGCCCCGTTCTTCGGGGTGCCCACCGCGACGCTGACTGCCCTCGGGCGCATGGCGCGGATGACCGGGGCGGCCGTCCTGCCGTGCATGACCTATTACTTGCCCGAGAGCGGTCACTATGTGGTGCGCATCCATCCGCCCCTGGCAGGGTTTCCGGTCGACGATGCGCGGGTCGATGCCAGGCACATGAATGAGGCGCTGGAACGGCTCATTCGCGTCGCCCCGGACCAATATATGTGGTCCATGCGCCTGTTCCAGACCCGCCCGGCGGGCGAACACTCGCCGTATGAACCGCAGTGATGCGCAGGCGCCCGGCGTGGTGCGCGAGGGAGCGTCACAGGAGCGGACAATTTATGCCTGTTGACTGGCACCCTCCTCCCGGTTTCAAATACATTGTCTGCCAACCGCCGATTTTAAATTATGAACCTTCACATTGAAATCTCCGCGGGTGAATTGCTCGACAAGCTCACCATCCTTGATATCAAGTCCGAACGCATTGCCGACCCTGACAAACTGGTCAATGTGCGCAAGGAACGCTCCATGTTGCATGAAATCTGGTGCGCTGCCGACCCCGAGACCCTGCCAGCGGTCGCCGAACAGGCGCGACGCCTGAAGGCCATCAACGAACAGCTGTGGGACATCGAGGACGCGATTCGGGCCAAGGAAGCAGCGGGCGCGTTCGATGACGCCTTCATCCAACTGGCGCGTGCGGTCTACATCACCAACGATGAGCGCGCCGCAGTCAAAAGGGCTGTCAATCTGGCGTTGGGTTCGGATCTGATCGAAGAGAAGTCGTATCAGCCTTATCATGCAGGCGGGCCGGGCGCGTCCTGATTTCGCACCATCTGCCCGCCGTTTACCCGGTCACGCTGCGGGACCATTTTCCCAATGCCGAATTGACGCTCAGCGTTATCAGCCACTATCAACGCGGCACTCCGGAAGACCGGGTGGATCGGGTGCATGTCGTGCCCGGTCGCAAGGAAAAATCGAAGGTACGGGCGACACTGGCGGCGTATCGGGACCTGGGTGAGCAGGATGTATTGTTTGATCTGACGAGTACCGGCGCGATAGCGGTGTGTCAGAAGTCGAGGGGGTTGAGGCCGTAGTCGTGCGCCTGCTATCGGTGTGATGTCTCTTGCATGAGCTGGCTGGGACGTACCAGCGGTGGTGTCACCGCAAGGGAGGCCAGGGGGGGGCGTTTATCCGACTAACTGACAACTTCACGCCACTAATGGGGAGTAATATCGTATATATTCATATTTTTACACCAAATACACATATAAAGTCACTGATTGAGTTGTTTTATCTCACCATTGCGAGGCTGTCCGTGGGGTAATACGTATAATATTGATTATTTATAATAATGTGGATGATCGATCGATTTATTCTGGAATAAGAGGCCACATTATTGTAAGTGAATGCGTAAAAATACCCACATTGTGGGCTTTCTGTTAGGAAAGAAGGCGTTTTGTCTGTCTGCGCTCGGTGGGTCTGTCGAAGCAGGCAGGGCAATGGTCCTTCATCGTGCGCATCGATCACACCTAATTACATCAACCATCGCTCATTGCTGAGGAGTTGCATTATGCTGAATCTTGGGTTATCGGGTTTTCAAGGCTTTGTCATCCTGTTGCTGGTACTGGCCGTCGTACTGCTGATCATGGGCGTCAAATCGGTGCCGCAGGGCATGGAGTATACGGTGGAACGCTTTGGCCGCTACATGAGTACGCTCTCACCGGGGCTGAACATCATCGTGCCGGTCATCGATCGCATCGGTGTGAGGCTCAACATGATGGAGACCGTGCTGGACGTGCCTTCGCAGGATGTCATTACCAAGGACAACGCCATGGTCACGGTCGATGGCGTCATCTTCTTCCAGGTGTTGGATGCCGCCAAGGCGGCCTACGAGGTCAACCAGCTGGAGCGGGCCATCCTCAATCTCGTTATAACCAATATCCGCACGGTCATGGGCTCAATGGACCTCGACGAACTGCTCTCACAGCGCGACAAGATCAATATCAAGCTGCTGCACGTGGTCGATGATGCGACCACGCCCTGGGGGGTGAAGGTCACGCGTATCGAGATCAAGGACATCACCCCGCCGCGCGACCTGATCGAGTCCATGGGACGTCAGATGAAGGCCGAGCGTGACAAGCGCGCCTCGATTCTGGTCGCCGAGGGCGCACGGCAGTCAGAAATTCTGCAGGCTGAAGGCAGAAAGCAGGCCGTTATCCTGGATGCCGAGGGTCGCAGAGAGGCGGCCTTTCGTGAGGCTGAGGCACGTGAGCGCCAGGCCGAGGCCGAGGCACGTGCCACGCAGATGGTCTCACAGGCCATCGAGAAGGGTGATGTCAATGCCATCAATTACTTTGTCGCGCTGAAGTATATTGATGCCCTGCAGAATATCGCCATGGCGCCGAACGAAAAACTCGTGTTCATGCCATTGGATGCCTCCGGTGTCATCGGTGCCCTGGGAGGGATTGGTGAGTTGGCCAAGCAGGCCATGGCCGGTAATAAAGGGGGTGCGGGGTAATGAGCCACGTCACCTTCTGGCACTGGTGGATCGCCGCCCTGGTCCTGTTCGTGCTGGAGGCGCTCGCCCCAGGTGCCATCTTCCTATGGATGGGTGTGGCCGCCGGGGTGAGCGGTCTGGCACTGTACCTGATCCCGACCATGGGGTGGGACTATCAGGTATTGCTGTTCGCCCTCTTGTCGGTGGCCAGCATTATTGTGTGGCGAGCCTATCTGCACCGCCACCCAACGGCCACTGATCGACCCACCCTGAATCGCCGGGGCGAGCAGTATGTCGGGCGGGTGTTCACGCTGGAGGAGCCCATTGTCAATGGCGAGGGTCAGATCCGCGTCGATGATTCCACCTGGAAGGTCCGGGGACAGGACTGCCCCCGTGGCAGTCGGGTGCGGGTGGTGGGTATCGATGGCGCGGTGCTGAGCATCAAGCCCGAGCCCTGAACTGGCAGAGCCCCGGCGACATGGTGCGCAAGGGGACGGTACGCGCACAGGTGTTATACTTTCAAGGTGGGTACGGTGCCCGGTGGGGCGGATTCACGAACTTGAATTTTACCGACAGTCGCGGGTCTGGCGACGGGTGTTCGTCTCTAACGGCGGGAACGGCCATGGCTGATACACCGATCAGGACTATCACACCTCACGAGGCGTGGGATATCATGGAGCACAATCCGCGAGCCCTGCTCATTGATGTGCGCTCGACCATGGAGTTTCTCTTCGTTGGTCACCCCAAGGGTGCCATTCATGTGCCCTGGATCGATGCCCCGGAGTGGACGATCAACCCCGAGTTCGTCGCCCAGGTACGCCAGATTATCCTGGGCGGGGTCGCCTACCACGGCGAGGGGGGTGTCCCTATCATTCTGATCTGCCGCAGTGGTCGCCGTTCCCTGGAGGCCGGAGCCCTGCTCGCAGACGAGGATTTTACGGATATCTACAATGTCGAACACGGTTTCGAGGGGACGCTCGACGACACCCATCATCGCAGTTCCCTGGAGGGTTGGCGCAAGGAGGGTCTGCCCTGGGAGCAGTGTTAGCTTATTTAATTCCTTATTGATTTTCAATACGATAGCCTGATTATCAGGCTAAATTTAAAGTGGCTCACTTGACAAGTCATACGTATGTCTTACTTTTGAGATATCCCTCCCTCTTGAAGGAGATCATACGATGGACAAGAAACTCGGTATTATTGCCACCAAAGGCACACTCGACTGGGCCTATCCCCCCTTCATCCTGGCCTCCACGGCCGCTGCCCTCGGTTATGAGGTGCGCATGTTTTGTACCTTTTACGGCCTTGAATTGTTGAAGAAGAAGCTCGATCTCAAGGTCACCTCGGTAGGCAATCCCGGTATGCCCATGCCGATGCCCATGCCGGTGATGCTACAGGCCCTGCCGGGCATGCAGGGCATGATGACCGTGATGATGAAAAAGAGGATGAAGGGCAAAGGTGTGGCCAGCATTGAAGAACTGCGCAGTCTGTGTATCGAGGCCGATGTGAAACTACTGGCGTGCCAGATGACGGTGGACCTGTTTGATATGCCGCGTGAGGCGTTCATCGATGGGCTGGACTATGTGGGGGCGGCGAGCTTCCTGGAATTTGCTGGCGAATCCGACGTGTGCCTGTTTATTTGAGGCCGGCTAGAGGGTGCAGCGGCCCCCTCCCAGTGTGGCGTAACCACCGTGATGCGTTCAGGGGGGGGCGGATCTGCGCGTTATCTCCACGGCGAAGTGGGTAAATGCCGGATGAGCTGCGCCCTCGGCGTGTCATGGTTGTCTGCGAGTTCTTCGTGTCATCGCCGTGTCATGCAGTGACAGGGTGCTGCCCGACGCCAAAGGGTTCAGTCGATGCGTGGCCTGGGATACACTGTGGCTGTTAGCGTAAACGGGCCCCTGGGGCGGCAGTGCCGCGGATGAACGCCGATGACCGAGACTGGCAGAAGACAGACACCGCGTGCCGTGCGCGGGCAGCAATGCCGCCAGCGTATTGTCGAGGCCGCCGATACGCTGTTCTATCAGCGTGGTTATAACCAGAGCAGCTTTAGCGAGGTCGCCGAGGCCGCAGCGGTGCCACGGGGCAACTTCTACTACTACTTCAAGAGCAAGGACGCGCTGCTGGGTGCCGTCATCGACTACCGAATCGAGGGCATCCGCAGCATGCTTGATGAATGGGAACACACTATTTCTACTCCCCTGGATCGGCTCAAACGCTATGTGCATATCCTGCTCAATGCCGAGGGCGACATCCTGCGCTACGGCTGTCCGATGGGCTCGCTCAACGTCGAGCTGTCCAAGACCCAGCAGGTGCAGCAATCCCGGGCGCGGGACATGTTTGAGGTGTTTCGTGACTTTATCACCCGCCAGTTCCGCACCCTGGCACCCACGCGTATCGATGCGGCAAGGGCCGATGAGTACGCCTTGCACTTACTGGCGGTGAGCCAGGGCGTGAGTCTTATCACCAACGTCTATATCGACCCCGGATTTCTGCGCCAGGAGGTGCAGCGGCTTTGCGACTGGCTGGACAGCCTCTAGACGAGGTCAGTGTGCAGGTTACGTGTGGCACAGGAAAAGGTCCGTCCTCCGCGCGAGCACGGCGTGGTACACTTGGCACCCAGGCCGGCTTGGTCTGTGCATCCATTTTCCTCACACATCCCGACAACTTCCGGTACAGAAACCACGATGTCTGCATCTACGTCCGATCTGCTTCTCACTCTACTCAAACAACGTATTCTAATCCTCGACGGGGCCATGGGCACGATGATCCAGGGCTACGCGCTGGAGGAGGACGACTACCGTGGCGAGCGTTTTCGAGACCATCCCCTCGATGTAAAGGGCAACAACGATCTGCTGACGCTGACCCGCCCGGACATTATCCGCGCGATCCATGAGGCTTATCTGGAGGCGGGTGCGGATATTATTGAGACCAACCCCTTTAATGCCACCGCCATTGCCCAGGCCGACTACCAGCTGGAGTCGCTGGTCTATGAACTTAATGTCGAGGCGGCAAAGGTAGCACGGGCAGCGGCGGACAGCTTTAACGCGAAGACACCGGACAGGCCGCGTTTCGTTGCCGGTGTGCTCGGCCCCACCAACCGTACGGCGAGTATCTCGCCGGACGTGAACAACCCAGGCTATCGCAACGTCAGCTTCGAGCAACTGGTGGAGGCCTATAGCGAATCGACGCGCGGGTTGGTCGATGGCGGTGCGGACATACTGCTCATCGAGACGGTGTTCGACACCCTTAACGCCAAGGCGGCGGTCTTTGCCATTGAGCAGGACTTCGAGCGCAGTGGCCAACGGTTGCCGGTGATGATCTCCGGTACCATCACCGATGCCTCCGGTCGCACGCTTTCCGGACAGACCGCCGAGGCGTTCTGGAATTCGTTGCGCCATGTGCGCCCGATCAGCTTCGGCCTGAATTGCGCGCTAGGCGCAAAAGAGTTGCGACAATACATTGAAGAGTTGGCAAATATTGCCGACACTTGCATCAATGCCCATCCCAATGCTGGCTTGCCCAACGAGTTTGGTCAGTATGATGAGAGCCCGGAAGCGATGGCCGCCGAGATCGCCGAATGGGCGGCGAGCGGTTTCCTGAATATTGTGGGTGGCTGTTGCGGTACTACGCCCAGGCACATCAAGGCCATCGCCGAGGCCGTGGCGGGTGTTCCACCGCGGCGTATTCCCGAGGTCGCGGTGCAGTGCCGTCTGTCCGGACTGGAACCGTGCAACATCAGTGAGGACTCGCTGTTCGTCAACATCGGCGAACGCACCAACGTCACCGGCTCGGCCCGGTTCAAGAAACTGGTCCTTGAAGGTGACTATGACAAGGCGCTTGAGGTCGCACGTCAGCAGGTGGAAAACGGCGCCCAGATCATCGATATCAATATGGACGAAGGCATGCTCGACGGGGTGCAGGCTATGGGCACCTTTCTCAACCTCATCGCCTCGGAGCCGGACATCTCCCGTGTACCGATCATGCTCGACTCATCGAAGTGGGCGATCCTCGAGGAGGGTCTCAAGCGTATCCAGGGTAAAGGCATCGTCAACTCCATTAGCCTCAAAGAAGGCGAAGAGGAGTTCCTGCACCATGCGCTGCTGGCGCACCAATATGGCGCGGCGGTCATCGTCATGGCCTTCGATGAGACCGGTCAGGCCGACACACAAGCGCGCAAGGTCGATATCTGCGCACGCTCTTATCGCTTGCTGACCGAGGTGGTGGGCTTCCCCCCCGAGGACATCATTTTCGACCCGAATATCTTCGCCATCGCCACTGGCATCGATGAGCATAATAATTACGGTGTGGATTTCATCGAGGCCACACGCAAGATAAAGGCGTTACTGCCACACGCGATGATCTCCGGCGGCGTATCCAATGTCTCGTTCTCCTTTCGCGGTAACAACGCTATGCGCGAGGCGATCCACGCCGTGTTCCTCTACCATGCGATCAAGGCAGGTATGGATATGGGCATTGTCAACGCCGGTCAGTTGGCCGTGTATGACGACCTGGCAGCGGAACTGCGCGAGGCGGTCGAGGATGTGGTGCTCAATCGGCGCGCGGATTCCACGGAACGCCTGCTGGACCTTGCCGAGAAATATAAGGGTGAGGGGAGTGCGAGTGCCAGGAAAGAGGATCTCGCATGGCGTGAGTGGCCGGTGACCAAGCGCCTGGAGCATGCCCTGGTCAAGGGTATCGATGCCTATGTCATCGAAGACACCGAGGCGGCGCGGCTGGACTGTGAGCGCCCCATACAGGTCATCGAAGGGCCGTTGATGGATGGCATGAATGTCGTTGGTGACTTGTTTGGTGATGGCAAGATGTTCCTGCCGCAGGTGGTCAAGAGCGCCCGGGTGATGAAAAAGGCTGTGGCCTATCTGTTGCCCTACATTGATGCCGGGAAACAGGGTGGTATGCGCAGCAACGGCAAGGTACTCATGGCGACGGTGAAGGGTGATGTGCATGATATCGGCAAGAACATTGTTGGCGTGGTGTTGCAGTGCAACAATTTCGAGATTATTGACCTGGGCGTGATGGTACCGGCGGCGAAGATTCTGGACATCGCACGCAGCGAAGACGTTGACATTATCGGTCTGTCCGGATTGATCACTCCCTCACTGGATGAAATGGCACATGTCGCAAAGGAGATGCAGCGTGAGGGATTCAATATTCCCCTGCTTATCGGTGGTGCGACGACATCGCGTGCGCATACCGCGGTGAAGATTGCCCCCAATTACGAACACACCGCGGTCTACGTCAAAGACGCCTCGCGTGCGGTCGGTGTGGCGCAAAATCTGATCAGTGAAACGCACCGGGACGCCTTTGTCAGCACTATTCGTGAAGAATACGCAAAGGTGCGTGCGGATCATGCCGGTCGGCAGGCGCGGCTGCGCTGGCTCACGCTGGAGCAGGCACGGGCCAACCGTGCCCCTGTGGACTGGAGCGATTACACACCAGTGTGCCCGGTCCAGTTGGGGATACAACGGATTGATGTTTCGTTAGATGTTCTGCGTCGCTACATCGACTGGACACCGTTTTTCCATGCCTGGGAGATGCGCGGCAGTTACCCAAAGATTCTCGATGATCCGCAACAAGGCGTCGAGGCGAAGAAACTCTTCGACGATGCGGTGGCTATGCTCGATCAGATTATCGCGCAACGCTGGTTGAGCACAAGCGGTGTCATCGGCCTGTTTGCTGCCAACAGTGTCGGCGATGATGTGGAGTTATACCCTGACACGGCGCGCAGTGAGGTGCTCAGCACCTTTCACTTCCTACGCCAACAGCAGGAGAAACCGCCGGGTAAACGCAATCATTGTCTGGCCGACTATGTTGCTCCCAAAGACAGTGGTACGACGGATTATTTTGGTGCCTTTGCCCTCACGGCGGGCACCGGGATCGATGAACACATCGCCTGTTTCGAGGCGGATCACGATGACTACCACGCCATCGTGCTCAAGGCACTGGCTGATCGTCTCTCCGAGGCCTTTGCCGAATACCTGCATGAGCGTGTGCGTAAGACCTTGTGGGGCTATGCGGCGGATGAACCACTCGACAACACTGCGCTCATTCATGAGGAATACCAGGGTATTCGCCCTGCACCGGGGTATCCCGCTTGTCCCGATCACACTGAAAAGGCGCTGCTTTGGCGCCTTATTGACCCGCTCGGCAATGCGGGTATCCACATTACCGAGAGTTTTGCCATGGTGCCGACCGCCGCGGTATCCGGTTTTTATATCGCACATCCCCAGGCCCGATACTTCGCGATTGGCAAGATCAACCGTGACCAGGTGGAGGATTATGCCCGGCGTAAGGGCATGAGTCTGGAGGAGGCCGAACGCTGGCTGGCGCCGAACCTGGGCTATGATACATAAGGACAACACGGCGCAGTGTCCGTATTGTCCCCGACATGAACACTCACTGAGGGCGTGATTGCTGCTGCCCGGGAGGCGTTGTGAACAAACTTGTTTTCATCCTGGTATTTTCAAGCATGCTCGTGCTGACGGGGTGTGCCTCGCGCCGCTCGGGGGTGATCATTGATCCGGCGGGTGTCAATATGGCTCGGTATCAGCAGGACCTGGCGCAATGTCAGCAGATCGCGCGACAGGTCGGGCAAAAAGCCGGGGCCGGTGCGCTGGGTGGGGCCATCATGGGTGGTCTGGTCGGGGCCGTGGTAGGCAATAGGCGTACGGTAGAAAGGGCTGCCGGCGCGGGTGCGGTCATAGGCGGTGCCAGGGGGCTCGGGGCGACACACCGTGAGCGGCAGAAGGTGATTAAGAACTGTCTGCGCCAACGCGGTTATGCGGTTCTGAACTGAACCTGATCACCCGGTTGCATACACTATCGAAGCGGATACACTGTGTCGGTGATTTACCGTTAATCCAGCAGTAGGGTTGTTGCATGGCGTCGCTTATACAGTTGAAAGATGGAGGGGCGGGCATACGGCTGGCGATCGAGAAGACCGAAGTCCGGATAGGTCGTGAACCTGATAACGATATCTGTATCGACGATGAACTGGTCAGCAAGGTCCATGCCCTGATTCAGAAGATCGATAGTCCCGATGGCGATGGGCAGATTGCCTATTACCTGCAGGATCTCGACAGCACCAATTGCACCTATGTCAATGATGCCGCGGTAGCGCTATATCGACTCAAGAATGATGATGTCATCCGCATCGGTCGGCATTACTTTCGTTTTGTCGACGAACTGCAAGCCAATCTGGACGATACCATCAAACTGCATAAGTCCTGGATCCCAGGCGTTTATTATACTAAAAGTAAAAAGAAGACCCGCTAGACAACCAGCGGCACCGTGCCGTTAAGGCATGCAGCTTGGATTCTGTGTGTCTGTCGCCGTGGTGTCGTATGTACCTATTTGCATGCGTATCGAGAAAATTATGAGTGACGACAAAAAGACGTTGGCCCGAGACAAGCTTGACCAGACGGTAGCTCGGGCCAGACAAAACCGCGAGGCCCGTGAGCTTGGGTATCGTGAACAGGCATTGAAGCTTTATCCCTGGATATGTGGGCGTTGTGCACGTGAGTTCAATCGCAAAAATCTCCATGAATTGACCGTGCACCACCGCGACCACAATCACGATAACAATCCATCCGATGGCAGCAACTGGGAATTGTTATGTCTGTATTGCCATGACAATGAGCATGCACGTTATGTCGATCAAGGTGGTGCGATCGACGCACCGGGTGCAATGGAAAGTGAAGCGGCCACCCATAAACCATTCGCCGCGCTGGAGGCCTTGTTGAAAGGCCGCACGGAGGGTGATGACAGCGGGCGGTGAGTGGTTTTGTGCCTGGCCCTCGGATGTACCGTGGCAGGCGTGAAGACACAATATACACATAAAATGAAAGTGAATGATACCGTATCGGCAGGGAGTGAAATTCACCTTGAAGTAGACTATCGGGTAGACATGAATATTAGTATAATCTAATACACCAAACAGCTATCTCAGTGACTATCGAAGAGAGTGAATTTATGTCTGTAGCGATTAAAGAAATAATGCCCAACGAATTGTATGCGCTGAAGAAAGCGCAGCCCGGTGCCCTGCGGGTGATCGATGTCCGTGAGTTTTCGGAAATGGCAAGTGGTGTCATCCCGGGTGCGGAACCGATGCCATTGGCGACTGTGCCACTGCGATTGAGTGAGCTGGCCCAGGACGAGCAGTTGGTGTTTGTCTGTCGCAGCGGTGCGCGCTCTGCGCAGGCCTGTGTGTTTTTGCAACAACGTGGTTATGAGCAGGTATACAACCTGAGTGGTGGCATCATGGGTTGGGTTTCATCGGGGTTGCCCCGCGTGCAGTCCAGGGCGATCTAGCGCGGTTGCCTGCCGGATGGGGGCAACCGGCTGGTGAGACATGCCAGGGTGTCGGCGTTGCGATCGATTGGGTTTCCTCAGGGTGTTTATATTATCTAAGTGGTGGAAATCCGACGCATTGGTGACTGGCGAGGTGACTGGCGATGTTGTAAGGTAAAAATAGACCCCGCCGGAGGGTGCAGGTGGGCAGGACACACCGGGCATGCGGTGTCGGCATGGACAGACAGAATCTACACAGGATGTCCTGGCGATGTACCTTGAGTTCTTCAAACTTGCAGACCGACCGTTTCGCTTGACGGCGGATCCAAAATATATCTACAAGGCCGACTCGCATGTGCGGGCGGAGGCCTATCTGCGCTATGTCCTGCATATCAGGGACAGCATTGCAGTAGTGATTGGGGATCCCGGTACCGGCAAGACCATGATCATTGAGGATGTGCTGGGCGCGTTGAAAGACCGTCCGCTGATTGTCCGTATCCACCAGACCCAGCTCAACCCCAGCGAATTTCTTGTCGCCGTACTTATGCAACTCGAGGGCGGGGTGTCGGTCACCGGCAAGGCGGAAGTGTTGCATCGCCTCAACCGCGTGCTGATAGCCCGCCATCGGGAGGGGCGACGCGTGGTGTTGATCGTCGATGAGGCACAGAATCTCGGTCCGGCCGTGCTGGAGGAGATTCGTCTGCTCTCGGCCACGGAGGCCGACGCCCGCAAGGTGATCAGTGTGGTGCTCAGCGGACATCCCGCGCTCGAACGCACCCTTGCGGTGCGGGGTGGTGAGGCGCTGGTCCAGCGCGTGCAGTTGCGTTGTCACATCGACCCTCTTGGCGAGGAAGATATTCCGCTTTATATTGCCCAGCGCCTCAGGGTGGCAGGACGCGATTGCCCAGTCGAGTTTCTGGCGGACACCGCACCACTCATTTACCGCTACACGGGTGGTATTCCCCGCTTGATCAATGCCCTGTGTGATTTGTCATTGGTGGCTGCATTCATGCGTCGGATCACCGAGATATCCGAGCCGGTCGTGTTCTCGGCCATCGAGAAACTGCAATGGAGTCCCTATGTGGTGCGCATGGCTGGGGATAATCGGTCGACGTTGCCCGCTGCGGGTAAAAAGGATGCCCGCCACTGCGCCAAGCTTATTTTACGTAGCCACGGACGGGTATTGGGCGAATATCCGCTTGACCGCGCCAGTGTTCTCATCGGCCGTGGACGCCATGATGACATTCAACTCGATGATCGCCGCGTAAGTCGCTCGCATGCGCGTATCGTCAATCTGTACGGCGAGTTCTATGTTCAGGACCTGGGCAGCACCAATGGAACCTTCGTCAACGAGCGCTCTGTAAAGCGTCACCGTCTGCAGGATGGCGATATGCTGTGTATAGGTGGCCATGACCTGGTCTTTATTGACGAGTTCTGGATACCTGCCCTGGATGAGGCCCCCGCGCTACCCGCGTCCGGCGAGCGGCGCCAATTCGTGCCAGTCAGGAATGAAACCCCGGGGGGGAAAGACATGCCACGTCTCTACGTAGTGGGCGATAATCCTGTCTGAGGCGACACACGCTATATATCCGTGGTATTTGTGTCGCCTACCCGTGCAGGATGATACTGCGACTACTAGGAAACGTTGGACAGGTCGGCGATATCGCGCGTTTTAGCCGCTCACCGGGCCGTGCATGACGATGCAGCAGCAGCATCTTGGGTCCGAATTTCCTGGACATGGGTCCGGTCATCTCCCCTGTATTCCAGCGACTGGCCGCATGGATGGCGTGCAGCTCGGCGTACATCATAGCGTGAATTCATCGCAACGGAGGGTAGTGTGACCCCGATCCAGATCACGGTGCTGCGCCACTCGGCGTTTTACAGTCCACTCATCTGCACGATGACCGGGGGGTTCTTGCGTGAAGAGGGGTTGCAGGCCAGCTATACGTTGGCAACGCCCCAAGACCCGGTCGAGGGCAGTCTTGTCGCTGGTAAGGTGCAGGTGGTGCAGTCGGCGGTGGCAACCAGTTTTGCCGCGCTCGAACGCGGCGAAGTGCCGGCACTGGTGCATTTCGCTCAGATTAATGAACGCGATGGTTTCTTTCTTGCCAGGCGGGAGACAGAAGCCGGGTTTGACTGGTCCCAGTTGGTTGGACGGCGTGTGCTGGTCGATCATTTTTTCCAGCCCATGGCGATGTTCCGCTACGCCCTGAAGTGCAAGGGGGTGGATGCCGGGGCGATTACGATCATCGATGCGGGAGAGCCTGCGGCCATGGAGGCCGCTTTCAGGGCAGGTGAGGGCGATTATGTCCACTTGCAGGGTCCGTCAGCACAGCAGTTGGAACATGAAGGGATCGCGCGGGTGGTTGCCTCGGTGGGCGCTGCGGTGGGACCGGTGGCATTCAGTAGTCTGTGCGCAACGCGAGAGTGGCTGGAGACGGAGAGGGCTATTGCCTTTATACGGGCCTACCGCAAGGCGAGTCGGTATGTCGTCGAGAGCTCGGCTGCGGAGATTGCCGAGGTCGAGGAGGAGTACTTTCCGGGTATCGAGCGCAGCGTACTGGCGCAGACCATTGCTGTATACCAGCGCCTGGGATGTTGGACCCCGGATCCCGTCATCAACCAGAGCGCCTATGAGTGCCTGCTCGATGTGTTCGACTACGCCGGTGGTATCAGTCGTCGTCATCCCTACGAGGCTGCCATCGTCCTGCCACCGGATATGACACCGAAACCGCAGTGAGGCGGGAGTTACGCCGTGCGGCCAACAAGCCATGGGTGTTACGTCAGATCTTTTGCAGCGAGTCGCGCCAGTCGGGATCGGGGGGCTCCTGCTTGAGCCGGATCTGGTGTCCGTGTACGGCATCGGCCCAGCCGCTGTCGTTTGGCTGTGGCTGGAATTCGAAACCCCACCAGACACCTTCCTTGTCCTGGGCGATCCAGTTCAGGGTCTTGGGCCGTTGCGGTTGTTGACCGGCGCTACGGCCATGGTAGCCCAGCGATGCGAGTAGCTTGTCAAGCGCGTGGCGGCTGAGTTGTTCGGTGGGTACGCGGTCCTCTTCGCCCTGCCCGGTGCGCCCTGGTAGGTAGGCCAGTTTGTGCTGACCGATGATGATGACATCCTCCGGCCGGAGGGCGCGACGGCTAATGCGCTCGCCGTTGACGTAGGTACCATTGGTGCTGTCGAGATCCTGCACGTAGCGGGTGTCGCCAGCGCGCAGGATCTTGGCGTGATGGGTGCTGACAGTGGTGTCCTCCTTGAGGCAAAGATCGTTATCCTGTTTTCGCCCTATGGTCACAACATCCTGGCGGATGACCAACTCGTTGGCCTTGCTGCCGTCGCGTGTAATCGAGAGTCTGAACATGTACATGGTTCCGCGGTATGTGGTGCCCGCATATCCGGGCACAAATCCTGGCTGAGCCCTGAAGGGGCGTGTCATGCTAAAGCTAATTATATATGCCCCGATGGTGTTTGTGGTGGGAGATTGTGCCTGGAGTGAGAGAGAAAATGCGAACGGAATCAACTTTTATTACATAAGCCGGTGCATTCAGGGTTTTGGCTGCCGACGAGCGCGTGGCCTGGGCCGGGGACATGCGGTACACTAGGCCGCTTGTTGTCATATCCCCGAAAAGTGACCCACATTGCGTCAATCTGTTGCATACTGCCTGTCTTATCTGCGTGCGGAAAACCAGGCACATGTCCTGCGTAACAGCCTGATCGGTATAGAAAAAGAATGTTTGCGTGTGAATGTCTCAGGTGGAATTGCACAGACACCACACCCCCACAGCATGGGCGCGGCCCTGACTCACCCCTACATCACCACCGACTATTCCGAGGCCTTGCTCGAATTCATAACCCCCCCCTCCCCGGAGGCGTCAGCGCCACTGGACTTTCTGCGTGATGTCGAGAAGTTCGTCTATGCACGGCTCGATAATGAGATCCTCTGGGCATCGAGTATGCCCTGCGTACTGGCTGGCGGAGAGAGTATTCCTGTTGCCAGGTACGGACGTTCAAATGCTGGCATGATGAAGATGGTCTATCGTCGCGGGCTGGGTTATCGCTACGGCAAGATGATGCAGGTTATCGCTGGAGTGCATTTCAATTTTTCTGTGCCGGAGGCCTTCTGGCCCGTCTTGCAGCAGATGGAGCAGGACCCTGGCGACCTGCAGGCGTTTATCAATGCTCGCTACCTCGCCATGATCCGTAACCTCCAGCGTGTCGGCTGGTTGATCACCTATCTGTTCGGTTGCTCCCCCACGGTATGCAAATCGTTCATGGATGGCCTGCACACCGCCCTGCCCGAGTTTAATGCCAATACCTTCTATGAACCCTATGCCACCTCCCTGCGCATGGGGGACATTGGTTATCAGAACAATCGCGAGGGTGAGGTTGGCATCAAGGCCTGCTATGACGACCTAGACAGCTATATCGCCAGTCTGCGCTGTGCTATCCAGACGCCTTGCGAGGAGTATGCCCGCATCGGGGTCAAAGTCGATGGTGAATATCGTCAGCTCAATGCCAATATCCTGCAGATCGAAAACGAGTACTACACGACAGTGCGTCCCAAACAGATACTCGACGACAATGAGAAGCCGACTCTGGCGCTCAAGCGGCGCGGCATCCGCTATGTGGAACTGCGATCGCTCGACCTCAACGCCTTTGAGCCCCTGGGTATCAACGAAGATCAAGTGTATTTCCTCGAAGCCTTCATGCTTTACTGTCTGCTGGCGGACAGTCCGCCGATCGGGCGCGCGGAGGCCGACGAGATCGACGCCAACCAGAATGCTGTCGCCCACCGTGGGCGTGCGCCAGGCATGCGGTTGCGCCGCAACGGGGCCGAGTTGGCACTGCGCAACTGGGCGGTGGAGGTGGCCGAGGCCATGGTGGATATCTGTGCCTTGCTTGACGAGGGGCAGGCGCAGATGCCGTATACCCAGGCGTTGGGTGTACAGCGGGCGGCGATCGAGGACCCGGAGTTGACCCCCTCGGCACGCATGCTCCAGCAGATGCGGGAAAACCGCGAGGGCTTCTATCACTTCACCATGCGTATGTCGCAAAAACACAAACGCTATTTCGATACACTGACGTTGTCGCCTGAACGCGAGGCCTTTTTCCAGACCGAAGCCATGGCCTCCGTGCAGCGACAGCGCGCGATGGAAGATGCCGACTCCGAGAATTTTGACGATTACCTTGCACACTATCTGGACCAGCCCTGATGGGCGCATAGGCGAATGTATCGCTACTCATTGCCCCGGTGAAAACCGCGCTGGCATAATGAGTGACCAGTGAATGTCTGTGTCAGTAGGGTGTCGGAGTTGCGCGGTGGGCATCGGGCTCGGGCGCGCCCCCTATCGGGTTCGGTCGATGTGGTGTAAAGGGCCAACATGCAGGCAATGGCCGGCAGGAGGTATTGGCGATGTATTATGGTGAACGGCTCAACAGTTATACCCACTTGCTGGGGGTGCTGGCAGCCATCGGTGGACTGGTGGTGCTGGTGGTGATCGCTGGCATGCGGGGAGACCCCTGGCGGGTGGTGAGTTTCAGCCTGTATGGCACCACATTGTTGTTGCTGTATGCCTTTTCCACGCTGTATCACAGTCTGCGTGGACGCGCGAAGGCGGTCTTTCGCAGACTCGATCATGCCGCTATTTATCTTCTCATCGCTGGGACCTACACTCCGTTTACCCTGGTGACCCTGCGCGGGGGCTGGGGTTGGTCACTGTTCGGGGTAATCTGGGGTCTGGCACTGTTGGGCATTGTGCTTGAGTGGTTACAGCGCCGGGGTCCACGCACCCTGTCACTCGTGCTCTATCTGATCATGGGCTGGCTGGTGGTGATCGCCATGGTGCCGTTGTGGCATGCCCTGCCGCTGGCCGGTCTGCTGTGGTTGCTTGCTGGTGGCGTGTGCTACACCGGTGGCGTGGTGTTCTATGTCTTCGATGAGCGCTGGGCGCATGCGCACGGGATCTGGCATCTGTTCGTGCTGGCGGGTAGTGCGTGTCATTACATTGCCGTGTTGCGCTATGTCGCCTATTGACTTGCAGGGTGGTGTCGCCGGATTATGCGGTGACTGGTGACGACGAGCGCTGGGCACGGTGGTGAGGCAACCGGCTTATGTCGTGCACCTTCCCGATCATGGATTAAAGAGCAGGTGGTGAAGCGGGTGCCAAACAGCGAAACACTGGACGCTGCTTACAGGGTGTTGGAACAGGCCAAGGTCTTCTATCAGGGCGAGCCGGTCGGCAATATCGCCAGCAACGATCCCAAAGCACCGGCGGAGAATTACGCGGACTGTTTTGTCCGTGATTTTGTGCCCTCGGCCTTTGTCTACCTCCTCGATGGCGACCCCGGTATTGTGCGCAATTTCCTCTCGCTTACACTCAAGTTGCGCGATCAGCAAGAGGAGCAGGAGGGTCACCAGCTGTTACCCCGGGTCATGCCGGCCAGTTTCAAGGTGTTGTTTCGTGACAACGGTGAGCAGGAGGTGCATGCCGACTTTGGTGACCTGGCCATCGGGCGGGTGGCACCGGTCGACTCGATGATGTGGTGGGTGCTATTGCTACATGCCTATGTGCGTATCACCGGCGACACCGCCTTCAGTCACTCACCCGAGGTGCAACGTGGTGTGCGCCTCATCGTCAGCATTTGTCTGCGTGATCACTTTGAGGTCTTCCCGACACTGATGGTGCCGGATGGCTCGTTCATGATTGACCGCCGCATGGGGGTCTATGGACATCCCCTGGAGATCCAGTCGCTGTTCTACGGCGTACTCAGTGTTGCACGAGGCCTGCTGGTGGCGGGTGCCCAGGAATGCCGGTTCGTGCTGGGGCAGATGGAGAAGCGTCTCACGCTGCTCACTGAATATGTGCGTGATCATTACTGGCTGGACATACAACGACTCAACGAGATTCACCGCTACGAGACCGAGATGTTCGGCAGCAAAAACAGAAATCAGCTCAACATCTATCCCGAGAGTATACCGGACTGGGTGTTGGACTGGTTGCCGGACAATGCCGGTTATCTGGTGGGTAATCTCGGTCCGGGGCGCATGGATTTCCGGTTTTTCTCCCAGGGCAATTTACTGGCTGTGGTGTTCGGTCTGGCCGATGCCACCCAGTCCGAACTCATTATGAAGGTGTTCGCGCGACGCTGGAAGGACTTGATTGGCGAGATGCCGGTGAAACTCTGTTATCCCGCGATGCAGGGGCTGGAATGGCGCATCAATACCGGCAGCGACCCGAAGAACTCCGCCTGGTCCTATCATAATGGTGGTAACTGGCCGGTCCTGCTCTGGTCGTTTGTCGCGGCGGCGCTGAACAGTGGTCAGCGCGATCTCGCTGAACGTGCCATGGATATTGCCATCCGCCGCTTGCCTGTTGATGGCTGGCCCGAGTATTACGACGGCCGTTCCGGCCGCCTCGTTGGTCGGCGCGCCAACTTCAATCAGACCTGGTCGGCCGCGACGGTGATCCTGGCACACAAATTCCTCGAAGATCCGGCGTGTATCGCCAGACTCGGCTTGTGCCGAAATGCACCCGTCGACTAGCCGACAGCCGGAAAATACCCGACTGGCGTCCACAGTGCTGTGGTAACGGTGTGTGTCTTACCGGGCCTGCAGCGAACGCGCCGCCGTTCCCCCTGTTCTGTAGATACGCTGGGTCGACCTGTATCCCAGTGTCTCCCCGTGCGTCACGCCTCGCCAAGACTCTTGTCGACGATCTCGAACACGTCCCGAGACAATCCCTCATGGTCCCGAATGCGTTGTAACTGGGCACGCATAAAGGCGCCGCGTTCGCTGTCATAGCGTTGCCACCGGCTCAAGGCGCCGCACAAGCGGGCAGCACCCTGCGGGTTGAGGCTGTTCAGCGCCAGCACCTGCTGCGCAAGGAAGGCATAGCCACTACCGTCGGCGGCGTGAAAACGGACCGGATTGCCCATGCAGAAACGGCCAATAAGTGCCCGTACTTTGTTGGGGTTGGTCAGGCGGAAGGCGGGGTGGTGCATGAGTGTCTGCACCCGAACCAGGGTGTCCGGCAGGCGGGAACCGGCTTGCAGGGCGAACCACTTGTCGACCACCTGGGCATCGTGTTGCCAGCGCACATAGAAGTCATGCAGGGCCGTTTCACGTTCGGGACTTGCCTGTTGCACCAATGCACTCAGTGCACCCAGGGCGTCGGTCATATTGCCAGCCTGTTCGAATTGTGTCATGCACAGTGTGCGTGACGCCGTGGTGTCCTGCTCCTCCATGAGGTAGCTCAGACACAAGTTTTTTAGTGCACGCCGGGCGCTGTCCCCGGGCGTGAATCGGTAAGGCCCACTGTTCTGGCACATGCTATAGGTGTGTAGCAGCTCATCATGCAGGGCCATGGCCAGATGCTGGTGCATGAAGACGCGCACGGCGTGAATGGCATCGACATCGACGCTCGCGCACTGATCTGCCAGATAGCTCTCGCCCGGCAAGGTGAGTATCTGGGCGACCAGGGCCGGATCAGTAATCGGGTTGGCCGCGGTGTACTGGTCCGTATCGCCACGCGGGTCGGCATCGGTGAGGGCGCGCCGGTAAGCCTCGATCACCGTGGAGTCGAGTTCGAGGGTAGCCCCTGCCTGCCAGCGCGGGATCAGGCGCAGCAGGGTGTTGAGGGCAAGCTGTTGTCCGGCATCCCAGCGGTTGAAGGCATCGGTCTCATGCGCCAGCAGAAAGGCCAGGGTGGCATCATCGCGCGGCAGATCGAGCTTGACCGGGGCCGAGAAGCCGCGTAGCAGCGAAGGGATAGGGGGCTGTGCCACGTCCTGGAAACAGAAGTGCTGTTCAGTCGCGCTCAGGGCCAGGACCCGCTCGTTACCGGTGGCGGTCTCCTCCGTGTCCAGGCGCAGCGGCACGGGCTTGCCCTCGGGGTCAAGCAACGCCATGGCGATGGGGATGTGAAAGGGTTGCTTGTCAGTCTGTCCCGGCGTCGGCGGGCAGCTCTGGCGCAGATGCAGGGTGTAGCAGCGTGTGGCGGCGTTGTAGTCATCACTGACATGCACCACGGGGGTGCCAGCCTGTTCGTACCAGCGGCGAAACTGTCCCAGATCGATCGCGTTGGCATCTTCCATCGCACAGACGAAATCATCAGTGGTGACCGCCTGAGCGTCATGACGGGTAAAATACAGGTCTGTGCCGTGACGAAAACCGCTCGGGCCGAGCAGTTGATAGAGCATACGCACCACCTCGGCGCCCTTGTTATAGACCGTGACCGTATAGAAATTGCTGATCTCGATATAATGGGTGGGGCGCACGGGGTGGGCCATGGGGCCTGCATCCTGAGCGAACTGGTGGGTGCGCAGGATATCGACATCCTGGATGCGTTTAACCGCAGCGGAGTTCATGTCGGCGCTGAACTGCTGATCGCGAAAGACGGTGAAGCCCTCCTTGAGACTGAGCTGGAACCAGTCGCGGCAGGTCACCCGGTTGCCCGACCAGTTGTGAAAATATTCATGACCGATGATGCCCTGCACGCTGGCATGGTCAGCGTCGGTGGCCGTCTCGGGGCTGGCCAGAACGCAGGCAGAATTGAAGATGTTCAAGCCCTTGTTTTCCATCGCCCCCATGTTGAAGTCGCCTACGGCGACGATGTTGAATACGTCGAGGTCGTATTCACGATCATAGCTCAACTCATCCCAGCGCATGGCTTGCTTGAGCGAGGTCATGGCGTGCGCGCACTGGCCGAGATGTTGCTCGTCGACGTAAATGCGCAGCTGCACGTCACGCCCGCTGGCGGTGGTGAAGTGATCTTCGGTGTGCGCGAGGCGCCCCGCGACCAGAGCGAACAGATAACTGGGTTTTGGACAGGGGTCGTGCCAGCGTGCCAGATGGCGTCCGTTGCCCAGTTCGCGCTGCTCGATCGGATTGCCATTGGAGAGCAGGACGGGATAGCGCTCACGGTCAGCGACCAGTGTGATGGTATAGATGGCCATCACGTCGGGCCGGTCAGGGAAGTAGGTGATGCGCCGAAAACCCTGTGCCTCGCACTGGGTGCACAGCATGTCACTCGAGGCATACAGGCCTTCCAGTGCCGTGTTGGCACCAGGATGGATGCGGGTATGGATAGCAAGTTCGAAGCCGTTACGTGCGGCGGTCTCCGGCACGTCATGCAAGGTCAGTGATTCATCGTCCACCGTGTAGGCATCGGGAGATACGCGCTCGCCGTCAAGGCTCAGTGCGATCAACTCGAGTTGGCAGCCGTTGAGCACCAACGGTGCGGGGTGTGACGCCTGCTCGGGATGGCGGCGCAGCCACAGTTTTGTACGTACCTCGGTGGTGTCGGCGTCGAGTTCAAAATGCAGATCGATGTGTTCAACCCGATAAGTGGGCGGGCGATAGTCGGCGAGATGGATCGCGCGCGGGCCGGTGTGTCCGGGGAGGATAGTACTGCTCATGGCGGGTTATTACTCTTGGTCCGGGATGTGGATGCAGGGTGTCAAGAATGACAAGAATCCGTCACGCTGTACAGCCATCAGTGTTCAGAGTGATGCCTGACGGGGTTTGGTCCGGGGCGCACGGATATGGGCTAACAGGCGCACGGATATGGGCTTACGCCCATTCCAGCAAGATGTTAATCTGATCCACCCCTGTGCGTTCAGGTGGATTCTGCCCGCACTGCGTCCCGGTTTTTGGTCTCCGTCGTCTCAGGCAGCAGCGTTATTCAAATCGGCCCGTGTGTTCTGACGCTATACGCGGGCACCCCGGCTATAACCCCAGGAATCTTATGAAAGCGCTGTCCATACGCAATCTGACCAAGGTGTACGCCAACGGAGTGAGTGCCCTGGAGGGTATTGATCTGGATGTGGCTCCCGGTGATTTTTTTGCCCTGCTGGGTCCCAATGGGGCCGGCAAGTCCACCGTCATCGGTATCATCAGCTCGTTGGTGAACAAGACCGGTGGTCAAGTGGCGGTGTTTGGCCACGACATTGACACGGATTTCCCGGCCGCCAAGACGTGCATCGGACTGGTGCCGCAGGAGTTCAATTTCAACACCTTCGAGCCGGTCGTGGAGATCGTGGTCAACCAGGCGGGGTATTATGGCATCGAGCGCGCTCTGGCCTATCAGCGTGCCGAGACCTACCTGCGCCAGCTCGGGCTGTGGGAAAAGCGCCGGGAGATGGCGCGTAATCTGTCCGGCGGCATGAAACGCCGGCTGATGATCGCCCGCGCCCTGGTGCATGAACCGACACTGCTAATCCTCGATGAACCGACTGCCGGGGTGGATATCGAGGTACGCCGCACGATGTGGCGTTTCTTGCGCGAGATCAATGAACGTGGCACGACCATCATTCTGACGACACACTATCTGGAAGAGGCGGAAAGCCTGTGTCGCACCATCGGTATCATCGACCATGGTGTCCTGATAGAGAATACCACCCTGCGTGCCCTGCTTAACCAATTGCAGACCGAAACCTTTGTCCTCGATCTGGCAAAGCCGCTGGGTGAAGTGCCGGCGATTGAGGGACATACAGTGCGCCTCGTCGATGAGTTGTCACTGGAGGTGGACATTGACAGGGCGCAGGGCGTCAATCCGGTGTTCAGTGCGTTGACCCGCCAAGGCATCGACGTGTTGAGCATGCGTAACAAGACCAATCGTCTCGAACAGTTATTTATCGAAATCATCGACAGCGGACGTGTAGCACCATGACGCCACGGGAACAGTACATCGCCTTCAAGACCATTATCCTCAAGGAGATTCTGCGCTTTTCGCGTATCTGGGTGCAGACCATTCTGCCGCCGATGATTACCACTTCGTTGTATTTCGTGATTTTCGGTCAACTTATCGGCGCGCGGATCGGTGACATGGATGGTTTTCGCTACATGGAATACATCGTCCCTGGCCTTATCATGATGGCGGTCATCACCAGCTCGTATTCTAATGTTGTTTCATCGTTTTACAGTGCAAAGTTTCAACACCACATCGAAGAAATGCTGGTCTCACCGACACCGAATTACCTTATCCTGCTCGGTTTTGTCGGCGGCGGCATGGCGCGCGGCATGATTGTGGGATTGGGCGTGACCGTGGTGTCGTTGTTTTTCAGCCATCTGCAGGTGCACAATGTCCTGGTGAGCATCTCGGTGGTGGTCCTAACCTCGATGTTGTTCTCACTTGCGGGTCTCATCAACGCCGTGTTCGCCAAGAATTTTGACGATATCACCATTGTGCCCACCTTCGTGCTGACGCCGCTGACCTACCTGGGCGGGGTGTTTTATTCCATAAAGATGTTGCCGATATTCTGGCAACATGCCTCGTTGGCCAACCCCATTCTCTACATGGTCAATGCCTTTCGCTACGGTTTTCTCGGTGTGAGCGATATCAGCTTATTCGCCTCCTACGGCATTATCCTGGGTTTTATCGTGGTCTTGTTTGTCGCCAGTCTGTATATGCTCCACCGTGGTTACGGTATTCGCACCTGAGGGTGTGCCAAACGGTATAGGGTCTGCCCCCTCGCTGGGGGCGCATCAGCGAGCGAGGTGTTCAAAGATGCGAAAGCCCGCTAAATAGGTGCCGACGGCCGAACCGAGGGTGCTGAACATGAACACCAGCAGTGTGCGACTGACGCGGTTGTGCCACCAGCCTGCGGGATGACGGGTGTCACTGCGCAGTCGGCTGAAGTCGCCGACACTGGGTCGGCGCAGGAAAATCTCCACGCCGGCAGTAACCATGCCCGCGCCGATCATCGGGTTGAGTGAGGTCAGCGGGGCGGCGAGAAAAGCGGTCAGTATGGTCAATGGGTGGGCACCGGCCAGCAGGGCACCGAAGGCGGCGAGTCCACCGTTGATTACCACCCACTCGAATACCAGCTTCCAGCCCAAGGCCGCACTGTGCGAAAAGCCCAGCGCGAAGCCGATGAGGATCACGACCACGATAAGCCAGGGCAGGCGCCGCGGCCAGCGGCTGGCGGACGGGACCTGTTCGAGCCGGGCCAGTTCTTCATGCAGCGCAGGGGCATCAGGCAGCGGACGGGCCTCCAGCGCGCTCTGGATACCCTTGAGATGACCCGCACCGACCACGGCCAGCAGATGGCGCCCGGTCCGGGCCGAGGTGCTGGCCGCGTGCGTATCGTCGTCCCTGGCGCTCACCGTGCTGGCAGTCGCACCGGTCTCCCCGGATTGAGTGTCGTCCAGATCCGCCAGCAGGCGCAGGGCCATGTAGCGATCACGCTCGGCAATCAGCGGCTCATAGAGTTCGCGGGCCTCGCTGGCAAACTGGGCAAAGGTCGATTCCAGCATATCGCCGTCCTTGAGGCGCTCGATCTCCTCTTCACTGACCTGCTCGCGCGAGACCACGCTGGCCAGCAGGCCGGAGAGCAGGTAGGCGCGTCGCCACCAGGGGACAGCGCGATAGATGCGCCGTAGGGTGATCCCCACATCGCGGTCAATGAGCAGTAGGCCCAGGTCGTGGGCCTCGGCGTAGGTGACGGCGGCGCGCATCTCCTCACCGGGCTGGATGCCGAACTGCTCGGCCATGCGTTGCTGATAGGCGCCCAGCGCCAGGCTGGCGGCAACCATGGCGGTCTTGCCTTCGCGCATCATGCGAAACAGATCCATACGCGCCAGCGCGTCCGGGTTGATGAGGGCGTGGTAGCGGCTCGGACACAGCTCGACGGCGACGGTGTCGTAGTCGCCAGTGGCCAGCAGTTCACGGACCTTGTCTGCGCTGGCCCGGGAGACATGGGCGGTGCCGAGCAGGGTCAAGCGGTCTGGGCCGAAGGTCAGTGAGACCATAGGTTGCGGTGTGGCAGGGGCGGTATCGGTGGCGGGAATACTGTCAGGGGCGGACATGGACAATACCTCGGGCAGCAAGTGAACTCAGGCGATAGGGGCTGGCGATGAATCCCGGTGTGGACCCTGGCCGTACTTTACCCTATAAGTGCCGGTATCGGCGGCGTGTCATCAACGACATTGTACCCCGTAATCGTTCGCGGTGTTGTCTGGGCCCGGATAGCGGGTGAAGAAGATCGGCGCGACCTTATCAGCGCCCTTGGGCCGGACGGGGTCCATGGCGGAGTCGGGAGGCCGTAGCTATGAGTACATAGTGGCAAACGCACCATGATGCTCGACGCCCCGTAGGTTCCGTGCTACACCCAAAAGGGGTACGTATTGTGTCCCGATTTTAACCAGAAATTAAAAGGGTATGTCTATGGATGGGAGGAGACACAGGGTACAGCGCTTGATACTGATCATAGTGCTGGGTTGCCTGCCCGCGTCGGGCGTCGCGGGCGAAGAACCCCATGGTGTACGAGCCGAAGGTCTGGCCATCACCGCACTGACCGCACGGGCGAAACAGGGGGATGTCGTGGCGCAGACCCGTCTGGGCATGGCCTATCTGGCGGGGCGTGGCGTCAAACAGGATATTGGCCGGGGTATGATCTGGTTGCGCCAGGCGGCAAAATCGGGCCATCCTTCCGCGCAATTTGTGGTGGGAGTGATGATCCTCGGGGGGCAGTTTCCCGGTGCCCATGGACCCCGCCCGGCACAGGCAGTGGGTTGGCTGACGCGGGCGGCGGACCAAGGGTGCCCCGGTGCGGCTGGGGTGCTCAGTGGTTTGTATCTGGCGGGCGCGACAGGGTTGGCGCGCAATATTGCGCTGGGCATGCAGTGGTTGCGCAAGGCCGCGCAGGGTGGGGATGTACTGTCGCAGGCGGTGCTGGGGAACAGCTATCGGGAAGGGCGCGATGGCTTGGCACGCAACCCGGTCGAGGCCTATGCGTGGTTCGATGTCGCGTTGATGGGTAAAAAGGTTTCCCCTATGTTGTTCCCGGTTGCGCGGATGCGCCAGCAATTGGCGCAGAAGATGGGTACGACGACGCGTGCGCAGGCGCAGGCCCGGGCGAAGGACCACCGTGCCCAGTATGGTCGCCATGACACTGGTCTGTGCGGGCAGTCTATGCCGGGGGATGCCAGTCACCCCTGAGTGAGGTGTTCTGCGTGGTTATCATGAACCCGTTTAGTGTCGCTGCGAGTCGGGTTTGCCCGTTGTCGGGGGAGGCAGACTGGTGGCGCGGTGCAGGGAATCATGTCCGAATCGTGCCCGGATGTGATCGGCGATCCGATCCAGGGCCTCCTGGCCGTGGTGTGCAGCCGCGGTGACCGGCGTGCTCGCACTCGCATCGGTATCGGCGAACAGTTCCCCCTGTCGCGAGGGGGCGAGCGGCGTGTCCTCATCGAAGCCGCTCACGCCCATACCGATGAGGCGCAGCGGCGGATGTGACGGGGGCAGCCGGGTGTCGAAGAGCCCGCGCACGGTCTGCCAGAGGGTGTCCGTGGTGTGGGTTGGGCTGGGCAGGGTGTGGCTGCGGGTCAGGGTGTGGAAGTCGGGGAAGCGGACCTTGAGATGGACCGTGCGGCCGCGTAGCCCGAGTTGACGCAGGCGCCAGGCCACCTGTTCGGTGAGCTGGAACAGCACGGCACGCAGGGCGTCACGATCGGCGATATCGACCTCGAAGGTGGTTTCACGAGAGACCGATTTGGCCTCCGCGTTCGCGATGACGGGGCGCGGATCGATGCCGCGGGCAAGGTCCAGAAACCGTAGACCCTGCTTGCCGAAATGATGGGTCAGGGTGGCCGGGTCCAGGCGCCGGAGCTGACCCATGCGCTGGACGCCGAGACGTTGGAATACGCCCTGTGCCACCTTGCCCGCGCCCCAGAGGCGGCTGATGGGCAGCGGGTCGAGAAAGGAGTGCACCTGCGTCGCCATGACCTCGACAAAGCCGTCGGGTTTGTCGAGATCGGAGGCCAGTTTGGCCAGGAATTTGTTCGGTGCCACACCGACCGAGGCGATGAGGCGCAGTTCTGTGCGGATGTCTTGCTTGATGCGCCGACCGATCACGGTGGCGGACCCGAACAGGAGATGGCTGGCGCTGACATCAAGGAAGGCCTCGTCGAGTGACAGGGGTTCGATGATCGGTGTGTAGCGGGTGAAGATGGCCTGGATCTGCCGAGAGACCTCGGCATAGAGCGCAAGGCGCGGTGCCAGTATCACCAGTTCCGGACACAGGCGCCGGGCCGCGACCATCGGCATGGCGCTGTGGATGCCGAAGCGGCGCGCCGCATAGCTGGCGGCGGCGACGACTCCGCGGCCTTCCGGGCGCCCGCCCACCACCACCGGTTTGTCCGCCAGCGCGGGCTGCGCGCGGATTTCCACCGAGGCGAAAAACGCATCCATATCGATATGGAGGATCATCGCTAGGAATCGGGCATCATGGGACAATCACAGCGTCAGGTACGGGCCGGCAAGGCCGGGTGATGGGGAGACAGGGCAGCGTGTCGCCGTCCCTCCGGTGCAGTCTGTGAATTGTACGTCGTTGACGTGCGAAGGGGAATGCGGGCTGGCGCCAGGGTCTTGCCTCCACACCTTGCACCAACATGACGTTTCTATCTGCACCAACGCGGCTTCTGTGAGGAGTGCAGCGGCGAGTGGAACTTTGCGCCACCTCTTTGAGGCGAGCATCGAGACATTGACGCCGTGTCGTGGGGTGTTGCATGCTGCCTGTGTGGGCAGCATGGAGGGGGGCGATCACCGATGGAGGATTAAGGAGCGTGGGGAAAAACGAAAAGGGCGCACCCAATCAAGACAAGCGGCCGATCGCGCGAGACTATTTTCTTGAGCAGCAGTTGTGTCGAGCGATACGCGAGCGCAAGGCGGTGCGTTTCCTCTATGATAACGAGCAGACCTATCGGATACTCAATCCCTATATTGTCTACAAAGAGGCGCAAGGCCGGGTTCTGGTGGGTGGGGTGCGTGTCTATGACGAATCGGAAATCTTCAAGCCGGCGGCGCCACGCCGCTATGAGGTGGGACGCATTGCCCGGCTGGAACTCACCGACGAGCACTTTAGCATCGATCACCGCTTCAGCTCCGATCGCGATGAATTCAGTAACGAGATGATCTGCGCCATAGATCGGCACTGAGCCGGCGCCTGTACGCACCCTGCTGACAGGGAATTAGCGCTACGATCGTGTTGACTCTCCTCACTTAAACCATCATTTGAATCCGGGATCCGCGTTAGTACGCCATGGATCGCGAAAGTCATGTGAAAACCGTCCCTGCCCAGAAGGGATCATCGCTAATGCGGTTGTGGACTCCGGGCCTGCACCGGAAGGTACGCCAATAACGGCAAAGTGCTGATGAGGTAATGCATTGCTAATAAATTGATGAATGCAAAGATAGCGTTGTTATTGGGGGCGTATTGAATCGAATATTGATATCAATCGACTGATTGTCTAAAGTCGGGAGCGTGTGGCGTCGATATATGTGATGCGCGTCACGAAAATAGGGATTTTATGGAATAATCCCGTGCCAAGGATGTGCGACTGTACGGATAGAATTCAATGGGTTTGGCGACCGGCGTCACTAACCTGGATCCGGATGAGAGGACACGCTGTGACTTGTACACACGCTGAGAGCTGCGACCTTTATGTCCAGTTTGCTATGGAACCCTCGCTGAGGCTGTGGAAGCAGCACTTCTGTGAGGCCAAATTCGAACGCTGCGCCCGATTTCAAATTGCTATTTCGGGCCATGCTGTGCCCCTCGGTCTTCTGCCTAACGGCAAAGAGCTTCAGGTTGCGGGTCGTTCGCAAGATGAAATTAATGCCACTGCCCTCTTCAATGCCATTCTCAAGGGCCGTGCGGGTATGGTGAAATCCTTTATCCGCACCCGTTCCCCTTCAACACATGTGGCCAGCAGCGATGGCACCACTCCGGTGATGGTTGCCGCCAGCGTCGGGCGGGTGGAGATCATGGGCCTGTTGTTGGAGGCGGGCTGCAGCCCGCATGCAAGAAATCAGGCAAGCCAATCAGCCCTGGAAATTGCCGAAGCGGGCGGATATGCAGAGTGTGCCACACTGTTGCGTGAATACCTCGTCAAGACCCCGATGCGGGTCGAGGCGGATGTCGCCGTCTCCGCCAGCAGTCTGGACTCGACCCGCGGTGGTGGCATGGCCGACGTGTTGCGCTTTTTGCGTCACCTCAATCCTCTGTCGCACTGAGTGGGGTGCGATGTGTTTATCTGTGACACACACAGAACCCGAGTCATTGTGAGGTACGATTGAGATGGAATTGGTGAGTGCATATTGGCCCTGGTGGATCGGTGCCCTGGCACTGGGTGGCATCACCATCGGATTTACCCTCAGCATTGGCCGCCCTCTGGGTGTCTCAGGCAGTTGGGCCAAGGTCGTTGGCTGGCGTGAGGAGCGCAAGCTGGGCAAGGCTGCAGAGGGTTTGCAGCCAGGTTCGCAGATGGCCCACGATGCCTTTCTCGAAGCCACCCTGGCCGAGTTTGGTGAAGGCGCTGATAACGCTGGCACCGCTGCACAGACACCTGCCCGGAACACGACAGCGCTCAACATCCCCTGGACGGTGCATCTCGTGTTCCTGTTCTGCACGTTTCTGGGTGCCTTTTTGGCCACCTATTATGTGGGCAACTTCCATGTGCATTTCGAGCTCAGCGCGCTTTTCACTCGCTTTGCCGGTGGCCAATGGCAGAGTTTGGTGGCCTTGTTGCTCGGTGGCATGATGGTCGGTTTTGGTACGCAGATGGCGGGGGGATGCACCTCCGGGCATGGCCTGAGTGGGTGTTCGCGCTTGGTGCCGGCCAGTTTGTTGGCTACCCTCAGTTTCTTTGGTATGGCCGTTGCCGTGTCATTCTTTGTGGAGGTGCTGGCGAGATGAAGAGCAACGTGCTGAGATTCTATCTGCTCTACGGCCTGTTCGGTCTGCTCATGGGCGCGACCCTTGCACGCACCGGTTTTGGTAGCTATGACCAGGTCCACCGCATGTTTATCTTCACCAATCTGCGACTGCTCTACACGTTCGGCGGTGCAGTGTTATTTGCCGGCGCAGCGTTTGCCGTGTTGCGCAAACACCTGCCCCACCAGAACAAGATACTGCAGCCGGGCACAGTGCCTGGCAGCATGTTGTTTGGCGCCGGCTGGGCTATTTGCGGGGCCTGTCCCAGCATCGTCTTCGTACAACTCGGCCAGGGCCGCCTGCCTGCGGTGATGACGCTGTTCGGTATCGTTCTCGGTATCATTTTGCATAAGTGGGCGCATGCGCGGTTTTTCCACTGGGATACTGGTACCTGCGGTGTCTAGGATGATGGGCCGCTGTATGCTTTAGACTCCGGGTGACTGTTTCGCGGTCACCCGTTGCGATTCGCACTATTTTGTCCGGTGTTTTTTGTCCAGCATCTCCTCGATGAGGGGACCGAGAATGATCTCCATGGCGAACCCCATCTTGCCACCGGGTACCACCAGGATGTTGGGGCGCGACATGAACGAGTCCTGGATCATGCTTTGCATATAGGGGAAATCGACGCCCTTGGGGTCGCGGAAGCGGATGACCACAAAACTTTCGTCCGGCGTGGGGATGTCGCGGGCGATGAACGGGTTGGAGGTGTCGACGGTGGGTACGCGCTGGAAGTTGATGTCGGCGAGAGAGAACTGCGGGGTGATGTAGTTCACATAGTCAGGCATGCGGCGCAGGATGGTATCGACGGTGGCCGCGGCGGAGTAGCCGCGTTCGGAGGCATCGCGGTGGATCTTCTGGATCCATTCGAGATTGACAATCGGTACGACACCGACGAGTAGGTCAGTGTGTCTGGCCGCGTTCACCTTGCCATCGACTACACCACCATGCAGACCTTCATAAAAGAGCAGATCAGTGTCTTTGGGAATGTCTTCCCAGGGTGTGAATTCGCCGGGTGCGAGGGTGGTACCCAGACGGGCATTATGTTCATCGGCCTCTTCTTCGCTGTGCAGATAATAGCGACGTTGACACAGACCGTTCTTGCCATAGGCCTTGAAGGTCTCTTCGAGGGCCTCGAACAGATTGGCCTCGGGACCGAAGTGGCTGTAAAAATTATTGCCTGCGTCAGAGGCCTTTTTCATCGCTGCCTTCATCTCGACGCGATTGTAGCGATGGTAGCTGTCACCCTCGATGATGGCAGGGGTGATGCCCTCGCGGCGAAAGATGTGTTCGAAGGCGCGCTTGACCGTTGTGGTACCGGCCCCGGAGGAACCGGTGACGACGACGATAGGATATCTTTTTGACATGTGTGCTCCTTACATCAACAAGGCAAGAAAGGCGTTCTGATTCATGAGGTTAAGAAATTTTGTGAGGCTATTTTAGCCGAAACTGTTCTTGCAAGTCTCTATAAGAAAGAGAGCAAGGGAGGTATATGTATCTAACGCCATGTTTCTTAAGAAGATTATTTTGATGCTGTGGCATGGATGTGGTGATGTTCCCGGGTGACGGCCCGGTGACCGATGTCCCGACGGTAATAGACCCCCTCCCAGTGGATCCGCCCGACCAGCTCATAGGCCCGTTGCCGGGCATCGCTGACCCGTTCGCCGAGGCCAACGGCGCACAATACGCGCCCACCATTGGTGACCGTTTCGGGGCCGCACTCAGCGGTGCCGGCATGGAATACCTTGGCGCCAGCAATGGTGGTGGTATCGGGCAGGCCGTGGATGACATCGCCCTTGCGGTAGTGGCCAGGATAGCCACCGGCGGCCAGTACCACGCCGAGGGCGGCACGCGGATCCCATTCAGCGGTGAGCCGATCGAGGCGGTGGTCGAGCCCAGCCTGAATCAGTTCCACCAGATCAGAGCGCAGGCGCATCATGATGGGCTGGGTCTCGGGATCGCCGAAGCGGCAGTTGTACTCCAGTGCCCTGGGCGTGCCGTCGTCGCCGATCATGACTCCGGCGTAGAGAAAACCGGTATAGGGATGGCCTTCTATAGCCATGCCGCGCACGGTGGGCGCGATGATCTCGGCCATGATGCGCTCGTGGATGGCGGGGGTGACCACCGGGGCCGGCGAGTAGGCCCCCATGCCGCCAGTGTTGGGGCCGGTGTCGCCGTCGTCGCGGGCCTTGTGGTCCTGCGAGGTGGCCAGAGGCAGGATGTGCTCGCCGTCGACCATGACAATGAAGCTGGCCTCCTCGCCGGTGAGATATTCCTCGATGACCACACGGTGGCCGGCGTCACCGAAGCGATTGCCGGCGAGCATGTCACGGACCGCGGCAATGGCGTCGTCTTCGGTCTGGGCGAGGATCACCCCCTTGCCCGCCGCCAGACCATCGGCCTTGACCACGATGGGGGCACCCTGGGCGCGGATGTAGGCGATACCCGCCCCAACCTCGGTGAAGTTGGCGTAGGCCGCAGTGGGGATGTGATGACGGGCGAGAAAATCCTTGGTGAAGGCCTTGGAACCCTCGAGCCGGGCCGCACCACGAGTGGGACCGAAAATGGGCAGGTCGGCGCGGCGGAAGGTATCGACCACCCCCGCAACCAGCGGACCCTCGGGACCGACAAGGGTCAGCGCCACCGCATTGCGTTGGGCAAAGTCCAGCAGTGCGCCAATGTCCTCGGCGCCGATAGAGACATTTTCCAGTTTCGGTTCGTGTGCGGTGCCCGCATTGCCAGGCGCGACGAACACGCGCTCCACCCGCGGCGATTGTGCTACCTTCCAGGCCAGAGCATGCTCGCGTCCACCGCCCCCGATGATCAATACCTTCATATCAGCATCCTATAATGAAGTTGGCAGTTCTCGGTAAAGCCTGAATACCCGTGTCGTTGCCGTTGACGCCTGCGCGTGTCCTGGTGAGGGGGGAGGGGTGAAGCAAAGGGCACAAAACCCTGTCTGCGCATTAACCGCGCAGACACCGACACACACTTATGCCCACCGAGATGGCCTTGCATTCCTCACGCCTCGCCTGCTCTTAATGCCGGAAATGGCGCATGCCGGTGAAGACCATGGCGATGTCGTGTTCGTTGGCGGCGGCGATGACCTCCTCGTCGCGTATTGAACCGCCAGGCTGGATGACGGCGCGAATGCCGACCTCGGCGGCCTGGTCGAGACCGTCGCGGAAGGGGAAGAAGGCATCGGAGGCCATCACCGATCCTGCGACCACCAGCCCGGCGAGTTCAGCCTTGGTGGCAGCGATGCGTGCGGAGTTCACGCGACTCATCTGGCCGGCGCCGACACCGATAGTCGTGGCGTCGCGCCCGTAGACGATGGCATTGGATTTCACGTACTTGGCAACCCTCCAGGTGAACAGCAGGTCGCGCATCTGTGCCTCGTCCGGGGGGCGGGTGGTGACCACCTTCAGTCCATCGTGCAGGCTCAGGTCGGCATCTTGTACCAGCAAGCCGCCGTTGACGCGTTTGTAGTCCAGCCGCGGCGTGGGTTGTGTCGGCCACTGCCCGCAGGTCAGCAGGCGCACGTTTTTCTTGGCGCTGATCACCGTGCTGGCCTCTTCGCTGACCGCAGGAGCGATGATGACCTCGACGAACTGGCGCTCGACGATGGCCCGCGCGGTGTCCGCGTCGAGCGGCATATTGCAGGCGATGATGCCACCGAAGGCGGATTCGGAATCGGTCCGGTAGGCGTGCTCATAGGCCTGTAACAGGCTGGTGCCCAGTGCGACGCCACAGGGGTTGGCGTGTTTGACGATGACGCAGGCCGGCCCCTCGGTGCCGGCATCGAACTGCTTGACACACTCCAGCGCCGCGTCGGTATCGGCGATGTTGTTATAGGACAGAGCTTTGCCCTGCAGCTGGCGGGCCTGGGCCACAGTGCCGGTCTCGGGATGGCGCTCGACGTAGAAGGCGGCACTCTGATGTGGGTTCTCGCCATAGCGCATGGACTGCGCCTTGATGAACTGGGTGTTATGGGTGCGCGGAAACGTGTCGTTGGCCTGCTGGTTTAGCTGCAGGCCGAGGTAGTTGGCGATGGTGCCGTCGTAATGGGCGGTGTGCTCATAGACCTTGACCGCGAGGTCAAAGCGGGTGGTGGCGCTTACACTGCCCTGGTAGGAGGCCATCTCCTCGAGCACGCGCGGGTAGTCCTCGGCGTCGACCACTACCGTGACTGCGGCATGGTTCTTGGCGGCGGCGCGCAGCAGGGTGGGGCCGCCGATGTCGATGTTCTCGATGGCGCTGGGCAGATCGCAGTCGGGACGGGCGACGGTCTGTTCGAAGGGATAGAGGTTGACCACGACCAGATCGATGGGCGGGATGTCGTGTTCGGCCATCACCGCCTCATCGGTGCCGCGTCGCCCGAGCAGGCCACCGTGGATCTTCGGGTGCAGCGTCTTGACTCGCCCGTCCATCATTTCCGGGAACCCGGTGTAGTCGGAGACCTCGATGACCGTGATGGCATTGTCGGCGAGCAGATGGGCCGTGCCGCCAGTGGATAGGATCTCTACGTTGAAGTCACGCAGACGGCGGGCGAAGTCCACCACGCCGGTCTTGTCGGAGACACTGATGAGCGCACGGGTTATCTGGGTCATGTATCGGGTCCTGAAAAAACGCGTGATAAAAATAGTGTGTATCGGTGCGGCGCGCGGGAAACTGCGGGTTGAAATCCGCTGCCGAAAATACCGTCGTTTGTGCGGTTACTGGTCCAGGCCGTACTGCTTGAGTTTCTTGCGCAATGTGCCGCGGTTCATGCCGAGCAGTTCGGCCGCCTGCGTCTGGTTGCCACCGGTGTGAGTGAGTACACCCTGGAGCAGGGGCACCTCGACCTCCTGCAGCACCATCTGGTAGAGCGCGCAGGATGCATGTCCGTCCAGTTGCCGGAAGTAGTCTGCGATCGCCGTTGCCACACAGTCGCGCAAGGGTTTGCCGCTACTGCTTGACTCCACCTGGAAGGCACATGGAGTGGCGTGGGTCTGCAACGCACTCATGCCGCCAGGTCCTCGCCGGCAATCAGGTGGGCAAAGAAGTCCTGAACCCTGTGCAGTTGCTCATCGCGGGCGTCAATGCGGTTGATGGCTTGGCGAAAGGCGGCGCCGTGGCGCTGTCTCTTGCTGTACCAGGCGATGTGTTTGCGGGCAATGCGCACACCGGTGTGCTCGCCATAGAAGGTGTAGAGCGTATTCAGGTGTTCGAGCAGGATGTCACGAATTTCGATCACATCCGGTTCGGGCAGGATGCGCCCGGTGTCCAGATAGTGAGCCACTTCGCGAAAGATCCATGGTCGGCCCTGGGCGGCACGGCCGATCATTAGCGCATCGGCGCCGGTGTAGTCCAGGACATAGCGGGCCTTGTGGGGCGTGGTGATGTCGCCATTGGCGATGATCGGGATGTCGACTGTCGCCTTGACTGCGGCGATGGTGTCGTATTCGGCGTCGCCGGTATAGCCGCAGGCCCGGGTGCGTCCGTGTATGGCCAGTGCCTGGGCACCACAGTCCTCGGCAATACGGGCGATTGCCAGGGCGTTGCGGTGTGATTTGTCCCAGCCGGTGCGGATCTTGAGGGTGACGGGGATGTCCACGGCGCTGACCACGGCCTTGAGGATACGGGCGACCAGGGCCTCATCTTGCAACAGGGCCGAGCCGGCCATGACGTTGCAGACCTTTTTTGCCGGACAGCCCATATTGATGTCGATGATCTGGGCACCGTTGTCGGCGTTGTGTCGTGCCGCCTCGGCCATCATAGCTGGATCGGTACCGGCGATCTGCACAGACTTGGGCTCGGTCTCGCCCGCGTGATCGGCGCGCCGCCGGGTCTTGGCGCTGCCCCATAGCAGTGAGTTGGACGAGACCATCTCCGAGACGGCCATCCCCGCACCGAGATCCCGGCACAATTGGCGAAAGGGGCGATCGGTGACGCCGGCCATGGGAGCCAGGATCAATCGATTGACGAGTGTGTACGGACCGATCTGCATCGCGCTGGTGTCTGGCCTTCTCTTTTCGGGTTCTTCTTGGGAGAACGAAAAGTCTACCGGTTCCGCTGGCCGGGATAAAGCGCCATGCTGGATTTTTTGCCCGGAGTCGTCATTCTTGACAGTTTTAGTGAAAACTGAATTGGTAGCTGATGGCTTGACGCCCCGGATCGGCCACATCGAGCTCGATATTGACCGGGGTGTCGATAGGCATGCCTCGGCTGGCGTGCCATTGACGGAGTGCTTCGGGGGTGTGGGCCAGATATTCACCGGGGTGGAACAGACGGGCGGCGGTGATCTGGCCGGTGAGATCGGACAGTGTGATGTACAGTGACGGCCAGGGTTGGCGGAAGTCGGCACGATTTTCGATGGTGGCGGTGATCTGCAGGGCGCCTTTCGGTGCGCCCGGACTGCGGATGTCCTTGTTGAGCATTACCAGCTGGGCGAGGTCGCGGCGTACGGGCAGGTGGCAGCCGGCCAGATGACAGAAGCGGGCGAGGCCAGGGCGCAGGGCGGGAAAGGCCATTGCCAGATCAGCGCCACGGAAGTAGGCGAGCTGCGCTGGCAGCAGGCCGAGCAGACCCAGGAGGAAGACGCCCCCCGTCAGCGTGACCAGCGGGTGGCGGCGCGGGCGGGCGGCGTCCTCCAGGGTGGCACGCAGGATGTCGGGGATGGCGTCGCGTTCGCGGGGTTCGGCATGGTCGGCCACAGGGCGGGCATAGGCGGGCGCTGTCGCCGCCTCATCGTGTCCCTGAGTGTCACTGTCCGACAGGTCATGGTGCGGTGTCGCGGCGTACGCGATGCCCTCGTCGGTATCATAGGTGGGGGTGTCGTCGAGCGATGTGATGATACATTCATCCTCATCCATATCCCTCATCAAGGGGTCATCCAATGGGTCAAGATCGGGGGCGGGTGGTTCGGGCTCCGATATGACCTCGGGTTCAGCCTCCGGTTCGATGACCCGTTCGGCTCCCGGTATTACTTCCGCTTCAGTCTGTCCGAAAAAGGACAGGCCCGCCGTCGCATCGCCAGCATGGGTCCGGGGCGCCGGAGATGTCGGCGTTTCCCGCGTGACGGAGCTGTCCACGCCCGGATCGGCCGGTGTGCCAGAGCCGGAGCGCTGATGCATGGTGGCGGTCATCGATTCGACATCCCGGGCCAGTTGCTTGAGCAGGACGTCGATGTCGGACATCTCGTGCGTGCTGAGGCCGGCTGTCTTGAGCGGTGTGGTGGACGGTGAGGGTGACATGGGCGGCGTGTCAGTGCGCACGGATCCCGCTAGGTCGATATCCATGGCGTCATCGTGAATGTCTTGCACGGCGTGCGCGGGATGCTCCTCCCGAGGCATCGGCTCTGGAGGTGAGTCGGGTGGTTGCAGATCGGCAAACGCCGCCTGGAGATCATCGAAAGAGGGGACGGCATCGTTGCGGTGGGTGGTCAGCGCCGCTGGAGATGCAGGTGGCGGCACAGGGATGTTGTGCCGGGATGCTGGAGAGCTCGCGTCTTGCCCGGTTGGTGCACCAGTGTTGCTGGTATCCTTCGCAAAATGCTCTGCCGGGGCGTCTTTGCGAGGCCTGGCCGGTTCATCGGGCAGGTGTTCTACCAGACGTGTCAAGGCATTGAATACCTGTCCACAGTGCCCACAACGCACGCGACCGGAGGCCGCCTTGAGTTGTTTGGCGGTGATACGAAACAGGGTTTGGCAGTGGGCGCACTGGGTATACATTTGCAGGTCTGTTGCGACAATCACGCTGCGGTGCAGCGCCGGATACCGCGACGTTAGCCTATTTTCTGTGTCCTTCCAAGCGTGTCCAGCCCTCACGGCTGATTGGGGGGGACACGGTGAAGTCTGTTGCATAGGCGCTCGCGACACTAGCGGCCTGTTCATTGAGGATACCTGACAGGGCGATGGCGGCGCTGTGGCGGGTCAGCGTGGCGAGGCGGGGCGCCAGGGCGATGAGCGGCCCAGACAGGATGTTGGCGAGCAGGATATCGGCCTGCACGCCGGCCAGAGTGGTGTCGAGGACCTCGGGCCGACAGGTCTGGATCACGGTATCGACACCATTGCGGGTTGCATTGTCCCTGGTGGCCAGCAGAGCCTGTGGGTCATGGTCCACGGCGTAGACACGGTGTGCGCCGAGCCGTGCGGCCGCGATGGCCAGGATGCCGGAGCCGCAGCCATAGTCGATGACGACACATCCGCTGAGCACCTGTGCATCCAGCCACACCAGGCACAGGGCCGTGGTGGGGTGGGTGCCGGTGCCAAAGGCCAGGCCCGGGTCGAGCAGGAGGTTGACGGCCTCAGGGATCGGTGGGAGGCACCAGCTGGGGCAGATCCACAGGCGTTCGCCAAAGCGCATGGGATGAAAATCGTCCATCCAGGCGCGTTCCCAGTCCTTGTCGTCGAGGGGGGTGGCGCGCCAAGCGCGCAGTGGGCCGACCAATGTCGTCTCGAGTTGTTTCACGACCGTCGCCATGTCAGTGTCGGCGTCGAACAGGCCCGCCACACGGGTCACCGTCCACAATGGTGTGGCGCCGGGCGGAGGCTCGAACAGGGACTGATCGGCCGCGTCCTCCCAGGTTACCGACAAGGCCCCGGCCTCACTCAGCGCATCGGACAGGTGCTCGACGCCATCGGCATCGGTATCGATTTCGAGTTGGATCCAGGGCATATGAGGAGTTAGGAGCGAGTAGTGGAAAAACAGGCCGGTGAGGTGTGACGTGTCAGGGGTGCTTGTGTTTTGCGTTTGGCTCGAAAGCGACACCCGTTAGGCTGTATTGCCTCACACCCCCTTTCAGAGCCCCAGTTTCTTCTCGAGATAGTGGATGTTGGTGCCGCCTTTGGCGAAGGCGGGGTCGCGGAACAGGTCTTCATGCAGCGGGATGTTGGTCTTGATGCCAGTGACGACGACCTCGCTCAACGCATTGCGCATGCGGGCCATGGCGATCTCGCGGGTATCGCCATGGACGATGATTTTGCCAATCATCGAATCGTAGTAGGGGGGAACGGTGTAGCCGGCATAGATGTGGGAATCCACGCGGACTCCCAGGCCGCCCGGTGCGTGCCAGGCGGTGATGGTGCCGGGTGAGGGCATGAAGTTGGTCGGGTCTTCGGCATTGATGCGACACTCCATCGCATGGCCGCGCAGGACGATGTCCTCCTGGCGGTAGGGCAATGTCTCGCCGGCGGCGATGAGTATCTGCTGGCGGACAATATCCACACCGGTGATCATCTCGGTGACCGGGTGTTCGACCTGCACGCGGGTATTCATCTCGATGAAGTAAAACTCGCCGTCCTCGTAGAGGAACTCGAAGGTACCGGCACCACGATAGCCGATATCACGGCAGGCCGCGGCACAGCGTTCACCGATCTTACGCCGCTGTTGTTCGCTGATACCGGGTGCGGGGGCCTCCTCGACGACCTTCTGGTGGCGGCGTTGTGTGGAGCAGTCGCGCTCGCCGAGGTAGATGGCGTGGCCGTGCTCATCAGCCAACACCTGGATCTCGATGTGGCGCGGATTTTCCAGAAATTTTTCCATGTAGACCACATCATTGCCGAAGGCCGCACCGGCCTCGGAACGGGTCAGGGAGATGGCGCTGAGCAAGGTGGCCTCGGCATGGACCACGCGCATGCCACGCCCGCCACCGCCACCGGCGGCCTTGATGATGACCGGATAGCCGATGCGGTTGGCCGTCGTGAGGTTAGTTGCGTCGTCAGTACCCAGTGGACCGTCGGAACCCGGCACGCAGGGCACACCGGCCTTTTTCATGGCCTCGATGGCGCAGATCTTGTCTCCCATCAGGCGGATGGTGTCCGGGTGTGGACCGATAAAGGTGAAACCGGATTGTTCCACGCGTTCGGCGAAGTCGGCATTCTCCGCCAGGAAACCGTAACCGGGGTGGATGGCAAGCGCATCGGTGACCTCGGCGGCACTGATCACGGCCGGCACGTTCAGGTAACTCTCGCTGGAGGGTGCCGGCCCGATGCATACCGATTCGTCGGCGAGGCGCACGTGTTTGAGGTTACGGTCCGCCTCGGAGTGGATGGCAACGGTGCTGATGCCCAGTTCGCGGCAGGCGCGCAGGATGCGCAGCGCAATCTCGCCTCGGTTCGCAATCAGGATTTTTTCGAACATAGCTATCGGTGGCCTGGATTGTCTGGATTATTCGATAATAAACAGTGGCTGGCCGTATTCGACGGGTTGGCCGTTTTCAGCCAGGATGGCCTTGATGGTGCCGGCCTTGTCGGCTTCAATCTGGTTGAGCAATTTCATCGCCTCGATGATGCACAATGTGTCGCCGATACCGACGGATTGACCGACCTCGACGAAGGGCCTGGTGCCAGGGGACGCCGCACGGTAGAAGGTACCGACCATGGGGGAATCTACGGCGTGGCCGCTGAGCGCGTCGGCTGCGCTGTTGTCGGTTTCGGTGTTGGGGGCAGCGGCCAGGAGAGGGGCAATAGCCGGCGGGGCCTGCATGATCATCGGGGGTGCGCTGGCGTAATTGTTGCGGCTGATGCGTACCGATTCTTCACCCTCGTGAATTTCAATTTCAGCAATACCGGATTCTTCCAGCAGTTCGATGAGTTTTTTGACCTTGCGAATATCCATGATGGGGATGCCCTGGCTTGGTTACATAGGGTGTGGTGAGGACTTATGCGGAGAGCTGGTGCAGCGCGGCCTGTAGGGCCAGTTCATAGCCCTGAGGGCCAAATCCGCAGATCACCCCCACGGCGCGATCCGAAAAATAGGAATGCTGCCGGAAAGGCTCGCGAGCGTAGACATTGGACAAGTGAATCTCGATGAACGGGAGACCGACTCCAGTCAATGCATCGCGCAATGCCACACTGGTGTGGGTAAAGGCAGCGGGATTGATCAGAATGAAGGCGATACCGTCGTGACTGGCGGCATGGATGCGCTCAACCAGTTCATGTTCGGCATTACTCTGGAACCAGTGCAGGGTGTGGCCGGCCTCACGCGCGATCTGCGCCAGACGGCTATGGATGGATTCCAGCGTTTCCCGACCGTAGTGTTCCGGTTCCCGGGTGCCCAGCAGATTGAGGTTGGGGCCGTTGAGTACGAGCAGCTTTGACATGCAGTATGTGCCGTCCGTCGTTGGTAGTGTTTGTGTTTATCGGAACAAGTTCATCGCAAATGCCTTCAATTTCGAGGCAAAAGACCACCCACTATAGTTGACCTTCGATGCATTGTGCCCGAAGCGATGAGGCTTGTCCAGACGGTGACGTTTGACGTTATTTCGATGCAGATAGTAACAAGATTACCGAGTTTGTGCGAGATGCAGGTCACAGATGCCCGTTACCGCCACCGGATCGCGCCCGGGGTCTGTGCAGGACTGCGTAGTCGGGACGGTGCCGGCTCAGAGCAAGGGCTTGATCAGGGCCTCTGCGGCGGCATAGCTCAGCTCGCCGGGGTGGGTCGAGACGATACGCCCGTCGCGACCGATGAGTACGGTATAGGGCAGGATGCCCAGGTGGTCGCCATACTGCTTGGCGACGCTGATAGCCTTGACCCCGCCGATCAGAATGGGATAGTCCAGCCCCAGCGGATCGATGAAGTTCTGGACACTGCGTTTGTTGTCGATGGCTACACCGACGAGGGTAAAACCTTTCTTGTGATACTGATGGTAGAGCTTGATGAGGCCGGGCATCTCGCGCCGGCAGGGTGGGCACCAGCTGGCCCAGAAGTTGATCATCACGACGTTGCCGTCCCACTTGGCGATGCGTGTGGGTCTGTTTTGCAGATCGGGTAAGGTAAAGGCCGGGCGCAGTTTGCCCACCCTGTCGGCATCGGCGATGGGCATTGGCGCAGGGTTAGGCACGGTGGCGGTGTGTCCGCTGCGCGGCCCGACTTCAGTGGTCGTCGCTGAGGTGTCGCCTAGCCAGTGATTAAGGGCAAAGCCACCCGCGAGTCCGATGGCGGCCAGGGCGAGGATAAGGAGGCTGAGGCGCAGTGTGGTCATGGTATCGGTTCACTGTTGACGGGTTTGGTGAGCATGCGGAGGTGACCCCGTGCGAACGTACGCGCACTATATACGCAAGGGTGTCGCGCTGTTATGCGTGGCGATGGGTTGGCGGGGTGCCCTCTGTCGCCTGATCGCTGCGCGGGTATCACCGCGCGAGTGGCCCCGTATGCGCTGCACGTTCGGGGTGCGAATCAGGGCACCTGATTGACGTGTTTGAGGAACTGCCGGGCATCGAGATAGCCAACCAGGCGCAGGTTGGTGTACTCCTTGCCGCGGGTACTGAAGAACAGGATGCTCGGCGGTCCGATGAGATGGAAGTAGCGCAGCAGTTCCTTGGATTGGGCATTGTCGGCGGTGACGTCCGCCTGCAACAGGACGAAGCGGGACAAGGCCTGTTGTACCTTGGGGTCGGCGAAAGTGTATTTTTCATATTCTTTGCACGACACGCACCAGTCAGCATAATAATCGACCATGACGGGCTTGCCCTGGGCGCTGGCGGCAGCGATACCGCGTTTCAGCGCCGCCAGATTGGTGACCCGCTTGAACTGTATGCTTACGGCCTGGGTAGGGGCACCCGCGACGCTGTGACTGGTCCACAGTCCGCGCAGGGGTTGCAGGGCGTCGCCTCCCCCGGCGGCCACACCGGCGAGTTGCAGGATGCCGTAGAGCAGCAGTACCAGCCCGAGTCCCTTCCACAGCTTCGACCAGCCAGCGGCGCCTTCCTTGATCGGTGCCAGGGCACCCATGTAGATGGCGGAGATAATGAATAGAACGGCCCACATCAGCAGGCTGATAGCCCCGGGCAGGATGCGTTCGAGCATCCAGATGGCGACAGCGAGCAGCAGCACACCGAAGACGCCCTTGACCGCATTCATCCAGTTGCCGACGTGGGGCAGTAGTTTGCCGGCGGAGGCACCGATGATCAGCAGCGGGATACCCATGCCTATGCTCATAGCAAACAGGGCAGTGCCGCCGAGCACGGCGTCGCCGGTCTGGCCGATGACCAGCAGGGCGCCGACCAGCGGCGCGACGACACAGGGGCCGACGATGAGCGCGGAGAGTACGCCCATGATGGCCACGCCGATGAGGCTGCCGCCCCGTTGGCGGTTGCTGAGCGCGGTGAGCCTGCTCTGCAACACGTTGGGCATTTGCAGCTCATAGAAGCCGAACATGGACAGCGAGAGCAGGACGAAGATGACGGCAAAGCCGGACAGGATCCAGGGGTTCTGGAAGGCGGCCTGCAGATTCGCGCCCAGCAGGCCCACCACCACGCCTGCACCCGTGTAGGTCAGGGCCATGGCCAGCACGTAAACCAGGGACATAGTGAAGGCGCGCGCGGTGGTCAGCTGTTTGCCCTGGCCGACGATGATGCTCGACAGAATCGGAATCATCGGGAATACGCACGGGGTGAAGGTCAGCCCCAGACCCAGTAAAAAGAACAGACCGACGCTGAGCCACAACGGTTTTTCGAGCAAGAAGCGGGCGAGGCGGTCCTGTTCGGACAGCGGCGCCTTGCTTTGAGTAGAGGACGTGGCGGCCGGTGTCGTTGCGACAACGGAGGTAGTGCTTGTCGATGCTGTTGCGCTGGCAGGTGACGCGCTGGCAGAGGCCGCATTGGCCGGTGTCGTCGTGCTACGGTTACCGGTCGTCGTCCCTGCGGTGACGCTTGGCAGCGTGAGGGTGACGTTCTTGGTGATCGGGGGATAGCAGATGCCGGCCTCGGCGCAACCCTGATAGGTGGCCTCCAGGGTTATGGACCGGGCACTGGTGCTGGTGCGCTTGAGCGCGAAGCGCGCCTCGGCTTGGTGATGGAAGACCTGCACATTGCCGAAAAATTCGTCGTGTTTGGTCTCGCCTGGGGGCAGGGAGACGCCCACCAGGCGCACGCCATCGGCGTTCTTGAGCTTGAACTTGAATTTATCGCGGTACAGATAGTAACCGTCGGCAATGGTCCAATGGCCGACGAGGGTATCCGGCCCGGCCACTCTGGCCTTGAAGGCAAACGCCTGGTTCGGTTTCAGGAATTGATTGCCGGTGTTGCCCAGGCCCAATGCATTGTCGAGTTTGTCCAGCAGGGGCACAGTGGCCCTCGGAGAGGAGGGAGGTGCCGCTGGCAGAGTCAGCACGACCTTTTGTACATGCGGGGGATAGCATACCCCGAGGTCGGCGCAGCCCTGTGAATGGGCGATCAGGGTGAAACGTGTGACAGACGGGTCGGTACGAGTGACAGGGACCGTGATGCTGACGCTGTGACGATAGACGACGGCATTACCGAAGAACTCATCGTGCTTGATCTTGCCGGGAGGGAGCTGTGGCGTACCGAGCGTGATACCGGGAGTATCGGTGTTAAAGTGGAATTTGTCCCGGTACATATAGTAGCCATTGGCAATGGTCCACTGCGCCTTGATCTGGTTGCCATTAACCACCCGGGCATGGAGGTTGTAGGCGACATCGGGTTCGAGCAATTTCCCGCCTATGTTTTGTATACCGGCCGATGCGGTGATCGCCGTGAGGCTGAGCAGGAGGGCGATGAGCAAGGATAAAACCGGGATAGGGCGAGGGTCATGCAGGAGACGTATTTTCATCATTATCAGGATTCCACGGTATCGTTGATCCAGGCCAGATAATCGCTCAGTCCGTTCAGAACAGGGACCGCAAGCACTTCCGGAAGTTCATAGGGATGCAGTTCGACGAGTGCAGCCTCAAGCTGGGCATAGGCGTCATGGTGGGTCTTGATGAACAGCATGACTTCGGCCTCGTCGTGGATGCGGCCCTGCCATTTATATACGGAGTGCAGGCAGGAAAGGATGTTGATACAGGCCGCCAGTCTGCGCTCGACCAAGGTGGTGGCGATGTGGCGCGCCGTCGCCGCGTCGGGACAGGTGGTCAGGACCAGAAGTGGCTCGCTCATGGGGGCACAGTACCGGAAGCTGGAAGCGGGTGTAAGTCCGCCAGAGTGATATTTTTTTACCCGATGGCTTGAAATTAGCCACTGCGACCCCGACCTATCCGCTCTATGCGACCTCTTCAGCTACTGTTTCTGGGTTTTCTCCTCATTCCGATGCTGGAGATCTACCTGCTGATAGAGGTAGGTGGCCTGATCGGTGCCTTGCCAACGATCTTCCTGGTGATCTTTACCGCAGTGCTGGGGATATTCTTGTTGCGTGTGCAAGGTTTTTCCACGCTACAGAAGGTGCGTCGCAGTCTGGCCCGGGGCGAGATACCGGCCACAGCCATGCTGGAAGGCATGGTGTTGATGCTGGCGGGCGTGTTGCTGGTGCTCCCCGGTTTTTTTACCGATACCGTGGGTTTCCTGTTGCTGGTGCCGCCGTTGCGCCGGCGTCTGGCGGGCTGGTTGCTGGCACGGGGACTGGTACAGGCGGCGGTCGGACCGGCGTCACAGTCCGGTACCTCATCGTCTTCCGGGGCGTCCCCGAAGGTGTCTCACGACCCACGTACCTTGGAGGGAGATTATCGTCGGGAAGATTGAGTCCTTGTGGCCTTGACTCCCGCAGAATGGCCGCTATTATTAGCACTCATTCAGGGTGAGTGCTAACAAAACCCATCCCTGCACCTGACGCAAATCGGGTACTGGGTCAACTTTCAACGCTATACATTGAGTCTCTGATTAGGAGTGGAAACACATGAAAATCCGTCCCTTACATGATCGCCTGATCGTCCGTCGCATGGAAGAAGAGCGCACGACTGCCGGTGGTATCGTCATTCCAGACAGCGCCGCCGAGAAACCCATTCAGGGCAAAGTGGTTGCTATAGGCAAGGGCAAGCTGATGGACAATGGTGATGTACGCCCGCTCGACGTCAAGGCGGGAGACACGGTGTTGTTCGGCAAGTACTCTGGCACCGAAGTCAAGATTGATGGTGAAGAGCTTCTGGTAATGCGTGAAGAAGACATCATGGGTGTGCTTGAAGATTGAGCGACTGCTCCCGTCACGCACATGGTTCAAATTTATAAGGATTCGAGAGGATACAAAAGATGAGCGCTAAAGAAGTCAAGTTCAAAGATGAAGCCCGCCAACGCATGCTCCAGGGTGTGAACATTTTGGCCAATACGGTGAAGGTTACCCTGGGTCCCAAGGGGCGTAATGTCGTACTGGACAAGAGTTTCGGTGCCCCCACCATCACCAAAGACGGTGTCTCCGTCGCCAAGGAAATCGAGCTGAAAGACAAGTTCGAGAACATGGGGGCGCAGATGGTGAAGGAAGTCGCCTCGCAGACCTCCGATGTGGCCGGTGACGGCACTACCACTGCGACGGTGCTGGCCCAGGCCATCGTGGTTGAGGGCATGAAGTCCGTCGCCGCAGGCATGAACCCCATGGATCTCAAACGCGGTATCGACAAGGCTGTCGTGGTGGCGGTCGGAGAGCTGGAGAAGCTGTCCAAGCCCTGCACTGATGATAAGGCCATTGCCCAGGTTGGCACCATATCGGCCAACTCTGATGACCTCATTGGCCGTATCATCGCCGATGCCATGGCCAAGGTGGGCAAGGAAGGCGTGATTACGGTTGAAGAGGGTTCCGGTCTGGATAACGAGCTGGATGTCGTGGAAGGCATGCAGTTCGATCGCGGCTACCTCTCGCCGTATTTCATCAACAACCAGCAGAACATGACGGCCGAGCTGGAAGAGGCCTACATCCTGCTGTTCGACAAGAAAATCTCCAACATCCGTGAGCTGTTGCCGGTGCTGGAAGGCGTGGCCAAAGCGGGCAAGCCGCTGCTGATTATCGCTGAGGACGTCGAGGGTGAGGCCCTGGCCACTCTGGTCGTCAACTCCATGCGCGGTATCGTCAAGGTCGCCGCCGTCAAGGCACCAGGTTTTGGTGATCGTCGCAAGGCCATGCTGCAAGACGTCGCCATCCTCACCGGTGGTACCGTGATCTCCGAGGAGGTCGGTCTGTCCCTGGAAAAGGCGACTCTGGAAGACCTGGGTCAGGCGAAGAAGATCGTCGTTACCAAGGAAGAGACCACCGTTATCGACGGTGCCGGTCGCAAGGATGAGATTGAGGGTCGGGTTGCCCAGATCCGCGCCCAGATCGAGGATGCCTCCTCCGATTACGACCGCGAGAAACTCCAGGAGCGCGTTGCCAAGCTGGCCGGCGGTGTGGCTGTGATCAAGGTGGGCGCCACGACCGAGGTCGAGATGAAAGAGAAAAAGGCCCGTGTCGAAGACGCCTTGCATTCCACCCGTGCGGCGGTGGAAGAAGGCGTAGTGCCGGGTGGTGGTGTGGCCCTGGTGCGCACTCTGGCCGCAGTGAAGAAAGTCAAGGGTGACAACCCCGACCAGGATGCCGGTGTTGTATTGACCATGCGCGCGTTAGAAGAGCCGTTGCGCCAGATCGTCACCAACTGCGGTGACGAGCCTTCCGTGATCGTCCACGATGTGAAGGAAGGTAAGGGAAACTATGGCTACAATGCAGCCACCGGTACGTTTGGCGACATGATCGAGATGGGTATCCTGGATCCAACCAAGGTGACCCGCTACGCGTTGCAGAACGCCGCCTCCGTGGCTGGCCTGATGATCACCACCGAGGCCATGGTGGCCGAGCTACCGCAGGACAACAAGGATGCGGGTGCAGGCGGTATGGGTGACATGGGTGGTATGGGTGGTATGGGCGGCATGATGTAAGCTCTGACTCCATTCGATCGACTCTGAAACCCCGCCGTTACTGGCGGGGTTTTTTTCGCCCAACCGTGCCGTAGAGATGGGTGAGGCGTGAGGTAGTAGGACAAGGTTTCAGACAATAGTTTACGTTGTACAGATCTCTGGCACGATATCACCATTTAAAGTGAACGCAGATTCACTTGTGTGCACGTCGACGGACGAACCATAGCGGAAGACGCCGCAGGAATCCCAGCATCAGGCGGATGTGCATCCAGATCAGCAAGGTATTG
>VAOW01025734.1_pt1 | contig 169672 bp, 155 predicted proteins | sample 3393921 | NCBI WGS metagenome assembly VAOW01 (sample SAMN08290428, study PRJNA428436) | hydrothermal vent metagenome | isolation source: Deep-sea hydrothermal vent chimney | place: Indian Ocean: Southwest Indian Ridge | depth 2742 m m | reverse complement strand
GAATTCTTCACTGTAACGTGGCATTCCTCTCTTACCTTCCGCCCCCTCTCAGGGTTACTCTTCGTTTTAGGAGACCGGACAACTATCCTGACAGAGGGGGCGGGGTCCATCGGTGGGATTCCACTGTGGAGAAGGCATTTGATTGTTCGAGCTGACAATTTCAAGAGGTCTTGAAGTCAGTCTAATCGTTACGGTTTGACCAGGTTCAATCCAGCCTTTATAAGATCCAAGATCACAGAATTCAACCCGGACGCGCGTATCAAGCGCGTAAGCGATGTCCGCCAATGTTCTCAGAGTCATGTTTCTTGATCCGTCGAGAAGCTGGGAAACAAATGGGCGACTCTTGCCCAATTTTTCGGCAAGCTGAGCACTTAAAACGCCCTTTTCATTAAGGAGAGCCCAAATGTTTTCGCTGATCTCAGTGATCAGTCGCTCCTCTTCCAGTCCCTGTTGATTTTCGGGGGACTGTAACCATTCATGGATCGCGCTCTTTTTACTCATTGCTCTTCTCCTTATACTCTTGCCGGTTTCGCTGCATTCGGGTTTTGTCTTGCGACCTTAGTTTCTGGTAATTTTTGTACGCGAAATGACTGATTACCATAACGCGCCGGCGGGTGCCGTGATACCAGAAGTATGCTCTTAGGCCACACCGGGCCTTGATCGCATAGAACCCATCACCTTCATCATTTAGCTGTTGAGGTACGTGCAGTTTACCGTGGTCAGCGAAGCGCTCGATACGCGCATTGAGATTCTGGATACAGCTTTGCTCAGCATGAGCTATCGCCTCCGCAAAACTGGCGTCTCCATCCCGCGTCACTTCTACCGTGAATCTCCTCCCGGTATAATACTCCATCACCACCCACTTGTTAATCTATATGTTAATAGTCGGCCAATTTAAGGAATGTGCGCCAGGCGCCGATCCAGGTCCACATGGCACCATGTCATCTGCGTGATCTCCCCGGCGCGCATGGCAGTCTCGATGGCAAACAGCATCACCGCCCCCACCCGCGCGCTCACCGACGCCAGCGGCCCGTCTGCACGGTAGCCGCAAGCCACCAGCAACCGGTCAATTTCATCTCGATGGATTCGACGGGTTCGCGCGGGCGGCGTCGATGGGCGATTGACCCGGCTCATGAAATTCTCAGGCAACCACCCCCATTCACGCACCGCGACACTGCACACATGGCTCAGCAGGTTCATCTCACGCAGTACGCTACCGGCAGACACCTGCTTTAGCCGTCGGTCTCGCCACTGCGCAAAGTCCGATGCCGACAGCGAGCGCAGGGCGACCTTGGCCAGCTCATTCCTGCACAGGGCATCGATACGCAAAGACTCGGGTCTGGCGCCACGCTTGCCCGGTGAGATATCGCGCGCGTAACGGCGCAGTACATCCTCAAACCGCTTATCGGCCGGCACGCGCCCTAGCAGGGCGTCATCCAGCTCGATCTCTGCCTGCAAGGCCCAGGCCTGGGCCCTGCGCCTTGGTATGGAAGGTCTTGGAACGACGGCGCCCATCACGGTAGATCTCGGCGCGCCAACCCTTTCCCCTCTTTCCAATCGTAGCCATAAAATGATCCTGGCGTAATTTTGGCGTAATTTGATGTGTACTTTAGCAGTCTTTAGCGGGGGGTTGTTCTACATCGAATATTTTATTATTTAGATAAATTTTTTCTGTAAAAACATAGTCTTGTGGGGATTTGTGGGGTATTGCGAAGATTTGAGGGGAGGGATTGATTTAGATAAATGGTGCCCGGGGCCGGAATCGAACCGGCATGGTGTTGCCACCGAGGGATTTTAAGTCCCTTGCGTCTACCAATTTCGCCACCCGGGCCAGGCGATGTCACTGATGCACGATTCTACAGTGAATCGAAGCAAAGACAAAAATCTGTCGCCTGTGAGAATGATTGTTTCATCGGAATGTGCATATCGTGACAGCAGGTGGTGGTTGTAGGGTGGGGTTCGTGCAATGGTGCCAGTTTGGCTATACTGGCGTCGCCATCTGCGATCACGCTGCAGTGTGTCGAAATCAGAATTCAGGCGTTTCTTATACGAGAGATTAATGTAAGAAAATACTTTAATCTATTAATGTAACTGATTGTTATATGTGTAATTTTAAGACTTAAATATGGGTTTGAATTGTTGTAAGCGATTTACCAACCAGTGCTATCGCATCAGCCGGAAAACGCTGTGCTGTGCATGTCACCGTCATTGAGCAGATGGATATGTGTGATGCCGGGCAGACGCGTTAGTATGTAACCCGCCATCATCATGGCAACGGGTTGGTTGTCCGTTTCCAGCGCGCTCAGTAGACGATCGGCAGCAATCTGGCAGCGTTTCTCGATATCCGGATCATCAACCCAGTCACGACTCATCTGCCAACCCTGGTCCATATCGTGATCCATGCGTGCAAAGAATTCGCTTGCGCCGTCAAGCAGATCCTCGGGGACTTCGAGGCTGAAGTCTCTGTCATCTATCGTGACATTCAGCTGCATGTTTTTCGATCTCCACACTGTAGTAACTTGGGTCGGAAACGATGTTCATCATATTATCAATAGATCAATAATGCGCAGGAGGCGAGCCAGCATGTTGTTACACATTCCAGAAGTCCTTGGCCGCACTGAACTGGAGCGGCTCAGTGAGCTGTTCAGCAGGGTAGAGTTTGTCGATGGCAGGCTCTCGGCCGGTAAAATGGCACAGCGGGTCAAACATAATGAGGAGATCAGCCGGAATGATTCTCACATGGTGGAGATCAACAATATAGTGATGGGGCGTTTAGTGCGCCACTCCAGCTATCTGCATGCGGCACTGCCACACAGAATTGCCACGCCCTACTACGCCCGCTACACCCCCGGCATGAGTTACGGTCAGCACATCGACGATCCCATCATGGGGGCCACCGAACGCTATCGCTCTGATATCTCCATAACGGTGTTTCTCACCTCTCCGGCCAGTTATCAGGGCGGGGAACTGATGGTGCGCACGAGCTTCGGTGAGACTGCAATCAAACTGGCCGCGGGTGACGCCATTCTTTATCCCTCGTCCAGCCTGCACCGCGTTGCCGAAGTGACACAGGGGGAGCGAATCGTGGCGGTCACCTGGGTGCAAAGTCTGGTCCGCGATCCCTTGCAGCGTGAGTTGTTGTATGAATTACATCTGGCCAGACAGGTGCTGCTCGAAAAATCACCTGCCGCGGACGAAACGGCTCGGGTTGACCACACCTATGTCAATCTGGTCAGAATGTGGAGTGAGGTGTAGCGCACGGATGGGATGCCCGTTCTGTCGAACCCCACCCGCGTGCTACAGCGTAGCGCCCACGATGGGTTATCTGTGCGATCCCTTCTCTGCATGCGCCAGATCGATGACTTTCATCGCCATATCCTGGTATTTGTCACGATATCCCTGCAACAGGTGCCCTTCAGGCGGATTATAATATTCTTTCAAGTTAATACCGTCTACACGGTGTTCATAGTCTTGAAATGTCTTCTGCATTTCGATCATTTTCTTGATCAATTCCTGTTTTTCGCTCATTGCGTCGCCTCCGGGCTCTTGCGTATCGCTTATATATCTGCGGGTTAAAATATCGGACAGCGTCCCTCTGCTCCATATCCATTTTGGCCTATGTGGTCAATATCCGCCCTTGCGCCGGGTTTCGGGTAGACCGGAGATACGGCCGGCCTGCTTGCTGGGCTCGCCGGGGAACAGGGCATAAAGACTTTTTGCATCGATCTTCTCGTCTGGCCAGACGTCCTTCAGATCTTTGACCATGGTGCGAGTACTGGGCTGCAGGCCACCATTATCAAAATATTGCTCGCGCAGATAATGAATCACATCCCAATGCCGATCGGTCAACGTAATGGTTTCTTCTGCGGCAATGGCGTGGGCGATCTCCTCGTTCCACTCATCCTGGTTCTCGAGGTAGCCGTTTGCTGTGGTGGCGATGGTCTGGCCCTGAATCTCAAGTGACATAGCGTTCCTCCTTCATAAGTGTTTCAAATGAATAATATAACTAGATGAAAATCACGGGTTTTATGGTGTCAATCCTGTTCGGTATAAACGGCCTTGATGTCCCTGTGGGGCATGAATAGTCCGCAGCCCATCTTGCGTGCGACACCGATGCCGTAGCGTTGCAGCAGGATGGCTTCCGCAGGCTCCAGCTCGGCGAGCATGACGCTGCGGGTAACGAGCATCCCATGAGGAAAATGCAAAATGTGGCTTTTACCACACAGTATTTTTTGTACCTCAATGCCCAGTTGGCGCAATTCCTGATCCACACGCTCCAGGAATAGGGACTCATCCTGAACCTCACCGGCGTTGACAGTGCCGACACTGGCCACATCATCCATGGCGACATGGCGGGAGAATTGTGTCGGCAATATGCTGAATGGTCGTACATCACTGTCGCCCAGGCGTATACCGTGTCCTCCTATATCCAACTCCTGCCCGTTCAATGCCCGCGCTTGCTCAAGGCGGGAGGACGGCAGTCTCAAGGTCATGCGTGTCCTCCTCGAGGGGTAGAGCAGTGCATCGTCCTCATCATCCGGGCGCATCCAGCCATTACCGGACTCGGCACCATGGATTAGATGCAGGCCGGCCTCGGCTTCCGAGCTAAACCATGGCAGCGCGGTATGTATCGCCTGCGCCAGTGCATGCGCATGGTCCAACTGGAGCGTGCGACAGTGGATATGAAAGGCCAAGTCAACCACATCCAGAGGTATGGTATAGGTATCTCTGGATGTCTGTTTGTCGTGCCAATACATATCCACATACCTATATCAGTAATTCGAAATATGCAACTTATGGCGCCATTGGAGTAACGGGGAACGCCGGAGGTGAGCGGCTCCCCCCTCCCCGGCCAGGCGGTGACTACACTACTTGGCAAGTGTGTTGTGTATCATCATCCAGACTTAAGCAGGTTCAACCAATGCGCCATGGCGTCACTGCGCTCTGGCGGCGGGTTGCGTAAACCCGGACTCTAAGACCAAATTATCTGATGCGCAGATTCTGTTGTAGTAGCGAGCACGTAAAACCAGCCGTGTCCTACCCCGTTTGCCGTCGTCCTCAAAACCACTTCGACAATGTAATACGTTATTGCAGATCACGCCCTGGCCGGATTGCAGGCGGTGGTGCATCATCCCGCGGGGCGTTGATTGCAACAGATCGAGCAATCTCTGTGCCGCACGTCGAGTGCAAGTATCCTGTTTCCACTCACTATAAGCCCTTTCATGCAGATCGATTCAGGCCCTTGTCACTGGTGAAAATCTAGTTGCTGCTTGCCAATACCCAACAATATATAAGCTTTAACGTCGCCACAAGGCTTATATCCCATCAGGGATAACCCGCAATGAAACAAACCACCCCATAGGTAGGATGTGCGAACGCATATCATCCCCCTAGACTTCATGTGAAATCACTGCCCAGCCGTCCAGGACGAACGGGTGATGTGATAAAGAGCAACAGCATCAATCCACACCATCCTGCTTGTCATTGTAGATCTTATGACTCGGGACAGTTACAGAGGGTCGGCATGGACGACAGTTTTCAGGTGATGGCACGAGTCAATACGCTTACGCTTTGTCCTGCACACGACTGTGATGAGGAAAAAACCATTTCCTACCCACTTACTCCCCAAGGAGCGCGCTATGGCGAATAAAATTCACGAAACACCGATGATTGACGAGCTGGAAAACGGTCCATGGCCCAGTTTCATCACCGGGATAAAGCGTTTGCGTGATGAACACGACGATGGCCGCATAAAGGGTATGGCCAACGATTTGCTTGGCCAGCTTGAACATTCCTACGAGACGCGCAAAGGCTATTGGAAGGGTGGCACGCTCAGTGTGTTCGGTTACGGTGGCGGGATCATTCCAAGATTTTCCGAAATCGGTGCAAGTTTCCCCGAGTCGAAAGAGTTTCACACCATCCGCATACAGCCGCCTGCGGGGAATCACTATACCACGGACATGTTGCGCCAGCTTTCAGACACCTGGGAGAAATGGGGTTCGGGTCTGTTGACGTTCCATGGTCAAAGCGGTGATATCATGTTCATCGGGACGACCAGTAGTAATACGCAATCCTTCTTTGACGAAATCAATGAGCAGGGTTTTGATCTCGGGGGTGCCGGACCCGCTGTTCGCACCAGCATGTCATGCGTAGGCGCGGCGCGCTGTGAACAGTCGTGCTGTAACGAGCAGGCCATCCAGCGCACATTGGTCAACCGCTTTGTCGATGACATGCACCGGCCTGCCCTACCCTATAAATTCAAGTTCAAGGTATCCGGCTGCCCGAACGATTGCATGAATTCCATTGAGCGTTCCGATTTTGCAATTATCGGTACCTGGCGTGATGATATGGATATCGACCAGGATGAGGTCAAGGCATTCATTGCCAAAAAGGGTCGGCAGTATGTTATTGATAATGTAATTACCCGCTGCCCAACCAATTGTATGAGTCTGCGCGATGACGACACTTTGGATGTAGACAACAGGAATTGCGTGCGATGCATGCATTGTCTCAATGTAATGAACAAGGCGCTTTCCCCGGGCCAGGATCGCGGCGTCACAATATTGCTTGGCGGCAAGCGCACGCTCAAAATCGGCGATCTGATGGGGACAGTCATCGTGCCCTTCATGAAGATGGAAACGCCAGAAGATTATCAGCGCATCGTTGAAATGGCTGAGAATATAATCGACTTCTGGGCCGACAACGCGTTGGAACACGAGCGTTGCGGTGAAATGATAGAGCGTATCGGACTGATCAACCTCCTGGAAGGTGTCGGTATCGAGGTTGACCCACACATGATATCGCATCCACGCAAGAGTTCTTACATTCGTATGGATGGATGGAATGAAGAAGCCGAAAAATGGTATCAGAGGAAAGTCGAGGAAAAGCAGCAGGCATCGGGCTGAGCCGACAGAATAACCGTACCACCTCACGATTATGTATGAGAAGTTTTTGTCAGCATTAGACTCAAGGAGATAACCATGGCACTCGCTGATATGCGCCCCGCGATAGAATCCGGCTGCCCGGACGGCTTCCAATATATGCATCCTGTTATGCGTAAAAATTTCGGCATGTGGAAATATCATGAACACCCCCGTCCCGGCGTGTTGCTGCACGTTGCAAAAAGCGGTGATGAGATATGGACCGTTAAAGCGGGCACGCAGCGCATTCTTGACTCATTTACACTGAAAAAGCTGTGCGATATAGGTGATGAGTATGCCGACGGCCACGTTCGTTTCACCATGCGCAGTAATATTGAATATATGGTCAACGATGGTGGAAAAGTTGATGCACTGGTCCAGGCGCTTGAGGATGCCGGATTCGTGGTGGGAGGCACGGGTAATTCCATCGCTATGATTTCGCACACGCAGGGGTGGTTACACTGCGATATCCCGGCAACTGATGCCTCGGGCGTCGTCAAGGCCATGATGGATGAGCTGATCGATGACTTTCGTCATTGCAACATGCCTAACCGCGTCCACATTGCAACTTCGTGTTGCCAGATAAATTGTGGTGGTCAAGCCGACATATCTATCAATATTCAGCACACCAAACCGCCAAAGATCAACCACGATTTGGTCTCGAATATCTGTGAAAGGCCCTCTGTTGTCGCACGTTGCCCGGTTGCCGCTATCCGCCCGGCGCTCGTGGATGGGAAACCTTCATTGGAAGTCGATGAGAAAAAATGCATTTGTTGCGGTGCCTGTTACCCGCCCTGCCCGCCTATGCTAATCAATGACGTTGAACATTCAAAGCTGGCAATATGGGTTGGTGGTAATCATTCTAACGCCAGAGGGAAACCTACATTTCAGAAACTGGTAGCAGCAGGCATACCCAATAATCCACCGCGCTGGCCAGAGGCGACGGCCATTGTGAAACGCATCCTCAAAGAATATAAAAATGATGCCAAGGACTGGGAACGGATGAATGACTGGATCGAGCGTGTCGGCTGGCCCCGGTTCTTTGAACTCACCGACCTGCCATTCACTAAATACCATGTCGATAATTGGCGTGGTGCCCGCAGCAGTCTGAATGCATCGGCACATATTCGCTTCTGAACTTTATGTTAATTAAGGTGTTGATAGGATGAAATTCGGCATATTGGTCAATGAAGGACCTTATACCCATCAGGCCTCTGATACCGCGTATAAGTTTACCAAGGCGGCCATTGAGAAAGGGCACGATATATTTCGTGTATTTTTCTACAACGATGGTGTTTATAACGGGTCGCGTTTTGGGGTGCCACCACAGGACGACAGGAATATCACAGAATTGTGGTCTGAACTGGCGGCACAACATGAGATTGATCTCGTTGTCTGTGTCGCCGCTGCGCAGCGGCGCGGTATTCTGGATGCGGGTGAGGCGAAACGTCACGGCAAGGATAGTGACAATATCGCACCAGGGTTCCGTATTTCGGGACTGGGTCAACTTGTTGAAGCTGGCATCCAGTCTGACAGGCTGGTGGTCTTTGGTGATTAGGAAATACGGGGTACAACGATGACAGAAGCCGTAACTGAACCGTGGGAAGAAGATGGTCCCAGCGTTGTAAAGAAGTTCATCTATATCAATAGAAAAGCGCCTTATGGCACCATCTATGCGTTAGAGTCATTAGAGGTGGTGCTCATCACTGCGGCCTTTGACCAGGATGTCAGTCTGTTGTTTATCGATGATGGCGTCTATCAATTGAAGAAGGGCCAAGACACCAAGGGCATCGGTATGAAGAATTTCTCTCCCACCTACCGGGCTCTGGATGGCTATGATGTGGAAAAGGTATACGTGGACAAGGAGTCCATGGAATTGCGTGGATTGAATGAAGATGCGTTCATCATCCCTGTGGAGGTGCTGGACGCAACACAAGTGGGCGATCTGATCCGCCGACAAGACGTTATCTTGACTTTCTAAGGGGAGATATTATGACGATGTTACATATTATCAATAAGTCCCCTTTTGAGCGGCGCTCGCTGGATGCCTGCTTGAACCGTGCCCGTAACGGAGAAGGTGTCCTTTTTATTGAAGATGGTATCTACGCTACCGTGAAAAATACGATCATTTCAAAAAAAGTCACTGACAAGGGGGAGAAGTTAGCGCTGTACGTACTGGGTCCGGATGTGGCGGCCCGGGGTATGACAAAAGATCAGATCATGGACGGTATCAGCATTATTGACTATACAGAGTTCGTTGATCTGGTAACACAACATGACAGCGTACAATCGTGGTTATAACGCGAATATTACATAGATTGACAACTACTCATTAAGGAGACAGAAGATGCCCATCGAAGTCAACGGTAAGATGGTGGAAACTGACGAAGAAGGCTACCTTTCCAATCTGAATGATTGGAATGAGGAGATCGGTACAGTAATGGCGAAAGAAGATGGATGCCCGCTGAGCGACTCTCATTGGGAGGTCATTAATTTTCTGCGTGAGTATTATGACGAATATCAAATCGCCCCTGCCGTTCGTGTGTTGACCAAGGCCATTGGCAAAAAACTTGGTGCCGACAAAGGCAATAGCAAATATTTATATGAACTCTTTCCCTATGGGCCCGCAAAGCAGGCCTGTAAATATGCGGGGCTGCCAAAACCAACGGGTTGTATTTAACAGGGTGCACCAGATTTATTGAATTAGTACATAGGGGCTGGGGACGAATATGACGGTATTGGGTATAATTTACGCGCTGCTTCTCTACCTCGCTGCCGCAACGCTAGTGATCGGTGTGGGCTACCATGTCATTTTGTATGCAAAGACCCCTGCCCCGCTTAAGATTCCCACGACGCCTGCACCCGTAACGCAGACGGGAGTCGTATTGCGCATGGCAAGGGAAGTGGTACTTTTCTCCAGTCTCTTTAAGGCCAATAAATGGACATGGCTGTTTGGCTGGATGTTCCATGCCGCCTTACTGGTCGTGTTATTGAGTCATCTTCGTTTTTTCACTGATCCGGTATGGTCGTGGATTGTATTGATTCAGCCTTTCGCAAAATTTGCGGGCTTCTTCATACTCATCGGCCTTGCCGGCCTGTGGTTCAGGCGTATCGTTGTTGACCGGGTCAGATATATCTCATCGCCATCGGATCATCTCATGCTGCTGTTGATCATCTCTATCGCATCAAGCGGACTGTTGATGCGGTATGTCTGGCATACGGATATTGTGTCACTGAAGGCGTTCGTTCTCGGACTTTTATACTTTAATTGGCAACCTCTGCCGCATGATCCCATATTACTCGTCCATCTGGCGCTTGTTGCTTCACTGATGATTGTATTTCCTTTCAGTAAGCTGCTGCATGCCCCTGGCGTGTTTTTCAGTCCGACACGCAACCAGGTTGACAACCCGCGCGAACATCGACATCTCGCGAACTGGGCGGCCAAACTTCCGTCTGAATCCGGTCAATAGGCAGAAATGGCGCCTGTACTCAACCTGGAATAAGGAAACATACTGTGGCTGATTTTGAAACACCGGTGATACAGGAATACCCTGTTGTACCTCGTATCCATGAAGGGGTGATGAAACACAGCAAACCCTACGTCGCAAAAGCCAAGTTTCAGGCGGAGCTGGGATATCCCGGTGAATTGATCGAAAACTGGCATGACGTTGCCATAGAAAAACTGGGTGATCTGGTCGGAAAATATCGATCTCTACGTGTATTTCTGGATTCCTGTGTGAAATGTGGTGCATGTACTGATAAGTGTCATTATTTTCTGGGCACCACCGATCCCAAAAACATGCCGGTCGCACGCCAGGATCTCATGCGCAAGGTATATCGCCGCCATTTCACTTTCGCCGGTAAATATTTTCCAAAACTTGTCGGTGCAACTGATCTTACTAAAGAAGTCATTGATGACTGGTACAGTTATTTTCATCAATGTTCACAATGTCGACGCTGTTCGGTTTACTGCCCCTACGGTATTGATACCGCAGAAATTTCTATGGCAGCACGTGAGATTCTGGACACCATCGGAGTCGGGCAAAAATACTGTAATGAAGTTATCGGCAAGGTCTACGAGGTAGGTAACAACCTGGGGTTACCCAAACCGGCGCTACGTAACACCCTGGATGGGCTGGAAGAAGATCTCAAGGATGATACGGGCGTGGATGTGCGTTTACCATTGGATGAACCGGGTTCTGACGTGTTATTGATCACGCCTTCGGCGGATTTCTTTGCCGAGCCTCATGTGGACGGACTGATGGGCTATGCGAAGGTCTTTCATCAGGCTGGAATACGCTGGACGCTCAGTTCATATGCCAGTGAGGCGGCAAACTTCGGCATGTTTATCGGTAGTTATGAAAATATGCAAAAACTCGCTTTGCGTATTCGTAAAGCGGCACTGGAACTGGGTGCAAAGCGCATCGTATTCGGTGAATGTGGACATGCCTGGCGAGTCGCCTACAGTTTTCTCAATACCCTTGCGGGTCCCTTTGATTTCCTTGATCCCCGTTACCCCGTTCCACAACATGTCTGTGAGCTTACCCATGATCTCATACAACGCGGCGCGCTAACACTGGACAAGTCTGCCAACGATCATCGCATTCTCACTTTTCATGATTCATGCAATGTTGCCCGCGCGACGCGCATGGGCAACAAGCCCGGTGGGCAGATGGTTATCCCGCGCGATATCATTCGCGCTGTTTGTAATCATTTCTACGATATGCCCGCCGACACCATTGGAGAAGCCACATTTTGCTGTGCCGGTGGTGGCGGATTGTTAACGGATGACCTGATGGAAGTGCGGGTGAAGGGCGCACTGCCCCGCATGGGGGCGCTCAAGCAGGTCGTTGAAGAACATGGAGTCACGCACATGGCCGCAATATGCGCCATCTGCAAGACTCAGTTCAGCAAGGTTCTACCCTATTATGGTTTCACCATGGATCAAATTATCAGTGTCCACCACCTCGTAGGCGATGCGATCGTGTTGGGCGACAAACAGTAGTTAACCGACTGCATTCACTGAGTTTGCGCACAGGAGAACAGGCATGGCCACGTCCAGCGAAGACATGCAAGAGAACAAACTTACTTTCCGCAAGTTCAAAGACGGCGATTATAGAACCCGCAACTGGCAAAAACAGATATTCAATGAAGATCACTCGCACAAGTGCCCCACTTATGTGAACCGTACTCCGCCCTGCCAGGGGAGTTGTCCGGCAGGTGAGGATATTCGTGGCTGGCTGGACATCGTTCGCGGTATCGAAAAACCCGCAGACGAGGTGAGCATGCAGAAATATGCTTTTCAGCGTTTGACGGATGCGAACCCCTTCCCCGCGATAATGGGAAGAGTATGTCCTGCCCCATGTGAGGCGGGTTGCAATCGCAACCAAGTGGAAGACACTGTTGGTATCAATGCGGTTGAACAATTTATCGGCGATTACGGTCTCGAGAACAAGCTTACCTTCACGCCTGCAGAACAGGATAGCGGGAAAAGTGTTGCGATCATCGGTGGTGGTCCAGCAGGACTCGCCGCAGCCTATCAACTGCGCCGTCGCGGTCACCGTTGTACAGTCTTCGATGACCATACGGCGCTTGGCGGCATGATGCGATACGGCATTCCTGGCTATCGTACACCTCGTGACGTGCTTGATGGTGAAGTGCAACGCATCATCGATATGGGCGTAGAACTTCGCCTTGGTGTACGTATAGGTCGTGATGTCACTGTAGAAGATATTCAGCGTGATTACGATGCCATCCTCTGGGCTATCGGCACGCATTATGGTCGTCCCCTGCCCATCCCCGGTGGTGATGCGTCGAATTGTCTGTCAGGCGTGGCTTTCCTCAGCGCCTTTAACGAAGGACGCCTGCAACTGGTTTCCGAAAAAGTCGTCGTCGTTGGTGGCGGGGATACATCAATTGACGTCGCTTCAGTTGCCCGCCGGCTTGGACACATCACCAAGGTTCATGAGCAGGATCGCCCGGAGTGGGTCGTTTTGGGTCAAACGGCACACGATGTTGCCGCGTCAGCTAAACGGGAGGGGGCAACGGTTACACTAATTTCACACTCTCCTATAGAAAAGATGCATGCCGCTGAACATGAAGTTAAAGATGCCTTGCGCGAAGGTGTAAATATTGTAGGACAGCTTGAACCCCTTGAGGTTATCAGGAGAGAGGACGGGCGCGCTGTGGCTCTGCGGGTGGTTGAGTTGGAAGAAGACGGCAAGACGAGAAAAGCCGGTACGGAGCGCGATATTGAATGCGATCTCGTTGTCGCTGCAATCGGACAAAAAGGTGACCTTTCCGGTCTTGAAGACATGGATAATGGAAAGGGTCTGATCAATGCCGACAAAAACTTTCAAGTACCTGGAAAGCCGGGTCATTTCGTTGCAGGTGATATTGTCAGACCACATTTATTGACAACTGCTATTGGACAGGCATCCATTGCTGCTGACAGTATTGATCGGTACCTCAAGCATGAGAATGCGGGCAAGCGTCCCAAGGTTGACAAACACCACTTTGATCTTCTCAACAAACTCCGCGAAGCCCATCTCGAACCGGAAGAATATACTCATACTCAGGATTGGGGCACTTCGGACGGGAACTACGCCGTACATAATTACGAAGATCGCTCACATCAGGAAATCGTTCCCTCTACAAAACTTTTCCTTGGGCACTTTGTCTTTACTCCACGGATAAAACGCCACGATACGCCGGTCAATCGCGATGACGTCCTGGGTAACTTCAATGAACGCATGCAGGGGTTGACTGAAGAAGAAGCCGTTGCAGAGGCCGATCGTTGCATGAGTTGCGGAATGTGCTTCGAGTGTGATAACTGCATCATATATTGTCCGCAAGATGCCGTGCATCGTGTTAAGAAATCGGAACGCACGATGGGCCGCTATGTCTATACAGATTATACTCGCTGTATCGGTTGTCACATCTGTGCGGAAGTTTGCCCTACAGGTTACATTGACATGGCCCTGGGCGAGTAGATGGGAGTACATATGTCTCATTACAACGGTGCAATCCGGCGTAACGCGCCTCTTTTCAAATTTGCTCAACCGCTCGGTTTGTTGATCCTGGCACTAATGTTCTTTCTGCCCACATCGGGTTTCGGTGCTAATCCATTGCTACCTGACATTCCTCCCGCTCTGAAGGGAAAGAAATGTGTCGCCCCAATCCCCGTAATGCGTCGGGATCACATGAAGTTTCTTTTTCAGCATAGATATAAAGTTGTACATGATGGAATCCGTACAAAGAAATATAATCTCAACCAATGTCTGGCGTGCCATGTACCACCGGTTAAGAAGGGAGTTGATACAACGGCACTAGAACATAACAATAGTGCCAACTTCTGCATAAACTGCCACCGCTATGCGGGAGTCAAGATAGACTGCTTTGAGTGTCACGCGAAACGGCCACCCAGTGATGCACATTTTCATAGTCTAACGGCAATTCCTATTTCCCACCCCGGGCATGAACTGACGGGTGATGTCAAACTTGTACCACAAGAGCTAAAAGCGATTACCACCCAGGAGTCGGATAATGTCCGCTGAAAGCAAACATGACGATGTCCATGCAGATTCACTCAGCAATGCGCATCCAGTGAGTGACGAACAGGAAGGCAACATTGCTGAAACTACCCTCTCTCGACGAAAATTTTTCGGTGCTGCGGCGGCGACACTTGCTGGTTTAAGCGTCGCGCCAGGCATATTTCTCATGAAAGCCGCACACGCTAGGCCTCTGGACCAGGCCGCATCGAGCAAGGTGCGCTGGGGTATGCTCATTGATACCAATAAGTGTGCCAAGGACTGTGATGCCTGTGTGAAGGCCTGTAATACAGTGCATGGTTTGTACAGTCTTGGACGTCCCGAGACCGATGCTCAATGGATTCGTAAGGTCAACATTACCAACGAGAATACCGGTCGCAGTCATTCACTACCCGTCATGTGCCAGCACTGTGAATACCCACCGTGCGTCGATGTCTGTCCCACGGGGGCCTCATTCCGACGTGCCGATGGTATCGTATTGGTCGATAGACATATTTGTATCGGCTGTCGCTACTGTATGATGGCCTGCCCCTATAAGGCTCGTTCTTTCGTGGCCGAGAATTTGCACAATCAAAAACCGTTGGTTCCAAGAGGAAAGGGCACTGTGGGCGGCTGTACCTTGTGTGTAAATCGTGTCGATGCCGGTAACATTCCCGCCTGTGCCGAGGCTTGTGACAAGGATAATCACAACGCCATTATCTTTGGTGATTTGAAGGACCCGAAAAGCGAAATACACAAACAGCTCACGGCATACGGATCAAGCGTGATTCGCAGAGATCTACGCCTGAATCCTAGTATCCACTATCGCGGCCTGTAGGCCGCGTCACAAACAGTGTGACCTATGAAACAAATTGAATTTACTGAAATTAAAGGCCAATCTGGTGCGTATTATCTGCTTCTAGCCGTATTGGGAGCATTTATCGCCGCAGGTCTGTTTGCCGCATATTACATGGAGAGCAATGGACACCACGTCACTGGCATGACCAATCAGGTCGCGTGGGGAATACCACATGTGTTTGCGGTTTTTCTCATCGTTGCGGCATCGGGTGCACTCAACGCCGCTTCTATCGCTTCGGTTTTCGGTCGCTCCATGTACAAACCGCTTGCGCGCATTTCGGGCCTGCTCGCTATCTCGTTGCTTATCGGGGGACTGACTGTCTTGGTCCTTGACCTGGGCAGACCGGATCGCCTGATTGTCGCAATGACGCATTACAATTTTCGCTCCATATTCGCCTGGAATATATTCCTCTACGTGGGATTTATCGTCGTCGTTATCATCTATCTGTGGATGATGATGGAACGGCGTATGAACCACTTCAGCAGACGCGCTGGGATAGTCGCCTTTATCTGGCGTTTGACGCTTACCACCGGCACGGGATCGATCTTTGGTTTTCTGGTCGCTCGACAGGCGTATGATTCCGCTATTCTCGCGCCCATGTTTGTTATTATGTCATTTTCTTTTGGTCTCGCCATCCTTAACCTCATAATTATTACGACATGTCAAGGTACCGGTAGACCACTAGGTCTGGTTGTTCAGAAGCGCCTGAAAAACCTGTTAGGTGTTTTTGTCGCCGCAGTACTGTACTTCGTTGCTGTTTTTCACTTGACGAATATATATATGTCCCATCGTGATGGTGTAGAGAAATTCATTCTCCTGGATGGCGGAATATATACAGAACTTTTCTGGTGGGTACAGGTCTTGCTAGGTAGTGTCATTCCAATGATTCTTCTTTTCCATTCACGTTTCGCCCGCTCACGCAAAGCGCTTGTCACGGCCTCGTCACTGGTTATCGTCGGCGGTCTGGCGCAGGTATATGTGATAATAATCGGTGGTCAGGCCTACCCGCTGCAATTATTTCCCGGGATGAAGGTCAGCAGCAGTTTCTATGACGGTGTCGTCAACTCCTATACGCCCAGCCTGCCTGAAATTATGTTGGGCCTGGGAGGTATTGCATTGGCACTGATCATCGTCGCACTGGCATTCAAGGTGTTACGATTTTTTCCCAATTCCCTGGCAGATGCCGATGTCGATATCGATGCGCAGCATCCGCTAACCGCAGAGAAAGACGCACATGAGAGTGTAGCACCGGGCGAGCAAGCACCCGTCGGGACCTGACAGTATGCCCGCGCATCTCCAGACGGCGGAGATGCGCGGGCGCTGTTGCCTGCAATTCATCCGTAGGTATACGGCTTGGTCAAGGTTCGTTGCGTGGCGGTGAATATAATTAAAACATCCGGGATCTATCCTATGGGGCACATCTTCATCTCGGCGGCCCATAAGTCATCTGGTAAAACTACACTTAGTATTGGTCTTTGTGCGGCCCTGCGTGCCCGCGACATAACAGTGCAACCGTTCAAGAAAGGGCCAGATTATATTGACCCGATGTGGTTGTCCCGCGCCGCCGGGCGTCTCTGCTACAATCTTGATTACAATACCATGACACACGAGGAAATCCTCGGGATGGCCGCAGGCCATGGTGTCAGCGCAGATATTTCCCTGGTAGAAGGTAACAACGGTCTGTTTGATGGTTTAGATCTTGAAGGTAGCAACAGTAATGCCGCACTCGCTAAACTGCTCGAAACGCCTGTTATATTGGTAATCGATGCCCGTGGCATGACTCGCGGTATTGCGCCACTCATCCTCGGCTACCAGGCATTCGATCCCGCAGTGCATATTGCCGGTGTCATACTCAACCAACTTGGCGGACATCGCCATGAGGCGAAGCTGCGTGCGGTTATCGAACACTACACCGATGTGCCCGTCCTCGGCGCCGTCCACCATGCGGCCTGTCTCGGAATTGATGAGCGCCATCTCGGCCTGATACCCAGCAACGAAACCGATAATGCACTGAGCCGCATCAACACACTGGGTGAGCAGATCGGCAAACAGGTTGATATTGATGCACTACTCACCATAGCGGCAACAGCATCACCCTGGACACAGAGACATTCAGCCACATCCCACACGTCACACGATACTGCGGTCCCGCGCCTCGGGTTGATACGCGATGCTGCCTTCGGATTCTATTATCCGGATGATCTGGAAGCTCTGGAGCGTGCCGGCGCCCAGTTGATCATGATAGACAGCCTGCACGATACACGCCTCCCCGCGCTGGATGGAATTTTCATCGGCGGTGGATTCCCTGAGACACACATGGACAGATTGTCTGCCAATGTTGCCCTGCGCGAGCAACTGCGCGAGGTGATATGTAATGGTATGCCAGCCTATGCAGAATGCGGTGGGCTGATGTATCTGGCGCGCAGTTTGCGCTGGCACGACCAGTGTCGTGAGATGGTCGGTGTGATTCCAGGTGACGCCGTCATGTGTGAACGGCCTCAGGGACGAGGCTATGTCTGCCTGCAGGAAACTGCAGATCATCCCTGGCCAACAGCAGAACAGATGAAATTTTCCGCCCATGAGTTTCATTATTCCCGCCTGGAGAATCTGACACTTCCAACCCGGTTTGCCTATCGGGTACTACGGGGGAACGGTATCGATGGTGAATACGACGGTATCGTGGTGCACAACCTTGTCGCAAGCTATGCCCATATCCGCGACACACAGAGCAATCATTGGGCCCGGCGCTTCGTGCAATTCGTACGCCAATATAGCGCATCGGCCCCTCACACCCAGGTTTCCACTGCATTGCATCAACAGCCGGAATGCACAACCACAGGCAAATACTCATGACCACCCTAACTAAACAAGCCGCGCAACAGATCAGGCTTTCCGCGAAACAAGGGCGCATGGAAGGACTTGCACTGCGCGTCGCTGCCAAGCACAACAAAGATGGCAGTATCCATTACGGAATGGGATTTGATGACACTGGCCGGGAAGATGACCTGAGATCCACGTCACAGGGAATTGAACTGGTTATCTCTCCAGTCAGTCAGGATCTTCTGCGCACGACCACCATCGACTACGTCGAACTGGAACCAGGAAAATTTCATTTTGTATTCATTAATCCCGACGATCCAGATTACCGTCCACCGAAAAACGAAACAGATACCTAACCGCCCATCGACAAAAAAGGACCCCCCATGGACTTCGATCTTCTCATTATCGGCAGCGGCCCGGGCGGTTACAAGGCGGCGATCAATGCCGCGCGTGGCACAGCGCGCGTAGCGTTGGTGGAAGCGGACTTCCCGGGTGGTACGTGTCTGAATCAGGGTTGCATCCCGAAAAAGACCCTAGTCTATATTGCCGGACTCCTTGAAGATATCAAGGCACTCGAGGGCAAGGGTTTGCGCGGTAAATCGACAGGGGATTTTTCCGCAGCGCAAACGCACAAGGATGAGGTCATTGCCAATATCCGTAAAAATTTCCCTGTTTGGTTAAAACGCCTCGGTATTCGTCTCCTCCACGGCCGTGCTCAACTGTTGGGAAAAAATCGGGTGGAAGTGACTACCGATGGTGTTCCCCGCACGCTAACTGCACGGCGAATCATTTTGGCTACGGGTGCTCAACCGATGATCCACCCGGCCTGTCCACCCGATGGTAAACGCATCATCACTTCGCGCGAATTCATGCTCGTTCGCCAGACCTTACCTGAATCTGTGTTGTGTCTGGGCGGGGGCGCTATCGGTGTGGAAATGGCCTATCTGCTCCATCAGTTCGGTTCGCGGGTGACTGTCGTTGAGCAGGGGAATCGACTCCTCGACAAACCCGCCATACCGGAACGGGCAAGCAATATGCTGGAGCGAAAATTCACCCGCATCGGCATCGATGTCAGGAAGGGTATGACCGTACAACACAGCACTTTGTGCGATGAGGGCGTCAGGGTGACCTTCACGGATGGCAGTCACGGTTTATTTGGGCGCGTCCTCACTGCAATCGGTCGCCATCCGCACGCCGAGGATCTCAACCTTTCCGCGGCCGGGGTAAAAACGGACGCAGATGGTTTCATCGATACTGACGAGTATCTGCAGACGTCCTGTCCGGGCATTTATGCTATCGGTGACGTCAAGCGCGGTCCGATGACGGCCAACGCCGCCTTGCACGATGCCAAAATTGCTGTGGCCAACGCATTGAACGATGAGCAACGAGCGCGCAATTACAACCGGGTGCCCATTGTTATCGACACGGCGTTGGAGATTGCGGCAGTAGGACTGACAGAAGATCGCGCTGAGGAGGCCGGATTCGAACCGGAAGTCGCCAGAGCCAATTTCAGCGCCTCAGCGAAATCCCTTGGACGCAATGACTACGAAGGCTTTATTGAGGTCGTCCATGACCAGGAAACCGGTCAAATGTTGGGAGGATGCATTGTCGGCCCGGAGGCCGGCGAGCAAGTTCAGATGCTGACTGCAGCATGCCAGTCCTCACGCGGGCTCTGGTTTTTCAAAGACATCAGCTACAGCCATCCCTCATGGTGTGAAGAGCTCGAAAATGCCATTGACCCCTATATGGCTGATTTCATTAAGGCTGGGCATACGGTGATTCAGCCCGGGATCTACTCTATCAGCTGATTGAATCAGCCATAATAATCACAAATACCCTGGCATAGCCCACCAGGTGACCTCTTTAACGCACCGTTCGCACAGGTAGGCAGCAGCATTAGAATTTGCCGCATCCCCGTCATCGTGATAAAACACTGGCACGAGGGCGAAGAGAACTATAATGATGCGCAGAATAGCCGCCATAGAGACGTGCGCCACCGTAAAGCGGGCGGTGTGGGCGATTCCGCCTGCGACAGGGTGGCATCGCAAGACCCTGCGCCTAGTGTCAAGCCGTCTGTTTACCCCCGTACTCACTTTGGCCTTGGTCATCGCGCTACTGGGATTGGTCAACTACTGGCGTCTCGGGCTCCCTATGCTGGCGTTGACCGGCATTCATGTCATCGCGCTTGCCATACTGATCTGGCTGATAGTGGCGATTCAGCGAGAGTTGTATACACCGCTTGCACATCTTCGTCATTGGGCGTTACGCATGCGCAGCGGTAATCTACGGGCACGGGTCCCCGTTTCCTCACACGGTGAGTCTTCAGAATTATCACGAGATATCAATGAATTATCTGAAACACTGCAGGCGTTATCTGAAGAGATGGATGCCCAGGTACGCAAACAAACAGAACGCATCGAGCAGAAGAAACAATCACTCAATGTCCTGTATCAAGTGGCAGCCAGTATCAATGCCGCGCGTGATCTCGATGATCTGCTGAGCCGCTTCCTGACCATACTGACCGAAGTTACCCATGCCCGAGCAGGAACGGTACGCCTGCTGACAGACGACAATGAGCATATGCGTCTTGTTGCAACACAGGGGCTCAATGACAGCTTTATCACTCAGGAACAGCTTATCCCCGTAAAACGCTGCCTGTGTGGTAGTGCGATCATCGGGGGTAGCGTCGCCAGCAACACCGATACTCACAATTGCGAAAAACACCTCAACGGTCCCTTGTTTGATGCAGATAATACCGAGATCATCGCCATCCCATTGGAATATCGTGGTAAGAAACTCGGTTTGTATAATTTGTTCATTGACGGTCCCGGTCTGATGGAACGCGAGGATATCCCTAATCTACTGACCAGTATTGGACAGCATCTCGGTATGGCTATTGACAGAATCAGGCTGGACACCGAGGCGCGTCGATTATCGATTATCGAAGAACGTACCCTCCTCGCCCACGAGTTACACGATTCACTGGCACAAAGTATGGCCAGTCTGCGCTTCCAGGCCAGTGCGCTCGAGGATGGTTTGCGCCAGCACAGCGTCATTTCGAGTACCGAACTGCACCGTTTGCGCGACGGCATCGAAGAGGCAAATTTTGAACTACGAGAACTGATGGCCCACTTTCGTGCCCCTGTGAACAAACGGGGACTGATGCCCTCGTTGGAGGCAATTATTGTGAAATTTCGTCGCACTACCGGTATTTCAGTTTTTTTGCAAAATGAGTATCAACACGCGGCTCTGCCCGCCACCATCGAACTCCAGGTGTTGCGGATCGTCCAGGAGGCCCTGTGCAATATTCGCAAGCACAGTCGAGCCAAAGCGGTGCGTATCAGGCTGCGCTATCGACCCGAGAACCAGTATCAGCTCATGATCGAAGACGATGGCATCGGCATCAACCAGGGTGGCAGCGCCCGTGGCGTCAGTGCCGGTGAACACATTGGCCTGTCGGTCATGCGCGAGCGTTCCGAGCGCCTTGGTGGACGACTGAGTATCGATAGTGATCCGGGCGAGGGTACGCGCCTGGAGCTCAGCTTTCACTATCCACGAGAGCAGGATGGGCAGGCCAATGTCGCGGGATCAACCCGGTGAAGCCCATGAGAGTCATGCTCATCGACGACCATGCCTTGTTTCGCGAAGGCCTGCAAGGTTTGCTGGAGCGCCGCGGTATCGGGGTCGTCGCCACTGCCGGTACCGGGCAGGACGGTTTGCGACAAGTGTCGGAAGTCCTCCCCGACGTGATTCTTCTCGACATGCGTATGCCGGACATGAGTGGTCTGGAGGTCCTCAGGGCCTTACGCAAATCGGGGGCGACCATGCCCATCGTCATGCTGACCACCAGTGATGACGAACGTGACCTGGTCGAGGCACTGCGCAGTGGTGCACAGGGTTACCTGCTGAAAGACATTGACCCGGAAGAACTGGTCAGCGTATTGTCCGACATCGTTGCCGGCGAAACCATCGTTGCCCCGGAATTGATGGGCGTGTTGGCCAAGGTCGTGCAGGTGGGTGATGCTGAGGAGCAGCACGTCGTCTCCCCGTTCGCAAGCCTGACACCGCGTGAATCTGAGATCCTGCGCCATCTCGCCGAAGGGCAAAGCAACAAGGTCATTGCGCGTCATTTGGGTATTTCCGATGGCACGGTCAAGTTGCACGTCAAGGCCATATTACGCAAGCTGGAGGTGCACTCGCGTGTCGAGGCGGCCGTCATCGCCGTGGAACGCGGGTTGTCGCGCCACACACACACCTCGTAATCGGCTCATCACGTGTAAAACTTGCGATCCTTACGCCTTCGTCCCGCCTTTTGAATGACCACCCCCCGAACCACCTCCAATCCACTCACTTCCACGGAGGCATAGTCTGTATTCAGGGCGGTGAGTCGGCATTGGCCTTCGATCAGACTCAGGCGCCGGAAAATGAGCTCACCGCCATGTTCTGCAATAACATACGAGCCATCCCGGATGACGGCCGCAGGGTCTATCACCACGATACTGCCCTCGTTGAACTCAGGCTCCATACTGTCACCCAATACCCTCAACGCATAGGGCTCACTTTCGCCACACCCTGAGTCAATCATCCTGAACACTCCATAGTGAACGCCAAAAAACGGTAAATGAAACGGCCGAATCAGCCCCTATCTTCATCAGTGCTGCACCCTATCGACTGCATCATCCGTTTCTGCACATTGTTCGCCGTGCGGCTCGAACCAGGACAGCGAATCATGCAGCCTGACCACATCACCCACGATGATCAGCGTTGGCGGAGTGATCGAGTGACGGCTGACTAGTGCGGGCAAGGTATCAAGTGTACCGGTATAGACGCGCTGGTTCGCTGTAGTGCCCTGTTGCACCAGTGCCGCTGGCGTCGATGCCGGTAGGCCATGGGTGACAAGTTGCTGACAGACCTGGCTAATACCAAGCAGGCCCATGTAAAAAACGATAGTCTGGTTCGGTTGTGCCAAGGCCGGCCAGTTGAGATCCACACTGCCGTCTTTCAGGTGACCGGTCACAAAGGTACAGGACTGTGCATGGTCACGGTGCGTCAGGGGAATGCCGGCATAAGCCGCGCAACCTGATGCGGCCGTGATCCCCGGAACCACCTGAAATGCGACGCCTTCCTGCATCAATGTCGCAATTTCCTCGCCGCCGCGACCAAAGATAAACGGGTCTCCCCCCTTGAGGCGCAGCACACGTTTGCCCTCCTTGGCCAGACGGACCAATAACTGATTGATATTCTCCTGCGCCAGCGTGTGCCGATCACGTTCTTTGCCAACATAAATGAGCTCGGCATCACGACGTACCAGTTCGAGTATGGGGGGGGTCACGAGGCGATCATAGACCACGACGTCGGCCTGTTGCATGAGCCGCAAGGCACGAAAAGTCAGCAGGTCGGGATCACCGGGACCCGCACCGACCAGATAAACCTCACCGATCAACTCGTTCTTCGTTACGGCCTGGTCGAGGGCCTCACTGAGGGCGGTTCTCGCTTCCTCTTCGCGCCCGGCGAACACCAGCTCGGCGATCCGGCCTTCCAGCACCCCTTCCCAGAATCGCCGTCGTTGTCCGGCGTCAGAAAAACACTGCCTGGCCTGTTCGCGAAAACCGTCCACCAATTGTGCCAGGCGGCCATAGGCCGTTGGAATGGTGCTTTCCAGGCGCTCGCGCAGCAACCGCGCCAGGACCGGCGAGGTCCCGCCGGTCGACACCGCGATCTGCACGGGTGAACGGTCAATCATCGAGGGCATAATGAAACCACACAGCTCGGGCTGATCGACGACGTTGACCGGTACCCCACGTTCACGGGCAAGCCGGGACACATCCCGGTTGACGGCCTCCTGGTCGGTCGCGGCAATAATCAGCACCGGGCCGTCCACATCGCGGGCCATGAACTCGCGCGCACTGTACTGGACCTCACCGCACCCGGCCAGTTCGTCCAATTCCGCACACAGGCTCGGCGAGACGATATGTACCGTTCCACCCGCCTTGAGCAGCAGTGACACTTTGCGTGCCGCCACCTTGCCGCCACCGATGACCAGGCAAGGGCGTGCCTTGATATCGAGAAAAATCGGTAAAAAATTCATGCAGTACCCCTTTGGGTAGTCGACAACAAATCACGGTTACGGGGTATATCCAATCATGGATAGCCCGGTCTATCACCCGTGCATTGCGCGTATATAGTGTCGCAGCAGTACGGTGTATGACACAAGCAAACGACCTCAATCCTGCGCAACATCGCCGTTAAGTAAGGCCAACAGATCGCCATCCATATCCAGCTCGACCAGTTCATCATAGCCACCGACGTGGCGTGAACCGATGAATATCTGCGGTACGCTCTGTCGTCCGCTCAAGGCCTGCATCTGCTCAAACAACGCCGGAGTCTCATCGATGCGCAGCTTCTCCAGCACGCCACCCCGGCGCACCAGTAGCGCCTCCGCGCGCTGGCAAAATGGGCAACTTTCGGTGCAGTACATGCGTACCTTGAGCATAGGGATGTCTCCTGTGTCTACAGCGTATGTGCAGCGGTGATGCTCAGATCCGCAAAGGCGGGCTTCAACCAGCGCATCACCATAATACGTGCGAGTGCATCGAGCCCTTCCCGTGCGGCGTCACGCTGGAAAAGACCCAGGCGCAAGTCCAGCATGACGGTGTCGGGGGTAAAGTGTTGCAACAATGCGCCATGCGTACCGACATTACCGGGACGCACGGGCGGCAGGGTAAACACCACCGATTGCAGTGAGCCGAATTGCACCTGGGCAAATACGCCGTCCAGTCGCGCACGTACTTCATCGCGCACCAGTGAGTTGGCCAGCCACGCGATATGCTCGACGGCGTCGAGCAATTCTTTGTCGACTTTACCGTGCGTATGAAAATAATCCAGTGCTGGATAGTAGCCGAGATCGTGTGCATCGACGTAGTCCTGGACAGCCTCTGCCAGTGCTTCACCAACAATCGCTGGCGAGGCCGGAAGGTAGCGTTCCAGCGACTTATGCGGGAGACGAACGCGGGCCGACAGGGCAATGCTCACCAGTTCCATCAGTATCCTCCGGTTACCAAAAAAAGGGTCACGGGAATCGGGGACACAACCGGGAAAACTGCGCAAGCATGGGTGTTGAAACGGGTCCCAGACGACGTCGCATAACGCTGCCAACGGCATCAGTGCGTGCGAATATGGGTGTTACCAACGCCTCATCCACTCCACTCAGGGCGAGCATGGCGGCCACCGCGTCGTGCAGTTGTGATTGCCTGCCCAGCACGATGCTCAGTGCACTCCTGTCAGCCCCGCGCGCACTGCGCATCACCGTCGCATCGGCCGCCGCTACCAGGGCATCCATGGTACGCTCAGCGCACGCGAGCCATGGCCGCACGGGGGAAAAATACCGCCCGATGGCCTCCAGAATGCTCACCACGACATCCTGATCGGGCGGCCTTTCCAGGGCCTGCCTGGCCGCAGTGATAAAGGCCTGCCCCGCGGGCGACAGGACATGCAGGAGCAGACAGGTGAGGGGATCATTGGCGCGGGCCTGTTCGACAAGTTGCTCACGCGCCAACGCCCAGTCCGGATGGGGCTCACCGGCACACGGCAACGCCTGCGCACCGGCAAGCAGAAAACCGACATAGTACGTCGGCGTGCCTTGTGCCCGGCGCCACAGACTGCGGCGCTTCTCCGCACTGAGCAGACCCGACTGTAACATCATGCGCAGGCTGTCGATCATGTCCCGCGATGCGGTTTCAAAGGGTAGATGCTCTAGCAGGTACTGTGCCAGCACCGGTCCCATGTTGCCACTAACTACGTTCAGGCGTTCCAGCATATAGCGTGCATTATCGGCACAGGGCATGGCCCACCACGCCCGCCGCGCCAGTTCATCGCTCAAACCAGCGGCACAGACCACCGCCACGACCGCCTCGGGTTCACCCAGCAACAACAGCCGTTCCAGGCTCTCATCACGCGCCTGCCCTGTACGAGTCCAATGCGTCAGAAACACCGGATAGCCACCGGGTGAGCCAAGTGCATGACTTGACAGCAACTCACGCACAGCACGCAAATATGTCTCAGTATGCCCCGCTACGTTGAGCGCGATCTTCGCCTCGCCACGACTCGATAGCGCGTGCAGGGTCAAGGTGCCTTCATCGATGCGCACGGCATGCAGGTCCTGACTGAACAAGACATTGAGACGCAGACTGTCTTCGTGAGAGAGCGTCATAGGGACTGCACCTGAGCGGATATCTTCTCGTACCATAAAAATGGCGATAGCGCCATACCAGCTCCCGAGTTAATCGTTGAGCTGAATACGCTCACCCCAGGGCACTGGCGCCTTACCCTTGACCAGCCAGAGCACCGGATAGTATGGTGCGTGCGACGGGAACTCTCCACACGCATCCGTGAAATAGACCAGCAGTTCAGGCGCACGATCACCGCGCGCCAACGCATCGAACACCGGTGCAAAGCGCGTACCTCCCCCCCCGGATAAACGGGTAGGCAGGATACAGGGCTCCCAGGGCTCGAACAGCCAGGGAGCGTCTGCGGCGAGGTGTGTATCACAGGCGTACAGGGTGATACGCGCCCGCATCTGACTCTTGATCGCATCGACTTCAGTCAGGAAGGCGTTCAGCTCGGCTTTAGCCACGGAACCGCTGGTATCGAGTGCAACGGCAATATCGATCTGCTCGCTGCGCAGGCTCGGGAACAGGGCCGGTTCACCACGACGTACCGAGGGACGGGTGTAACTGTAATCATCTCGCGCCAGGGTACTCATGTAACGGGCCAGCAGACCTCGCCAGGGCAGGCGAGGCTGTAACAAGTCATCGACCAGACGCGCCATGACACCACTGAGTTTGCCAGCTTGACGTGCCTGCTGGGCTGCACCGGCGAGGCGCTGCTGCCACCGTGCCTGCAAACCATCACGTTCGCTCTGACTCAAGGCCGGTGGTGAACCCGTGGCATCTCGCGACGCCTCGTGTTCGCTCTGCTCTTCCTGCGCCGTACCTGTGCCCTGATCGGTGTCTTGTATTTTACCGCCGCCCTGCTCCTGTGGCGCGCCACCGTCATAGAGGTGGCGATCCAGCGTGTCATCGGCATTGTCCTGAATATAGGGATAGATCTCCTCGGCCGTCATCCCTCTGAAGCTGTCCTGGAACAGACTGTCCGGTGGTGCTTTGAGCCCTTCATCGATCAGCACGGGATTGATGGCATGATCACAGGCAACATCCCACCGATGGCGCAGACGATGCTGGCGACGTGCAAAGTGTGACAAGGCGCAATGCAAGGCCTCATGGGCAAGCATGAATTGGACCTGCGCCGGCTCAAGCGCGCCAATGTAAGCCGGGTTGTAATAAAATCGACGCGCATCGGTGGCGGTGGTCGGGCACCAGTCCTGTTGCACCGGAGTCAGTGGCAGGCGCAGCACCAGAGCGCCGAGGAAGGGTTGATCCAAAATCAACCGTGTCCGAGCTGCACCGAGTTTCCGGCTGATCGCCGCTTCATCCATCGTTTACTCGTAGAGCATCAAATCGGCGATGCTGTCCGCCCAACAGGCAAATTCAGGGACGGCAAACAGCGGCTGTCCAATGGCACGGTGCATGTCCGATACGAGCATGACGCCCATCTCACGCTGGGGGAAGCGACCCGCGAAATTCAGAATATGACCATGTACCTCAGGGGCATTGGCACTGTCTTTGGCGCGCAGGGCATGTCCAACCAATGCGGAGGCCACGGCATACTGCAAATCGATCTCGGTCGGGGCCGTCACCGGCTCGCCGCGCATGATCGCCTCCAGATCCGGCATGTGCTCCAGATTCTCGATAAAGGCGTACAGCTCAATACCCGCCGCCGGGCCGATACAGGCCTGTAAGGCGCCGTGGAGCAGCTCCGGGCGGGTATCGAATTTTTGTAGCGCGTTATGGGTGAACTCCCACGAACGTGGGGTGGGAAAGGCCACCGGATTGTGTGCCGGGTCAAAGTCGAACAGCAGATCGGGGCGGAACCGCAAAAAGGCGATGATCCGCGGATCGATACCGCGACCATACGCCCAGCTTACCCAGTCATCGAGGTGCACTTCCACCTCGTAGTGGGAAAACCGGTTGGCCAGTGGTGCGGGCATGGTATAGGTCACACCACGATCCCCCTGGCGATTGCCAGCAGCGAAGATGGCCCAACCCGCAGGTACGCGATAGTGGCCCAGGCGCCGGTCCAGGATCAGCTGATAGGCGGCCGCCGAGACACTGGGGGGTGCCGAGGTGATTTCATCGAGGAACAGGATGCCCTCCGGCCCATGGCGCTGTGCGTTCGGCAACATCGCAGGCACGGCCCACTCGACACTGTCAGCGACACGGAAGGGAATGCCGCGCAGATCGCTGGGTTCCATCTGCGAGAGTCGGACATCGATCATCTCCACGCCACGATGTTCGGCCAGTGCGGCGACCAGTTGCGATTTTCCCACGCCAGGCGGACCCCAGAGCATCACCGGGGTGTGGCGACCCTGGCGTGCACTGAGAAACTCTTTATCCAGTATTAAGCTCAGTAAACTCGGGCGCATATTTAAGGAAAGGCCACCTGGTTGTAGTTTGTCGGCGTGTTTGTTCCGCTACGGCTCAGATTCGGTGTATAAGCACGCCTGCACACAGGTCCCCGGTCCTACCCAGTCTGTACGTCCTCGTACGGCAATGCACTGCAAAAGTATCAAATCGGTAGCGTCACTCCGGCGATACGTGCCCAGCGTTCGGCCTCGGTGCGGTCGCACTCCACACCATTACCCTCCGCGTACATCATTGCCAGTGTGGACGCGGAACCGAGTAGCCCCTGTTCGGCGGCAAGGCGAAACCAGTGCACGGCCTGCACAGGGTCTGCGCCAACTCCTTCACCCTGAAAATAACTAAAGCCCAGCCCATGCTGCGCCAGGGCGTGCCCCTGCTCGGCAGCCTGTCGCATCCAGTGCACGGCCTGTGCGCCATTGCGTGCTATCCCCAGGCCGTTCTGATACATGATGGCCACACGGTATTGTGCATCCGCGAGCCCCTGTTCTGCGAATGGTGAGAGCAACTGCATGGCGCGGGAAAAATGCTTGGCGTCAAAGGCGGCCACGCCACTGTTAAAATCGACTTGCTCCGTTGCTGAGACAGGCGTGGCCGACGCCTTTGTCTCACGGGCTGTTGTCTTGGCAGGATCGGTTTCTGGCATAGTGTCTTTATCTCCGTCTGTGGCGATCACCCACCGCTAAGTATCCAATACTAGGTGGCAGAGTCAGCCTGGCCTATATCCCTCTTGGGGTGAATGACGCGGACACTCCACGAACAGGGTATCGTGCAAAGTGTGTATAGCCGTGCCTATCTCATGGGAGATATAAGGGCCTGTTGCGCTGCTTTGTATACTCTGGGCAGGGAATTGCACAGCAGTGATGTGACCATCGCAGGTTCGGCGCGCATGGTCGAACGAATATGGGACTTTCGCCAGACACGGGGATTAGGCAATGCTGAGTGAGGCAAAATGCACCGATGATGCACTGATCACCTTACATCGCTGCATCCAGAAGGTGGCCACCGGACCGGAATACAGCCAATCCCTGTCTGTCGATGAGGTGCATGGCGCAATGGCGCAGATCCTCTCTGGCGAGGCCGATCCGGTCCAGACGGCCGTGTTTCTCATTGCCCTGCGCATGAAGCGGGAGACCGACGATGAAAATCGAGGCATCCTGCAGGCCCTCCTGGAGGTGACACACACGGCGGTCGCGGAGGTCGATGAGGTAGTCGATGTGGCTGACCCTTACGATGGCTTTATTCGCGCCCTGCCTGCCTCCCCTTTTCTACCTGCTGTTCTGGCCGCCTGTGGCGTTGCCAGCCTGTCCCACGGCGTGGAAACTGTGGGTCCCAAATTTGGGGTGACCCACCGGACAGTACTGCGTGCAGCCGGGGTGAATGTCGATCTCACGGTGGATGGCGCAGCAAGACGCCTCGCCGATAAGGGTATCGGTTGGGCCTATGTGGACCAGAAAGTCTTTTGCCCGCGCCTGTACGCGCTCCAGGGTGTGCGCCAGTTGATCGCCAAACGCCCCTGCCTGACTACGCTGGAGGTCTTGCTTGGACCCGTGCGCGGGAAGCGACACACCCATCTCGTCACGGGCTATGTCCACAAGGCCTATCCCCGGGTCTATGCCCTACTGGCGCGACAGGCCGGTTTTGACTCAGCCGCCATCATTCGCGGTGTCGAAGGCGGTATCATCCCCTCACTGCAACAAGCGGCCAAGATCTACGCCTACCATGCGCAGGGAGCCGAAACACTCAGTGAATGCGATCCCACACGGCTGGGCATTGTCCAGCAAAATCGGGCGGTTCCCCTGCCTCAGGGGATAGGTCGCACCACTACCACCGATGACGCCACCACGGCGGTTGACAGCGAGGCGGCGGCACACGCTGCGGCCAGCCGCGGTCTGGCCGGCTTGTCCGGTGAACAAGGCGCAATGCGTGACAGCCTTATCTATGCCTGCGCCATCGTTCTCCACCACCTGGGACGTGCGCCCTCGCTTGAAGACGGTGCACAACAGGCACGCTCGGCACTGGATTCCCGGGCCGCCCTGCAGCATTTCAAGGCGTCGTTGTCGCAGACGGCGTGAATGACCACAACCCACCATCAACCTGCACTACAGGAGAATCACCATGAATCAGTTCTATTTCGACAGTGTCACCCAGATGGAAAAACTGAATGTTAACCCGGAATACGTCATCGGCTGGCAAAGTGGTTATCTGCTCAATCCGCGTCGTGAGGAACAACGTGTGAATGACGCCTATACCGCCGGCTACGAGGATGGTAATGGTCATAAGACCGATCATTTCTCGAACTGGGCCCAGGCCTAATTAGAACCTGGCGCACGACGGACGCCCGAGACTCTGTCGGCTCCGCCCCGGACCCGCGACCTGTGACCTTGTGAGGCACGGTCACGCTACCGGGACGGGTCCGGCAGGTCGGACGTCAGGGTCTGTAACAGCTTGTCCAGAACGTCGATGGCCTCAGGGGCCTCAATGTCCATGACTTGCTCCAGGATCCAGCGGTTGTCCCGAGGTCCCATCGCTGATGCGACATGCTCTGCAAACAGGCGCAGGTAGGAGAAACCCGGCCCCTCCTCGGTAAACGCCAAGTCGGCATACTCGTCCATGCCTTGGTTGAGACGCTCAACAAACTCCGCACGGCTAGGCACCGCATCACTGGTATCCCGTGCATTGTCCTCCCAGGTCGTCATCAGGTATCCAGCCAGGCTCTGAATTAATGTCCGGCGTCGTTCATCGTCCATGTACCCGTAGACCCTGCGATCGGCACTGTGAACAAGAAACACCAGAAATTCGCCAATCACCGTCAGGCGTTGATGTTGCGTATCGGTCTGGAAACCCTCATTTTCAAGGTTGAGCACCCCATTGCAGGCGATACGCCAGACATTGAAGGCCAGGACGCTGGCGACATCATCCACGCTGCGTGATTTGCCTTTGGTGCTCCACCGTGTATTTACCCGCATCAGATACCCTTCTCGTTGACTGCGTGTGGCTCAAGATACTTGTCTGGACCATAACATCATCACCCCGTTGACACTGCAATATCCTATTGGGATTGCTGGCCGGATGATCTGTCATCTGCTAGGATAAAATAGTTTAGTGTTTTTGTCGGATATTAGAGGGGAGGGTAGATCGTCTCCTCCCCGGCGGCACTTCGACTCCAACCTTGGGAGACTGCATGGACGTCGATCTCAGCCTGTTACGCAACGCAGTACAAACCAACTGCCACATTGCCGATGCCCGCCATGGCGGTGATCACGCGCTATGCATCTATTTACTGAAGATGCGTGAATACTATCGTTGGGAACAGGGTGCTGACTTCGGTGCCACACTCCCACAACAGGCGGTGACCGTGTGGCTGACGGAGCGCGAACGGTTGTGGGAACATCTTGAAACACAGCCCTATGTCTCGCTACCGATCAAAGGGGATCGGTTCGATCCCTTTGCCACCGAAGATATCAATCGCGTGCTGCTCCCGCAGGGCTATGTCTACAGCGGTGGCCTCAGCGTTGGCTCCAAGCCCCATTTCTTTCTCGCCCGGCTGGAGCAGTGCCACGCGGTTGCCGATATGCGCATCATTATCAGCGCCAAAGAATATGCACGCGATATGAGTGCCCCGCCCGCCATGGCCCTGGGCAAGACCATCTTCCTGCGCCGCGAGTCGCTACGACGCATGCTGTGGGAGAAACTGGAAGAGTGGCGCTGGCAGCGGCTTGACAATACCCTGGGGCGCGCGTTGGCATGCTATGATTTTGACACGGACATCGAGGGTAGTCTCGATGCCATGACCTCGCAGGAGCTCGAGACACTGCGATGGCACGAGATCGGCGAGGTCCGTGCCGGTGAGCGCCTGGGTGAGGGCTGGCATGCACTCCTCATGGCCCTGCCACGCTCCAGGGCTGAATTCATGCTACGCGCCGTGCGTGATCATCTGGCCGACTGTCTCTCGACCTTGCCCGCCCTGCTGGCGGCACCAGGTAGCGCATCACTGCATTTTTATTTCGCCAGTCTTGTTGGCATGCGTGGCCAGCTCTTCCCCTCATTGATACAGGCCTATCAGCGCGGGGACGGGCGGAATAATCCAGAGGCTCTCAGCGACATCATCAGCCAGGGCGCCGAGCACTGGGAGTCCGTCGCCACGGCGGCCCTTGAGTTGTACCGCGAGCGGGGGGCGGCGGGTTTACCCCTGCTGGCGGGCCTGATTGAGTCCAAACGCCTGTAGGTTCGTCATGGTGCACGCACACCTTATCACCCGCTGAAGGTCACTCTCAGGTCTGCGCCTATCCACAAAACCTGTAGACGTATCTTCTCCTTTACGATGTACTTGGCCGGTTGAAATTGCGCATAAAGGCCTCGAACTGTGCCGCTGGCAGCGGTTCACTGTAGTAGTAGCCCTGTATTTCATCACAACCCTGTTCGTACAGGAAAGCAAGTTGTTCACTGCTCTCCACCCCTTCAGCAATAGTGACCAGACCGAGGTTCTTCGCCATGCTGATAATTGCCGCAACGATAGCTCTGTCTTCTGAATCGGTCAGGATATCGCGCACGAAGGTCTGATCGATCTTGAGTTTGTAGACCTTGAATTTCTTCAGATAATTCAGCGATGAATAGCCGGTACCAAAATCATCGATCGACATGTGAACGCCACGATCATACAAATTATTCATCACCGCAATCGCTCCCTGCGGATCATCCATCGCCACCCCTTCGGTCAGTTCTAACTCCAGATGCTGTGCGGGTAAGCGTGCATCATCGAGGATGCGTGTGACCAAATCGGGCAGGCTGGGATAACGGAACTGTACGACCGACAGATTGACGGCAATCACCATTGGCGGATGGCCATCGTCCAACCAGCGCTTCAGCTGTTGTACCGCCGCACGCAACACCCATTCTCCAATCGGCAAGATCAGACCGCAGTCCTCCGCCACCGGGATGAACTCCACCGGCGATACCGAACCCAATTCTGGGTGCTGCCATCGCAGCAATGCCTCTGCGCCAATGATGCGGCCATTGGCGATTTGTGGCTGATAATGCACCTGGAATTGATCCCGCTCCAGGGCTTGGCGCAGCGCATTGACCAATTGCAGCTTTCGTGTTGCGCGTAGTTGCATTGCCGCAGTGAAAAAACGATAGCAATCGCGACCATCGTGTTTGGCCCTGTACATGGCCGTGTCTGCATTCTTGGACAATGATTCCAGACTGGTGCCATCGGCAGGATAAAGAGCGATGCCAATCGATGCCGTCATGGCCAGATCATAGGGCTCTATATGGTAGGGTTCGGTGATCACCGCCAGTAATTTTTGCGCCACTTGTGCCGATCCCACCGCATCGGCGTCTGATAACATCAGAATAAACTCATCACCACCCAGACGCGACACCGTGTCCTCATCACGCAGCACCTGTTGCAAACGGTTGGCCACCTCAATCAGAACGGCATCGCCCACACTGTGTCCCAGTGTGTCATTGATGTCTTTGAAACGGTCAAGATCGAGAAACATCACCGCCAGATGAGCGTTATTTCGTTTTGCTATACTAATGGCATAGTTGAGGCGCTGATTTAACTGAATGCGGCTTGGTAATCCGGTGAGGGCATCAAAATTGGCTAGGTATTGAATACGTTCCTCGGCGCGTTTGCGTTCGGTGATGTCTTCGCTGAGGCTCAGGTAATGCGTTACCCGCCCATCGGGTTGACATATTGGCGAGATATTCACCGCTGCGATGTATTCGGTACCATCCTTACGCTTATTGATAAATTCGCCTTGCCATATTTCTCCACGCATACGACATGCCTTCATTTCGGTGAAGGTCGCGGTGGGTGTCTTGCCGGATTGCAACAGACGCGGGTCTTTCCCGATGACCTCCTCAAGGGTGTAACCAGTCATAGCGACAAAAGCAGGATTGACATATTCGATGTGTGCATCAAGGTCGGTGATAATAATCACGTTGTGGCTTTGTTCAACTACCTGTGACAGCTTGCGCAACTGAGTCTGCTCTTGCTTTCTCTCCTCTTCGTTGTCGAAGCGATCCAGAGCGTAACTGATATCCGTGGCCATTTCTGTCAAGAGGTTCTGTGCTGCCTCATCAAATGCATTCATTACATCGGCATACAGGGAGAACGCACCGATAACGACACCGCGACGATACAAAGGCAGCGACGCCGAGGCCTTCAAGCCGGATTTCACACTGCGTTCATGCCATGCCCTGGTAGTCGGATCATGTTGAAAATCCTGACACCATACGGGTCGATCCTCCCGGATGGACGTGCCAGACGGTCCGTGCCCGGTTGGTTTATCCACAGCCACCGATATCTCTATCCCGTCCAGATAGTCCACGTCAGTGCCAAACGCAGCCACCGGCGCGAGCCGTTTGTTCGCCTCATCCACCATGCCGATCCATGCCATCTTCATGCCACCGAAATTGACCGCGTCACGGCAGACCTGCGCTAACAGCTCTGCCTCGCTGGTGCAACGCACAATAGCCTGATTACATTGGCTAAGCGCGGCGTAGAGTTGGGTTAACCGCCGCACGCTCTCCTCGGCCACTTTGCGTGCGCTAATGTCATGCGCAATGCCGAGTATCTGGCTTACCTTTCCATCCGCATCACGTTTAAAGGGGGTTTCCCGGCTTAATAACCAGTGCCACTCCCCTGCCTTGTCCCGGAGGCGATATTCTATCGAGCGTGTTTCCTCATTAAAGACATCTCGCCATGCACGGTGGTGTGCGCTAATACGGGGCAGATCGTGCGGGTGAAACAGCTGCGTCAGATCATCGCCCATGGCCTGTGTCTCCTCGAGCGTATAGCCAAAGGCGGAGGGCCAGTGTCGGTTGACATAGACATTGCGCTGTTCTGCAATATCGAAGACATAGACCGTGCCCGGTTCAGTATTGAGAACGCGTTCAAGAAAATATCTTTGTTCCTGCATCTCTGATTCGAGACGTTTGCGCTCGCGGATATCACGCACACTCGCTAAAACGGCAGGTTCGCCATGATAAATGATGGGACGTGAAAAAATCTCTACCTGCAATTCACTCCCGTCTTTTTGTCGATGTATCCACTCGAATTGATCGGGCTGCTCCAGCCCTTTGTGAATTCGGGGTAATACCTCATCGCTGCGAGGCCGCGAAGTCAAGTCAGCGGCGGTCATGTGCCTCAATTCTTCGGCGCTGTACCCGTATCGTTGCACGGCCGTCAGATTAGCGGTGAGGATCTGCCCTTTGGCTCCCAGGATAAAAACGGCATCGGCAATCGCATTGAACATCATGCGAAAATCAGCGGCATCCTCTCTGGTGTCTTTACCCATGTCAGAGTCCACGTGTACATGCCGGTGAAACCGGATGCCCATCAGGGGGCGATGCGGGGTTATTGTTATACGTGCGCATAGTTGGTTTATTCATAGCACGGATCATTGCTTAGGGCCCATCAGGCTGAGAACTCAAAATTCAACACCGAGGACTAAGGACTTGGGACTTAAACCCCTCAGTCCTCATCGCGGATACTACACCGGTTTTGAAAAAGACTAATGATGAGGAGACGAGAAAATGGAGGCTGGGCCCGGAGTCGTACCGAGGTGCACGGATTCGCGGTCTGATCCGGATGCGCCCAGGCGCATTTGGTCGCATATAAGTGCTTATAAACGCAAGTATTCATGGCGCTACGAAGTGTATCAAAGTGTGCCTAAATGTTTGCGCACTCTGGCACAGAGGCAGTGTAGTCTGCCAAGGGTCCGTGGATCGCTTCGCGATCACAATCTATCCTTGTTTGTCAGCTTAATATTTAATATGCAAATAATTCTTGCAGAGCATCACATAACTCTATTTGAGTATTTTCATCAATTGAACCTAATTTTTTTATCAACCTGCTTTTATCAACTGCTCTGATTTGATCTAAGAGTACTAATCCATTTTTACCTTTAAAATCACATTTAATTCTGCATGGAAAATCAAATCCTTTGGTCGTCATAGGTACGACAATAATAGTGGACAATGCTGCCATTTCATTTGGAGAAATGACAATGCATGGTCTTGTTTTGTTTATTTCTCTTCCTGTGGTTGGATTTAAGCTAACGAGCCAAACTTGAAAACGAGAAACTGACATCATTACCATTCCAACTCATCATCTGTTGTTAATCTGGCATCCAGCCACTCGTGATCGGTTTTTTCTGAACCTTTACTTGCAAGGATTGTTTCAATCGTTTTTTCCCATCCTTCTCTTGGCTTTTTGCTAGGAGTAACCAGAATTCCTTGATTTACAACTTGTATATCAAGTTCTTTTCCTTCAAGACGAGCTTGCTGTATCAGTGGCTTAGGTATTCTGATACCTTGAGAATTACCAATTTTAACTAAATGCGCCATGGCGCAACCTCTATAAATATGCGAACATCGCGGTAATTATAATGTAATTACGGCAAATTGCAATAGAGGTATAAGCTGATGATTTTTAATAGCGTCGCGGTAAAGTATAAAGGGGTATAAAGGGGTCAGTACCCTTAAATTCTCGACATCTGGTCACAGCCGCAACGATAACCGCACGCGACGGTGAAAGCTAGGCCGGAACTTCCCCCTGGTAAGCGGCATCATCGCGCTTAGGTATCCTCCGAAGCGCGTCGGCGGCGTACAGCGACCACGTCATTGCCAAGCGCTACACAGCGAGAAGTGCCAGCAGTACCCCGACGATGGCACCGAGGATGGCGATGACCGAACGGCCTAAACCAACGTGTCGCAGGGATCAGACGGGGGGGCCGATCAGTCGCATCCCCTGGATGTTGTCCAGGCGGGTTTTGAAGTTGGAAATCCGGGCTTTTTACACCTGGGCCTTACGCTGAATCTCGATACCGAAATTGGTCAGATTGGCCATAGCCTGAATGATGGTCTTTTTTTGTACCATCTGCCGCTGTCGATTAGCCGCTATAACGGCTGCGACCGCCACGACTTCCTGCGGCAGGGTTACGGTGAGTTTTTGTTCGATACGGTTCATTTACTGCAGATTCTGCTGCAATTGAATATTGAGCAGCAACATGGCCATGGCCTGCGTCGGCGAGCCGGCCTGGCTGGCCGTCAGGCTCGCCTTGCGGTGATCGTCGCTATGGCATAAGCCGGTTGGCGTCACACAATTTGAGGTCAAATCATGCATAACTAATTGATTTATAATGGAGGCTGGGCCCGGAGTCGAACCGAGGTACACGGATTTGCAGTCCGCTGCATAGCCACTCTGCCACCCAGCCAGGCGTTACGGGGTCATTATCATCTGTTGACCCCTTAAACCAAGAAACCCCAGTCGTCTGGACCACGACCGAGGGTATGTGCTCAAGGAACCGGTGAAATTTGGAGCGGGAAACGAGACTCGAACTCGCGACCCCAACCTTGGCAAGGTTGTGCTCTACCAACTGAGCTATTCCCGCAAACCTTACGTGGACCGGTAGTTTAGTCATTGGCTTGCCTGTGTCAACCCGTTGTCATGTTCTGTGACGAGTTATTTCCTACTTTCGCTACCTGAGAGCACGGGCCAGGCCGAGCGCAGGTAGATGACCATCGACCACAGCGTCAACAGGGCGGCGAGATACAACAGCAGGATCCCCACTCTCTTGGTATCAAAGTAGCCGATAGGCTCATGGTATAGCAACAAGACCAGAGCCGCCATCTGGGCCATGGTCTTGACTTTGCCGATAAAGGATACGGCCACCTTGGCGCGTTTACCCAGATTGGCCATCCACTCGCGTAGCGCCGAGATGGTGATCTCGCGACCGATGATAACGGCAGCCGGGAAGGCAAGCACGAGCCCCGGCGTGGTACTGACGAGCAGGATCAGCGCCACGGCAACCATGAGTTTGTCAGCCACGGGATCGAGGAAGGCACCGAAGGCCGACATCAGTCCCATCCGGCGGGCCACAAAACCATCGAGCCAGTCAGTAAAGGCGGCCAGGGCAAAGACGAGCGCAGCGGCGATATGCGATCCGCTGATCGGCAGGTAGTACACCAGCGCGAAAACCGGAATCAGAATGATGCGCAACAGAGTGAGTTTGTTGGGCAGGTTCCACATGATGATGTTGCCCTGGTCGTCAGTGAGTATCGAAATGGAAGGCATCGTAGATACGCTGTGCGAGCTGACGACTGATGCCGTTGAGCCGGGTCAACTCCTCGACACCGGCGCGGGCGACTTCCTGTAGACCGCCAAACTGGCGTAACAACTGTTGACGACGTTTGGGGCCAAGACCCGCGATGTCTTCCAGCACAGAGGTGGTGCGGCGCTTCGCGCGCCGCTGCCGGTGCCCGGTGATGGCGAAACGGTGGGCCTCGTCGCGTATCTGCTGAATCAGGTGCAATGCAGGTGAGTCTGTGGGCAGTATAATCGCGCGATCCTGACCGGACAAGCACAGCGTCTCCAGGCCGGGGCGCCGGCTCGCTCCCTTGGCCACGCCAATGAGCCTCACGGTGCTGATCTGGAGTGCCTGCATGACGGCTTCGGCCTGAGTGACCTGGCCCTTGCCACCGTCGATGAACAAGATATCCGGCAGGCGGGCCTCACCCGCCTTGAGTCGACGATAGCGACGCAACAGCGCCTGATGCATGGCCGCATAGTCATCGCCCGGGGTGATGCCCTCAATGTTGAACCGCCGGTAATCAGACTTGAGCGGACCATTACTGTCGAAGACCACACAGGAGGCCACCGTGGCCTCACCGCGCGTATGACTGATGTCGAAGCATTCCATGCGTGTGGGTGGTGCATCAAGGTCCAGAACATCGCACAGGGCATCGAAGCGGTTTGCCATGGTGGCACGGCTGTTGAGCCGTGCTGTCAGTGCATGCGCAGCATTGGCCGCGGCCAGTTTCACCCAGCGCGCTCGATCGCCACGCACGCGATGGGCGATACTCACCTGCCTGCCAGCCTGTTGAGCGAGTACCTGTTCGAGGAGCGCCAGGTCCTGCGGTGCGCCATTGAGCAGGATCTCATCGGGAATGGCATGCCCACCCTTGCCCTCTGCGGCCAGGTAGTACTGTGGCAGGAAGGCGCTCAACAAACCGGCGGGATCGGCCTCCTCGGTATTGCGCGGAAAATAGGCCTTGTTACCGAGGTTACGGCCCGCACGGATAAAAAAGACCTGCACACAACCGAGCCCCCCCGCCACCGCAGCGGCGATCACGTCCAGGTCCCCACCCTGCCCACTGATATACTGTTTTTCCTGCACCCGGCGCAGAGTACCAATCTGGTCCCGATAGCGCGCGGCCTCCTCGAAGGCGAGTGCCCCGGAGGCCGCCTCCATACGCGTGATCAAATCATCAATCACCTCATTGTCCTTGCCCTCCAGGAACAGAACGACGTGATGGACATCGCGGGCATAGTCCTCCTCGCTCACCAGGCCGACACAGGGTGCGCTACAGCGCTTGATCTGGTATTGCAGGCAGGGGCGCAAGCGATTGCGATAGAAACTGTCCTCACACTGGCGCACAGGGAAGACCTTCTGCAACAAACTCAATGTCTCACGCACCGCCGAGGAGGAGGGATAGGGTCCAAAAAATTGACCCGATACCTTGCGTGCGCCACGGTGAAACCCCAACCGTGGAAATGCGTGACCACTGAGATGGATATAGGGATAACTCTTGTCGTCGCGTAACAGCACGTTGTAGCGCGGGCGCAGCAACTTGATGAGGTTGTTCTCCAGCAGCAGCGCCTCACCCTCGGTGTTGGTTACCGTGATCTCGATCTGGTGGATTTGCGCCACCATGGCCCGGGTCTTGGGATGGGTGATCCGGGTGCGGAAATAGGAGGCAACCCGTTTCTTCAAATCACGGGCCTTGCCGACGTAAATGACCTTACCGTCGACATCGCGCATACGGTAGACTCCTGGTTTGCTGGTCAGGGTCTTGAGAAAGGCCGAGGCGTCAAAACCTGCCTGTGTCGTTGTGCTCATGGCCTCGAGTCCCGGCCTCCACCCGCATCAGGGCGCATCGACGCGTTGACGGGCTTCGCGAAAGACCTGGCGAAACATCGCGGGTGTCAGACGCCGGGTCTGGGTGTTATAGCGACTGCAATGATACGAATCGAGCAACCAGCGCCCCTCGCCGAACTCATGGCGCCGGGCATGACCGAAGGGGTAGTCCTTGAGTTTGAAACCGCACGCCCGCACCACGGCAGCATGGGCAATCCCGCCGAGGGCGACAATCACCGCACCAGGGCGCAAGGCTGCGATTTCAGTGCTCAGGTAGGTGTTACAGGTACGCACCTCCGCACCGATCGGTTTGTTTTCTGGTGGCAGGCACTTGACCGCATTGGTGATGCGACAATCAATCAGGGCCAGGCCATCATCCGGGCTTGCCCCCTCGGACTGATTACTGAAACCGAACTCGTAGAGCGTGCTATACAGGAGGATGCCGGCATGATCGCCGGTAAAGGGCCGGCCACTGGCATTGGCACCGTGCAAGCCCGGCGCCAGACCGACAACCAGCAGCCCCGGGTTCTTGGCACCGAATGCCGCGACGGGTCGACCATGATACGCAGGGTAGTCGCGACGCACGGCCTTGAGGTGAGCGCTGAGGCGTGGGCAGCGCGTACAGCGTAGATTAAAGGTCTGATCTTTCATTAAGATATTACTTTCGATTAATTAAACAACATTTTGATAAATATGGTTATTTATGTTTTCTTAATGAGTTGAAAATAGACTCAGAATAGATCCGATACGAGAACATTTTAACGCAATTCATGCCTGTATGTATCTCATCCAGAGCGGTTGATACGGCACAGGTGAGACGCAGTGATGGCCGAGGGGAGAACGCGAGCGGAAATAGGCAGGGTGTCTTACGCGACCACGGTCCAGCCCGCCAAATAGGTGCGTCGTGACGGCCAGTCCAGCGCACACACGGGGGATAACAAGGGGCCTGCGCGACATCAGACGCTGGCGCTAGTGCCCTCAATGAGGCCATGGCGCACGACCAGGCGCGTCAACTCAATATCGCTTTGTACACCGAGTTTGTCGAACATGCGATAGCGGTAGGTGCTGATGGTCTTGGGACTCAGACAGAGTTTTTCAGAAATACCATTGATGCGCTCACCCTGCATCAACATCAGCATGACCTGCATTTCACGTTGGGAGAGACTCTCAAAAGGCGATTTACCCCGTCCAGGCAACAGCGACAGGGCCAGAGACTGGGCAGTCTCGGCACAGATATAGCGCCGTCCCGCCATCACTTCGCGGATCGCATGCACAATCTCGTCGACTTTGCTGCCCTTGGTGAGATAACCCATGGCGCCGGCATCAAGCAGGCGGGTTGGAAACACGTCATCACGATGCATGGTGATGGCAATCACCTTGGGTTTGAAACCGGTCTGCACCAGTTTGCGCGTCGCCTCCAGCCCACCGATACCCGGCATACTGACATCCATCAGGACCACATCGGGCTTGAGCTTTCGGGCCTGGGTAATGGCCTCCTCACCGCTGCACGCCTCGGCTACGATGGTGATGTCCGTCACGTCATCCAGCAGGCGACGTATTCCCATCCTCACCAGTTCATGATCATCGACTAGCAGTACATCTATCATGCAACCACCCTCGTTTTCCGTGGACGCAGTTAAGATCTTGTTCGTTCTGTCCAGGGGGTGAATCGGACCTTAGCCTAAAAGTCCTGTTTTGTGTACCGATTTGTGCGCAATTTCTTACATTTCGTAATCAATAACCTTTTATATTATAAGGATAATATCAGTCGCTATTACATGGGTTTACATCCGCCAACAGCAACACGCTACGCTTACAGTCACGCAATGGATTTGAATTACATGTAAGAAAAGGGCTTGCCCCTTATTCAGGGTGATGGCATTGTGGACAACGTCGGCACAAGCCAGGGAAAGTGGCGCAGATCATCGGGCTCATCCAGATCATGGCGTTCCGGTAACTCCCACCAACGCCGGCCCATAACGCGCAAACGCTGTCGGGTCAGCGCCGACACCGTATCCGAACCCCAGGGGATATTTTTGAATAATGCCGGCGCCGGGTGGCGCAGTCCCAGGAGGTAATAGCCCCCGTCAGCGGCCGGACCAAGCACAGCGTCTGCACCCTCATCGAGCGCCCGTACCGCCGCCTCTATATCCTCACCCAGCAAGCCTGGACAGTCGCTGCCCACAACGATGGCCCAGGGCCGAGTGTGCAATGCACTGTGCAGCGCATGGGCCATGCGTGCCCCTAGATCATCGCCGTACTGGGTATGGCATTGAATATCAAATGCGTCGACACAGGCGGCAAACACGCCATGTTGCGGATCGGGGGTACACCAGAGCTGAAGGGTGTATCCACTGCACTCGGACAATACACTCAGGGTACGTCGTAACAGGCGTTCGTGCACTGCGGCCGCCCCCGCGGGTCCCAGGAGGGGGATCAGGCGTGTTTTGGTCTGCCCCGGCACCGGGGCGCGGGCGAACACCTGCACGCAACCCCGACTGTCCGGGCTGCGGTTGCTCACCGGTAGAGACTCGCAAGACGGCGCGGATCGACCCCCAGTGCGTAGGCCAGGCGCAGGCCCCACATGAGTACGATGGTACGCAACACGCCGTGCTGCTCCCAGCGGCGGCTGGAGGTAATGACCGGCACACGCAGACACGCTGGGCGTCCTTGCGCCTTGAGCCGATGACACAGTTCGATGTCTTCCATGAGAGGGATATCGGCATAGCCGCCCACGGCATGAAACAGTGCGCGATCGACAAACACCGCCTGGTCACCAGTGGCAATGCCCGTGAGCCGTGAACGCAGGTTCATCAGTCGCTCCACCATGCGCAGTAGCGGCTGTGTACCGCTCAGGCGCACGTCAAACCGGCCCCAGCAGATGCGTGGTGTGGCCAGGGCCTTCACGATGTACTGAGCGGCGGCGGCTGGCACGCGGCTGTCGGCATGCACGAACCACAGCATCGCACCGGTAGCCACTGCGGCACCGGCATTCATCTGTCGTGCCCGCCCACGTGGCTCAGTCAGTACCCGATCGGCGAGTCGCATGGCACACTCAGCGCTCCCGTCATCACTGTCACCGTCTACAACGATCACCTCGTGACCGCTGTGTCGCAGCGGCTGCAAGTCATCCAGCAGGGAAACGAGACCAACGGCCTCATTAAGGGTCGGAATGATAATCGACAGCGTGGGGGGCGCCCGCTCAGCAGCAACTGCCATTGTCGGTTCCGCCATCGTGACGCGCGCCCTTGGTGTCGGCCACGGTGCGGCGCGTGCCGACTGGCGCACAGAATGTGCGGGGTTCTGTGGCCAGTGCCGGTGCAATGCCGATGAAGTCATCCGCATAGGCACCCCCGGTGAGCAGCTGATAGGTACGTTCACATACCGCGATGCGCGCACCGCGCGCAAAGACATGGCCCTCGTCGTCGCGCACCTCGGCGTGGGGGCCGCGGTAGATCACTGCATGACCAAAGTCCAGACACGGTCCCTGCTCCGGCTTCACTGCACTCAGGGTGACCGAACGAAACTCGATACCCTCGACCACCCGCCACGGTTGCATATCCCACTTGTCATAGGCCACGGCCACAAATCCTGCGTCGCAAAAGGCCTGAAGAAAAGCCTCTTCCTGAAAGGCCCCAGAAATACAGCCACTCCACAGTTGCGCATCGCGCTTGAGCGCCTCGGGCACCGATTCGTCGGAGATGATATCGGAAATGGCTACGCGTCCCCCTGGCTTGAGCACACGAAAGATATCGTTAAGTAGTTGCGTCTTGGTGTCATCGCTGACCAGATTGAGCACGCAGTTGGAGATGACCAGGTCCACCGATGCATCGGCGATCAGGGGGCGTTGGCGACGCTGCTCGGCCTCCCATGCCTGCAGGTGTTCCATGTCTTGTAGACAGCGCACGGGATGCGCGGTGAGATAGGTGTCCAGTGCATCCAGGTCCAGGGCCAGGTCCTGGATGTAGCCTTTGAGAAAACGCACCCGATCACCGCCGAGGCGGTGCGCCATCTCGTTCTGGTATTTGCGCGCCAGTACCAGCATGTCATCGGTCATGTCCACGCCGATGACTCGCCCCGTCTCGCCTACCAACTGGGCCGCCATGTAGGCGATCTTGCCACCTCCCGAGCCCAGATCAAGGACCACATCGCCCTCGCGCACATAGCGCGAGGGGTCACCGCAACCGTAATCCTTGTCGATGATTTCCTGCGGCAACTTCTCCAGCAACCCTCGGTCATAGTCCACGGGGCAGCACAACGCCTCTTCGCGTTCCTGTGCCCCTTCAGAATAGCGGGCCACCACAGTCTCACTCACGTTCATGGTTATGTGTCTCCTTGTTCATCCAGTGCACCACCGCAACTCGAGCCCTGCCCGGCGGTACAGCCATAGCAGTGATTCGCCACCATAATCGAATTACCGGCAAGGTCATGTCCCAGCAGATCGCCTACATGCACCTTCGCCCGCCCATCGAGTTGCAACGGTATCCCCAACATCTGATTGAAATCGCAGTCGTAGACCTCGCCCCGCCAGTCGATACTGATCAGGGTGCGGCACATCACTGTGTCCAGATTCTCCTCGCGGTGCGCATCACGCAATAGCTGCATGTAGTCCTGAAACTGACCACGGGAGATCAGGGTGCTGCCAAAGCGCTGAATAGGCATGTTGGTCAATGAATAGAGCTGATCGAAGTGGATATCATAGCGCTCCTGCAACATGCGTTTGTAGTCGGCCTCCAGCGCCACCTGCGGCGGCGGCAGGCTCGGCCCCTGCGGGTTGTACATCAAATTGAGTACCCGCCCGGGTTCCCCCCGACCGTAGCCCAGGGCATTGAGTTGGTGCAGGGCCAGAATGCTACACTCGAAGACACCCTCGCCACGTTGGGCATCTACATTCTCCTGCAGATAACACGGCATAGAGGCGACAATTTCCACCTCGTGTTCGGCCAGAAATTCGGCCGTATCTTCCTGGCCTGGTTCTTCGAGTACAGTCAGGTTACAGCGGTCGATCACCTGTACACCCCGGGTACGCGCTGCGGCCACGAGATAGCGGAACTCCGAGTGCAGTTCCGGTGCCCCTCCGGTGATATCTAGCCGACTCACCCCACTGGCATCAAGCAACGCCAGCACCTCGTCCACGGTCTCATGGCTCATTGCCTCCTTGCGCGTGGGTCCGGCGTTCACATGGCAGTGCAGGCAAGATTGATTGCAGCGATAACCAAGATTGACCTGAACAACCTCTAGCGACTTGCGCGTCAATGCGGGGAAATCACTTTCGACCAGTAAGGGCAATGTGGCGTGCATCGGCTCAGCTCTCCAATTGTGCTATAGAATTCATGTCATTTTTTCCAGGTAGACCGCAAGAAACCCGCCGAGGGTCAAGCAATGAGTAACCGTGTGCTCTACAAACCGGGCCCATACCGAGCCGCTCGGGATGAACACCGCGCTGCGAACCCGCACCGTGCGAGGGACCGGTGATAAGCCTTCGGCCCAGCGTCGCACCTGTGCAATACTATCCCAGCGTGCACCCGCGTAGGCACCGTGGCCCTGTTTCTGGCGGTACAGCAGACTGTGACGGTTGAGTAGCCCCAGCAACACACCATGGCGCGCTACCCGCCACATCTGCGCAACTGCCTGTGCGGGATCACTGACAAAACACAGGCTGGTCACTGCGATAGTGTAATCGTAGCACGTCGCGACAAAGGGCAGTTGTGCCGCCGTGCCCTCGACACTGCTGAGCGTTGCATCGGTACGCCGCGCATACGCGAGCATCGCCCGATCCGGGTCCAGTACGGTGACGTGCAGACCAGCGGCGGCAAATCGATGGCTGAAATGACCGGTGCCAGCGCCGACATCGAGCAGACTGGCGCCATGGCGGGCATGCAACAGCCCGCTAAGCAACCGGAACTCCATCTCGGCGATCCAGCGACCGCGGGGGCTACGGTACCACGCATCATACAGGGCCGGTTCCATTGCGCCGTGACCCACCATCGTCTCACTACCCCTCTATCAACCCCGTACCCAGAGTGGCCATGGCCGCCACCGCCAGGGTAACAATCCAGCTGTACACTTCACGGTAACAATTTGTGCAACCACTTCACCAGCCGCCGCGTCGCTGGGCTGAACAGCCGGGGCGCATAGGCACTGTTGACCGTGCGTCGGTGGATCTGGGCCAGCGTCGGGTAGGCGTGGATCGCGGCAGAAATGGTGCCAATCTTGACGCCCGCCTGCATGGCCAGCACGATCTCGTGGATCAACTCACCGGCATGCGGCCCCAGGATAGAGGCACCGAGGATACGCCCCTTGTGGGTCACGAATTTAGTCATGCCTGTGGAGTCCACCTCGGTAAGGGCCCGATCGATGTCCTTGAATGCAAAGCGCAGTACCGTCGGTTCGATGCCGCGCTCGCGTGCTTGCTGTTCGGTGAGTCCGACCCGAGCCAGTTCGGGATCGGTATACGTAACCCAGGGCACCACGCGATAATCAACTTTCTTGGGAAAGCGGAACACCGCGTTACTGATGACAATACCGGCCTGATACTCGGCCATGTGGGTGAACGGATACGGTCCGCAGACGTCGCCACAGGCGTAGATGTGTTTGCGCGTCGTGCGCAGGCGCGCATCCACCGTCACCCCCCGTGCGTCATACGCCACCCCGGCGGCCTCCAGGTCCAGTCCCGCCACGTTGGGCCGACGCCCCGTGGCCACCAAAATCGCATCCGCCTCCAAGCGTAGACCGTCACTGCATTCGACAATTCTTTTCTCACCCTCACGTGACACGCGCTCAGCGCGGGTCGAGGTATGGAATACAATGCCGCCGGTGGCTCCCTCCTGCGCCAGGGCCGTCTGCAGGGTATCCGCTATCTCGGCGTCTTCCTGGGGCAGAATATGCGGCTGACTCTGTACCACACTGACCGCGCTACCCAGACGGGCAAATGCCTGACCCAGCTCCAGTCCAATGGGTCCACCACCCAGTACCACTAGGCGTTGCGGCAATGTACGCAGCGAGAACACATCCAGGTTGGTGATAAACCCCGCCTGCGCAAGGCCGTGAAGGGGGGGGATGAAAGGCGATGAGCCGGTAGCAATGACGAAACGCCGGGCACGGATCACCCGCTCGCCTACGCGCACGGCATGAGATGAGATAAACGCGCCCCCCTGCCCCAGCAACACCTCACAGCCATAGTCGCGGAAACGTTGTGGATCATCATGCACCTGGATGGCGTCAATCACCGCCTGGACATGATCGTTCACGCGCCCCAAATCGACCTGCGGTACAAGTTCAGGGAGTCCGAACTCCACACCCCGGCGCATGAGGGCAGCAACCCTGGCGGTCTGAATCAAGGTCTTGCTGGGCACACAACCATGGTGCAGGCAATCACCGCCGAGCGTGTCCTGTTTTTCGATCAGCGTTACCGCCAGCCCAAGCTGGGCAGCCACACTGGCTACCACCAAACCGCCAGCACCACCACCAATAATCACCAGATCACGTGGTTTCATGGTCTCTACTCCAAATTAAGATACACAGGGGCCATAACCTGCCCGCTTGGTCGATAGCATCAAGCCAAGCCCGGAGACCGGGTGGGCACACAGACCTGAGCGCCCAGCTCACCGCTCAGCATGGGGGCGCAGAGTCTGTGGCGCGTTTCATGAACGAGCCCAAGCACGCCACCCGTGCGAAGGAATGGCGCAAGTCAACGCTGAACGGGATACTCCAGTTCGTTCCAGCGCGTCATACCACCGCGTACCACGTGTACGTCACCAAAACCAGCCCGTGAGAGTAGTCGTGCCGCCTTGGGCGAGCGTCGATCGGTGCGGCATACCAGCGTTACCATGCGGGTCTGATGCGCACTCAACTCGTCACGGCGTTGCGCAATCTGGTCCAGTGGAATGTTGACGGCTCCTGCGATATGGCCAAGCTCGCCGATGAACTCCTCGGGACTGCGTACATCGACCACCAGCACATCCTCACCCTGGTCGAGACGTTGTTTGAGGGCCTCGACGTCGAGCATCGGGCGTTGGCGCAGTCGGGCAATCAACCTGGGCAGGAAGGCGACCGTCGCGAGCAGGGCCAGGGCCAGCAGGACCTTCTGGATCAGCCCCTGGCCACCCGCCACGGCCTCGCGCCCGGCATAGCCGAGGTAGGTGTAGGCGAATGCCCCCGGTAGCATGCAGATATAGGTAGCTAGAATGTAGTGACTCAGCTTAATCCGGGTTACCCCCAAGGCATAGTTGAGCACGTTAAAGGGGAACAACGGCATCAGACGCACGAAGGCGACAAAACGCCAGCCTTCCGACTCCACACCCTGCTTGATCTGTTTCAACCGTCCTCCGGCCTTGTGTTCGGTCCAGTCGGCGGCGAGATAGCGCGCGAGTACAAAGGCGATGCTGGCGCCAAGGGTGGCACCGGTGAGGTTATACACCGTCCCCAGTACCGGTCCGAACAGCGCACCACCGGCCAGGGTGAGAACCGAGCCGGGAATGAACAACAGGGTGGCAAGGGCGTAGATGAGCATGAATAACACGGGAGCACTCGCTCCTGCACCTTGCACCCAGCGTTCCAGAGCGGCGGCGTCGAGGTGTCCCCGGTAGACCACGGCCAGAACGATACCGGCGACGAGCACCAGCAACAGACCAAGGCGTAACAGTTTAGTCCGCTTCATGGTTACTCTCTTTATTATCGTTGTCCCAGCGACGCGTGTTGATGGCGTACTCGGTGATGCGCCCGATGAAGGGCAGCGCCAGTATCCCCCACAGCCAGGTGCAATGACCCGTATCGCGGAAGGTGTTGATACCGATGATCATATCATCGTGGCCGGCACGCGGCTGCGCACGGTAGGTACCGAACAGGCGATCCCACCAAGGCAGATTGAAACCGAAGTTGCTGTTGGTCTCGTCATCTTCCACCGAGTGGTGCACCCGATGCATGTCCGGTGTGACCACGATCCAGCGCAACACCCGATCCAGCCCCTTCGGGAGGCTGACATTGCTGTGATTGAACATGGCGGTGGCGTTGAGCAGCACCTCGAAGATCACCACGGCGACCAGCGGTGGACCCAGCAACACGATCACGGCAAATTTGATCAGCATGGACAAGATGATCTCCAGGGTGTGGAAGCGGGCACCGGTGGTGACATCAATATCCAGATCGGCGTGATGCACACGATGCAGGCGCCACAACACCGGTACCGCATGCACCATGAGGTGCTGCAGCCAGATGAAAAAGTCCAAGACGATCACTGCGCTACTTACTGCCAACCACGTTGGTAGCGCATAATAGTTGAACGTCCCCCATCCTTGGTGCGCAGCAAATGCCGCCATGCCCACAGCGGCGGCCGGGAACAACAGGCGCAGGACGAAGCTGTTGAGGAATACCAGACCGAGGTTGTTCCCCCAGCGCATCGATTTGGACACACTCAGGCGCCGCCTTGGGGCCAGGAACTCCCACAGTGCCATCACGGCGAATATGCCGAAGAAGAACCCAAGGCGAATGGGCAATTCATGGCTCATGACGAATGCATTCAGACTCATGGTGTATGACCTCGTTGATATCCTATACGTAGAAAACCTTGCCAGCGTGTCAATCGGTGCTAGAATAATCTATTAGAATAATTCAATTGATCTATTGAATATAGGCTAGCTGGAGTGTATTAGTATGTCAACGGGGAATTTCAAACACGAGCTATTTACTCAGTTCGCCTATGTCGGCAAGGCACTGTCCAATGGCAACAGGCTGGAAATGCTGGAGTTTATCGCACAAGGTGAGCGCAGCGTCGAGGCCCTGGCCACCGTGTCTGGCCTGTCGGTAGCCAATACCTCACAACACCTGCAGCAACTGCGCCAAGCGGGCCTGGTCGTGGCCCGCAAGGAGGGCCCCAGGGTCTACTACCGCCTGAGTGGCGACGATGTCATCGTGCTACAGAACGCCCTGCGCGCAACGGCCGAACGCCACCGGGCTCAGGTCAGGGACCTGGTGCAGAGCATCCTGACAGTAAAAGATAATCTGGAACCGGTGGCACGCCGCGAACTGCTGGACCGGGTGCGCCAAGGGTTGGTGACAGTGATCGATGTACGCCCAACCGAGGAATATGCCGCTGGTCACCTCCCCGGTGCCATCAGCATCCCGCTAGGCGAATTGGAAAAGCACGTCGCCACACTCGATCCCACGCAGGAAATCATCGCCTACTGCCGTGGACCGCACTGTGTGCTGGCCTTCGAGGCCGTGTCCGCACTGCGCAAACAGGGCCTGCGGGCGCGTCGACTGCAGGACGGTTTTCCGGAATGGGTGGCCGAGGGACTGCCTGTCGACAGGGAGAGGGGGCACTAACCCGTCCTGCACGCTGCTTGCCCGGTCTCACTCGCACACCAGGGGTTTACATTGTTCAACCGCGGTGTCAATAAACAGTCTGATCTTGGCGGAAAGGTGTCTGCGGTGCGGGTACATCGCAAAGATACCCACTGGATCACACGCATACGCGGACAGCAAACGTTTCAGTCGCCCCTGGGCAATGTCTTCGGCCACCGCGAAAGAGGGCAGATAACCGATGCCATGGCCCGCCAGCAGGAGTACGCGGGCCGCACGGGCACTGTTGACCACGATTTGCGCACTGACCTCGATGTTCACCGCGTCCGTACCGTGCCCGAGTATCCAATGACGACCCCCGGGATAATTGCTGTCGAGCACACAGGCGTGCTCTGCCAACTGCCCGGGATGCGTCGGTTCTTCACACCTGGCCAGATAGTCCGGCGCCGCGCACACCCACATGGACATGCAACCCAGCCGACGTGCCACCAGGGATGACTCGCTCAGATTGCCAATACGAATTGCCACATCAATGCGCTCTTCCACCAGATTGACAAACCGATCGGTCAACTCGAGCGTTAACCTGACGTCGGGAAAGCGTTGGGAGAAGTCCGAGACCGCAGGCATCAAATGCAGCTCCGCAAACATCGTTGGCGCCGTTACACGCAGCTCACCACGGGGCCTGACCATGGTGGACTGTACCTCGGCATCCAGCTCATCGAGTTCATCCAGCAATGGTCGACACCGTGCATAGTAGCCTTGGCCACTGCCGGTGGTGGTGACACGCCGGGTGGTGCGATGCAACAGCCGCACACCCAGACTCTCTTCCAACTGGCTGATCTGCTTGCTGATCTGCGCCTTGGATACCCCGAGACGACGTGCCGCTTCCGAAAATCCCCGCGCCTCCACGACGCTCACGAAGGCCCGCATGCAACCCAGTTTATCCATGCCGGTTCACACTGTTCACTGATTACAGACAGTGTATCAACAATTCGTCATATTGTTTATATGCTCACCATACCCAATACTCTCTGCATAGAATAAACACCCCACACTCCAAGGAGAGCGATGATGAGCGAACAGAGAACCAACACCTTGCGTGACGCCGCACAACTGATTGGGCGTATACTGCTTGCCCAGATTTTCATCATTGCAGGAATCGACAAGATCATCGGCTATACCGGCACCGCGCACTACATGGCGGCCTATGGAGTGCCCACCGCACTGCTGCCACTGGTCATCGCACTCGAGATCGGCGTCGGTACAACCTTGCTGCTTGGCTGGCATACCCGGCTCTCGGCATTTGTTCTGGCCGTGTTCTCTCTGGCCGCAGCAGTCATCTTCCATCACCAGGTCGCCGAGCCCATGCAGATGGTGCTGTTGATGAGTGATCTCGCCTTTGCCGGCGGCCTGTTGGTCGTCTGCGCGGTCGGTGGTGGCCATCTAAGCCTCGATACGCGCAAGGCACCCACCGAGGGCGTCACGCCAGGATGATCCCGAGCACTGCAACAACACATTGACGAGAGAATCGCCCGTATTTAACCGGAGGTAACAACCATGACTGAAAAAGCGGTAATCACTCAAAAAGCCCCCTACGCCACCCCGGTGGAGGCCGGCAAGACCTACTACTGGTGCGCCTGTGGGCGCAGCAAGACACAACCCTTTTGCGATGGATCACACGAAGGAACGGGGATTGAGCCAGTAGCCTTCACCGCGCAGAAGACCGACACCGTACATCTGTGTGGTTGCAAACAAACGGCTACCCCGCCCTTTTGCGACGGTACCCACGAGAAGCTGTGAGGCGCAGGATCCGGCGTTCATTGACGCGGGCGCCGGATCTCTTCGGTACAGGCCGTCACCCCCGATCATACGCCATCGTCGTCGATGTCCGCACACTGGCAGGGCAGAGTCCCATCGGCAACCGAGTCACTTTCTGGCCAGTGGGGCCACCGCCAGGTACCTGCAAGCGGATGTCCCAGTGACACCAGTCTCCCTGCCCGGGGGTACATTCGATGCACTCATTCGGGGGGGAGGGACGCCCCCGCGCCGTGCTCAAGGCATTGCCCGGGTTGAGTCGTAGGGGATTCAGGGGCACCCCTACCACCCCGTGTAAAACGCTACATTTCTGAGGCAGTTTACGACACCACCCATCCTCTGCGTTCACTGTATTGCCAAACGCGAAAACCATGCGCCAATAGGCCCTTACACTTGACTCTGGCAGGCTTCCCAATTAGATTAAATGCTCATTTAAGAATGAACATTTAATCCCTTTCCATGCGTTTTATTCGTCCCGTCATTGAGCTGGCCAATGCATCACCGTGGTGTAAATGTTATTTTTCCGATGTCAATCGCTGGGGTAAGGACATCACGGAACCGTCATGATGCAGGACGGCGCGTGGCCCAAATACAGGCCAGTCAACCCCCTGCCCCCCATCTGCAGATGACCTGCCTGAAAATACCCTATCCGAAGATATCGGAGCCAGCGCATCGTGATACCACAACATCCAACGCTATACCAAACGAGTGCGCCTGGGCCACCCCAAACACGAACACATTATCCACCACTGTTGCAATGCTCCACCGAGGATCCTGGTCATGAGTTCCAGAAAAACGCACCTCGTGCGCCGTATCATTTACATGCTCCTCTTCATCACCCTTGTGTACGGCGGGGTGATCGGTTTTAACCGTTTCATGGGCGCCAAGATACTCGAGGCGATGGCCTCCATGCCCCAACCTGCGGTGAGCGTCTCGGTGGCCAGCGCCAAGTCCCAGACCTGGTCAGAGGAGATCCGTGCCGTTGCCAGCCTGAAAGCCGCACAGGGCACCATGCTTGCGGCCCAGTCTTCAGGCACCATTACCGGTCTGTATTTCAAATCGGGGCAAACCGTCAAAAAAGGCCAGTTGCTGGTACAACTCAACGACAATGTCGCACGCGCCAAACTGGCCGCGGACCAAGCCAGATTCGCCAACGCCAGATTCAAACGGGATCGCCAACGCAAACTGTACACTCGTCAGGCAACCAGCCAGGCTGCTCTGCAATCTGCGCAGGCGACATATCACGAAGTGCAGGCAAGCGTACAATCCGATCAGGCCACTCTCGACAATCTCCAGGTTCGGGCACCGTTTGACGGCTATCTCGGTATACGTGCAGTGAGCCTCGGGCAATTCATCGCTGCGGGTCATGGTGTGGTCGATATCCAGCAATGGCGCCCGCTGCGCGTGGCATTCACCATTCCGCAGCGCGATCTGTCCAGAATTAGCGTGGGAGACGACATTAGTCTGACGGTGGGCGGTCTTGCTGATACCACTTTCAGCGGGCGTATTACTGCCATGGGGGCGGCCTTCGCCACCAACACACGCACGATCGCCGTGCAGGCCCAAATTGAGAATGCCAAAAACACCTTGCGTCCCGGCATGTTTGGTGAGGTGATTGTGCGCCTGGCCAAACAGATCCGGGCCATTATTGTGCCCAGGATCGCGATCACCTATAACAGCTACGGCAAATATGTTTACCTCATCAAGGACAGTGATAAAGGCAAGATTGCCGAACAACGCAGTGTTCAGACGACAGGCACACGCGGCGCGATGGTGGATATTGCCCGCGGTATCCAACCCGGTGATGTCGTGGTCGTTGCCGGTCAGGTCCATCTGTATCCGGGTGCTCGGGTCAAAATCGTGTCACTGCCTGCCTCGTTGAAGGCCGTCACCCCTTCGACCTCAGGGAGCTAAACCATGTCCCGGCATCTCAGTAACACGCGCTGGACCGATCTCTTTATCCGTCGCCCCGTTCTGGCGGTGACTTTGGCAGCGGTGATCGCCATACTCGGCGCCTTTGGCCTGAGCCAGCTCACCGTGCGCGAATATCCGGCACTCACGTCTACCGTTATCAAGGTCGGCACCTCCTACCCCGGCGCCAGTCCGCAAACCGTACAAAGCTATATCACGCAGCCATTGAGCCGAGTGCTTGGCAGCGTTCCCGGGCTGGATTACATGACGTCGAGCAGCAGTCAGGGTACCTCGCTCATTACGCTGTATATGAAACTCAACACGAGTTCAGATAGCGCATTGACCAACTCACTGACCATGATAAGACAAGTGGAAGCGCTCTTGCCTCAGGGCAGTTTTCCACCGGTCGTCACCTCGTCTGCGGGTCGTTCGACTGCACTGATATACATCGCCTTTTACAGTCCCAACCACGCGATGAGCACCTCGCAGATCGTTGACTACGTCGTGCGCAATGCACAACCTCTGTTACAAACCGTCCCCGGTGTGTCGCAGGCACAGATACTCCCGTCAGGCGCCTCCGGTGGCAACGGCAACAATCAGGCAGTGCGTGTATGGTTAAGCCCAGGCAAGATGACGGCACATGGTGTCACGGCCGCTGACGTTCGTGGCGCACTCGTCGCACAAAACGTCGTGGCCGCTATCGGCAAGACTGAGGGAAAACTCATTACCGTACCACTGTCCAGCAACCTCGGACTCACCTCGGTGCGACAATTCGCCAACCTCGTTGTCAAAACCATCGACGGCACACCCGTCTATCTCAAGGATGTAGCCCGCGTCGAACTGGGAAACGAAAGCTATACCTCTCAGTTTTATTTCAACGGCAAACCGGCCGTTGCCATCGGCATTCGCACCACCCCCTCGGCGAACGCACTCAATACCGCACTCGGCGTCAGCCAAAAACTGGATAGTCTGCGCAAACACCTGCCACCGGGTTTGAAGGTTGGACTGCCCTACAACGCAGCTAACTTCATCCACAGTTCGATCGTTGAAGTCGCCATCACCATCGGCATCACTCTGACGGTCGTGGTCATGGTCATCTTTCTCTTTATGGGTTCTCTGCGTGCACTGCTTGTCCCGGCACTGGCGATTCCGCTTTCACTCGCGGGGGCCGGATTCTTTATGTACCTCATGGGTTACTCCTATAACCTGTTGACCCTGCTCGCTTTCGTTCTGGCAATCGGGTTGGTTGTCGATGACGCTATTGTCATGGTCGAAAATGTGCACCGGCATATCGAAGAAGGTCGATCCGGATTTCAGGCCGCGGTATTGTCTGCACGTGAACTTGCCTTACCCATAGTCGTTATGTCGACCACATTGGTCGCCGTATTCCTGCCTGTCGCCTTTTCCGGCGGGCTCACAGGTATTTTGTTTTCCGAGTTCGCGTTTACTATCGTCTTTGCCGTGCTCATTTCCATGGTGATCGCCCTCGTTCTCTCTCCCGTACTCAGTGGTACACTTCTGCGCAAAACACCTGCCCATGGACTTAACCATTTTCTCAATGTTACCTTTAAAAGGTTCAACCATGCTTTCGATCGTTCGCTGCACAGTTTTCTCGAATTTCCCTCGGTAGGTTTGATCTTTGTCATCGCCACCTTTATCGCCGTGTATTTTCTGTTTACGGGTGTACGCCATCAACTCGCGCCGCCACAAAACAGCGGCATTATCTTCACCCTCGGCACGGCACAACCGACGGCGGCGACGGGCTATATTAATGCCTATGGAAAACAGGTGCTCAATACACTGGATTCTTTCCCGGAGAAACAGCGAACATTCATGGTCACCGGTTTCAGCCCTACCGGCGTAGGCAGCAACAGCCTCATGGCCGGCATGCAGCTCAAGCCCTTCAGCGAACGGACCAAAACAGCGACCGAACTCAAACCACAGGTCCAGGCCAGACTCGGTAAAATCGCCGGCCTGAAGGCAGCGGCCTTTACGCCACCGCCGCTACCGGGTTCGACCGGAATGCTACCAGTCGATTTCGTGATCACCTCATCCGCCTCGTATAACGATCTCGACCGTATCGCGAATCAGCTCATCGGCAAAGCCCGAAGAAGTGGTAAATTTCTCTTTCTGCAACAAGACCTCAAGATCGATCAACCCCAGCATGAACTGGTGGTCAACCGTAAGCTGGCCGCCAACCTTGGCATCGACATGAGACAGATCGCGGCCAACCTTCAACCCATGCTCTCCGGTGCCTACGTCAATCGTTTTACCATGAATGGATACGCCTATCAGGTCATCCCCGAGGCACCGCTCAACTTTCGCAATACGACCCAAGCACTGGATAAAATCCACGTTCGTGCGGCCAGCGGTACCCTCGTGCCACTGTCTGCACTGGTCAGTTTCAACAACCGGGTCATTCCGGAAAGTCTGCCGCAATTCGATCGTCTCAACAGCGTCAGCATTCAGGGCGTACCCTTCCCTGGCGTATCACAAGGCGCAGCGCTCGACTTCCTCCAACAGGCAGTACATGAGATATCACCGACTGCCACGGTCAACTACGGTGGGTCTTCCCGCCAGTTCATCCAGGAAGGCCATACCTTCATGGTCTCTGTTGTACTCGCCCTGGTACTGATCTACTTGCTGCTCTCTGCGCAATTCAACAGCTTCCGTGACGCACTCATTGTCATGTTTACCGTACCCATGTCAGCAGCTGGCGCATTGTTATTCATGACGCTCGGTTTTGCCAGTCTGAATATCTATACCCAGATTGCCCTGATCACGCTCATTGGATTGATCACAAAACAGGGTATTTTGGTGGTGCAATTCGCCAATGATATTCAAAAAAATGAGCCGCTCAGTCTACGCGAGGCCGTGGAAAAAGCCGCCAGCATCCGTCTGAGACCCATCCTCATGACTACCCTGTCCATGGTATTCGGTGTAATTCCGCTGATTCTGGCCAGTGGTTCCGGCGCCCCAGCACGCAATCAACTTGGCATCGTCATTGCCGCTGGTCTTGGCCTCGGTGCCCTGTTCAGCCTGTACATCGCACCATTGATGTACCTCTACCTGGCCAAGAACCATGCCAAGATCGCGGCGAAGGATGCCGTTCAGCAGGAGGAACTCGTGCGTTTAGACGCTGACTAATCGCGCCGTATTGTATCTGCAGGCAGACACCATTATGGAACGTGCAAGGCAACGGGAGACATTATTTTCTCGCGCCCTTTGCAGCGTCTCATAGTCCACAACAGATCGGCCTTACCGAGGGCAGGGATAATGAGATCATTGCCCCTCTCGGGCATCTCCTGGTTTGTAAAAATTTGTGCGCAGACGAAACACACTCTCACACAGGCGCCGCTGTAACTATTCTAGTTGTTGATTTCTGGTTATTCCAAAAGCTGCCATATTCAGACTGGCGTGTCATTCACAGCTTCACAATCGGGTGTTCTAGTATGGAGCGTTTCATGGATATGGTGCAGGCATGTGCCGCAGAGGTAACGGAAATCATGCCCTGGGATCTGGTAGAACGTATGCAACAGGCAAGACCGTTACTACTTGATATCCGTGAACCCTATGAATTTTCCGCCATGCACATCAAGGGAGCCTTGAATGTACCACGAGGCATCCTGGAGACGGCTTGCGAATATGGCTATGAAGAGACCCTTCCAGAGCTCTCGGCCGCCCGCAAGCGCGATATTGTGGTGATATGCCGTTCAGGTAACCGCAGCGTACTCGCCGCACACGTCATGCAACACCTGGGTTACCAACAGGTCAGTTCTCTCAGGACAGGCTTGCGAGGTTGGAACGATTATGAACAGCCACTGGTTGGCATGGATGATTGTGCAGTCGACATCCAGGTGGCCGATGACTATTTCAGCGTAAAGTTAAATCCGAAACAGATGAAACCAGGGCCATAGGTCCTATGGCCCTGCTCCGTCTACCACCATCGCTACCGACGAGGGTGGGCAGCGATAAATGCCCGGATCACTGCGTGCAGTTATATTATGCGCAATAGTGCATAGATTACGGCACCGAATACTAAACCGATCGGCAATGTCACAATCCACGCAAATCCGATGCCTGCCGCCACCCGGCGGTTGAGTGTACCGTCACTGCTGCCCGAGCCCGCCAATGCACCGCCCACAACCTGTGTGGTCGACACCGGCAAGCCATTGAAACTGGCCGTACCGACCAACACCGCGGTGATCAGACTCGCAATCAAACCGGGGCGACGGTGCAATCGTGCGAGACGAACCCCCAGCGTGTCGGCGATCCGGCGTGCACCAAATAGACCACCTAGCAGCATAGCCGTACCCGCAAGGCTCACCGCAATTTGCGGATCGATCGTGCCGATAGGAAGAAGCAAAGCAGCCATCTTGGGGGTATCATTCATACCGCGCGAAAAACTCACCAGACCCGCAGCGATAAAATGTACCACATCCGCGCGGGGCCAGACCCGTCGCAGCACCGGGTACAGGCCGCGTTGTTGACATTTTTCCGCCTCATCCAGCACCATGGTATTGGATGAGTGCAGCAACATGCCCGCGGCATCCGCTGACGGGATAACACCCTGACGGGTATCGATGCAAACACAATGCTCCACGGTGGGCCCGGAACGACGGCGCAACCATTTTGCCAACAGCCAGGCCGGTATAAAGGCGATGATGGGACTGGCCAGCAACGGCAACAAGATGGAGCTGTCCAAGCTGGAGAAATTCACTGCCGTACCCACGGCGATCATGCCAACCCCGACCATCGCCCCGACGAGCGCATGGGTCGTGGAAATGGGCCAACCGCGTGCCGCCGCCAGGGCAACGGTCAACATGGCACCACTGGCCACGGCAATTCCGAAACGGAAGTTATCGACTACCAGTTCCGGCACCAAACCCTTGCCGGTAAAGGCCACAAGCAGTGCATGTGCCAACCAGGCCGAAGACAGTGCGCCCAGCAAGGTCATCAGACTGCCCCAGATCAGACAGGTCCAGTAACCCGCCGTCGCAGTGCTGTATAGGCTGGCCACACCCTTAAAATTATCGTTGGCACCATTGGCAGCGGCGAGTGCCAGAACCGCAATCAGAAGCACATATTCCATATATCACCTCGGATGGCGAGCCACTTTCTGTGTGCAGCCTGGAGGGTTATAAAAAAGCAGGATATCCATGAAGAGTATGGGCAATGATCCTGTCTATTTTAACTGTCTTTAGCTTCCATATTTCTGCTTTCGTATTAGCTCACGACTTGTGTACATGTAGCGCACCTGCAAAATCCCTTTGCCGGTGCGGGCACCAAGATGGCTGCGATTAGCGGCCCAGTTTTTCTGTGATGGCGGCAACCACTACCTCACTGGAGGTAGTGTTGATGTTGAGAAGATTACCCAGTTTCGCATAGAAATCGGCTAGCGGAGCGGTCTTTTCGTTGTAGGTATCCAGGCGCTTGCTGATGGCCGCTTCAGTCTCGTCGTCACGCTGGATCACCGGGCTACCACACTTGTCGCAGACACCCTCCACCTTCGTGGGTTTGCTCTTGACGTTGTAAATTTCCTGGCAAGCTGAATTGGAGCAAGTGCGCCGAGTCGTCAGGCGGTCAAGGATGACTTCATGGGGCACGTCCAGGCTCACTACGAAGTCGAGCTGAATGTTGAGCCTGGTCAACAGGGCATCCAAGGCCTCGGCCTGCGGGATAGTACGGGGGAAACCGTCCAGAAGAAAACCGCTGGCACAATCGGCCTCCTGCAAACGCTCTTCCATGATGCCCATGATCAGATCATCAGGCACCAGATCACCGGCCTTCATGAAGGCATCGGCCTTCTTGCCGAGGGCCGTACCGGCCTTGACCGCACCGCGCAAAATATCCCCCGTGGATATCTGTACCGAACCATCGATAGCAGTCAGCAGCTTGGCAACCGTACCTTTACCTGCACCGGGGGCACCCAACAGAATCAATCTCATGCTTGCATCCTTTGTCAATTTAATAGAGGTATAAACGCCGCTTAGTCAGCGAACGGATGTCCTGAAAGCACATCACGCGGACAAGAGCAGAATGGGGGGGTAATTTATCGCATTTGTCCGACAGTATCCAACATTGTTTGGGAAACAGGGTCAGAGCGATATGTACATCGGATAGATTCGTGCGATATAAACGCTACACCGTAGATGTACGGCTGGAGACGCGCGCGCTCTAACGTCACAGATAGGGTCCTCTTTGCGGGGTCTCATGCATAGGGTTCAGCCTTGTCAAAGTGCACAAGGGGACGTGACAGAGTCTCACTGGAAATGGGTTCTGAAGCCGATGTGAAAGATGGCGCGATCGCGCAAAGCATTGAGTCCCATATTCTGTTTGACGGGAAGTTGCACCGAGGCCTCCAAAACATAGTTTATAGTGACAAATTGCAACCCAGGACTGACAAACCACTGAGTGCCACCGCTGTTGCTGACATCCTGACCATTCATGCGATTGCGTTCGGTGTGGATCAGGTTCGTCTCCAGTACGCCATACAGAAACTTCGGCATCCCGGCACCCAGATGACGTGGCCAGAGACGATATTGTAATGAGCCGTCAAACGTGGTGACGGCGCCTGCCCGATAGCCATCGTGCGTACCGGTCGCCTGATAGGTGGCATCGACATCAACCTCCCACGCCAGGGTCTGATAGGTGACGATGACGCCGCCAAGGCCACCCCAGCTGCCGGTTCCATTCTGGAACAGACGGGGTAGCTGACCATACCGGTCGGATGCATTGCTGCGCCCGGTAGGGGCTATTATGCCAAACAGGGGCGCCACACGCAGTGATCGCCCGATACCATTGACTTGAAACAGAGTATAGCGCGCGAACAACTTGGTGTCGCCGATACCCGAATCGGTGCGGCGAATGCGGCCCATTGAGGTGGTTGCCCATAGTGTCTTGTCCAGAAACAACGGGACGGCAGCAAACAACGTGAGCTTACCGCTGAGACCATAGGCAAGGACATTGCCCAGCACATCAATATGTATGTTTCGATTAGGGCGGATAGAGTTGTCGTAGCGGTGGCGCTGAATGTATTGCTGGCGCAACAGCAGTTGTCCCTTGGCCACCGGCAGGGCGGTATTGAAGGTGATTGGACCGGCCGAGGCCAGGGCCGGGAGCAACCAGGCAAGCAACGACAGGGCCTTTGCGCTTGTGTGCCGCTGCAATGTGGTGATTCGTATCAGTTTCATGCTCATGAACTCCTCGGGGTATCATTCGATCCGGTGACCGGGTCTCTGGGTGCGACAGCGGAGTTCATACCGTAGTACCTGGAGTCAACCCCATGTCAAGTCTGCGACGAGACTCTTGACATGGAGTTGACTCCATAGAATAGCCTTTCTATTGTCTCATCCGAATCTATATTCGCAAAAGGGGAAGCCTTATGAGTAACCATGCAGATGAGCATCATTCGTTTGCCCTGACCTTGGTACTGATCTTGTTCGGATTCGCCATGGTATGGGTCAGTCCGTCTCCGTCACAAGCAGCAGTGCCAACTGCGCCCGGTTCGACTTATCCCGCAAACGCTTACGTGGTGCAGGTGGATGGATTGGCCTGTCCGTTCTGCGCTTACGGTATCGAGAAACAGTTCAGTCATCTTTCCGGCGTCACTCATACCAACGTCGATCTCGCCAGTGGTGTGGTTATCGTTCACGTCAAAGCGGGTACCCGCTTTGATCGAGCGCAGATCGTCAAGACCGTGAAAGCAGCAGGGTTCAGTTTGAAAAAAATCGTTGCTGAACCGCCCCGATAGCAATGAGGTTCTCGCCGGGCCAAGTGGATTACCGCCCTCTGCAGTTCACCTGTGTCCCTATCCGAATCAATGCGCATGCATCGCTAACCGGGTGTCTAAACAAAAAGAAAATGGCCGCTGAACCCCCGGACATCTCTATCTCAACGCCCCGAACAAGGCCTGGTAGTTGCGCAGAGTCGTCTCGGTAACGGTCGCAATCGATTCTTCACGCAGTTGGGCGACACATTCAGCGACGTGACTGACCCAGGCGGGTTGGTTGGGTTTGCCACGATGAGGAACGGGCGCGAGGTAAGGGGAGTCGGTCTCAATCAGATAGCGGTCGGCAGGCATGTTGGCAGCAACCGCCTGCAGAGTTTTGGCACTGCGGAAGGTCACGATGCCGGAGAAGGAGATATAGAAGTTGAGTTCCATGGCGGCACGCGCGGTGTCCCAGTCCTCGACGAAACAGTGCATCACGCCACCAACCTCGTCGGCCTTTTCTTCGCGCAGTATGCGCAAGGTATCGGCGGCGGCGTCGCGCATGTGGATGATGAGCGGTTTACCGGTTTCCCGCGAGGCGGCGATGTGTTGGCGAAAACGCGCGCGCTGCCAATCCATATCCTCGTCCTGGCAGCGAAAGTAGTCCAGGCCGGTCTCGCCGATGGCCACCACATTTAGATCGGCGGCCAGTGCAATCAGCGTGTCGGCATCGGGTTCCTGCCCCTGCTGATACGTGGGGTGCACACCGACCGAGGCGGAAATCTGCGGGTAGCGTTGCGCGATGCCAAGTACATCGGGAAAGTGTTCCAGATCGATGCACACGCACAGCATGTGGCCGACACCGGCACTACGCGCCGCGTCGAGGGCGCCATCGAGTTTGCCGTCATAGCCGGACAGGTCGAGACGGTCGAGGTGACAGTGGGAGTCTATCAGGAACATAATGGGTAATGGGTAATGGGTAATGGGTAATGGGTAATGGGTAATCAATTATGCGTGTGGGTGGCGCACGTACAATATGTACGCGGTTCAGGATGGACTGAGTCGGAGCACTTACATGGTATGGGTCTGGCGGTCTGATTTCAGTGCGCCTGCCAGATAGGTTTCTATCTTGTTGCGGGCCGCGCCTCCGTCCTGATCGCTGAATTGTACCCCAATGCCGGCGGCACGGTTGCCTTGCGCGCCTTTGGGAGTCAACCAGACGATCTTGCCGGCCACAGGAAGCTTCTCGGTCTCTTCCATCAGCGTGAGCAGCATAAAGACTTCATCGCCAAGCTTGTAACTCTTGCCGGTAGGAATGAACAGGCCCCCGTTCTTGATGAACGGCATGTAGGCGGCATAGAGCGCGCTCTTGTCCTTGATCGTAAGCGAGAGAATACCCTGACGGGGTGGTATCTTGGGCGTAGTCATTGTGTATTATAGTTTACCTGATATAGTCCATTCGCCCTGTGCACATTGGTCTTGCGCTTTGACCGGTGTGTACAAGACCTCAACGCCGGCGCTGCGCACGGTGTGGCACCGTGGCCACCCGGGCCCACGGACTCAGCAACGATTCCAGCACTAATTGGGCGTTGGCTTGGCCGCGGGCGGCACGCATTGCTTCATGCAGCGTGTCCAGATAACGAAACAGCCACCGCGAGTCTACTCGCTCCCCCATATCTTGCAATGCATCGCGTTGATCACGGTTGCTGATGGGTGCCTGTCCATCCAGTTGCAAACGAATCAGATCCGTCACCCAACGATACAACCAGTATAGCGGTAGATCCAGCCCGAGTTTGAGCCAGTCCTGTGCGATGGCAATGGGATCGTGTGTGCCTGCGAGCACGCCTTGCAGCGCCTGCAGCATCGTCTGGCGCTGCGCCAACGCACCCTGTTCGGCAAGCGCATGGGCGGCCAGAGGTGCCCCACCGGTCAATTCCAGCAGCAGGGCGCCCTCCTCCTCGCCGAGTCCGTTCTCGGACTGTGCGCGTAGCCAGCCCAGGGCCGTATCGCGTGCGGGAGACTGCATGGTGAGACGCTGACAGCGGCTGCGTATCGTCGCCGGCAGGCGCGTCGGTTCATGACTGCACAGGCATAACAGCGTATCGGAGCGGGGTTCCTCCAGAGTCTTGAGCAAACTGTTGGCTGCCGCCCGGTTCATCGCCTCGGCAGGGGACAGAATGGCAATTTTGTAGCCGTTGTATTGACTGGTCAGTCGCAGTGAGGCGATCAGGGCACGCACCTGATCGATCTTGATAGCCTTGCCCGGCTCCTCGGGCATGGCCTCGAGGTAGTCCGGGTGTGAACCGGCGGCGAGCAAGGTGCAACTGCGGCATTGCCCGCAGGCCAGGCCCTGTGCATCGGGTTGGGCGCACAGCAACGCGGTGGCAAAGGCACGGGCAAAATGGTACTTGCCCAGTCCCGCCCTGCCCGTGAGCAATAACGCATGTGGCAACCGACCCTGGTGCACTCGGGCCTGCAAGGTCGCCCAGTCCACCTGTTGCCAGGGTAGCAGGTCGCTCATGCCGTCGCGCCCCAGTGCGCGCAGATCCGCTCCAGCGTAGCACTCAACTGTGCCTGCACCTCGGTTAATGGACGATCAGCGTCGATCACCGCCAGTCGCTCCGGTTCAGCGGTTGCAATCGCCAGGTAGGCTTGGCGCACGCGGTCAAAGAAATCGGCCTGCTCGCGCTCGAAACGGTCCGGGGCACTGCGTCGTCCGGCGCGGACACGTCCGATGTCCACCGGCAGGTCGAGCAGCAGGGTCAGATCGGGGCGCAGACCACGCTGAACCCAGTGCTCCAATGCACTGATGCGTGCCTTGTCGATATTTCGCCCCCCCCCCTGGTAGGCATAGGTGGCATCAGTAAAGCGATCACACAGCACCCACTGTCCTGCTGCCAGCGCCGGGCGGATCACCTCGGCCAGATGCTGGGCACGGGCAGCAAACATCAGCAATAGTTCTGTATCGGCACACATCGCCTGCTGGCGATGGTCGAGCAACAGTGCACGGATGGCCTCACCCAGTGTTGTACCGCCAGGCTCGCGGGTGGTGAGTACCGACACGCCATGTCGCACCAACCAATCACGGATGAAGGCCAGGTTGGTGCTCTTGCCCACGCCTTCACCGCCCTCAAGCGTGATGAACCGACCGCTCACGGATGGGCACCCGATTGCGTGTGTGGCGGATGGGAGTGCGAGTGGACTGGCAGGGATGCCTTCCCGGTCGTTGATGTAGCGCCTTTATCGTCTGCCAACATCTTCGTGCGCGGCGTTGAGGTATAGGACGAAAACGGGTGCTCCCGGTCATCAATCTGGTATTTGATGACCGCACGGTCGTGTTCCTTCAGCGTGTCGGAGAACTGATGGCTACCATCACCGCGGGCGACGAAATACAAGGCCTTGCCCGGGGCGGGATGCATGGCGGCGCGTAACGAGGGCAGTCCTGGCATAGCGATGGGAGTCGGCGGCAGACCACGGTGGCGATAGGTGTTGTAGGGGGTATCGCGCCGCAGATCGGCGCGGGTCAGATCGCCATGGTACTGCATGCCCATACCATAGATCACGGTCGGATCGGTCTGTAGCCGCATCCTCTTCTCCAAGCGTCGGATGAACACGCCGGCGATGCGTCGGCGTTCGCTGGGAAGGGCGGTTTCCTTCTCGATAATGGAGGCCAGAATCAGCGCGTCATAGGGTGTCTTGAGCGGCAGACCCACCGCGCGATGCGCCCATTCCTGCTTGAGATGCTGCTGCATCGTTCGATAGGCACGTTGCAGAAAGGCAACATCGGTCGTGCCACGTGGGAAATGGTAGGTATCCGGATAGAAGCGACCCTCGGGGTATTCGCCGGGCCAACCCAGACGGCGCATGATGGCGGCGTACGACAGGCCCTTGAGGGTATGCACCAGCACCGGGTCGTGGGAGACGGCATCCATGACTTCGCGGAAGGTCCAGCCATCGACGAGGGTGAGGGAATACTGGATCACCTTGCCGCTGACGAGTTGTGTGAGCAGCTGCGCAGGAGTAATGCCGTTTGCAATGAGGTACTCACCGGTCTTGATGTGATCTGCGACGCCTTGCACACGGGCCATCCAGGTGAAATAACGCGGGTGTTCGAGTGCACCATGACGATGCAGATCGTCGGCGATGGCACGCACGCTCATGCCCGGTTTGACGACAAAATACAAGGCATTGGGACCGATATTCACTGGTGTCGTCTCGAAGTTCTGGTAGTCAATCCACCACCAACCCAGTCCCAAACTGGTGATCAGGATGACAAGGGCGAGCAGTTTATAGAGCAGGGCACGCATATCAGATCCGCAATTCATCCTCGACTTGGGCAAGCAGACGCCGAGTCACCGCTCCTACCGACAGGGTATGCCGCTGCCCATCCCTATCAATCTGTGCCACCGGCCAAATGCCTATCACACTGTTGCACAGCAGAACTTCCTCGGCCCCATACAGACTTGCCTGGCTCAGTGGCGCAACCACGCTCGTGAATCCAAGCGCCTGCAATTGTGCCAGCAGATACGCGCGCATGATGCCAGCCACACCGCATTCTGACAAATCGGGAGTCAACACACGACCCTGCGCCACCACGAACAGGTTACTCATTACGCCTTCGATGACCCGCCCATGATCATCGCACAGCAGGCCCTCGGCAATCGCCGGATCATCCCACTCACGCCGCGCCAACACCTGCTCCAGGCGATTGAGATGTTTGATGCCGGCCAGACCCGTCTGGCGCGCCAGACGAGTCTGGCAGAGATACACCCGCACGCCGTCGCAGCGATAGTGCCGGGGATAGTCCGGCCAGGGGTGCACACTGAGGATGCGTGTCGGGGTGGGTAGTGCGGGTGGGGCATAACCGCGCCCACCGTTGCCGCGAGTATAGATGATCTTGAGTACGGCGCGTTGGTGCGGGTGGCACAGCGTGGTGGCCTCTTCCTCCAGTTGCAACGGATCGGGGACGGGGATGCCCAATCGCACGCAACCGGCTTGCAGCCGGGCCAGATGCGCCGGCCACAACACCGGGGCACCATCGACTACGGCCAATGTCTCGAACAGGCCATCGCCATAGGCCAGGCCGCGATCCAGCGCCAAGCCCGCCGTCTCTGCTCTGCTGCCGTTGACCAATACCGCAACGATCACACTCATATCGCCCCCTCCATCGGTGCCAGTGCCAGCAACAGTCCACGTGCCTTGGCACGGGTCTCGGCGAGCTCACGCGCCGGATCGGAGTCGGCCACGATCCCGGCACCAGCGCGCAGGCTGATCTGCCGGGCGTCGATGATCAGGGTGCGGATGAGAATATTCAAGTCCATGGTGCCGTCGCGGTTGAGATAGCCCATGGAGCCGGTATACGCTCCACGTGCCTCGGCCTCCAGTTCCCCGATGATTGCCATGCAGTGCACCTTGGGGCAACCGGTGATGGTACCTCCGGGGAAGACCGCCCGGATCACTGCACCGGGGGTCGATGCTGGGCGCAAGCGGCCACGCACATTAGAAACGATGTGATGCACATGAGTGTAGGTTTCAAGCACCATGAATTCATCGACCTCAAGCGTGCCCGGGCGACATAGACGGCCCAGATCATTGCGTTGCAGATCGATGAGCATGATGTGTTCCGCACGCTCCTTGGGGTGGGCCAGCAGCTCACGTCGCAGGGCCTCGTCCTGGTCGGGATTGTCGCCACGTGGGTGTGTACCGGCAATGGGACGAGTCTCGACCCAGTCGTCGTGCACCCACACCAGGCGCTCGGGGGAAGAACTGACCACACGGGCACCCGGCAGTCGTGCCAGACCAGAAAACGGAGCCGGATTGGCCGTACGCAGTCGGGCGTACAGACTGGCAGCGACCTCATCGGGATCGCTGTCCGGTGCCAACGTACCGCGCCACGCCCGCGAGAGATTGACCTGGAACACATCACCCTCGATGATGTGGCGCTTGAGGCGTTGCACCGCCTGCGTGTACTGTTCGCCCGGAGGCTCTTCCATGGTGGCACCTGGCCATAAACCGGGACGGGCCTTCGCGCTGCGAGCGGAATGCGCCACAGAGGGACCCACGGGTGAATGCTGCACCGCGACCCGGTCCTGTTCCATGCGAGCCAGGCACTGAGCATGGCCTGACTCGGCCAGCAGCCAGGTCTCACCGCGGACATGATCGCACACCACCGCCGCCGGCACACGCACGGCACAGGCAACCGGCAAGGTGCTGTGTGTGGGGAGAGATAAGTGTAGGCTGGGTTCAATCTGGGCAGCCAGTTCGTAGGCCAGAAACACAAACCAGCCGCCGCGAAACGGCAACGGTGCCGATGAGGGCGATGCAGCAGGCTCATCGGGGACCCGTTCAGTTTGCCACCAGTGGTCCAGAGCGTGGAGAAAGTCTGCTGCCTGACCGGGCGCTGTAACACCCAGCGCCGCGGCAGGACCGTACAATCTCAATGCCGCATCGAGGCGGAGGGTTTCACCGGGACAGGCGAACAGGATATCGTAGCGGGCGTTCGTCGCTTTGCGGGCAACGCTCTCGAGCAAAAAGGGATAGCGCGTCGGCCAGCGGCGGTGCCAAACCAGCAGGTCGAGCAGACCGGCGTGGCGCGTGTACATCAAGGCAGGGCGGCTCAAGATTGGGCCTGTGCGTCGCATCCTGGAGCGCAACGCTCGCTCCCAGGCCTGACCGTAGTAGCCATGCCTGCGAAGCAAACCCGCCGGCAGTCGGCTATCACTATCAGGGCTGCGGTGCGCGCCATCTCCGGTCTCTGTGTGCCTGCTTAGCGCAGACGGCTGATGACCAGTGTCCCGTTGGTCCCGCCAAAGCCGAAGGAATTGCTCAGTGTGTGAGCGATCTTCATCTCACGAGCCTCGCCGGGGACGAAATCCAGATCGCATTGCGGATCGGGATGGCTGAGGTTGATGGTAGGCGGTGCGATCTGGTCACGGATGGCCAGGGTGGTAAAAATGGCCTCGATGCCCCCGGCCGCACCCAGCAGATGCCCGGTCATTGACTTGGTGGAACTCATCGCCAGTGTCGTGGCATATTCACCAAAAGCACCCTTCACTGCGTAGATCTCGGCCAGGTCGCCTGCCTGCGTAGAAGTGCCGTGGGCATTGATGTAGTCGATCCGCTCGGCATTCAGACCGGCATTGCGCAATGCGGCCTGCATGCAGCGTTTCGCACCATCTCCCCCCGCAGACGGCGAGGTCATGTGATAGGCATCACCGCTCATACCATAGCCGGTGATCTCGGCATGGATCGTGGCTCCGCGATGCCGGGCCGTCTCATACTCTTCAAGCACCAGCACCCCGGCGCCATCACTGAGCACAAAACCGTCACGCTCGCTGTCCCAGGGTCGGCTGGCTGTTTGTGGATCATCGTTACGCGTCGACAGGGCGCGTGCGGCACAGAAACCGCCCAATCCGGTCGGCGTGGTAGCCATCTCGGCACCGCCAGCGATCATCACATCGGCATCGCCATACTCGATGATACGTGCGGCATCACCAATGCTGTGGGTTGCCGTCGCACAGGCCGTGACCAGAGCAATGTTCGGGCCCTTCATGCCGTACATGATGGAGAGGTTGCCGGAGATCATGTTGATGATGCTGCTGGGCACGAAAAACGGGGATATCTTGCGCGGTCCCCCCTTGAGATAGGCATCATAGCCCTTCTCGATACTGCCGATGCCACCAATGCCCGAACCGATGGCCACGCCGATGCGCTCGGCATTGTCTTCGGTAATCTCCAGGCCCGCATGTTCGATGGCCTCCTTCGCTGCGGCAATGCCATAGTGGATGAAGGGGTCCATCTTGCGCGCTTCTTTGCTCATCATGATGGTCGAGACATCGAAGCCTTTGATCGAACCACCAATACGTGTCGGGAAGGCACTGACATCAAAATGTGTGATCGGCGCGATACCGCTCTTACCCGCCAGGATATTCTCCCAGGAGGTCTTCACGTCAAGGCCAACCGGTGACACCATGCCTAGGCCGGTAATGACAACGCGTCGTTTAGCCACGAAGACTCCTCTTAAATCAAACTGAACGACAGGAGGTGAATTTGCCTGGTCCTGGCCCTGTCGAGCCAGACCCGAAAAACAAAAGGCCGCACCCACATAGCGTGGTGTTGCGGCCCTTGTATCAGCCTAGAAATTTAGTTGGAGTGGGCGTTGATGTAATCAATCGCCTGCTGAACAGTTGTAATCTTTTCGGCGGCCTCATCAGGTATTTCGGTCTCGAATTCCTCTTCAAGGGCCATGACGAGCTCCACGGTGTCCAGCGAGTCAGCGCCAAGATCATCGACAAAGGAGGCTTCGTTGGTTACCTCTTCTTCTTTTACCCCTAACTGTTCCACCACGATTTTCTTGACGCGTTCTTCCACACTGCTCATGTCGGTTCTTTCCTCCCAAAAATTAGAGCTTGCGCTGGGCTCGGTATTGTATGAGAAACATCTGCAAGATGCTAGAAATAAACACCTGAGTCGGATTTATACCCGTAAACGGGCATTAACTATCTGATTTAATAAACTATTATGCCTACTCATAGTAGGCACTTACACCATGTACATACCACCATTGACATGCAACGTCTGTCCGGAAATGTACTGTGCCGCCGGCGAGGCCATGAAGGCGACCGCGTGGGCGATCTCCTCCACCGTTCCCAGTCGACCCAGCGGTATCTGCCCCAGCAAGGCGGTACGCTGTTCTTCCGGCAAGGCACGAGTCATGTCGGTGTCGATGAAACCGGGGGCAATCGCATTGACGGTGATACCCCGCGAACCGACCTCACGTGCCAGTGCCTTGGTGAAGCCCATAATGCCCGCCTTGGCTGCAGCATAGTTGGTCTGTCCGGCATTGCCTATCGCCCCCACGACCGAGGCGATACTGATAATGCGCCCGCGGCGCGCCTTCATCATCGCGCGCAGACAGGCCTTCGACAACCGGTATACCGAGCTCAGGTTGGTGTTGAGTATGGCCTCCCACTCCTCATCCTTCATTCGCATGAGCAAGTTATCACGCGTGATTCCGGCATTATTGATCAAAATCGAGGGTGCGCCATAGGACTCAGTCGTCTGTTTGAGTGCGCCCGCCACGCTCTCTGGGCGGGTGACATCCATTGCTAGACCGAAACCATTTATATGGTTATCTTTCAAATAAATGGAAATGTTTTCCGCACCTTTTTCTGAGGTGGCAGTGCCGATGGTCGTGGCCTTTTGACGCCCCAGCTCCAGCGCAATGGCCTGACCAATGCCTCGGCTGGCACCGGAGATAAAGACAATTTCGTTGTTCAGCATGTATGTGTGTGTCTCTGTTACGACAGCAGACTAGGCCACCAGGGCCTCATCCAGGCTGAGCGGATCAATCAGCGGTACTGCCGTCAGGGTTTTATCGATACGCTTGTTCAGACCGGTCAGTACCTTGCCGGGCCCACACTCGTAGATCTGGTGTACCCCATCGCCGGCCATACGCCGGATGATCTCCACCCAGCGCACCGGTTGGTAGAGCTGACGGATGAGCGCGTCGCGAATGGCGTCCGGGTCGCCCGGACTGGCCACATCAACATTGTTGAACACCGGAATGTGCAGCTCCCGCACGCGCACTTCGGCCAGGCGCCCGGCAAACTGTTCGGCTGCCGGGCGCATCAGACTGCAATGCGACGGTACACTGACGGGCAGGCGCACTGCCCGTTTCGCGCCGCGACCCTTGGCGATCAGCATGGCACGTTCTACTGCACCATGGTGTCCGGCAATCACGACCTGTCCGATCGCATTGTAGTTCACGGCTTCGACCACCTCACCCGCGGCGGCCTCGGCACAGACGGTGCGCACCGTCGCGTCATCGAGGCCCAGAATCGCCGCCATGGCCCCCACCCCTGCCGCTACGGCCTCCTGCATCAGCCGCCCGCGCTCGGCCACCAGGGCCACGGCATCGGTAAAATCCAATGCACTGGCGCAGACCAGCGCCGCGTATTCGCCCAGGCTGTGTCCGGCCATGGCCACCGGGCGACGCCCATCACGACTCTCCCATATCCGCCAGGTAGCGACCCCGGCGGCCAGCATGGCCGGTTGAGTCACCTCAGTGCGATTGAGGCGCTCTTCAGGCCCCGTCTGTACCCGTCGCCACAGATCATAGCCCAGCACCGCAGACGCCTCGGCAAAGGTCGCGATGACCTGGGGAAACGCCTCAGCCAATCCAGCGAGCATGCCAATGGACTGTGAACCCTGTCCGGGAAAAACAAAAGCAGCAGACATAGATGAGTGGAACCCTTTCGAACAGTGTAAGAATCGTAACCCTGAGCAGACAACATCGGGCCGCACGATGGCGGGTGCTGCGCACTTTTAGTATTTTAGCAGCGCTGAACCCCAGGTAAAGCCGCCACCAAAGGCCTCCAGCAACAGCATATCATCGCGCTGAATGCGTCCGTCACGCACGGCAGTATCCAGTGCCAGCGGCACCGAGGCGGCCGAGGTATTACCATGCTGGTCAACGGTCACCACGACCCGGTCCATGGCCATTTTCAGTTTTTTCGCAGTGGCGGTAATGATACGAATATTCGCCTGATGGGGCACCAGCCAGTCGATGTCCGTTTGCTTGAGTTTGTTGCTGGCCAGGGTTTCATCGACGCTGCGCCCCAGCATGTTGACTGCCATTTTGAACACTTCATTGCCTTTCATCTCGATGCTGGCTTCACCCCGGCGCCATTTCTCCGGATGTTCAGACAGACCGGCGGGCACGGTGAGCAAATCGGCGTACTGGCCATCGGCATGCAGGTGGGTGGACAGGATGCCGCATTCCTCAGCGGCCTCAAGAACAACGGCACCCGCACCATCACCAAACAATACGCAGGTATTGCGATCGCTCCAGTCGAGGATACGTGACAGTGTCTCCGCACCCACCACCAACGCCCGCTGCGCCGCACCGGTGCGAATAAACTTGTCGGCCACGCTCAGCGCATAGATAAAGCCGGTACAGACCGCTTGCACGTCGAAGGCGGCACAGCCATGAATATCCAGGCGATGCTGCAACAGGCAAGCAGTGCTGGGAAAGACCCGATCAGCCGTGGTGGTCGCCACAATGATGAGGTCGATGTCGCGCGGACCGACGCCTGCGGCCTCCATGGCGCGGCGGGCGGCGGCTTCGGCCAGGTCACAGGTGGTTTCACCCGCGGCCGCAATGTGGCGTTTCCGGATGCCGGTGCGCTCGGTGATCCATGCATCGGTGGTCGCGACCATCTTTTCCAGATCGGCGTTAGTCAGCACCCGTTCCGGCAGGTGACTGCCGGTACCCATGATTCGTGCGTAAGTCAAATTGCGCGCCTTTCCACCAGGAGGTGTTCGATCTGGTGACTGATCCTGTCAGGGATGTTTTTCTTCACCTCCAGCACCGCCTCATCGATGGCACGACTGAAGGCGAAGATATCGGCCCCACCGTGGCTCTTGATCACAATACTCTGCAATCCGACCAGACTGGCGCCATTGTAGGCACGCGGGTCGATGCGACGGCGAAATGCACGCAGAACTGGCAATGCGATGAGACCCGCCAGCATATTCAGGAAATTGCGCCTGAATTCCTGGCGCATATAGTGACTGATCATCTTCGCTACACCTTCAGTGGTCTTGAGCATGATGTTACCCACAAAACCGTCGCAGACCACGACATCGGCCTCACCGAGGTAGATACCGTCACCTTCGATAAATCCGATGTAATTGAGATTGCTGCCCGCCAGCAGACGTGCCGCCTCCTTGACCCGCTCATTACCCTTGATCTCTTCGGCACCGATGTTGAGCAGGGCTACCGTGGGTTGTTCGATTGTATCCACGGCCTTGGTCAGCACCGAGCCCATGGCGGCAAACTCGAACAGGTGCTCAGCGCTGGAATCCACATTCGCACCGAGATCGAGAACATGGGTATGACCCTTGATGGTGGGCAGTGCGGTACAAATAGCGGGGCGATCAATGCCGGGCAAGGTCTTGAGCACGTAGCGTGCCGTGGCCATCAGCGCACCGGTGTTTCCGGCACTGACACAGGCCTGAGCCACCCCCTCCTTCACCAGATTGAGGGCCACCCGCATGGAAGAGTCTTTTTTCCCCCGCAGGGCCTGGGAAGGCAGTTCATCCATGCTGACAACCTGGCTGGCATGATGGATACGCAGTCTATCGCTGGGGACCTTGCGCTGGTGCGCCAGCACGGCATTGAGCACGGCCTCGTCCCCCACGAGGATCAGCTCAAGTTGTGCGTGGGTGCCAAGCGCCTTGATGGCCGCAGGCACAGTCACCTCAGGGCCATGGTCGCCCCCCATGGCGTCGAGCGCTATTAGTGTACGAGCTACCATTGGATAAACCGGGTCCCGGGGCTATGACTGTTTCACATACAAAACGCCGCCACACCATTCAACACCGGATGGCCCGGCATGAGGGACGTACCGGAATTTCATGAGACTGCGTTCAAATGAAAGGAAAGTAGGTCCGACAACCGGGCCTACTCTTCAGCCTTGCCAGCGATGACCTTGCGGCCACGGTAATAACCGTCCGCACTGATATGATGGCGTATATGCGTCTCACCCGTGTTCGGTTCGATGGACAGCGTCGGTGCCGACAAACTGTCATGCGCACGACGCATGCCGCGTTTTGATGGGGACTTACGGGTCTTTTGAACAGCCATGGTGGTATGCCTCGTCTCTCAAGTGTCTGCTTTAAACTAAATGGACGAAAAATCCTTGGTCAGCATCATACGGCGTTACAAAACAGTTCAGAATGCGCATTTACTTGCAGTAAAGCGTATTTTTTCATCGCTTGGCGCCTTATCTGCCATTCACCCAAGAGGTTTTCAGTAACCTGTTAATCGCGTTTCCATCTTAAACTGGACAGGATGGCAAATGGATTGGCCACCGTGTCCATGTCCTGTGTCGCGTCTGTATCCGACTCTTTTAACCCATCTCTGGCCGGACAATCTGTCTCGGCGTGCATCGGCACCTGGGGTAAGGACAATAACAACTCGTCTTCGATAATGTCGACAAGATGGATTGGCACCTCACTCACCACTAACGGTTCGTACTGTATCGGCAACCGCTCAGCCTGATGATCATGTTCGACCAGACCGAACTGCACATCGACCCGCACCGACAGCGTCATCTTCTCCAGGCAACGTTGACACAGCGGATGCATCTGCGCCCCGAGCACCCCGCGTATAAAACGGACGCCGACCTCGTCGATGCCGAACTCCAGCTCGACCTGGGCCATACCCTCAGCGACCACCAGCACATCGGCAAGGCGTGACATATCCCGCAGGGCAAGCTCGCCGCGCAACAGGCGCCGCGACTCGGCCAGTCTGAAGGGGTCAATCTCTGCCGGCAGCCGATCCAACATAAGCGGCGTATGATAAATCGGCGAGCAGAAGCGTGTCAAAGAGAAAATTCTTGATAAATCCGGCGCTTCCGGACCCTGCACCCGGTCGGGCCACTGCCGGTCCGGGTATCGGCACCGGTTGTCGTCGTCGGCACAGCGGGAAAATCATCTCCCGGCTCGAATTCGACTTCATTGTCGCCGGGGACACCCGGAGCATGCTCAAGGCGTGGCCATTTCGCCCGACATAGTCTAACATCGTTGTCAGGAGTCTGTTGGACGGGAAGTGAATCGACTGCGGCAGCGAGACAACGGCCAGAACCTCCCCGGATCTTCGTTGAAATGGAATGATTATGCGCCTTGAATCCGCGAACATGCCGGCTCACCGTCCCCTCCCCGATCGCCACGATCCCCCATCGTCCGCTCGCCCCCTAGGATGATATTCTTCGCGTGTTTCCTGTTTGCAATTAATCTGGTCACCAATGATTAAAAAGATCCTGATCGCCAATCGCGGTGAAATTGCCGTGCGTATCGCCCGCGCCTGTACCGAAATGGGTATCCGCTCGGTAGCGGTATACGCCGAGGCCGATCGCTATGCACTACATGTAAAAAAGGCCGACGAAGCCTACAGTCTGGGACCAGACACCGTCGCTGGCTATCTCAATGCACACCGCCTGGCCAATCTGGCCATCGCCACCGGCTGTGACGCCCTTCACCCTGGTTATGGTTTTCTCTCGGAAAATGCCGAATTCGCTGATATCTGCACCCGGCGTGGTATTCGCTTCATCGGGCCGGATGCCGCAGTCATCCATCGCATGGGCGACAAAATCGAGGCCCGCAAGGCCATGCTTGCAGCCGACATTCCAGTCACACCAGGCGGCGTAGGTAATCTGAGCGGCCTCGACGAGGCCCTCACTTTGGCCGAAAAAATCGGCTATCCGATCATGCTCAAGGCGACCTCAGGGGGCGGCGGGCGCGGCATTCGCCGTTGCGATAGCCCGCAAGACCTGCGCCGCAACTACGACCGGGTGATTTCCGAGGCCACCAAGGCCTTTGGCAGTGCCGAGGTATTTCTGGAAAAATTCATTGCCGACCCGCGCCATATCGAAGTCCAGATACTGGCCGATCACCACGGCAACGTCCTGCACCTGTTCGAGCGTGATTGTTCCATCCAGCGCCGCCATCAAAAGTTACTCGAGATTGCCCCCTCGCCCCAACTAAGTGAAGAGCAGCGACACTATATCGGCAATCTGGCAGTTCGGGCGGCACAAACCGTCGGTTACAAAAATGCCGGCACGGTGGAATTTCTCATGGATGCCGAGGACAATTTCTACTTCATGGAGATGAACACCCGACTGCAGGTCGAACACCCGGTGACAGAGCAGATCACGGGCATTGATATCGTTCAGGAGCAGATCCGCATCGCGGCCGGGCTCAAACTGCGCCACCGCCAGGATGAAGTCACGCGCCGTGGCTATGCCATGGAATTTCGCATCAATGCCGAAGACCCGAAGAACGGTTTTCTGCCCAGTTTCGGGCGCATTACCCGTTATCTTGCACCGGGTGGACCTGGCGTGCGCACGGATGCGGCCATCTATACGGGCTATGAAATTCCGCCCTATTACGATTCGATGTGCGCAAAACTCACGGTCTGGGCCCCCGACTGGGACGCCTTGATCGACCGTTCCGCGCGCGCGCTCAAGGACATTGCCGTCTTCGGCGTGAAGACGACTATTCCTTTTCACCTTGAAATACTCAAGTCTGCGGAGTTTCAGAGCGGTCATTTCAATACCCGCTTCGTCGAATTGCACCCGGAACTGAGCGCCTACTCGGTACGCCGCTCAAGCCGCGAGGTGGCAGCCGCCATCAGTGCGGCCATGGCGGCCAGCATGGGATTGTAATCGTGCGCCCAGGCAACATGGACATTTCCTGCCCAACACGTGAAAATCAGGCGTTTGCCTGCAAGGCTGGCCCGGCGGACACTGCGTTGTGTACCGCTTCGAAATAAAAACAGGGATTCAAACCGATGCCCCAAATCAAGGTCACCGAAACCATCCTGCGTGATGCCCACCAGTCGCTGATCGCAACCCGTTTGCGCACCGAAGATATGCTGCCTATCTGCGAGCGGCTCGATAAGGTCGGTTTTTACTCGCTGGAAGTCTGGGGTGGTGCCACCTTCGATGCCTGCGTGCGCTTCCTCAAGGAAGATCCGTGGGAGCGCTTGCGCAAACTGCGTGCGGCCCTGCCCAATACCCCATTGCAAATGCTCTTGCGCGGCCAGAACCTGCTCGGTTACCGGCACTACTCCGATGATGTGGTGCGCGCCTTCATCGCCCGCTCTGCCGACAATGGTATGGACATCTTCCGCATCTTCGACGCCATGAATGACCTGCGAAACCTGCGGGTGTCCATCGACGCCGTCAAGGCATCCGGCAAACATGTCCAGGGCGCCATCTGCTATACCACCAGCCCGGTACACACCATCACGCAGTTTGTGCAACTGGGAAAAGAACTCGAGGCCATGGGCTGTGACAGTATTGTTATCAAGGATATGGCCGGCCTGCTCACCCCTGCGGTCACCGCAGAGCTGGTCGGCTCACTGGTGGCGGCCTTGTCAGTACCGGTGCATATCCACTCCCACACCACCTCCGGTCTGGCCGATATGTGTCAGTACAAGGCCGTGGAAAACGGTGCGACTGGCATCGATACCGCCATTTCCGCCTTCTCCGGTGGAACCAGCCACCCCCCGACCGAGAGCATGGTCGCCGCCTTGCGCGGTACCGACTACGATACCGGGCTGGATCTGGGACTGTTGCAGGAGATCGGTTTCTACTTCCGTGAGGTACGCAAAAAGTATCACCAGTTTGAAAGTGAATTTACCGGCCTGGATACTCGAGTCCAGGTCAATCAGGTCCCGGGCGGGATGATTTCCAACCTGTCCAATCAGCTCAAGGAACAGGGCGCACTGAACCGCATGGGTGAGGTGCTGGCGGAGATTCCACGCGTGCGCAAGGACCTCGGCTATCCGCCACTGGTCACGCCTACCTCACAGATTGTCGGCACGCAGGCAGTGCTCAATGTACTGGGTGGCACGCGCTTCAAGAACATCACCAACGAGGTAAAATTTTATCTGCAGGGCCGTTATGGCCGTCCGCCGGGTCAGGTCAATACCCTGGTGCGCCAGCAGGCTATCGGCCACGAGGATGTCATCGATGTACGTCCAGCCGATTTGCTCCCGCCCGAGATGGATAATCTGCGTGAGGAAATCGGGACCATGGCAAAGACCGAGGAAGATGTGCTGACCTTTGCCATGTTTCCTGACATCGGTCGCGAGTTCCTTGAACAACGGGCGATCGGTGCGCTCACCCCCGAACCCCTTGAACCCATCCCAGACACCAACGGTGGTGTCTGTATGGCCGCCACCGAGTTCAACGTCACACTGCACGGCGAGACCTACCACATCGATGTCACCGGGACCGGGTACCGTACCCAGGAGCGCCGCCCCTACTACATCAGCGTGGACGGGATACCGGAGGAAATCCTCGTCGAGAACCTGAGCGAGATCCCCACACAAAATGCAGGCGAGACGATCGCCACGCCTGTCTCCTCATCGTCTCAATCGAGCAAGCGCCCCCGAGCCACGGCCCCCGGCCATGTCACCGCGTCCATGCCCGGCATGATTGTAGAAGTTCTAGTCAAGGTGGGTGATGCAGTCAAGGCCGGTGATCCGGTACTGATTGCCGAGGCGATGAAGATGGAGACCGAAGTCCAGGCGCCGATTACCGGCACAGTCAGTGCCGTGAATGTCGCCAAGGGAGATCGCGTCAATCCCGACGAAGCCTTGATCGAGATCACGTAAACAGATAACCCCCGCCCCCTATCAGGACACCGACACGCGCCATGCCCACGATTATCCTCGCCTCAACCTCGCCCTATCGCAAGGCTGTCCTGAACAAACTTGGGCTCGCCTTCATCACCGAGGCGCCCGATGTGGTTGAGACCGCACAGGCAGGCGAAACCACCGAGGCACTGGTGGGTCGACTGGCCGTCGCCAAAGCCGCCTCCGTAGCAAACCGGCACACACAAGGGTTGGTCATCGGCTCCGACCAGGTCGCCGCCCTCGACGGGCGCATCCTCGGCAAGCCCGGTACACACGACAAGGCCACCGAACAGTTACAAATGGCTTCAGGACGCTGTGTCACCTTTCACACCGGCCTGTGTCTGCACAATGCCGCCACCGGGCACATGCAGTGCGAAGTCGTACCGTTCAAGGTACATTTCCGCACGCTGACACAGACACAGATTGTCGCCTATCTGCAACGCGAGCAGCCGTACAACAGCGCCGGCAGCTTCAAATCCGAAGGCCTGGGCATCGTCTTGTTCGAGCGCCTGGAAGGCGACGATCCCAATACCCTCATCGGCTTGCCCCTCATCCGATTAGTTCGGATGTTAGAAGCCGAAGGTATTCAGATTGTTTAGGGTTATCAGTTGACAGTTATTGGTCGTAGAAAAGGTCGGCTGACATTTAGATCAATGCTCTATCAAAAGACTCGTCCTCTAATCTCATCCTTCCTTGCCCTAGCACATCAGAGCATTATCGTAACTTAAAGGTGTGCGTCCCCTTTGTTATGCTTTGTTATGAATGTTCAGAACGCGAGTACACATGGAATAAACCTCATCTACTTCAGGTGGCCCATCTACTTCAGGTAAGGCGACCTCATGAATATCATAACGCGGCCAGTAACGATATGGGTCGTAAAAAAAGATCCCGACTGTTGGTGTGTTAGAAACAATAGCAACATGCCTGATACCGGTGTCATTAGCTACAACAAGGTCAGCACCCATAAGTAATGCGGTGGTTTGTTCTATTGTATTCGCCTGAACAGATTGTATTGTTTGGTTATCTTTTAACGGTGTAAGAATAGCCTCTGAATTTCCTTTTTCCCAATCTAATATTCCTTCAAGCAGCAAATGTTCATGTTCCGGATAGCTGGATGACATTCGGCTGATCAGTTTACTGAAGTGGCTGGTTGGCCAGCATTTGACCGGTGTTGAGGCACCAGCGAAATACACGATGTAAGGGCGTTGTCTTTTTAGAGGGCTACCGGGCATATTGTATCGATGTGGATAGGCCGTTTTTGCACCAAATATGTGTAGCATATTCAGCATATCATTTACTTCAAAGCTTAAATCACTGCGACATATTGCAATGTCATAAACAAGTCGAGCCTGTAATATACGGTATGGAAAGCCAATTTTTAATCTGGATTTATTTAGCAGACAGGTTTTTATTGATCGATTTGTAGCAGCAAGGTCAAAAATAATATCGTTATAACCAAGTTCTCGGATTCTTTTTATCTGCTCACGTAGAGATACGTTACGTTGATCAGAGCCATGAATAATATGCACCCGGTCGACCAGATCTTTCGGTATTCCTCGGGTATAATTACTGACCACACTCAAGGTAATATTGGCATTCGGGAAGGCCTTTCTGGCTTCAATAATAAAGCTGCGTGTCAATACCATATCGCCCAGTGCAGCGTGGCGGATGATAGCGATACTTTTTATATCGGTATTAGCCAGATTTTTAATCTTATCTTCGGCATGTTTACGAGTCCACACGCCTCTGTGAAACCAGAATTTCATAATAGTAACTCAAGTTTCGGAGTTCAAAATCAACAAATAGTTGTCAATAACTGATTGAATATAGAACAAAAAGCCTCCTGCATGGTAAAATGTTTGTATTCAAAGACGAACATCAATACCATCAGAGACCCGAGTGAAGAATGGCACAAACAAGGGTGCGCTGCCAACCCTTATCAGCGATGTGATTACGGATCAGAAACACTACATTGATAACCTTTTTGCCGACACAATGCTGGGCTGTTCAGTCGACACGGTTTGCTTGCTGTTGATAAACACGTCCAGGAGTTTTTTGTCCGCAGCCTTCAGCTGGATTCATTTACCATGCGATTGGAGTATGAGCGATAGGGTGGTCGGCGCGAATTTCGTCGATTTTGAACTCCGAAACTTGAGTTAAAAGCTGTTTCACGGTGTCAGGAATTGGGTCCACTTCTCAGGTCGACATCCACAACAGCAGCGGCAGCATATTAAAATCAGTGATTAGTGGGGAGTGAAGCGTTAGGTATTAAACCCATAACTCTCCACGAATCACCCGCAACACGAGTTGAATTCACTTCGCTCAGACAACGACTCACCTATAAGGCCCTCACTGACGACTGATAACTGATGACTGCCCGCTGATTTCAACCCCTTCACCCACCCAAGGATCATCTGCCATCCAGCCCAGCAGTCGCCGGCGCAGTGTGTCTGCAATCACCGGTTCATCAGTAAAGCGATCATGGCGACACTCCGGATCACTGGCTAGGTCGAATAACTGAAAGCGTACACGGTTTTTCAATGGTTGGTACACCAGTTTCCAATCACCCAGGCGAATCATCCTGTCCTTGGCCCGATACACCTGTTCACGGTATCGGGCCTTGATCGACATCGTGCCTGTCGATTTATCGGCAATCTCCAGCAATTTGAACAAATTCGGATAACGCAAATGTTCCGGATGCATACCAGGGAGATTATCCGTAATCCAGATTCCCGTTTCATTAAAGGCCGCTAACCCCATATCAGCGGTATCGCCGCGTACAAGACCGGCCAACGATACCCCCTGCATGCTATCCGGTACCGGTAAACCTGCCAGTTCCAGCAAGGTCGGTGCGATATCCACACTGCGCACGACCTGATTCTGAACGAGGCCGACCTGTACACGTGGGTCACGCAGCACAAGGGGGATACGCGCGGAATAATCCCCCACAGCGCTGTTACCCTGTCCCCAGGTCTCGTGCTCAAAAAACTCCATGCCATGATCACTGTAGATCACGACGATAGTGTTCTTCTCCAGCCCGCAGGCCTTCACATGCTCAAGTACACGTTCGACTTCATCGTCGAAGCGCTTCACGCAACCATCATACAGATCGACAATCTGATCCAGATCGAATTCTTTTCGACTGTCGCCCTGTCGACGTATAATCTCGTGAGGGTCTGTCAACCTGGCCATCAGGAACTTTGACTCGCCACGATAATCCGGATCAGCGTACCGGGTGTAATACGGGTACTCACTCCCGAAGGGGGGATGGGTCGATGACATGAATACATTGAGAAAAAACGGTTTATTGCTCTTAGCAAGGCGAGACAGTTCCGAACGTGCCTTGCGACCTACCAGGGTCGTCATCGGGACGCCCGCCAGGTAGTACAGTTCAGGAAGAAAGCGCTTGCCAAATCGGTTATGTGTGAACAGGGACAGAAAAAGACGCAGGTCCTTGGGACCCTGTCGAATCAGATATTTGAGATTCCACTGATCATCAGGCGCATCCACATGAGTAAACCCCAGCGCAAACTTGCCCAAATCCGCACCACACCAATCTGTCACGCACGCGGTGTCGTAGCCCACATCCTTGAACAGGGCAGGAAGACAGGGCACAGAAAGTTGAACCTCTTCATCTGAGACAAAATTATCACGTACACCATGCGTATGCGGCCAACAACCTGTCAACAGCGAGAGCAGACTCGGTGCAGTCCTCGCGCAAGGCACATAGCACTGGGTGAACTGTGTCCCGGTTTTTCCCAATCCATCGATGCAAGGTGTCAATGCGCGGCGATACCCTGCCACGCCCAGACGATCTGCTCGCAGGGTATCAGAGCCAAGCATCACGATATTCGGGCGTGACGAAGCATGTTCGCGCGGTTCCGGCCTGAGCTCACGTCCAGCACCTGCGCAGCCGACCATCCCCGTCAACACGAGGAGACAACCCCACAACACTCCCAATGTGGCGGCATCGCCCTGTCGTAATAGTGACAAGCTTGAAACAAGCAACAACCCCATGGCTGACGCACCGGTTATCACATACAAAATATGCAGTCGGTTCGGTGAAAGCAAACGCCACACAACGTAAAGTCGGCTCATCCTGTAGTGCATCGAAGCTGAAATGCTCGCCGGCAGATACAGTAAATGACGCAGCAACTGCAACACCGTCAGTACAAGCATACTGAATAATGCCGCGCAAAACACAATCACAGAAGAAAAGTCGATGCTCGATGCAATTATCACACACAGGGAAATGACCGCGCCAGCCAGACCCAACAGAAAGAACAAGACAAATGCCAAGCCTAGCAAACGAAAAAATGCCAACACACCATAGACCGTATAATACTGGCGAATTTCCTTTCGAATCTCCGGGCCTGTCGTGGAAAAGTCTAGCAAGGATTTAATCCCGACAGCAAGCGTCATCAAACCAGCCGCCGCACTTACCATGAGCACAGACTGTAAAACATGTGCCAACATCGCTGCTGGCATCCACACAAGCCCAGCCATGAGCAGCCCCATACCTATGAGCAGCAGCAGGAGCGAGATGAAGCCTGGCGTCAATAATGACCGTTGTACAGAATGCGCTGACGCCTTGCGTACCCTGTCCTGCATCCCCTGAAATTCACCCAAAGTCGAGGCCGTACGCATCAGGTAGAATCTGGTTTTCGGCCATGACAGTGAAAACACAGCCCGCGCAGTGTGTTCGAGTAACTTGCGCCACACATACCGGGGCACACCACTCCCCTGATAATGAACTCGCGATACCGATCGTGAGCGTTGATAACTTTTGCGCAACAGATAATTCAAACACAAACGTTCATTGTCAACATAGTGAAATTGGATGATATCAGGCACATACTGCAGCACCTCACCGCCGGTCAGTGCATTCAAGACAAATTCACTGTCCTCTCCACCGCCGAGATCATGACCACGCGGGCCAAGCTCGGTAGAGAATTCACCTGCTCGTTCAAACACACTTCGATGCAAGACCAGATTGCCGCCACCAGGCAATGGGCCATGATCAACTGTGACAAGGCGTGGAGTATCACCCTGATCATAGCGCGGCACAGGTAACGGATAGATACGGTATTGCCCAGCATCGTGAACCCAATCAGGCTCGGAACCATCCCAATCAGGCAGGATCCGACCACACAATAGGGTCGCAGCCGGATAGTGGGTAATCGCGCGTTCAATCGATAGCAGATAATTTTCATCGATACGGTGATCATCATCCACCAGTGCCACATACTCTGAGCTGATGGTTGGAATCGCCTGATTGAGCGCAAGCGACTTTCCAGGTGTAGGCACCTCCATCGCGCACAATGGCAACCAAGCCTGCTCATCTTGCCGGGATTGATAGCGACTTAAGCGAACGAGCGTATCGTCAGTACAGGCATTCGCCGCGACAAGCACCTGGACAGAAAATGCAGGCCGGTGTGCGGCATTAAGCGTCAACAGAACACGCTCAAGCAAATCGGCACGATTATGAGTGCAGATAAGAACTGTCAGGGTATGCATCAATTCCCTTATTTTACGCGACGCCAATAGGCTATCATAAGACGATTGTGCAGACGGTAGGCCACCTTGACCGGAACGGTAGGAGGTCGACAGAAACCCATCAATGCATAACCACACTGACGTAACGTATCACTGGCTACGCTTTCAAATACCTTAACTTGCGCAAGCGACATCAGTCTACGCCACTTAGTGGCATTATCCACATTGAGCGGCCGATGCACCAAAGGAGTTTTCCCGAGGTCGTCATCATACGAATCGAAACATTAATCATTAATATGATTCACTTCACGCTTTGAGTAACCCACGATTTGGCCAAGCGCATATGTAAAGTTCATTGCTTGACGTAACGCATCAGGTTGTCTTTTAAAGAATTTACTGAATGTCTTCCGAGAGTGAGACATACATTGAGCCACAAGGAATGGAGGAACACCAAACCAGGTCTTGCTATAGTTCGGTAATTGATAAAAACCGGAGCGATAGCCAGCACGATAATGCAGCTTCATAAAATAACTTCTTTTCAATCTCCGCGCCTCAACAAAGTGTCGCACTTCCATATCGGGTCGATAGCGTATTTTTACTCCTCGCGAGAGCAGCGACATGAACATAATGGCATCCTCACCACCGCCAAGATCAGTGCCTTGCCGATTATAACGTTTATCGAATCGCAATAGCGGATACTCACGAAAAATTCGCATATCAAACGCAATATTTGCTGTCCATAATGGAGTGTTATTATCAACGATCCAGAATGGCGATTCTCCATATTTCACTTCTGCCAGGAAACCAAGCAAATCATCACCTAGCCACGCGGGACGTTGAAATCCAGAAAAATCAACTTCAACACATCCTCCAACACATTCTGCTCCATCATTAATGAAAGCATCATAGGCCGCATCAATGAAGCCTGTAGCTGGCAATTCATCATCGTCAATAAACAACATATAGTCTGAAGACAGAGATTCTTCTATCGCGCGATTTCGTGCTGGCACGATGCCTGCTTCCATTTCGGTAACATAACGCAAGCCAGGACCAGGTAATAATGACAAGCGTTCAAGTATATCTAGTGTATTGTCACAACTGTTATTATTCACAGCCAGGATCTCGAATGGAACAGGACACACCTGATAACGCAAGGCAGACACAAAGACTTCTAGCCGTTCTGCACGATTATACGTACAAAATGCAACAGTAAATTTTTTCATGTTCATTCATATATTCGCATAAATCATTTTTAATAAAAATTCTAAAAATCAGATCTGCTATGTACCCTTATAGTCACAATACCATTAACATCTGTTAAAGTGCGGAAGCATAATGTGTTAATTATTATTGTTATCACGACGCCATCTGAGTGTAAAAGCAATAAAAAAAATCATTAAAACACTACACACCATTCCCTGCCACACGATCGGACGTAGAGGCTTTAGGCCAAGACATTCTACGTATGCCTTCAAAGCTGCAATGGGTGACCCTAAACGTCTAAGATGCCATGCCTTTCCAAGAGAAGCCATATAAATAGATGTTTTAATTTTATCAAGAGTGCTCGATCTGGCTGAATGCATAATAAACTTTTCTACATTTTTCAATGCGCACACATTGCCTGAAAGCATTTCATAATCAGAACCAGATGTATTCTGGTCATGGCGCCGATAACTTACCAACGTATCAATTTGATAAAGAAAAGGCCCTAACGAAGCCGCCCGCATCCAGAGATCGTAATCGTCACTCCAGAAGGGATTATCCACATCAAAACCACCTGTACTTTCGTAAAAATTTCTCCTCAAAAGGATTAATGAAGCTGTAAGGATAAAATTTCCATCAATCAACACGTCAAGAATTTGACCCGATGCACGCATATGACCTTCTGCGCCAGTGGATCCAATAATTCTTCCATAACTATCAATACTGCGGTGATCACAATAGACACCAACAGCATCAGCATGCGCCTCTAACAAAACAAATTGTTTTTCGAGTTTGTCATTATCCCATATGTCATCCTGATCAAGAAATGCAAGATACTCACCATTACTGTGTAATACACCTGAATTCCGTGCCGATGCAGGTCCAGCATTATCCTGCCGAATGTACGTCATACGATCACCACATGATGACACGATTGACGGGCTCGCATCATGCGACCCATCATCAACAACAATGATCTCTATATTTGAATAAGTCTGATTTAACGCGCTATCCAATGTTTCTTTGAGATAAGATGCGCCGTTATAAACAGGCACAATAACTGATATCAAACCTTTTCTCATATAATATAACCAGATAATTTAGCAGACATTGCAAAGGCACTATATCATCGCATGACGCAACTATGCTTGCTCAATATTGGGACTGGCCACAATAGAAAATTGTAAATATCGAGTGTCATCCAAAGTACCAAGAGACAATAAATTTAATAAATTTTGTGCGCGCGAATAATATGGATTGATACCTTCAATACAGGATATGGTATATCCGCAATTAATAAACGTATCTTTTATGCTTTTCTTTGTAAAAAAACGCAAATGTGTTCGGTCAAGAATGCCTTGGTCACAATATCGCCATTGACCATGAATAACATAGTCGACAAACTCGGGCCAATGCCTAATATTTGGTATAGAAGCAACAATAACACCACTTTTTTTAATATATGGTTTAATCGTATTCAAAATATAAAAAGGATCGACCATATGCTCAAGACTATCGTTAAAAACAACACAATCAAAATAATTCAATGGCAATTCCACAAATGCATTTTCTATACTCAAATTGATTACTTTATCCAATACCATAGATGCAGCTTCTGCAGCTATTTTTTCATATTCAACACCCCAGACTTTGACTTCACGTTGTTTTTTTATGAGGGAGCCAAAACCGCCGCATCCACACCCTACATCCAGTACAACGTTTAAATCTGAAGGTATATATGACAGCATTTCTGGTCTGGATTTCTTATAATACTCCGTTATATTATCCATACGCCTCCTACATAATTTTTTCATATAAGCAAAAAGAAACATCACCAATCTTGATAGAAAGGCAATGTTTCTATTTAAAGATGAATAAACGAGCCAAAAATTTTAACCGTCTTATATTTAAGTGTCGTTTCTGGCTTTCCCACCATGCGCGAAAGGCCATTGCACTATCATTTATAGTAGAATAATGATATGCTAAATTAAACCAACTCTGCGCTGAAGACTCACGTAACAATTGGATCAAGTGTTGTTTATCATGTCTATCAGAAACATTATTTAATAAATCATCATGCATGTTCGCATTAGATTGTAAATGTTCAAGATGGCGCTCAGGCCTAGATGAGAATCCTTGATTATTTGTTCTTTGTAAATATTTTCCATCGATAACAAGTGCAGCATTAACGTCAATAGACGCACGAATTGCCCAATCACAATCCCACAATAAACAGTCAGACCTATAATCACCGATATCTTCATATATGCGACGACGAACAACTGGGCGTTGAAAGGCCATAGGCACACTTTTCAATAGAGATGGTATCAATCCACTGCCAAGCAGCAGAACACTAGGTTCAATTTCACTACAGTTTGTAGCGCATAATATTTTATTCATCGCTGATTGATACGCAATCTCACCCCATTTTGCATTATCACCAAACCATGACACACCCATAAATACGACATCTATTTCGGAGTGTTTATCCAGCACATTAACGGCTGACTCTAGAAAATCTTCTTCATATAAATCATCGTCATCGAGAAAAGCCACAATATCGCCTCGCGCAGAAATAATGCCAGTATTTTTTGCTTCTGCACCACCCTTTGAAAGGGGATGACGTAACACCCTAATTCTGTCATCATTAATTTCAGATGAATAAACCGAAGAAACAGGTGGATTAGAGGCATCATCAACAACAATAGCTTCCCATTCTTTTATAGTTTGATGAAGCAAACTTAGCAATGCTTCAGATAGAAGATCAGGACGATTATGAGTAGGGACAACGACGGATATGCGGGGCGGCTGAGTCATATATATCCACATACTCTACACAAGATGGCATGCAGACTAGCATGCATTCGACGATAAATATTTTCATATCATTTTAATAATGATATTCTTCTAGATAATCGCCTTTTTATATCAACTAAAGTACGATAACAATTAAACGGAAGCATGGTAGGAAACGTATACTTCCAATCTCTAAATCTTCCATATCGCGCTTTCATAACATGTCGAAAAATAACATGTGCCGCAAAAAGATCCGATTTCCAATAATATTCATAGCCTTTTATTAAAAGATTACCATAGAGCAGATCACGTCGACGTTTCACATCCATTTTTATTGCAAAATCAGGATACTTGTCTAAATAAATAAGTTGCGCCTTAACTAATTGCAATGCAGCAAAGGCGTGATTACTCGTAGCTTGCATGTCACCATGGAAGTGATAGTAGGCAAGCACTTCAGGCACACGAACGATGGGTGAAGTACCCGCTACTTCCAGCCAAAGCAGGAAGTCTTCTGCATTATTCAAATCCTCATCAAACCCACCAGTTGACATAATTGCATCGTACCTGGTCAGCGCCGCATGAATAGGCCATCGGCACCCAGAAAACAAGTTTTCACGTTTTGAGGCCTGTTCATAATCAGGCGGTATAAATGGTTTTCCACGATCTCCGGTCAATCCAATATTTTCCCAACCACAATAGACAAGTACTGCATCGGGTTGAGCGCGAAGCGCAGAGTAAAGCACATCAATAAACATGGGTTCCCATGTATCATCTGCATCAAGAAATGCCACATATTCACCACGTACAACTCGAATCCCCATATTACGTGCGCTACTAACACCTCTATTTTCTTGTGAATAAACACGTATACGGCTATCCTTCTGCGCAGAAAGCCATACCAACGTGCCATCACTGGAGCCATCATCGACGATGATCAACTCCCAATCCTTGAATGTCTGTGACAATACACTATTCACACTCATCGGGAGCTGGGATACAGCATTAAAGCAAGGCATGATAATAGAGACCACAGGATTCATGGTGACGATTTATTCAAACGCGACATTATACGTTGAACAGCGTAGCGAGTAACCGCGTTCCACGCTACATCATTACTGCCAAAATAGAGTTTGCGCGCTAGACTCGCAACGGTATCTGTATTAAATACAGTTAACCTACGTAACTGAAATGGATCATTATCGCGTAATGCCCAACCTGTACGTGTCGTACATGCAGCGGTGTAACCACAATCGCGTACAGCAGTAGCACAACGCGTATCCCAGACGCCATAAGGATAGGCAAAACTGGTAACTGCACAACCCAGGATATCTTCTAAACTGTCCTTAGACTCAGCGAGCTCATCTACCAACGCGGCACCGTTTAACTCAGTCAATCGAGTATGGTTTTTTGTATGAGAACAAATTTCCATGCCGCAAGAGTGCATCATGCGTAATTCACTAGCATTCAACAAACGACCATCAGGTCTCCCATCGGGAGGCCATGTGGGTTCAGCTCCTACTGAACCCGAGACAACAAACCAACTAGCGCGCATATTACGTTTCTTTAATTCATCCAAAGCAAATAGATTGTCCTCATAACCATCATCGAATGTAATTACGGCCGTCCGCATAGATACCCTATATGGATTCGATACAAGTTCAGCCATAGTTATGGCTTCCCAACCTTGCTGATTCAGAAAATTCAGATGTTCTCGAAATCTGTCTAAAGAGACGGACCAAGGCCAGTCAGGAACGCCTTTATCATCGACGATAGAGTGATACATCAACATAACAGGGCCATGCTGACCAGCATCGCGAAAAAAAGTATTTATAAAAATATTATTTATCATATATCCAACACTGTGCACATATTGTTCACTTAGAGGCATACTGATTTCGTGATCTAATTTTATGTTTCCATTTAGCCCGCTCATTATCCAATCTAACAAATGGGATAAATAAAAACATTAAACTGTAGGCACCTGCGCCAATAAAAAACATCATTGACATATATAATAAAGGTGATTTTTGTATATAGAGATGGATAAATTTATCCGTGATCAGCAAAACAATGAATAAAGATGCATTAAGGAACAGTACTGACGATAAGGAATCAAACAACATACGCCAATGTGCTTTCAAACAAATCTGAGCCAACCAACTCATTGCTACAGCATTAAATGCATAGACAAAAAATAGCCCCCAAGCAACACCAATTAACCCGAATCGTAATCCAATAAATACAGCACCAGACATCAGAATTAGACTGACAATTTGGATACGTAGCTCAATGCCCAAACGATTTTGGGCGGCCACAACAGCGCCAGACTGGTTTTCTACGGCATAAAACAAACCACACAATGCAAGAATAAACAACGGTTGTGCGGATGCTTGCCACTTAGCACCGTAGACAGTCAATACAAACGGGTCAGCCAGCCATAGCAACCCGACATAAAATGGCAGTGAGTACAAACAAACAAGAGTCAGCGCATGAAAATACAAATAACGCGATTTATCGAGATTGTCTTGATGTTTTGATAACGCCCTGAAAACAGGATGATAGACTGCCCCACTCACCATATTATTTGGCATTTGACTTAGACTGTTTGCTTTATTGAAAATGCCTACAACTGAAGCACCTGACTGTTGACTAAGAATAAAGTTGCTAGTTTGTTCCCGCATATATAGTACAAGATCATTGGCAGAGATCTTGAAACCATAACTTGCAAGCTCACGAATACGAGTAAAGTTAAAACAAAAACCGGGACGCCAACGAGAAACAGATGTAACGACTATAACTCCAGCTATAGAACCTATGAGTCCACCCCATATCAAACTCCACACCCCATACCCAAAATATGCCATAGTGATACTGATCAATGATGAAACAATCAAGGTGAAAAACTGAATATATGTATTCTCCTTAAACCGCATTTCACGAAATAGCTTAGAATTTGGAATATTTGAAAATGGTCTGATAATAAATGACAGTGCGGAGACTTTTAATAAATTACTATAAATCGGGTTATTAAAAAAAATCGCGATCAACGGAGATGTAATAAAAAACGACACATAGATTATAAATCCGACTAATAATTGTAGTGTAAACACCATTTGATAATCAGCATTATTTACCTCGCGCGACTGAACCAGAGCCTGACCCATTCCTCCGCCTGCTATATATCCAACAAGGCCTGTAAATATTTGTATTGTCACTAAGGCACCAAAATCAGAAGGCACTAACAACCGTGCTAAAATAACACCAAAAGCAAAACGCAAAAACTGACTTCCTACACCACCAAAGAAGACCCATTTTGTGCTACTACGGATAGACTGACCAACACTCAATGTAATTCACTCATATATATATAAACTTATCATGTCAATAGATATGTAAAAAGATTCAGAAATCACGCAGCATGCACTAGTGCATAAATCATATGCTACTTATCATTTTTCATGCCATTTAATCGACGCTGCAATATTCGTGAATGTGGCGAAGCTGCAAGTCCTTTCTTCAAGTACAGTTTAGCTCGTTTTTTGTCACCAAGATCACTGTATAGATCACTCATTGCAGCATACGCAAGTGCATAGTTTCTTTTGATTGAAATTGACTTAGAAAAACTTAGTATTGCGTTTTTACTATCGCCTTCAAGCGAATACGCTTTACCAACATTCAAATATATCTCTGGTAAAATAACAAATTTCTTGTTAATTAAGTGGCTAAACATATAATTAAAATTATTAATGGCATTTTGTAGATTATAATTTCTGGCATTTGTATTAAGTGATGAATATGCACGTTTAATAAAATTAAGTCCCTGGCAGTAATGATGAACATTTATAAAATCTTGTCCCAGTATTGATTTCCATCTGGCCGCAGTTTGTGGATGCTCTGACATTTCGGACCTCGCCTTGCAGTACGGCGGTAATAATCTCATTTCTTCTTTTGTTATCGCATAGTTTGCAAAAGCAAGACTGGAGTAACCACTTATAATACATAGCAATATCAACGTTAGTTTTAGAGAACGACTCATCACTATCCCCCTTCATTCTGACTATTATAAATCACACACTTTACGCGTTCGCATACATACTGTTGACCAGTCGTAGAGTTCACACATTTTATGACGCATTTTTTCGCTACATAACTCTGTATTCATGATATGCATCATAAGTACATTGCATATAGCGATCACATCGTTCCCATTAACTCTGGTGCCAGAGACGCCTTCAATCACAGCATCACCGGTACCACCCGCAACACCAGCCACTGATGGCGTACCGCAGGCGGCTGCTTCCAAAAAAACCATGCCAAAGCCTTCTGTATCACCATTAATCTCACGATTAGGCATGGCAAAGACATCAGCTGCATTATACCAGCGCGGCAAGTCGTCCATACTGACATGACCGATAAAATGTACCCGCGTACTCACGCCAAGTGTATCCGCCAGGTTTGACAAATACTGCGCATCTTCTCCCACTCCAATTAAGGCATAATGGACATCGAGTTTCTCTTCGAGCAACGAAGGCAAAGATTTAATAACCTGATCAAAACCCTTTCGACGACTTAGTCTTCCAACTGAGAGAATAAGTTTGGATTTTCCTGTTACACCGCATCTTGCACGCAAATCATCACACATCAGGCCGGGACGAAAACGCTCAGTGTCAACTCCCGGATAAATGATGGTTATTTTTTCTTTATTGATGCCCATTTTTACGAGCTCATTAAATGTAAACTGGCTGTTTGCAATCACATGGTCAACATGCGCATAAACAAACCGCATCACTTTATATTTAAGCGCTTGTTTCCAAGTCGTAATCTCCTCACCGTGGGCATACACTAGGCACTTACGGTGCAATAGTCTAGCCACCAACCAGGCGATCATACCCTCTGAGAGAACGCGCCCCGCATGTATCTGTGCCAGCTTGTTGCGATATGTAATCCATAGTGCCGTTATAAAAAGTTTGATGTACATCCATAGCGATTCTGGGAATATGAAACGATATCGTTTCAGCCTCAATCTGTGAATCGTATTTGGATGACCCGAGTCATGTGCATGACTTCCGCCAATCTCTGCGGTGAGTATATGAACATCTTTTTCACCAAAACGGCGATACACCTCGTAGAACCAGACAGCCGTCCCACCCTTGGTCGGCAAATAAAGTTCGGTGATAACGAGCAATCCGGAACGATCTTTCATAGTTTAATATAAATTTTTCATAATGGATAAAATTGCACGGTAATTTTTCTTCCCAGGGTAGCGCCATAAAGGAAGAATGGCACGAAAGGCCATCATGCGATTTTTTTGTTTCAAATGGGCGTAGGCCAAATCAAGTCTGGCATGGCGCAGCGAAGCAATATAGCCGGTACGCAGATATCCTTCTGTCGTTGAAAAATTACGATTTAGCGACTCCATTGCCGCAACGGTCTGGTTCTGTGCAACGATCGGGGCTTTTCTCGTCGCGCTGCTCTCATGAATATAATATGCCGCTATCGCTTTACAATACACACCCGCTTTTTTTGACTTGATGACCAGGCGAGAGAGGAAATGTACATCCTCGCAAACCTTATAATTTACCGGGTAACCACCCAGCTCGATAAAGTCGCGTTTTCTCACTGTCAGAGTATGTGTATCTCCAAAATGGCTGGCAACAAACTCACCCATGAGCGGTCCCTGCATGACATACTGATCGTCACCGGGCTGACTCTCCATTATTATCCGTCCCGCCGGGGTCGATTCCATCGATCCTCTTAGACGACGCTGATCGGTGCCGATATAGTCAAAATCACCTGTGAGAAAATCAAGCGTTGGATGTCTTTTAAGCATAGTTACATGTGATTCTACACGCACGGGATAATACCAGTCATCCGCATCAAGAAACATGATCCACTCTGAGGTGGCCCGGTTCACACCCTTGTTTCTCGCTGCAGAAACACCACAGTTTGGCTGATCAATCAAGATAATATCCGGGTAGTTATCCTTTACAAAGGTTGATGTCTGGTCGGTCGAGCCGTCATTGACCACAATAATTTCATTGGCTTGACAAGTTTGATTGATGACAGAATCAATTGCCCTACTGATACAGTGCTCGCCATTATAAACAGCGATAATCACTGACACAGAAATGGGGCATGTTTTGATCTCAAATGGTTCTGGAGACTGTTTCATGTGGAAGAAAGTCTGAGCCTGACAGACAGGCCAGATAGTTTGGTGATATGGCGCAGTGAAAAATCCGCACGCAAGCGCAGCATGAAATACATGAAACGGACGTGCCAGCGTGTTTCAATAAAGACGGGGTCATTGTTTCGAATGGATTGTGACAGGCGTTCAGTCGAAACGAATCTCACATCAGGGTATTTTGTAAGGATTTTTTGCATCAATTCCGTAAGTTTATCTAAGGAGAGATCCAATGCATCAAGAAAATTATCGCGATGCATTTCTACCAGTGCTGGGCGTCTCAGCATGTAGCGTCGTATCACGTCGTTGATCACATCAGCAGCCCGATGTCCCCGAGCCGGTTCAAAATAGACATCACGTACGAGATAAACGAGATCATCCATTGTCTTCAATCCATTATAGATTGGATATGTCTTATCCTCGACCAGCCTTCCATCCCTATCACGCATCGTATATCGACGACCAGGAGTGACAACCGTACCAACGCCATGTCTTGTCCATGCTTGCTCCACTGTTTCTGTCCACTGAAACGTCGGTGGTACCACGACGGTAGGTTTTTTTGAAAACACGGTTTCAAACAACCCCGTTTCTTCTTTCACAGCATACTCGACAGCGTCATCGGCATGCTCGCACGATGGTAGCGTAAGCACATTCGTCCAGCGACTTTGCAGATACGCAGGCAAAGACTCCGTCTTGGCATAGGGTCTGGACTGTCGCCATGCCTTGCGTGATGCATCGCCATCCTCCCAGGCGGAGACCGTGGCAGGCCAATAATGGTACATTCCATGCAATTGAGTAAAAAATATTTTTTTGTCGACACCGGATTGTATGCTTTTCCTTATCGCCTCCATCTCGTCGTCAGACAGACTGATATCATCACGTCCATTCTCGCCGCACGCAGCCACCTTGAGTACCACAGCAAGCGTCACAAGCGGACACACACCCTGCTTATTGGTAAAACCCTGCAATAATGCGACCATGCGGTCCAGTGCATCGCTCTGCGCTGGCGGTCCAGCCCCCCAATCATCGCTTTCAAGGATAAATACCGGTTGTTCTGTCAGCACCGGCTCACGCCATAAACGTAGCAGCCGGACACGATGACGCCAGATAAGCGCACACAACGCGCACAGCCAAAGCAAGAACAAGACAACAAACAGTTGAATAAACGCATTAGAAATCATAGTTGACTGGTTAACACTTCATCACTGACGAACTTCAGTATGCTGGTAACCCCTCTCCCTGTGGGAAAGGGGTGGTGTGAGGGAGTAACGGGAAAGCAGTGAGTGCTATCAAGAGCTAGACGAATAGCCCATAGCCTCTGCCAGATCGGTCGTGCGTTCCAGTACCGCATCTACTTTATTGGCGTTCCTCCCCTCTTTCCATTTATCGACACGTATCGCCGAAAAGGCATTATATGGCACAGCCGCTGCATCGAGACAACGCGCACGGGTGCTACTGTCATAATCCAGATTCAGTGCCGTAAATATCTGCTTGAATGCGCCATCGAGGTTTGACAAGATATCTTCATATTTAAGTTCATACCATTGAGATGAGCTCACTGCGTGTTTTGCCGCCATAATTTCCCTGTTCATTGCCATATACTGAAACGCACACACCTCCTCGATAGACTTTGACAGATAATCACGCCATCCTTCGGATAGGAAGAAACACCAGCGTGTGTACTTACCGTGTTCAATGGCAACCTTCTCCCGCATACTCAATGACCATGTCGAGAATTCATCAGGGCGATTCCATCCCTCAATCAGCGAATTGATGTTGTCACCGGGTGAACGCTTTACATACACGAACCTGGCTTGCGGGAATAATTCAGTAAGATAAGGCACACACAGACCATTTTGGTTATTTTTATCGACAAAATTTTTCATTCCAGTATACGTATAAAAATAGCGTTCTATCTTTTTACGCTCAGTACGCGTTGCGTTGCATTCAGATATGGCATGTGTATCCCAGTTTCTTTCCTCAAGGGGATGTAAACTCGACCAAAAATCATGGGTTTCCCGATTGAGTGAACCCAACACGGCAGATTCAGACAGGATTTTGTAAACCAGTGTCGTACCTGCTCGACTGCAACCAAGCACGAAGACAGGCGATACACTATCGCCGTATGTCATATCCCAATATAAACCCCGCATATGCCGCAATGTACGAAATGCGTGATAATTGAGTGTTTTTATTGCTTTGTTGATAAATGACGCTTCCACTTTGAGAGCACGTTCCACCATAATGTTCATTGTTCCTCTGGGAATTAATAATCGAAAAGTGTAATATTTCAACCTTTATCGAAGCATTGTAATGCTCCCATCAACCACACAACACATTGAACTATCATGACAATTATATATGGATGGACGGGTAATAACCGCTCTTCAGGTGAACCCGCTACACTACTGAAAGACATGCAGACTGCACTCGGTGCTTTACCGAAAACGAGTCAGAATAAAACCTTTGTGAATTCGCATTTTTCGGTTGGTACCTCCGGTGTCAAGCAATGTACATGGTCATACCATGAAGACGGTTTTTTTGTTGTCATTTCTGGCTCAATTACCGATCGATACAGAATGCACGTGGAAAGCGAGAAAATCTTGTCGAGATTCGTCGAGGTTTACCGGCAAAAGGGGGCATGCTGCTTCGATCTGCTCGATGGAGCATTCTCTGCCATACTTTACGACAGCCACTCAGAGACAACACTCATCGCAGTCGACCGTGCAGGCGTTGCACGGCTTTGCTATCACGTGGAGGGTCACCATGTGCTGTTTTCCTCTAGCGTGACATCACTCATCGCCGGGAAACCACAAAAACCAGCGATCAATCATCAAGCGCTCTACGACTACCTGTATTTTCACATGGTTCCAGCACCTGACACCATCTACGAGGGTATAAAGAAATTATTACCTGGACAGTGCATCACAATCGGTAAATCGGGTATTAGCAACGCATTTTACTGGAAGATGCCCTACCGTGATGAAAGCACGGACAGTATACAAACACTTGGAAAAGCATTCAGATCGACACTGTCATCTACACTGGAGCCTTATATTGGAGATGCCGAAACGGCATGCTTTCTCAGCGGCGGCACAGATAGCTCGACATTATCGGGTGTCTACGCACACGATGCCCAACAACCACCCAAAACATATTCTATTGGATTCAACATCCCGGAATATGATGAGACGCCCTACGCACGCATTGCGGCCAAGCGCTTCTCGACCCGCCATAGCGTCTATTATTTGACGCCGGGCGATGTACTTGATGCCATACCAAAAATAGCCGCTGCCTATGACGAACCTTTCGGCAATGCGTCAGCGATACCGGCTTACTATTGTGCCAAAGTCGCAGCACAAGACGGAATAAGTACCCTGATCGGTGGCGATGGTGGTGATGAACTTTTCGCCGGAAATGCGCGCTATGCCAAACAAAAACTGTTTGAACACTATACGCGGCTACCTGAATGGATAAAAAACAGCCTAATTCACTATATCGCAAACAACACTACGATGCAGTCAACTCCTATCGTTCGAAAATTTGTCAGCTATATCAATCAGGCGAGAATACCTCTTCCGGACAGACTGGAGAGTTACAATTTTCTTCATCGTGACGCTATCGATGCGATATTTACGGCTGATTATATTAACCACATCAACCAGGAAAAACCCCTGAATCTACAGCGAGAAGTTTATCTCCGTACGGATTCGCCACATTCATTGAACAAGATGATGCATCTTGATCTAAAATTTACTCTGGCTGATAACGACATCAGGAAAGTCCAGACCATGTGTCATTTGGCAGGTGTCGATGTGACGTTTCCATTCCTGGACAGGAAGATGATGGAGTTTGCCGCCACTGTTCCGGTAAAGATGCAATTAAAAGGTCAGTACCTTCGCTACTTTTTTAAAACGGCGCTGAAGGACTTCTTGCCTGGCGAAATTATTAAAAAATCAAAACACGGTTTTGGTCTTCCGTTTGGACTCTGGATGACGGAATACAACCCCTTACATGATCTCGCACGCGATAGCCTCACAATGCTCGCCAAACGTAACATCGTACGTGACGACTATATAAAGCAACTCTGGATTCGCCACGAGCATAGTGACAGTGCCTATTATGGCGTCATGATATGGATACTCATGATGCTGGAACAGTGGCTTCATCATCATGAGCAATAATTTCAACTCACCGCGGTGCCATTAACACCCTCTCCCACAGGGATAGGGTTGGAGTGAGGGAGGTATGATAGATGACGCATTGTCTCTTTATCCCACATCTTGACATTCTCCCAGGGGGAAGGGATGGTTTCGATAACAGCAGTGATTTCAACAGTGATGTTTACTGATACGCGACACCGGAACCCCGGTCTCCGTACGGATTATCACGTACTCCCCATCAGTATCCGGTGATGAAGTCGTCGTATCTGACATCGACATCTTTTTTTCAACCAGAACGTGCGTCACAACCACCAGAGCGATCAAGCCATAATAAAGATCAAAATTCACCAATCCCAGGAAGGCGCCGGCACTGAAATACCCGATCAAGCTAACCTGGATCATGGCAGAGAGATCTGCCGCCCAGCGCCATTCGGCATTTTTTCTCGTTTTCTTTATGATTTGCGAGGCTCGGTTCCAGGTAAACCAGGCCAGTAGGAGAAATATCACTAGGCCGACATAACCTTGTTCCCCCAGCACCTCAAAATAAATACTGTGCGCATCGTGCACATTATCCGGCTCAGGGGCATAAAGTCTGAACCAGGGCTGACGAAAAACTTCAAACCCGCCCCCGATGACAGGACGATGACTGGCGAGATTGACCGCAAAATGCCAGGCATTGATCCTGCCTTGCGCAGAGGCATCTTCCTGATAGTTGGAAATGGAATCCATGCGCTGATACCATTCCTGCGGCATGAATTTCAATGCCAATGGAATGGCTATCACCAGCACAAGCAGAAAACCCAGTTTCTTAGGGTTCTTGAGTATCAGAAATGACCCCATTACGGCCAGACCCAGCAAATCACCGCGTGACTGGGTACCAAATATGGCAACGACAGTAAGCAACATTGCGACCAGCATGGTTATTTTTCCAATCTTGTTTTTGATCTGAATATGCAGGTAGCGCATGAGCGGTATGGTCATGATAAGGGCAAGGCCGATCTCATTATTCCCGCCGATAAAGGTACCGTTCGGTCCACGCACATGGTTGCTGCCGCCCGTCGTCATTGTAAATATCCCACCCTTGACACCATAGAACCCGAGTGAAAAAACAATGACTGCTACCAATAGTTCGATGCGCCATTTGGAATTAATCAGCATCATAGTCACATAGGTCATTAACAGTATTTTCAATATTTTCGTGAGAATAAAGGGTGCAAGTACAGGCTCAAGGGCAAAGTAAGTCGTGATACACATCCATAAGGCAAATATCAGTAACGTGATACTTTCCCGGGTCCAGGGGATCTCCTTTTTTTCATTGGAGATAAGCAGGCTGACAAGGGTAACCAGAGCGATCATATAGGACCAAGGGAAATTGACGGCAAAGCCATAGGCGAGCCGGTGGGGATTCATGTACCCCAACCAGGCCCACATCAGTATGCCAACGTATGGGCGGTAAAAGATGAACGGCAAACTGCCAAAGACGCAGGCCGCAACAAAGAGATCACGCACCGGCTAGGCTCCGCTGAACCACTTTGCTCTCTACATAACGAAATTTTCCGGATTTTTCCGATAAAATTAAATTGACACAGCGTACCGTCGTTGTGACATTCTCCCCCATCAGTTTCTTGAAAGATGAATCGATTTCCATCGTAATAGCGCCAATATTTGCATGGGGAGCTAAAACGATCTGTACATCGATATCAACTATGCTGTTCTGCACAATCTTGAATTCTTCGACACCATCAATTTCTCTCAGAATATAGATCAAGGCCAAACCATGCATCACGGTACCGTCTTGAGCGACAACAAAATCGGTACTCCTGCCATCGATTTCTTTCAACACGGGCAATGCACGTCCACATGAACACGGTTGCGTATCAAGAATCCCTATATCACCCGTTCTATAACGTAAAAATGGAAAATCTCGCGTAGCGAGATGTGTAACTACAATTTCGCCCGCAAGCCCAGGCTCAAGTACAGCACCCTTCGCGTCCACGATTTCTACAATAATGTCTTCAGCACTGATATGCATTCGACCATCTGGACAGGCATGTGCGATGAAGCCTGCATCACGCCCTCCGTATCCATTAGCGACCGGACAAGCGAATACGCGAGATATGACCTCTTGCTGATGGGAGTACAATCTCTCCGAGGTGACAAAACAGACTTTTATTCCCAGGTCATGCAGTTCAATGCCAGATTTTTTTGCGTGCTGTGCGATATAAGACAGCGATGATGGATAGCCAAATAACATTGCAGGTTTAAAATTCCTGATTGCCGATATATACGCATCAAGGCTACTCTCAGACATATCAAATGCGGATAATAACCGAGTTCTGAAAACTGCATCGCGTATCAGTTTTACTCTGTCCTGCTTGTTCAACTCGACAGGTGAACCCCATACGACAATCTCGCGATCTCCAATATCCACATCCCACCAGCGAGTGGCTCTCCATTTTGCGGCGACATCATGCGTAACACGCTCCTTGCCTACCTGGAAGCGGAGCGGTTCGCCACTTGAGCCACCTGTAGACATTGATTTGAGATGTCCGGCCGTATCAGAGACAAATGTAGTGCTATTATTGCGAATGATGGTCTTGTCGAGTAATGGAAATCGTCGAAGATCGGCCACCTCTGCGATACGTTCCGGCTTAATTCCCAGTGTATCCATGAGATTTCTGTAATATGCTACATTCGAATAGATAGATTGAATAAAAGCACGTAATTTATTGTTTCTTAACGTCATCAATTCAGCCGTCGAGCACCACTGACTACGTTCGAGTTCCTTGCGTTTTCGCACTGATTGATGGCGTTTGATAAGTTCGTGCGCGGGGAAAATCAGCGATGAGACGATGTGGGTGTACAACTCACTCATGACATATTTTCAATCAATCGCTGGTAAAGTCCATCGCAGATCGCCCGTATCTCAGAATCGATAACGGGGGTTTCCCGGCGCCGTATAGAACGTGCATTGACCGATGCACTCAACCTTTCTGTGTATTCAAGACCAAGAAATTCAAATATTTCTACGAATTTTATCTGTGGTTCAACGACGAGATGATCGTATGAGATCACTTTGACACGCAGATCGGTATGGAGATTTTGTTCAAACAAGAGCACATTTCTCATATACCATTGCAAGGCAGCGGCCGATGCATCATCAAGATGCTCACCAGAAAAACGTCTTAAAATTTCAATCGTGCTGTCAGACATCCCTCTGGACAACCATTCGTCACTTCCGCCATTACCAACAAATCTGTTTATTTGCAAGGCTTGATTACCAAACGATACGAGCATGGAGTTGACGACATCATTGTAGTCCCTGAACATCCAGATTGATTTTGCCGGTGACAAGATATCAAGCAATTTATTTAGATCATGTAATTCACATAATGCCTTGATTACAAAATTTGGTGCTGACGATCTATCGCGCAAGGATTCAATGATCTCATAGTCACGCATCTCATAATTATTGAATGCTTTAATATTGGTTTCGTTATAAACAACGGTCTCGTAACTTTTATCAAACACATCCATAAACATGTTTGTACCAGAACGCTGAACACCAGAAAGAATTACCGTATTGATATCCGAACTTACACAAGATTTCGACATCCTGTTATATTTCAGTTTTTGCGCAACCCATTTTCTAGTGCCTTCTGCCGCAACTGTCATTTTCTGTTTAATCGCAGGCATTGCGTATTACCTTGTAATTAATGCCGTATATATTAACAACACGCACACATGTTCTCAGTGCAATAATTCTTTGTACATATCAACAAGTTTTTCAATCCTCGTTCCCCACGTATTATTGTGCGCATAATCAATAATCTTTTTTTGATCCCAATTTTTGGAAAGCCCAGACTCAATTGCAGTGATAAGTTGTCGCTCATCACCAAAATCTACCAACAGACCAAATTCCTCCGATGACACCACTTCCGCATTTCCACCCACACGGGTCGTCACTACAGGCAAACCACAGGCCATGGCCTCGAGAAAGACGTTCGCCCAGCCTTCATTACGTGTCGACAATACAAAAATATCTGCGGAAGAAAGTACAGTATAAAGTTCTTCCGATGGTATCAGGCCCAGGAATTTCACATTACCTGTTACACCCAGGTCATCACACTGTTGCTTTAATTTGGCTTCCCAATCTCCTTCTCCACTTGCCCCGCCTACAATCAGGTAGACAATATCCGGATACTGTCTGACAAGAACAGGCAAGATCGCGATCACTCGATGAAACCCCTTTCGCTCCGTCAAACCACCGACAGTGATAATCACCTTGCACTGCGGCTCTATACCGAGCTTGTCGCGCGCCAGAGTGCGATCTATATTCCTGAACTTCTCAATGTCTACGCCGTTGCCAACCACCTGGCATTTAGATGCGTCTACACCCTGCTGCAACGCCAATTCACGCAGTGACGAGGACACTGAAATCACGCTATTTGCTTCTTTCAATGTTGCTGCGAGCATTGTTTTGAACGGTTCGCGTGTACTGTAGCGTACCTCCGTACCCCTCAAGGTGACCGCATAGGGTATATTTAGCCATTTACCCAGTAGCCTGGCAGCAGTGCCATCCGGATAGGCAAAGTGTGCATCAATGGCACGCGCACCTTGTTTTTTCAGTGTTTTGCATAAAAAAATGGCAGACAGAGCCATAAAGAATGCATCAAAGCGTCGACCCAATAACGGGAGTGCGAAAAAACGAGGTCGATAGATGAGAATGGATGACTGTGTTTCATACCGAGGCTTTTCCTGTCTGTAACCAGGGCGCATGAGACGTATCATGCCATGGAGCGGGAACCAGGGCTGAGGTGAAACAACACATATCTTGATGTATTTATCAAAACGAAACATTCGTTCACGAATAAACACACCCGCAGCGGGTTCAATTTGTGAAGGAAACAGGGAACTTAAAACAATGACGCGCAGATTATTACTATATTTTTCAGTCACGCGTTGCAAAGCCGTTCATATATTAGCAAATACGATGAGACACTCTTGACCCAGTTTTTCTCAGTTTTGACATATTCGCGTGCGTATTCCTGCGTCTCAGTCCATGCTGCGCTGTTCTCAATTAATGTCAATATGCATTCGGAAAGTGCAATTTCGGATTCAGGGGCAAATAAATACCCATTTTTATTATGTCGAATAAGTTCTCTGTGCCCCCCTATGTCAGAGGCGGCCACCAATCTTCCGCTGGCCATCGCTTCAAGGGGTTTGAGCGGCGTCACCAACTCCGTCAAGCGCATGGATTTCCTAGGATACACGAAGATATCGATAACGGCATAATATTTCATGACATCGTCGTGTGGGACGCGACCGGTAAAAATAACGTATTTTTCCAGATTAAGATCAGAGACGCGCTTTTTTAAATTAGAATCTTCCGGCCCCCCCCCCACCAGCAGCAGGCGTATGTTTCTGTTTTTTTCTATGATATCTGGCATGGTCTCAACAAGAATATCCAGACCTTCGTATGCATAAAATGAACCTATGAATCCCAATACAACCTTACCTTCGAGCATGTACCTTTCATACAGGTTTCTTGAATCTATATCTTCGATGGAGAATTTTTCAAAATTAACGGCATTGGGAATGATAGTAATTTTGTCATTTCCAATACCACGACTGACTATTTCATTTTTTAATCCTTCACAAATAACCGTCACTGCATTCGCCTGTTTCAGGACATATGTTTCCAACATTCTGCTCAGGCGATACCGTAGGCCCCATTCACTGCTTGTGCCATGGTCAACCGCGGCATCTTCCCAAAAAGCGCGTATTTCATAGACAACAGGGATATTATATTTCCTGCCAACCCGAATGGCGGCGACACCATCCAGCGCCGGAGAATGCGCATGAATAATATCTGGCTGTAGTATCTCCACCAATTCCGAGAGCCTGGATTGAAGCTTCAAGACCACGGCATATTGATTCAGCATCGGTATTTTTCTAATCAGTTTACCCAACGGTGCAGAACGGTAGAACTTCAACCCATCTACATCCTCTACAGATGGCGAGGCTAGAAAGTGCTTAGGACCCGTTAAATGAAAAGTTACAATCCCCATCTGGTTTTGATGCTTGAGAATCTCTGCGGTACGAAAAGTATAACCACTGTGCAACGGTAAGGAGTGGTCGAGGACATGGAGTATTTTCACTCTGTACTCACATTCTTTGTTTCACGATCGAGATCGTATGGCACAAGCACAACAGGATTCACACATACACTTGACTGCCGGCCAGTCAACATAATCATGTTACATAATAAGTCGTTGTTGCTGCGAAGACTCATATATACCGAAGATAGTAAACACATGAATTCATCCCTTCTTCCTTTTGGATATGATTATGATGAGGGGATAAATATAACAGTGAGCTATCTTACATCCTCCTCACCTCAACCCTCTCCCTCTGGGTGATGGCGTTAACAAAAAACAGTGACCAAGTCTAATATTCATCATGTTGCGAATCTGGCGCCTGCATTCTTATTCATTGACAGCGAACCTGTTTGAATATCATGCGATTCGCCCACATAGCGCAAAAATGATTCAAGCATCAATATAGACCAAATTGCGGCACTGTGCTCATGACTACCAGATTGATGCTGCTCGATGAGTTTCTTCACTCTGTTCATGTCGAATATATCTGCATCACGTAAATACGAACTCATTGTGACTTTTTTTACGCGGTCTCGTAATTCATTTCGAAACCAGGATGACAATGGAACGGCAAAACCCATTTTTTTCCTGTACAACACATTATCCGGTAATTTTAATTCCAGTGATTTCTTAAAACACCATTTCCCAACGTTACCGTTAAGTTTGAATCTGGATGGTAGACTTGCAGACCATTGAATAAATTCATGATCCAATATGGGAACGCGCACTTCCAGACTATTTGCCATACTAGCACGATCCACTTTAGTTAAAATATCTTCTGGCAGATAGGTCTTCATGTCGATATATTGTATCAATGATAACGGATTATCCGGCCCATTCTCAGCGTGCCGCTGGAAAACATGCAGCGCATTATAGTCATTGATCTCTGAAATATGTGATTTGCTGTATAGCGCCTTTCTCGTTTGTTCAGGAATAACCGAGATATTATGAAAATAACCTTCGATGTCCGTACGTGCAAGTGCCTGAAAAGTTGATTTTCCTCTAAAATACCTTGGTGCCCAATCCAGCTTAGGGTAAGCCGTACCAAGCAATCCGAACACCGATTTTCGTACAACATATGGGAGCATCGCACGTACACGTTGTTCGCGCATATGCCAACGATAACGGCGGTATCCTGCGAATGTTTCATCGCCACCATCACCGGAAAGTGCAACCGTGACATGTTCTCTGGCAAGCTGACAAACGCGGTAAGTCGGAATAGCTGAACTATCAGCATAGGGTTCGTCATAAATACGCGCCAACATGTCTATCAGATCGAAATCATTGTGTTTGACCATTTTCTCATGATGTTCCGTAGAAAATATTGACGAGACATGTTTTGCGTATTTGCTTTCGTCAAAATCCAGATCACTAAAACCTATAGAACACGTCTTAACGGGTGAACTACTATTGTTAGACATCATAGCTACGACAGCGCTGGAATCAACACCGCCAGATAGAAATGCACCAAGCGGTACATCTGAGACCAGGCGGATTTTAACTGCCTCTTCAAGCCTTTCGTATAATTCATGAACAGTGTTTTCGGAAAAATATTTATTTCTTAAAGATGATTCATCGAAGTTCACATCCCAGTATTCATTTTCTTTCAGTTCAAATATGGATTTTCTGTCACGCCGAACAGTAAGTGTATGTCCTGGCGAGAGTTTTTTAATACTTTTGAAGATAGATTTCGGTGCTGGCACATATCCGAGAGCGAGGTAGTCTTCGACCGCATGTGGATCTATTTGGCGTGATATACCACCATAATTGAGTAACGCCTTTATTTCTGAGGAAAAAATAAACCCACTATTATCATTCACTGAATAATACAAAGGTTTGATACCCAATCTGTCACGGGCCAGGAACACGGTTTCCAAATTTTTGTCCCATATAGCAAAAGAAAACATGCCGCGAAATCTTGCTACGCAGTCTTCGCCCCATTCCTCCCAAGCGTGAACAATAACTTCAGTGTCACAGTGAGACTTGAATATATGACCATGCTTAATCAGTATCCCTTTAAGATAAATAAAATTATAGATTTCACCATTATAAACAATATGAACCGTTCCATCCTCGTTGCACATGGGTTGTTGGCCAGAGGAAAGATCAATGATCGATAGTCGTCTATGACCAAGGCCTATGCCAGGCTCAATATGTATCCCCCCTTCATCCGGCCCCCGGTGGTGTTGGGAGTCGTTCATTTTTTCGAGACGAGTTCTATCTACAGCCGACAGTTTCGAACAATTAAAGACACCAACGATTCCACACATAGCTTAATCTCAGTATTTCTGCTATGACGACGTACTCTTATCGTCTATAGATTTTATTTCATTGCTATCATCATGTCGGTCATACACATCAAGATAAGACGATACCATTGATTGAAGACCGAATTTTCGCTCTATGACAGCACGTGCATACTTTCCCTGCGTTTCCACCAACGATTCATCATGCAAATAGTTTTGCATCGCGCCAAAAAGCGACGCCGGATCCGAACGTGGTACAAGATATCCCGACTTATCTTCACAGACAAGTTCCGAGTTTCCCCCAACATCAGTGCACACAACAGGCAGACCACAGGCCATTGCCTCTAACACCGTGTTGGATATACCCTCTGCAAGTGAAGGCAAAACGAAAACATCAAAACATGGGAGAATAGCAGACACATCGTCACGCGAACCCATCAACACTACATTGTCAGAAATACCATAGTCATTGATCCTATTCTCTATGTTTAGTCGCTCACTGCCATCACCAATGATAATCAGCTTTAATCTATTTTGAAGATTAATATTATTCGTAATAAGAAGACGAAAAGCATCGATTAAGTCGACATGACCTTTTACAATTTCAATCCTTCCAACTGAGCCAAATACAAAATCATCTTCTGTTATCTGGCAATTCTCGCAATCACCATGTTTTGGTGCAAATTTGTCGCTATCGACGCCATTGCATATGGTTGATAAATATTGATCTTTAACGCCTATAGAATTCGTCAAATAGGACGACAAGTCAGTTGAAAGACCGATGAAATGATGTATGAAAGGCTTTATCGCTTTACGGATAATGCGGTACTTCCTGCTGAAATTATCGATATCGTGTACGTCTCTTCCATGCTCTCCATGCACCCTGTAAGGTACACCCGCCAAGAATGCCGGCACATGTGCCTCTATGGTTGCCAGGTTACGCGTATGAACGATATCTGGCTTGATCTCACGAAACGCTTTGAACAGACGATAATACAGGCGAAAATCTTTTCCGGGATTTTTGTGTAAATCAACAAGATAAACGCTTTTTTTTATTCGTTTCGAAAATGACGTATGATGTGTAAGCGATATGATCGCATGTTGATAACGTTCATCAGGCATATTGTTGATAATATTAACCAGCCCATTCTCCAATCCACCGACATCCAGCTTATATACAACATGCGCTATTAATGGCACTTTATTCAACACAAAGCGGAGCCAGGCCGAGTCCCATCATGTTTCTTTCCTACTGATAACAAGCTCATGTTTGAATGCTTCCTGTCAATTCGATAAACATCCATGAATTTTTCGTATCAAGCATTATTGACAATCTTATATCACCCATAACTTACGGCATTTCCGCTATTGAATAGCATTGACACTGACGGATGGATGGATAATTTTATCGAAAACTGACTTATATATATCATTGGTAGCAGTATTCATAAATAAACTCAATTTCTTGCGTGCTTCTGGCAATGTATCATTCATATTTGTGTAGATAACGACGCCAAAACCTTCTCCATAGTGACCTTTTAATTTACTATGTATTTCGTATAGCTTTCCAAAAAATGCATTATTAGTAGAATTACCATCCATCCATATCCATCTCCATGCGAGAAGGTTTTGATCATCTGATTTTAATATTGCCTCAGTCACTGTTCCATGGTCAGTAGACACAGGTTCTTTGGCCACTTGTCGCCAGATAGGATCCTTTTGTTTAACAAAACGGTTCCTAGAGTTAATTAGTTCAGCACCTTGGCGTTGACGATTGTAATACGCAATATAAACACCGACCGTATCATCCCCATTTTTATATTCGGCGACGCTGGTCATGGTCGGTTCCCGGTATAATGGAGACCACATAGAAAAGTTTTTTCCTTGTAATCTCCACGTCCCCATTTTTTCTGGCCATTTAGGTGCTACTGACACACTGTGATTAACCAGTGAATGACTAAAATCTGCCCATACAGGCCATATGATCAACGCACAGATACCCAGGACGAGTCCCAGTGCAGATTGTTTATATACCGTTGTCTTTTCCGATAAATTCACAGCAGTATTTTTCACAGCAAAGTCGACTTCATATTGGTGCGTTGTCTTGGTGTCATCGACATGGCCTTCAACATCCGTAATATCTTTATCGGACCAAAAACTTCCTATCCAGAACATCATAAACATTACAAAACCAAAAAATACCCATCCATAAATAAGATGATCAAATCCCAATGCATAACGCATATCACTTAAGTCAGCAATCATCACAATCATATAGGCACGAAGACCATTCGCGATAATAGGAAAAATACCAGCAAGAGCAATAAATGCGAGCCTTCGCCATATACTTTTATATGACAAATAGGCATACAGAACACCCAGAGTGACCGATGCGATCAGGTAACGCACACCACTGCATCCTTCAACTACAGACCAGTCCCCACTTGGTATACTAAAGAAAGTCCCTTCTGAATAGACGGGAATTCCTGTCAGCCTGATAAGTGAAACGGTAAAATATGCCGTGAAGTGCATCAATGGCAGAATCAAGGACTCTCCCATTGGGACGGCCAGAAATAAAAAAAACAATGGAAAGGCAATCTTTCTGACAACTGTCAGACCCAGGAGTAGCCATACAAACAACGGGATAAATGCAACAAAAGACAGTTGTTCAACAACCTGTACGCTACCGAGTTTGGCGAGCAGCCAAACAAAACCTACCATGCCGATTATAATAATACTACGCAGATCAGTAACAAATGCAACATTGTCTAATACATGTCGTTTTCGCCAAATAAGATACAGGGAAATCGGAAATATGAGAAAGCCATGCGCAAATGTCTCAGAGCGAATCCAGATCGTTACTATCGAATAGAATGTAGGCCAAAAAGATATAAACAGAATTGCGATAGCAATCAGTAAGACCCATGCGTTAATCAACTTAACACGATCATAACGCTGTTGCGGCATAACTTCAGTCACCATAACATATGGCCCTGCTGTAAGGGTGCGTGACACGGGTGTATATCATTAATCGATATATGCGCTTGAATCTGAGCGCGATTTTGAATTTATATTGCTGGAAGACTCAATAAAACTTAATAATTTTTGTGCCTTTGCTTTCCAGCTATATTTATCAAGAACAATATTTCTACCTTCGATACCCATGGTCTCTGAAAGAGCCGTGTCGGATGCGGAAATACCGAGCTGTACAAGTGAGTCGACATCGTCAGCGATCATGGGAGATAATAGATCGTCGTGTTCGATACCATTCATGGCAGCAGTAGTTCCAAGTACGGCTTTTCTCATGGCCATTGCCTCAAGTACTTTATTTTGTATACCACGCGCTATCTGCAATGTGGCAACAACACAAGTGGCATATTTAAGATAGGGTCTGACATCATCAACATAACCGGTAACTACAACACCATTTTTTCTGGATAATCTTGTAACTCTTGAAGAGGGATTACTACCAACAATATAAAAAATAGAATTTTTTATCGATTCAGATATTTTTGGAAATATGTCGTTGGCAAACCATTGTACAGCGTGTTCGTTTGCCCAGTAATCCATTGCCCCGGTAAATACATAGGCCAAAGTTCCGTCAGGAAAGGGATTTATAAAGTCATGCTCTGGAGAAAAATATTCTGAATCCACTCCATTCTCAACATAACGAATGTTTTTATCCTTATACTTTGTTTTCTTTATAAAAAAATCAGCTTCATTTTTTGTTATAAAAATACTCATATCAGCCCTTTCAGCACACTGCTTTTCGTACTCAAATAGATATGCGGATTCACGTTTATACACAAATTTTTCTATAAAGGATTTTTTTTCGGCATATTCATGCCATTTTTCCGAATCCATATCGACAAAATCTACAATGCATTTGGCATGGCTTTTTCCAGCGGGAATGTACTGACACATTGTCGATGAAAAAATAAAAATAACATCTGGTTCGTACATTGATACCGCTTCTTCTACCCATTCATACATAGATCTACTTTTATAATATTCGACACTAAGCGCTGTTCCCTTTGCTAAACCAATAAGACTTACAATCTTTCTTTTCTTACGATTAAGTTTAACGAGGCGTATATCATCACACAACGTTCGTAAAACATCTTCATATTGCCAGTCTGTATCTTCATCTATAAATGTGCCCAATATAATCTTGTTATTTTCAGACAATGCCTTGAGGAAATTAAACGATCGTATTTTATCTCCCTTATTTGGTGGATAAGGTATTCTATGTGTCAAGAACAGGACAGTATTCATTATCACCCCAGGCTACGCGACAGCATGGGCCCAATCAAATTGGCAATCGGAAGGGGAAGATGTTTCCACGCATTTATAAACATGCGGTATTTAGGATTGAGTGGATTAATGTCAGGCAGGTTTTTCTTATTGACCATGAAATACTGATAATAAAGTGGTTCTGGAGAAAAACCCCAATTCTTTTTGAAAGAATAAGCTCCCGTTCCTACTTTACTTCTTCCGAAATCATAAATTCTGCAACCCTTATCCGTTGCCCGACACATCAGCGCCCAATACATAAAATCATTCGCCTTATATGCCCGCGCCTGATCTGTTCCGCCACCATAATAAGGTAATACCTCATCCTTAAAATAAAAGCTCATTACCGCGCTTAACACTATATCATCTTTTCGTATTATCGTAATTTCACATATTTCTGAAAATATTGTTTTAATTAAGGTAAAGAACTTCTTTGGGAAAACTGGTGTACCGAGATTTCTGACACTGGTTGAATATGTATAAAAAAATGAATCTATATCACCATCGTGATCGCATTTCAGTCCGGCGTTAATCCCCTTTCTAACCATTGCACGTTGCTTGCGTGGAATCGATTGCATGTTTAAGTCGTGATCACTTTTTAATTCTTTTCGAAATGTTACATACAACGCTTTGCTTTCCAATTCATCACTGTGTTTCGTGATATTTCTATATTCCAGGTAGTCAACATTCATATCATATGCAACTCCATTTGCATACTCTACAAGTTTATTTCTGGATACCTCATCAACTGAGGCGACGCCACCATATACGGAGAAAGGAATAGAAATCAATGCATCACCAAACAAAATACTTTTTATATGCCCAAGAGGTAGTATTCCTGTAATTTTACCCTTTAGTCTAGAACAGAGATACAGCATCTTGTATCCGTATGTTTCTTCAATCACATCACGCCATCTGTACAGATGAAAAAATGTTGCCTCTGGACAGAGAAGTACAAAGTTATCCCACTCCTCCGCAATAGATCCGTCACACATTTCGACATAAATTTCATTATCAGAAACAACAGATCGTTCGGTTAACACCATGTCATCATTATTTGATATAGACATTGTCAATCCTGTCCCAGGAAAACTCTCTGAGAAGAGAAAATAAACGCTTTTCCATTACGTTAAGATTAAAATAGTGTCTAAATCTTGTCTTAAAGTTCAATCCAGTCTGACGAGGTTGATCGGGATCGATTTCCCATGGATGAAAATAAAAAATACAAGGTTTACTCTCCGCTCTGTTAATTTTATTAATTGCCCAACGAGAAAACATATAAGGATATAAGCGGAAGTAACCGCCACCACCACATGGAATATTGTGTTTATTAATACGAATCGTCGAGATCGGGATTTCTAAAAGATCACAGTGCTCATGCATATACGGATGGCGCGGCGAATCTGGTATCCCATATAAATCATGTTTTACGGGATATATACTTGAGCTGTATTCATGACCGCATTCCTTAAGCACTTCAATAGCCCACATATTATCTTTACAGATGGAATAACTAGCGGCCCTATAACCTTTTACCCGAGTGCCTGAAATGTTTTCTAGGATGTAACGTGTGCGCAATACATCATCTCTAAATTCATCAATATTCTGGCTTGTCACTCGTATATGACAGTATCCATGACTTGCCACCTCGTGGCCCTCATTCACTATAGTCCTTACTAGCCCGGGATAACGTTCAGCTATCCAACCAAGGACAAAAAAAGTGGCTTTCACATTGGCATCGGAAAACATTGAAAGGATACGCTCAGAATTTCTTTCAATTCGACATGGAATTTTATCCCACATATTTCTATTAATGGTTCCCTCAAATGCGGAAACCTGGAAGTAGTCCTCCACATCAACACTCATTGCATTAACTATGCTTGTCATAATCCTGTCCCCCCAGGAATTAGATCAATTTTCAGGCACGCTACCGCCCTTCCCTGCAAGAGAATTCTTTAAATTTCTTATAATAAGATAACCTACACTTACAACAGACAACCTATCTGCATAGATAACAAATTTACTGATCAACTATTAAACAGCATATAAAGATCACGTTTCCACTTAGAATAAACTGTAAATAACAAAATTATACAACCAAGGCGTTTGTAGCTGCGCAGCAGTTAGACACGAAACGTTTATGCAGGAACATTCTGTAGGGCCCAATGATTAATAATTTTCACAATACGATCTGCTGCACGACCATCCCAAAGATCTGGAATACGACCGCATTTCCCACCTGTTCTTGATATGTTACCGATAGTTTCAATCACCATATCCATATTTGTCCCAACAAGGATATTAGTCCCTTCATCGAGGGTAACAGGCCTTTCTGTATTTTCTCTAAGCGTTACGCATGGAATTCCAAGCGCCGTCGTTTCTTCTTGCATACCACCAGAATCGGTAAGTACAACCTTCGCATTTTTCATTAATCCAAGCATCTCCAGATAACCTTGTGGAGGAAGGAGGATTATTTTTTTATTGTTTTTTAACTTGTCTATTAGATGACATCTATTAAGAACTTTTTCTGTTCTCGGATGCACTACAAATATTAAATGATAATAACGAGAACACTCGATCAATGTATCTATGATATTCCCGAGTATAATCGGATTATCAACGTTCGATGGTCGATGAAGGGTAACTAAACCATAGTATCTCAGTAAATTTTTCTTTTCTTCCGCATTGATGAAACGAGAAAGTGTGTAGGATGGTGATTTCACTTTTTCTAAATTACGATAAAGGGTATCGATCATTACATTACCAACAAAATGGATACGCCTTTCATCTATACCTTCATTCACAAGGTTCTGTTTCGCTGATAATTCAGTAATGAACAATAACTCCGATAGTTGATCAGTGATAATTCGGTTTATTTCCTCTGGCATTGATCTGTCTCTGCTTCTGAGACCCGCCTCAATATGGAATATGGGTATATTTTTTTTTGATGCAACTAAAGAGCAAGCTAATGTAGAGTTAACGTCACCAACGACAAGGAGCGCACGCGGTTTTATCACATCAACGATCATCTCAAACCGAATCATAATATGTGCGGTTTGCGTAGCATGGGTACCTGAGCCTACATTAAGATCAATATCAGGTTCAGGTATATCCAGTTGTTCGAAGAACGTGTCTTTCATTTTTACGTCATAATGCTGACCCGTATGGAGCAACACGAAAGGAAGTGTAATCTTGTTGCTTTCAAATTCGCGGATTATTGGCGCTATCTTAATAAAGTTGGGTCGTGCGCCAACTATGCACAACATACTGTTTGTTGGCAGTAAATCTAAATCTTGATCTTTAATCTTAAATAAATCCATGATCATTAGCACACCACATATATATCAGCATCATACTTTATCTTCATTGACCATCTGTCTAATCATATCGTGAACCTTCTGCATACGTGACTCGAGTTTGCTCAAACGTTGTTCAAGCTCCATTAGGCATGAATCCACCGTCTCTTGTCCGGTCGTATCTTGCAGTACAACTCTTTTCTTCTTTGTATAATTTGAATCAACAAATGACTCTTCATACAGTTCTTGCGTGACCAGATTTATCGTATTTGAACTTACGCTATGGCTCTCTTCCAAACAGGAAAGCAATAGTGCTCTGTCACAAAGCGTGTTTATTTTACGGGGTACACCACTTGTGAAGTCATATATATCAGAAAATGCACTGTCCGTAATATTGGGGTCATCATTCCATCCGACCAATTTCAAACGATGCTCGATATAGGCGCGAGTTTCATCGAAATTAAGCGGTCCTAGGTGATAGGAAGCAATAATTCTTTGCCTAAATTGTTCAAGGTAATCTGCACCAAGTACAGTTCTGAATTCTACTTGTCCAAGCAGAAAGCTTTGGAATAAAGCCTGTTTCCCATCTTGGAAATTTGATAACATACGTAATTCTTCCAGAGATCTAACAGGAAGATTCTGTGCCTCATCTACAATTAAAAGTACTCGTTTACCTTCCTTTGCCTGTTTTCTGAAAAATTTCTCAAGATTCTTAAGAACCGTTGATTTGCTTAGGCCTTCATGTGGTAGACCGTAAGATCCTGCTATCATTTGCAATAAATCAGTAGCTTCAAGTTGCGTGGTTGCTAGTTGCGAAGCAATTATTTTTTTTTGCTCATCCAATTCTGCAAGAAGTGTGCGTACAAGCGTTGTTTTTCCTGTTCCAACATCACCTGTGACCACGATGAATCCGTCACCTTGATGCACCCCGTATTGCAAATATGCAAGAACGCGTTTATGTCCACGACTTCCAAAGAAGAAACCAGGATCGGGGGTAATCTTGAATGGTTTTGCAGTCAATTTGTAGAATGATTCATACATAATCAGAATGCCATATTCAGACTAGCGGTAATACGATTCTCTGTATACCCTATTCCCGGTTGTGAGCTATTCAGCACCCGCCTCTGATAAGAAAGAACGGCATGCACCTTGGCTGATACTCTTTTATTAATGGCAACACTATAAAGATAGAAATCATTCTTTCTTCCCGATTGGAATGCAGTCTTAGTCCTTACCACACCCGTTAAAAGGCGCGATAATCCGGTTATACGCCAGCCCCAAGAAGCACTATAGCTATCAATAAGAATTGATTTATTGCTTATCAGGTATGTTCTTCTTTCTCTGGCATAGAATAATGAGATATTACTTCTTGCTGTATGGAACCCGTAGACAATCTGAGAGCGTTTACGAATAAAGGCCTGATTGCTAATACCAAAACCACCTATGGTTCCGTAAATTAATGAATTTCTTACTGATGTTGCCACGGGTTGACCTGTAGTCGGGTCTACAGGAATTAAAAAACCCGTGGATGGATCACGCATCGCGAGGTAAAACTGCCCCGTTATAGGATCATAAAAACCATTCCCCAGGTTGGATATAGCCAATGCCTGTGATGTAACCGTATTTTTAAAATAGCTGGCCAACACGTTTGAGCGCCGCGTACGAAGATGAAAATTTCCGCTCCATTGAACGCCAGGATTCAGGCCTACCGATCTTTTTAACCACTTTACATCCAGAGATGTATGTATGGTTGGGCTGATAGTCAAGGTTGCTGATTTATATCGATTACCGTACAGACCTTCTAAAGCAAGTATTCTGCCCGGCGTCCAATCAAAACCTGCCGCCTGGTAGGTGCCATTAGAAAATGTCTGTCGCGATGTTGCAAAATCATATTTATCACTACCAACAACAGCAAGAACTTTTATGTCATCAAATACCTGATATCCAATACTTACAAATGACTCTTTACTAATAAAATTATTTGAAGGTTGTCGTATTATCTCTTTATTTTTATGAGAAAATCTCCACGTAAGACGCGTGAAACGCGCCCCACTATCTATACGAACTTCGCCATTGCGAATGATTGCATCATTTGTTTCTACATTACTATATCGAACTTCGTTATAACCATACCCGGCATATACGTTATATAGATTATCGAAATTATATTGAAAATAAGGTTTTACCCCGTAAGTATAAACATTACTCACATTAGCCGAATTTACGCCGACAAGTGGAATGCTGTTGCTGGGGCGAATTAATGCCTGAGAAATTCTGCCATTCACATCAACATATAGGTAGTCTCGTGATAATTCTGTTAGCACATTACCTAAAAGCTGATTACTAATGCTATTCCGGCTTGAATTATTAGCAAATATGAGATTTTTCATTCTGTAGTTAATCGATGCCTTAACACGTCTGCCTTCACCACGTATTGAAACACCCGGATTGACTTCCGTAATCAGATCGGATTGCTTGTTTGACTGTGAAAGGATGACGTTGTCAGAATATATCTCCGCAACATCTAATGTGGGACCGATAACCCAGTTACCTGCATATATATTTGGAGAAATAAAGAACATAAAGACAGAGACAACAACTTTCTGCATAACTGTCTGCAGAAATTTTAGGCTGATTTCATGCAGTAAATATGTGTTGTTATTTTCCGTATGAGCCATAATACCCGCCATAGTATTCTTGGTTAAAAGACGGGTGGCTTTGGTTGAGTACCATGCCAATAACTTTATTCTCATCAATCTGAGAAACTGCTGCTTTAATAGCGCTTTGCGAAGTCTTTCCAGACTGCACAACAACAAGTATTTGTCCGACTACACGGGCTAGCACTGAGGCCTGGCTTGTCGCAAGCAATGGCGGTGCATCAAAGAGCACAACGCGGTTAGCGTAGCGTTCAGATAACTCATTGGCCAACCGTCGCATATGCGAACTGGCCAATAATTCTGTCGAGTGCAAATGTGGACGTCCTGCCGGTAAAACGCGTAATTTTGGCATATCCGTTTTAACTATCATACTGCACAGTTCGAGAGAATCATCAGACAATATATCGATCAATCCGGGACGATTCTCCAGTTCCAAAGTTCGTGTCAGTGATGGCTTAATCACATCACTATCAACTACAAGCACAGTCGTATCCATTTCTATGGCCATACTCATGGCGAGATTGATTGTTGTAAATGTCTTACCCTCACCCGGCAAGGCGCTGGTAACCATGATCAAATTACCATTATCCACATCAGCCGCCGTCTTTCCAAAGGCATTCATGAGCAATGGACGTTTTAGAATACGGTACTCCTCCGCCCTTTTACTGTGCAGCGTATCCGGCGTGAGAAATCCCTGGTTGCCTAGTTCGACCAGATTAAGACGCAACGCCTTTTCAGACTGTACATGTAGTGATTCATGGATGTTTCCTGTTTTTGCACGTTTGGTACGGGTATTCTTACTTAGTTGGTTTCTGGCATTATTTTGCCCCTGCTGCAACTTTTCAATGGCTTTTTCAATGCTGCTGGTCATACAACTGTCCTCACGAAATGTAATATGCTCGATCCTTCTCCTTCGTGAATATACAGATATACTACCGCGCCATAACCAAGCGCTAAGACAAATCCGGCTACCGCGTAACTTCCCAGCTCCAATCGGCGTTTAAATAAAGCGTCAGATGTCCATGTCCTCGATATACTGCCGAATACCGGTAACCCGGTGAGCTGGCGCAAGGTTCTTCGATCATGAACTGCCGGGGACAATTGCGAAAGCAAAAAGGCGATAGCCAATCCAATACCCAAACCAGAAAACAGGACAAGAGAACTATAAATAAGTCTGTTTGGACCTGATGGCTTAAGTGGAACACGAGGTGGGTCAATTACACGAAACCGGACATCATCCCCAGTTTTCCCTGCCTCTTCTGAGAGTTTCGCTGATTCTTTACGGCTCACCAACACATTATAGTTTTTCTTGTTAATCGCATAATTACGGTTAAGGCGTTTGAGTTCGGTCTCAACGACAGGAAGCGTATCCACCATTTGTTGCAGTTTCTTTACCCGACGGGAATATTCCGCTACCCGCACATTCATAGCGGCAATATTTGCATCTGCTTCACCAAGTGCGAGTTGTAGTTGTTGTTGCACTGGATTTTCTCTACCTACATCAGGCTTGGGAGAGTTTTCCAGTACTGAAAGTTCTTCAGCTTTTTGTTTCTTCAATGCCTTAATGGTTGCTTCTATCTGCTTGACATCAGGATATTGCTCGGTGTATTTCAATAGTAGCTGATCTAATTGTGTTTGAAGATTTTCAATACGCGAATCAAGTGCCGCGGTAACTGGTGTACTGGGCTGCGCATACAGCGCCACTGACTCTTCGGAATCATCTAATTGGCGTTTTAATTCGTTGCGCCTTTTTTTTGCCTCTTTGAGCGCAAGTTCTGATTTGGAACGATCAGATATAGCCGCTTGCAGTCGCTCAAAAAAACCTCCTCCCTGTCCTGGCAGTAAGCCCATATGTTTGCGTTTGAAGTCCATAAGACGATTCTCAGCGTTCACCAATCTACTCTGATAATCTTTTATTTGTTGATCGATAAACTTCTGAGCTGAATCACTATCTGCCCTGGTTTCTCCTAGAGTCGATTCTACAAAGATGGTCAATAATGCTTGAACGACACGCTTTGCCAATTGAGGATCATGATGTTCATAGGAGATCGTATACAGGTTTTCCCTGCGGGTGGATCGTATACTGATATGACTCCCTAACCGGTTCAACAGGCGTTCCATCGCCTCAGGACTTTTGGCTCGCAAGTCCAAGTCAGTCATTCGCGCAACCTTCTCAAGGTTTGGCCGACTCAGGAGTGTCTTGGTCATTAAGCTCAAGCGTTGGTTCACATTGGTCTCAACCGTCAGCCCACGCAGTAACGGGCGCAAAATGGTGTCGGTGTTGACATATACACGTGCACTTGCCTTATATTGATCCGGCATACGAGCAACAATAAACCAGCCGATCAGTACAACGACCCACGCACCAACCATGGCATGCCAACGATATCGCCACATACCCTTGATGTAGGTAAGAATCTGCTGCACTAATTCATGCATGATCAGGACCCCGTTACGGGCAATGCGCTAATAAACACTAGAACCATGCCTCGGGGATAATCAGCACATCACCAGGCAACATGTCCACGTTGGCCGATATATCTCCATTTTTTAATAAATCGTCCAACCGCACATTGTATTGATGCCTTTTCCCATTGACGGTTCTAACCAGTACGGCACGATTTCCATCTGCAAATTCTGTCAACCCTCCAACGGAAATCATTACATCAAGCAACGTAATATTCTCGCGATAAGGTATGGACTGGGGTTTGGCGGCCTCTCCCACTACACGAATTTGTTCACTATAGAGTCCAACGAAACCTGTCACAATGACGGTGACTACGGGATTACGGATATAGCGTGCCAGGCGTTTTTCCATCTCTCTGGCCAAGTGAGTGGGTGTCTTTCCGCTTGCCTGCACGTCTTCAATTAACGGCGTGGTAATGCGTCCATCTGGGCGTACTGGAACCGTTGCGGATAAATCCGGATTACCCCAGACAAAGACATTCACACTGTCACCGGGTCCTATAAGGTACATCGGTGCCTCACCCGTATAACCTGCGGATTTCAGTGTCGGGTATGAGGCACACCCCGTAAGAAGAGCAAGAAACGCGAGAAAGCCGATACGTACCCACCAACGTAAAGTATGCGTGCTGCCCATGAAATCCCCCCGAGTCTTAATTTTTTGAATCGTTTCTGATTGCTGTATCGACCCACATAGAGTGGGGGTCAATACCACCCCGCTAGCGTGGACCCGATCGCATTAGGCTCCGACACTTCCAACGATGGTCGTGTATCTCCCTTGCTCCAGTGTCCGAATAGACAGGACATCACGTATTTTTCACAGTGTGGCAGGAGTGCTATTGATTCGTATCAAATCCATTGACTTTGTTTTCCCACAATCTGTGAACCCGTTAACACTTTAATGCCCCGATTTATATGGCGTTCGGCCATCACCATGATCGATTCTCAAAGTGTGATGCATCTTCGTTTGATCAATCAGAATATTGGAATTCATCACGGGATATTCAATAAGATACCATGGTTTTCAATCTGTTAATTGTATTTTTTTTATTAATTATAAAAAACGTCAATTTTTCAACACACATCATCAATGCGATTATCAAACAAAAAAAATACGCTCTGCAATGAATGCCAGAGCGTACAGTGAAGCCAATCTCATTGATTCTTCGATAACACAAGAAGTGTTAAGCAATTAATATGCCATAAGGAAAATACCATCAAAAGAGATGTCAATATATTGGCATTCTGGAGAAAAAGACCCGCGAGGCTCCATGGGACTGCTTAATATTTTCTTAAATTCGCTGTAAGCATCAATAACGCGGGCAGGAATAACAGATCAAAAATCAAGGCAGCGAAAATGGCAACCCCCATCAACAAACCGAACTCTGCAATGGGGACAAACTCAGATGCGCTCAAGATAAAAAACTGCGCCCCAAGAATCAAACTGGTCGACATCACTGCCCGACCGGCAATATGGTACGTCCTGGCCAATGCCTGAACGGGTGTAGCACCTTTAGCACGGCGCACCGTGTAGCCCTGATAGACATGAATGGTATCATCAACCGCTATACCAACGGCAACGCTGGCAATCATAGCAGTTGCCATATCCAGCCATATGTCGAAAAAGCCCATGAGCATGAACACGACAAGGATCGGCGCAATATTCGGCAGCATGCATAAAAACGATGCCCACGCAGAACGCCACAAAATCGCCATCAGGATAAACATCATAATCATCGCCGTCCATAAACTGTATATTTGCCCCTGAACCATCAGGCTTTCCTGATCTGCATAGAGTCTGGCCATACCAGCGATATGCCAGGTCAAACCGTGTAAGTTGGCATGTGAGAGATATCCACGCATGTGATCAATGACCTTCTGAATCTCATTGGCACCATGGACATTAAGATTGATAGTGACTTGCGTTCTTTGAAACTCCCTATTGACAAGATCAAACAAATCGCGCCCATCATATATGAGCAGATATTGGCTGATCAGATTGTCATTGTCGGGTATTTTCCGGTAATGGGAGTTTCCATTGTGGAAGGCCCAGTTCATTTCTTCAACGAAATCAGGCAAAGACAATACATGATCGACTTCCGGTTGCTTGTTGGCCCAATGTTCAAAGTTCAGAATTGATTCTAATGCTGCCGATTTTTTCAAGGCATCACGCCTGGCACCATCGAAAACAACCTCAAGGACAGCGATCCCACTCAATGCATTCTCGATGCGATGTGTGTCACGAATAATAGGTGCATGGGGAGAGAAAAAGCGGTACACATCAGTCTCTGCATGTACTTGCCACAACAGTGGCATACCTGCCGCCAGCAGAACCGTCGTTATCACAACGACGTGCAGCGGATAGCGAATACCCAATAAAGCTATCCGGTCGACGCTTTTCCCAACCCAGGCGGAACCGAATTTTGCAACCGGCCAGGGTTTATTATCCCAGCGGGCAAGAATCGGGGGAATCAACACCATCACGACAAAATACAGGACAAAGACACCTGCAGCAGATACCAGACCAAAGATCTTTATTGTAAGTATCGGACTGGTTGCCAATGAAGCCAGACCGGCCGCCGTAGTCAGGCTGGTGAAGCGTGCGGGCTTTTTGACATCGTGCAGTGCCCGCGAGACGCGCTCCATGCCACTCCAGCCGCGCAGGGATGCGTGTTGCAATGCGCCATAGAAGTGAATTAGCAGTGCAACAGTCAGCGCGGTTATCAATGACGGAATCATGGAATCGACCAGCGTGAAGGGTCGGCCAAGAATGACAATGAAACTCATGCTGGCGCTGCTGGCGGCCCCCATGGCAAGTCCAGCGAGCAAAACACCAAGCCAGCGCCGGTACAACAACCAGACCAGAAACAGGCCGACCAGCGTTGTGATGGGGACAAAAAACATCAGCCCGCTAGTAAAGGCGTGCAACTGCTCCGCCTCAAGCGCCACTTCACCCGCTATGGCCTCTACACGGTCGTCCAGGCCGGCTTTAGCCAGGCCTTGTTTCACCACAGTAACCAGTTCGACATCCTGGCGGCTGTCAGTGATAGAATGCGGGCGCACTATCAACGATAGGGAGTTACCGTCGTGCGAGACGAGGAACCCTGGTGCAAAACGATCATGGCGTACACGCGCTCGGCGTTGCTTGGGCGACAAGCCATCGTCAGGTGATAGCAGCGGTGTGACAGCAAAACCGTCTGCACTGGATTGAATATGATCAACCGAAGTAACGGACAACACGCGCTCTACCAGAGGAGATTTCTTAATGTCCGCAATGGCACGATTAAAACGCTTTAGTGTATCGGTGTTGTAGAGTCCTTTCCCGCCTAATAGCACTATCAACAGTTTGTCAGATGGAAATTCTTTACGTAAGGCGCGTTCAAATTTCATCGAAGGTTCATTCGGCGGAAAATAGACCTCCGGTGCATTATTCAACTGGAGTTTGAGTAACATCAGGTTTGGCGCAAGCAATAAAATTGCCAGCAGCACAATTGCCCACGGCAAGGGCAATCTGGGGCGGCTTAGAAGCTCGTTCGCCATCCAAGCATCCACATTTTATCATTCTTGTGAAAACCACCAAATGTGCCAGGGGCCCCACCAAAATACTCGTAACCAAGATAGAACTCGTTAGGCTCCCAGCCAAGATACGCCAGTTCAGGATTCAGGTAATAATCCTTCTGCTCCAGGCCGGACATGAAACGCAGCCGCGTACGCCAACGCCCATGCAAGAATACGTCTTCCACTTCACCATTGAGCAGGTAGGTTGACCTATTATCCAGCACATTTTTTGCATTGAGAAGATGATGACCCACCAGTTGCAAATTGACACGGGCATTACCACCGCCCGGGAAAAACTCTACACCTGCCGTCCAATTCACGCCATTGAGCGTCTTGTAGCGGAAATCTTTTGTAGTCACCGGTATATCGCTTAACCAGGCAAGCTCAAAGCGCCAAGTCGCCCCTTCGAACACTGTACCCACATCCCCCCCCACTACCCAAGACCAGGGATGACGACCGGTAAATGTGGGGCCCCTCGTTGCGGCCATAGCGGTGACAAGAGGTACTCCGGCGAGCAAGGCTGCCCTGAGTTGAGGATTTAACTCATAATACGGCGTAGACTGGCGCGCGCGTTGCACCGTCAGCGCAAAATCCACTCCACGTCCGGTCCTGCTGAACCTTATTCCCCCTCCACCTGCACCTTTTGTGTCATCACTAAAACGCCCATTATGGATCAGGGCTGCCAGCACGGGGGTACTTTTGACACCGATCAACTCACCGTTGGTCTTGTCGATAGGTGACCAGATACTATTAATGTCAGGCAGTTTCGCGCCAAAAAACTTCGGTACCAAAAAAATATCCGTCTTATAGGCACCGGAAAACCATTCCATTCGCAGCGCGGGCACCGGTAACCGCCGGTCTGGTAATTCATCGAGAAAATAGCGGCGCAGATCAGCACGGCTGAGTCTATCGGTTGGTGGTATCCCATCGACACGTCCCCAAATCACCTTTTGGGCACCCAGTGTCACACGTACATGTCTTTCCCGGTAACGTACAAAGCTTTCGCCTGTTTCCAGATAGGTGTGTCTGAAATCCTGTTTCCCTGTTTGCTGGTATGCGCTAACGCGCCCCTCGAGTTGCCATTCCCAGCGATTGTCCGGTTTCCAGTCAAGATATGCGGTGGTACGCAAATAATTGCTGGCATCAACGCCCGCCGCCTTATTATCTGCCAAGCGACCATACTCAATACGAAAATCACGCAAACCTACATCCAGGCCAGTTTCCCTTATCGTCTTGTCCGAGAGACCATAATTCATTTCGCTGGCCTGGTTGGGCGCACCAAAGACCAGCACCGTGGGTTGTGCTTCAATGGACCGGGGTTTGTATCTTGATCGGGGCGGTACACGTCTTGCCGGGCGGACATGCCCCTTGGATGAGGGTCCAAGCTTCATCACGATGTAATGGGGTTGTCGCTCAGTAACCGGTATCACATAAATATTTCTGAACCCTGCCTGCGCCATCTTCCTTGTGATGTGCAAAATAACGGATGGATTGGTAAAAAGACCCAAATTGATGGCGTAACCACGTTCGCGGAAATCAGTCTCAATACGTGGATTCAGACCCAATGTAAGCAAAACGGGTAATTCACGTTGCGCATGTGCCCATTTCTTATACACCCGCAGCTGTACACTGCTATATTCGCGTGTCACCTCTTTTACTTTTATTTTAGAGGTATAGCCTTCGCGTTGAAGACGCTCGACATAGTGTTCGGCCGCTGTACGCGAAGTGAACCCCTGTCCTTTCACCACTGTCGCTACAGGCATTGTCACCGGGACCGAACGCGCTGGACGCACACGGGTTCCATTGATAACCTGCGGGCCACCATTGGACGGGATAATCTGGCGAGTCCGTAGGACCCGTACCCTCTCCACTATCTGGAAGCGCGGCTGTATAACATCCACAGCGACCACGCGAAGATTGTTAAAACCCATGCGTGCAACACGCTCACGCAGAGTTGCAAGAAAACGCTGATTGGCAAAGGCACCTAGGCTCACGACATAACCTCTGGCTGAGGGCATTCGTCTGACCAGAGAGTCAAGACCGTTTCTTTTGAGCTTGTTCGCAACAGCTCGGGCTTCAGACACATTTGGCAACACACCCAATTCGAGGCGTTGCAAATGGATGGTTTTCTCTATCTTGCGCACCTCGACACGCTTGCCACGCCGCATCATTACACGCATCTCTTTTTCTGCGCCAAAGCGTGTCGGATATTCGCGGACAGGTTTCAACTCATAGGTCGCAGAAGTATCGGCAGCCATCACCGGGGCAGACCATCCGACTATACAGGCCATGATCACCGCTATCAGGTGGGCATCCTGTCTGTTGAAGGTACGCTGCAAGTCCTTATACATTTTCGGTTATTCAAGGTCTGTATTTTGCTTCACGAACCGGATCTTCAAGCATCTGCAGGCTGAACAATGATGCGGGCAAATGCCAATTATAGTCAATTTTCTCTATTTTCATTATGGTCTTGTGATGATCTTCCAGATCTTCCATCGTGCTGTCCATCACCGTCCAGTAGCCCTGGATCTTCTCTACCTTCTGAACAGTGAGACGTTTGACAGGCGTCAAACGCCCATTCTGGTAAAAATCTACTCGCAGTGGAATCATTATTTTAGAATATATCCAGCTGATCCGTTTGCTATAGACGGAATTCGAGGCCATGACTGGAATACTTTCCACCTTGTCACAAAGCACACCTTCGACTTTCTCGCGTCCCACCCAGCGGTGTCTGTCCATTGAGACCTCACGGTCCTGAATATCTTCATAATACAGATCGGAACCAACAAACCGGCCCCCTTTGCGATTACTGGCAATACGCTGCACGCGTCCAAGCGCGGGCAGGTATAACCATTGATCACTTTTGTCACCAGGGTAATCGATGGTGAGCAGGCCAACACCGGCGATATCCGCCGGTGCGGTAAAACGCGTCAACGACAAGACATGTCCATGACCTTTGTCCAGCCGGTATGAATACGTTTCGCGTATGCGAGGCGAATGCCCCTGGTCTATTAGAATCATTGCACCTTGTGTTCTGGTGTCATGACCTTTAGGCCGGTTATAGACCGCCCGTGCAAGTTCGGTCCCTTTTTGGTACGCATTCTGTGTGGCCTGCGCAGGGGGTATTCCTGGCGCGAGCGAACCGATCAGAATGATGGCCGTAAGGGTATTAATGAACGAGTGTCGATAAATGCGTATCATGTTTCAAAATCCATGGTGTTATTCAGGAACAGGTCAATGCCGCGGTTCTGCTTGCTGACCCTGCGCCTTCGGCACACATTCATATTACATACTTCTCAAATAGGGGGACACCCCCCATGGCTGGCAAACAGGAGCCAATCCGAGGCTCACATGTCACCGCTTTTATCGTGGCGACGGCAAATCCGGGCACACGCCACTGCGCGGGTATATGCAACGGCCACAGGTCCATGCTCAGTGTGCGCCAAGGTTCTGCGAAGGGTATTGTCTCTATTGATGAGGTCGGCATTATGGTGAGAGAGCAGGGGGATAAGGAAAGACGAATAACCGACAGTGGGCCTGGTTTCAACATAGGGAGGCCAAATCACATCAACGGGAACTGATTGAACAAAGGCCGGAATGATATTCGCAACACCGGCGACCCTGGCAGTGATACGCACTGGCACTGCGCCTATACCTCAGTGACTGCGAGCTGCCACGCACAGAACCAGACGCTGTTTACATGGAATAGCGGCGCTGGTGTATCACGGACATGTTCAGCGGCCAGATTCCTCCCTCGTCGGTGATGATATCCCATACATCCGGGCGTTCGGCATAAATACCAGCGAGGATACCATCCACGCTGCCCACGGTCGGCTGGCGTTTGCCATGGTAGTCCACCATTGGACCGATAGGACTGAAATGAATCCCGAAACGACCCAATAAGCGCATCAGGGTCGGCTCCATGATGGCATACCAGTGCGATATGCCATTGTCTGCACTCATCTGCACGATCGCCTTGAAAAGGCCCAGCGTAATATGCGGTAGCAGACGCCGCAACTGGCTGTGATAGTCCTCCTGGTCCTGGTCCTCGTAGACGGCCGTCAGGCTGGCGCCGCTGATGCTGGGGGATTCGGCGATACGGCGTTTGAATGTTTTGGAAACGGCGAAACGCGATATTTCGGCAAGCCCGTGTCGCGGCAGATAGTGTGTATCAAGCATGCGTCGATCAAATATCTCGTTACACTGTATTTCAATCGGAAACGGAGTTGAGACATCATCTGGATTCGGCAGGATGAGCCGCACGCAGCCGGCAAAATTACCCGACTCACGGTGGCGCACCAGGCTATGCACAGCGCGCTGGTCGAAGCCATCCTGCTCAAGTCCATCAGGATGGGCGTCGATATTCTCGTAACCGTTCTCAAGACAATAGACCTGATAGCGCAAGCCATACACTGAGTCCATCAGTGCTGGCGTATCAGCCGCGACCACGTTAAAGTTGCGATTGAATATATCCAACAACTGTTCCATATATCAGCCTCGCATCGGCAAATTCTGAAAACTGTGCTCCGGTATGAACAGCAGCTTTAGAAGGCTTTTTTGCTTTGGACTTGTGCCGCACACACACGCCATTATCTGTACAGTCTGTAGCATCCACTCAGAACAAGTCCGTGACTAGGTCACAGTTAACTAAAATCATTTCCCAGACCACAACCAGCCTGTGTACTCTACGTGTACCCCCCCGACGGGGTCAGCTCCACGACACCGGCCAGCAGGTAATCCCCATGGCCATCGAAAACGGCAGCATTACCGGCTACTATCGACTACAGGACCGCACACCATTAGGAACTACATCACAGTTAGGAAACAACGTCTTAACCCGTGCACAGGCAGGAACTTCGCCACGTTAACAGACTAACTGGAATCGTCTTTTACGTATACTCGACACGGCACACAATGTGCAAATTAGTCCAATTTACTAGACGTCAATACACGTCGCTTGACCGCCTTGCAACATAAACAATCGCTATTCGAAGATTTTTCAGTGCCCAACCAGTATGCTTAAATAAGCGCGGCAACCGGCCTGTTAACAACCGCTAAGGCCGTCGCTACAAAAATGCCATAGAAAACCGGACCGGCGTGGCAGGCACATAGACATAACGGAATAAATGATTCATATTTCAATGCAATAGGAACTAACTCTAAATGGGCCTCGAGTTTAATTATCACACCGCATTCGCACGCAACCTGGGCTGGATCACGGCAACGGAACTGGACATATTGCGCCACCAACGGGTCGCGATTGCCGGCCTGGGCGGCGTCGGTGGCAGTCACACCCTCACCCTGACCCGGCTGGGCATAGGGGCCTTCAGCCTTGCCGATCTCGACACCTTTGAGCTGGCCAATTTCAACCGTCAGGCCGGTGCCAGCGTGCCCAGCCTCGGACAGGCAAAGACCGATACGCTGGCCGGTCTGGCCCGTGATATCAACCCCGAGCTCGACATCCGTCTATTTCCAGCGGGCATTGCCGATGCCAACATGTCACAATTTCTCGATGCGGCGGACGTCTACGTCGATGGCCTCGACTTCTTCGCCTTACGTGCACGCCGCGCCGTCTTTGCGGCCTGCGCGGAGCGCGGCATCCCGGCCGTCACGGCGGCCCCCCTCGGCATGGGGGCCGCCATGCTGGTCTTCATGCCCGGCGCCATGAGCTTCGAGGAGTATTTCCAGCTCGAGGGGCACACCGAAGAAGAACAACTCCTGCGCCTGCTGCTGGGCCTGTCACCCAGCATGTTGCAGACACGCTATCTTGTCGATCCTTGCGCTGTGGATTTTATCAATCGCCGCACCCCCTCCACCGCCATGGGCTGCGAACTCTGCGCCGGTATCGCCGCCACACAGGTGCTGAAGATCCTGCTGCGCCGGGGCAATGTCATTCGCGCCCCACGGGGCCTGCATTTCGATGCCTACCGCAACCGTCTCGTTCACAGTCGACGACCGGGAGGAAACCGCCATCCCCTGCAACGCCTGGGTCTGGCGATCGGGCGGCGCCAGTTGCGCAAGATGTTCCAGCCGGGCCGCCAGCCACCCCCTGTGCCCCCGCCACTGACACGCGTCGAGCACATACTCGACACGGCGCGTTGGGCGCCCAGCGGAGACAACACTCAACCCTGGCGCTTTGAGATCATCGACGACAGCCACCTAGTCATCCATGGCTTCGATACCCGTGATCACTGCCTCTATGATCTACAGGGTCACGCCAGTCAGCTATCCCTGGGGGCGTTGCTTGAGACGCTCGATATCGCCGCCAGTGACCACCACCTGCGCACCCGGATACACCGCCGTCCTGACGTCCCCGAACACACCCCCGTGTTCGATATCGAACTCATCGCCGACACGGCACAGCACCGCCCTGATCCGCGGCGCCCGTTGGCCCCGTATATTCCCCTTCGCAGTGTGCAGCGGCGCCGATTGAGCACTCGTGCCTTGACAGCCCGCGAGAAATCCGCGCTCGAACAGACCCTTGGCGAGGACTGGCAGATACGGTGGTTTGAAGGTCTTGCGGATCGCTGGCGCATGGCAAGACTGCTCTTCAGCAATGCCGGCTTGCGCCTGACACTACCCGAGGCCTATGAGACACATCGCCGCATCATCGACTGGCAGGGTACAACCAGCGAGGAACGCATACCCGCCCAGGCTCTCGGTGCCAGCACACTGACTCTGCACCTGATGCGCTGGGCCCTGCGGAGTTGGCCGCGGGTGGCCTTCATGAACCGTTACCTCGCCGGCACCCTTGCACCGCGCCTGGAGATGGATCTGCTCCCTGCCCTGGCCTGCGGCGCGCACTTCGCCATCATGGCAAAACACCCCCCACACACCCTGGATGACTATGTGGCGGCGGGACGCGCAACACAGCGCTTTTGGCTGACCGCCACCCGGCTTGGGCTGCAATTGCAACCGGCCTACACCCCGCTGGTATTTCACGAATATACCCGCGACGGTATCGTTTTCACGACCGATGCCCGCAAGCGTCGCCACGCCACTCGCATCACCGCTGCACTGACCGATCGTCTGGGCGTCGGTAACGTGGACCGCGTCGTCTTCCTTGGGCGGATCGGGCACGGACCCCCACCGGCCTCGCGCTCGGTGCGTCGACCGTTGGCCACACTCATGTACCCTGGGGAGAAGACGTGATGCCACTGAGCCCACAGGCCTGTGCCGAGCAGCATTGGGATGTGATTGTGATTGGTACCGGCATGGGGGGAGCGGCGTTCGGCTGGGCCATCGCCCGTGCCGGGCGCCGTGTCCTGTTCTGCGAACAGGGCCAGGCGCTGCATCAGGGTACACAGGACACGGTCCTGCGCGGCGATTATGCCGAACGCCTCATGGACAGCGTACGACCCAAGCATGAACAACTTGCACAGGCCGGGCGCTGGAGTGAAACACTGCTCGACGCAACGATGACCGCGGACCCGGCACCCGCGCCGCACCCCAGCCACCTCTTTGTCCCCTTCATCGGTGCGGGCACCGGGGGCTCGACGGCCCTCTACGGCATGGTACTGGAACGCTTTCAACCCCATGACTTCGCGGTAGGCGGGACCGATCTCTGCGCCCCCCCCTTTGGCGGAGCCTTGCCACACGCCTGGCCATTCAGCTACGCCGATCTGCAACCGTACTATGTCCTTGCTGAGCGCTGCTTTGGTCTGCACGGCGGGCAGGATCCGCTGCGCGCCGATCCCCCGGAAGTCATGCCATCGACGCCACTCACCCCGGCCGGTGACGAGCTACGGGCACACTTTTGTACCCGCGGCCTGCATCCCTACTCACCGCCGCTGGCCTGTCGCCTGCGCCCGGGTTGTCGGGGCTGCCAGGGCTACCTGTGCGACCGGAACTGCAAGCGTGACAGTGCCACGACCTTCCTGTTGCCTGCCCTGCAATACCCTGGCACCACACTCCTGAGCCAGACACGGGCCGTGCGCCTGGACGCCGATGCGAAGCAGATCACCGGCCTGCGGGTCGAAACCGGTGGTCAGCAGTTCCACCTGCACGCCGATCGCTATGCCCTTGGCGCCGGGGCACTGGCGACACCACGCTTGCTGCTGGCCTCCTACAATTCACACTGGCCACACGGGCTGGCCAACCAGACCGGCCTCGTCGGGCGAGGCCTGATGCGCCACCTCATCGACCTCTACGCCGTGTTTACTCATCATCGTCCTGCTGTCGCACGCAATCTCAAGGAACTGGCCTTCAACGACTGGTACACCCCGGACAGTGCGCTGGGGTCGGTTCAATCCTTCGGCCCCCTGCCCCCACCTGCCGTGCTGAGCGCCGATCTCATGGAAGACCTCGCCGCACGGGCGGTGATCGGCACAGTGAGCCGCACACCCTGGCTGCACACCCCGTTCAAACACCTGATCGGACTGGGCACCCGCCACTTGCGCCAGGCCACCCTGCTTGCCACCACGCTGGAGGATTATGCCCGCGCCGAGAACCGTCTGCGCCTTGACGCGCACGGTCGCCTGCAGCTGACCTATCGACTTCACCACGCTGATCATGCGCGCGTGGAACGCTTTCGCGGGCGCATGCGCGACGTACTCGCACCCTACCACTACACCCTGATGAAACAGGCGCACAGCAACAAACGCTTGGCCCATGTCTGCGGTACCTGTCGGCTCGGGCGCGATCCCGAAAGCGGTGTCCTGGATGCCCACCACCAGGCCTATGGCCTGGACAACCTGCTCGTCATCGATGGTGCCGCCCTACCCGTCAGCGGTGGCACTAACCCCGGCTTGACCATCTGCGCCACGGCCCTGCGCGCCGCCGACATCCTGCTCGGGGACACGCAGGACCACACAGGTGATTAGTGATCGGGAACTGCTAACCAGGATTTTCAACACGCTGACACAGTGGAATCGACTATGAACGACACCTCGGCTCTGCCCACCTGCACCTGCGCAATCTGCGGCTATCACACCAACCGCGCCGATCCGGGCGATCTGGGTGCGGTGCGCGGCAACATGCCGCACTTCCTCGACCAGACCTTCACGCTGTGGCGCTGCCCACGTTGCGCCAGCCTGCACAGTCTGGGCGATGTGGATTATGCCGACCTCTACGCCGACTACCCCCTGAATCAGCGCCGGCTGGACATCTTCGCCCGTGCCACCTTGCACAACCTGCGTCGCCGCCTAGAAAGGGGCGGGCTGCGAAAGACCGACCAGATCCTCGATTACGGCTGTGGCAACGGCATCCTGTTGCAGTACCTAGCACAGTGCGGCTACACCGACCTCAGCGGCTACGATCCCTACGTCGAGCCGTATACGCAACGGCCCCAGGATGGGGCCGGTTTTGATGCGGTGATCTTCAATGACACCCTGGAACACACCCATGACCCGCGGGGTCTGCTCGCCACGGTCCTCACCCTGGTCAAGTCCGGTGGCCTGCTCTACGCCGGTACCGCCGATGCCGATGGTGTCGGTGACATGGGTCATCTCACACCCCACATCATGCGTCTGCACCAACCCTACCACCGCGTCATCTTCAACCAGCAGGCACTGCACACCCTGGGCACAGAACAAGGACTGGAGACTGTGCAGGCCTGGCGGCGCTCCTACATGGACACCCCCTGGCCGTTTGCCAATTACCGCTTTCTGGACGAATTCAACGCCGCCCTCGGCCATGACATGGCCCGTGCCCTGGACCCATCCGCCGGCAAGATCATGGCCATCCGCCCCGTTCTGTGGTTCTGGGCCTTCTTCGGCTACGCCTTCCCCTGCGCCTACGAGCCCGCTGTGTTGTGGCGCAAACCCGTATCGTGAGACATATGAATGTCGATTTTTTTTACATCTCAGGACAATAAAACGCCACCCGAGATCCCGCTTCCAAGCACATCTACCTCATTGTTTAATAACACGATTATCTATAACCTCCCGTATCTGAGGACATGAATCCCGCCGGAAATACCGACATCACACCGATTCTGGCCTCAAGTGGCAGACCCGCACACCCTGACAACAGAGCGAGTGTCGGAGAGTTTTACAGCTCCTGCGGCACAGCGTGTTCATCACACCATCGAACACGCGCATCTCATTGTTTATGCATAATAAAAAATAGCTGGCACAGAGTCTGCATAATGGACAGCAGACAGAAATCAGGTGTGGCGAGTCGCCACTTGGCAAGGAGAAATTATCATGCGTACCCGCTTCAAAAAAACACTGCTCGGAGCAACGGTGATCGGACTGATGGGGTTGGCCGGTGCCGCACAGGCGACCAATTCCATCCGCTTCAACGATCAACACGGCAGTGGCAACTTCTCGGTCAGTACCTTTGACTGGTCACCGGACAATGCCTTGGCTAAAGGCGCGTTTCACAACGCCGCCCCAGCTGTCAACGATACCTTCATGCTCTATACGCAGGGCAAATTAGGCAACTATATTGATGCGGCGGGTAACAGTATATTAGGTACCGGCCTGAACAGTACCTATGAAATCACCTACCAGGCCGGTTTTCAGGAGATCATCACTGGAACAAGTCCGGTCGGACTGACATTCGCCCTTACCAATCCTACCACCAGCTTTTTCAACATGTATATCGATTCATCGCGCAATTCGAATCAGCTTGCTGGCACTGGTTATGGCAATGGTGGCCTCATTTTCTCGGGCACCGCAACCAGTGCCATTTCCAGCTTCGCCCTTTCCAATCTGACTCCGGTGGCGCTTGACCAGCATGGCAGCAATAACTATCCGGGTATCGGCACGCTCGTGGGCGTAGGTGGGGGTAGCTTTGATGCGAATGTCGTGTCCTATGACAACAACTATTTCAAGAGCACGTTCATCAGCATGCTCTTGGGGTTTGGGCCAGATACGAGCACCAATACCTCACAGATCACCCCTTTCCGTCAGGCCGATCCCTCGGCATTAGTCGTGGGACAAGCACCGGTCTTCGGGGTGGGTTATGGGGGTTTTAGCAGTGTCAACGGTAATTCGACCTGTACGACGAAGAACTCGGACAATCCGAAGGCCAAGTGCGACTTTCTCTTCCAGGCTGATGCCAACACCGCCTTCACGGTGCCGGAGCCAGGTTCGCTGGCACTGATGGGCCTAGGCCTGGGTCTGGGCGGTCTGTGGATGAACCGCAAAGCGCGTCGCAAGGCACGGAAGACCGAGGTCGTCTAGACAATACGGTCCAACGCAACAATAGGCATTCTCCATGAGGGACCTTCGGGTCCCTCTTTTTTTGTCGGCTTCACTCTCCCGCAACCCACCCCGTCGGCGACTGTGCCAGCAGGCCCTGCAGGACCTCACCGGCATCGGTGGCACGGTAACGCCGCGACAATGCCCGTGCCTGTACCCGTAAAGACTCATCCACAAGCAGCCCACGTACCGCCGTGCCCAGCCGTGGCACCGTGAGCTGTTCACTGCGCAGACACAGACCCGCCCCACGCGCAACAACCGCTTGCATATTGAGATGCTGGTCCAGATTGCTGGGTATGCCCAGCACCGGAATGCCCGCACGCAGGGCCTGTTGGGTGGAGGGACTGCCACCGTTGCAGATCATCATTGAGGCCACTGACATGACTTCATCGCCCGGCAGAAAGTCGCTCAGGAAACAGTTCTTCGGGACCGATGCGCACTGCAACCGACCCGCCGTGGCCACCAGTACCCGTGCCGGCAGTGCACCCAGGGCCTGCACTATCTCCGCACCCTTTGCGACCGACCCCGAACTACCGAGAGTAACGTAAATAACCGGCTCCTCTGCACCTTCGACAAACTGTCGCCAGCCCGTATCCGGGCGATCACCCGGTGACCAGGTAATCGGGCCCAACCAGTGGTGATTTGCTGGCAGGGGAGCCATCGCGACCATACCCTCAATATCGGCATAGCAGACGTGATCGGCCTGTGTGTAGACCCGGCGCAGGTCAAAACCCAGCGAGGGCAAACCGTAAAGGCGACGCAGGCGGTGCATGGGCAGCGCATGGCCCGCAAAGACAAGGCGGTGTGTCAGGTCAAACAGGGACTGCGCCAACCTCACACCGAACAGGCGAGTGGTAACATGCTCAGGAACGGGGAAACGTACCCGCGCATAGGGGCTCCAGTAGGGGCTGGTGATTGTCCAGTACGGTATCGTCGCAAGCGTGGCACTCACAGCCAGTGAAAGCCGGAAATCGCCTATGACGACATCCGGGCGAATCGCGCGCAGCAAGACAAGGTCGTCATCAACATAACGCCGGAGAGTGGGCAGGTCATACACAGGACGGCCCTTTGACAGGGCATCCATAAATTGCGCGCAGGCGATCGAATGCAACGCATGGCGCTGAAAGGGCAGTTCACCCAACACACTGTCATAGTGCACATCGGCAGCGAAGTGCACCTCGTGCCCGTGTACATGCAACCCCCCCGCCAGGACCAACGGACGGGCCACATGAGCAAGCGTCACCGCTTCGGCCATAAACAGGATGCGCATTATGCGAGTTCCGTCGTCCGTGAAGCTGGAAACTGAACTACAGTGTCTTGTAGAATTTCAGCGCCGCTGCCTTGTCCGCGAATTTCTGGTTTGTCTTTAACAACCGGCCCAGTTCTACCTTTGCCTCGTGCGTCTTGCCGACTGCGTACAGGGCCTGGATCCAATGGTAGCGGATGTTCGGATTATCCGGCGCCCGCTTCGTCGCGGCACGCAGGCTGGCAAGGGCCTGTGCCGCTTGCCCTGCGCCCAGCAGAAGCATGCCCTGGGTATCCAGGGCGGGAGCAAAAGAGGAATCCAGATTCACCGCGCGGGCGGCGAGCTTCAGGGCCCTGACAGGATCACGCTCGCGCAGGAGCCAGGCCAGATTGTTGATGGCCACGACATTTCCCGGTTGATGCACCACCACTTGGCTGAAATGTTGTGTGGCCGCCGGATACTGGTCGGCCATGAGTTCGAGATTCGCCAGATTTGCCAGACTGTCCCAATCGTCCGGATGCGTGGCCAACCAAACACTGAGCGTCTTCACCGCCTCCTCGCGTTGTCCCGACGCCCAGTACGCGAGTGCCAGGTCACGGGTCATGGCGCTGTCCTGGGTAATAGCCAGTGCCGCACGGTAGTCAATGATGGCATCCTGGGCCCTGTTCATCCGCACGGCCAGCCAACCGGATTGTGCCAGCAGTTCCGGGTTTTTCGGATGTATAGTCCGCAATTGCTTCATGCGTGTCTGTGCAGCGCTCAGATCGCCCTGCTCCGCCTGCAGTCGGACAAACGCGATCTGGGCGGGTAAGAAACCGGGAGCCAATTTGACGGCCGTCATCAATGCCGCTTTTGCACGTGCAGTCTGGGACAGATGCACATAGGCCTGAGACAGCCCGTAATAATACGCGGCCTGCGGTTTGATCCTGTTCAAAGCGGTATAGGTACCAATCGACGCCTTGTATTTGCCGTTCAACAACCGGGACTCGGCCAATAGCTGCAGGTAAGACTGTGAGTGCAGGCCAGGCTCGTCCGGTGCCCCCGTCAACAGAGTCAACGCATCGGAGTAACGTCGCTTTTTCAGGTAAATCTGCGCCAGTGCCATTCTAATTTGCAGGGCACCAGGGCGCAACTGCAGGGTGTTTTCCAACGTCAGCCTGGCACCTTCACTGTCCTTTTCAAGCAGTTTGAGCTGCGCGATCCTCAATGAGGCAATAATGTGTCCCGGGCGGTTGGTAAGGACCCGACGATACAAGGCACTCGCCTTGTCGAATTTCTTCTGCGATACATCGATATCGGCCAGGTAGATGGCCGCGGCGGGGTCATCGGGAGACAAAGACAAGGCCTTTTCAAAGGCGGCGATCATCTTCACCTTATCACCTTTTTTCTGGTATGACAGGCCCAGCAAGTTGTAGGCAATCGCACTGCCAGGATGCAGTTTGACGCCATGGTGCGCCGCGCTGAGAGCCAGCTCCGGTTTGTCATCCCGCAGCGATGTCAGTACACGGTATACATCGGCCGTCAGATTACCCGGATCAATGGCAATCGCCTGATCCAACTGGTCAAGTCCGGCAACCGTGTCCCCCGACTGGAGCAACTGCATGCCCAGCTCGGTGCGCAACATGCTGGAGCTTGGCTGCAGGGATACCAGCTTCCTGTAGTATCCCAGCGCCTTGTCACTGTCACCCAGCAGCATCTCGGTTTGTCCCATCAAGCGCAGGGCAGGAATAGCATCAGGACGTGCCTGTAGCACTTTTTCCAGCAACCCTCTCGCCAGTTTCGCTCTGCCGGTATGTACATAAACCGACGCCATCATGACGTTGGCAGGCAGCGAGTTGGGCACTTGGGACAAATACTGTCCAATATACTGTCCAGCCTGAGCCAGGTGTCCCTCGATGAAGTGGCATGCGCCGAGGTAAAAGATCGTTGCGAGGTTGCCAGGATAGAGATTCAGCGATTTTTCCAGATCCCCCTGGGCAGAGGCGTAGTGACCGGAGAACAGCAGATAGAGTCCACGAGTATAAAAATACTGCGGACTCGCAGATACACTGCGTGCAGCAAGTACAATATCAGACTTTGCCTCCTGCAACCGCCCGAGGTGCAACCGCGCCTCGGCACGCTGTAAATAGTAAAACCCATTGAAACCTACCCGCTTAATGGCATGTGAAAACGCCTCATCTGCCTGCTTGAAACGACTCTGTCGCAAATCAAGTTCGCCCAATGCGGCGTGCAGGCGGTATGACGTGGGTATGAGTTTTATACCCTCTACCAACAGACTACGTGCCTTGTTGATATCGTGATTCCGGTATGCCAGCTTGGACAATCCATCAATGGCAACGTCGTTTTTTGGCGACAAGGCAAGTGCACGGTCAAGCGCTTTTTTCGCCTTGACAGGGGAATTCCGAGACAAAAAGGCTTGCCCGCGGACTGCATATACCTTAGACAAAGGGACGTTATCAAGAATGGAGTGTTTCGCCGTCAGGCTGATCACCTTAGTATACTTTCCCTCCATCAGATACGCTTCTGCCAATGGCACAATCAGTGCCGCCTCGGACATGCCCAGATTTCTGGCACGTAACAACTCTTTTTCCGCAGCAAAAGCAGAATGTATTTTCAAATAACTGGTACCAAGAAGCCAGCGTGCCTCAGTATTTTTCGGATTCTTTTGCAAGGCATTCTTTAGGTAAATAACCGCATTTTTCAATTTACCATTATCGATGGAGTCCTGAGCCTTCTGTACATACTCAACATCTGTTAACGACGGTTTACTGCACGCCGAGACAAATAAAAGAACGCTGATGGTACAACACATCATCAGGCTTCTGAGAGAGGGTGTTGCACTGGAGAGGTATCGATGATGGCTTGTGCTAGTCACAGGCATTTCCATGAAGTAGTATTCGTCACAGTGAGTTGAGCAACTTGAGCGCGGCGGCCTGGTCTTTAAATGAGGGTTCCGAGCGTAGTAAACGCTGCAAAGTCTTTTTTGCTTCGACATTGTCCCCATTGCGGTACAAAGCAACGGCAAGGTGATACCGTATCTGCGGTGCATGCGGCGCCTGGTTGATAGCGCCACGGATAAGATCTAATGCTTTATGCCTCTCACCCTGGTGTAACATTATCCAACCGAGAGTATCCATAACCTCATAGCGGTCCGGCGCAATATTATAGGCTCTTTGTGCGAACTCTAGGCCGCGTTTATCGGCCTGTTTGAAATAGAGCCAGGCAAGATTGTTGAGCACCAATGGATTGGTTGGATTAATTTTCAGGATGGCCTTATATTCTTTTCTTGCAGCGGAAGAATTGCCGTTTTGCATATAAGTCTGCGCCAGCACGAGACGTACGGTCAGCGCATTGGAGTGGGCCTTTGCCCATGTGATCAACCCATCCAGCGCCGACGCATCACCGAGCCTTTTTTTAAGATAGTATATTCTCAGCGCCAGATAGGACGTGGCCTGCCCGGAATAGGATTTTTCATACGCCATCAGAGCAGATGCCCACTTTTCCTGATCCAGAAACACATCTCCCCGCAAGCGTAATCCCGCGGCATGGGCAGAAGCGACGGATTGCAGATTCGTTGCAATCCTGAGCGCGGCCTTATGCTTACCCTGGCGGGTGTCAATCAACCCCAAACGCATAGACACAGGAATATTGGGTTTATGTCTAACAAGATACTCGGCGAGCACCTTCCCGGCCGCACCAAGATCACCGCTGCGTTCGAGGATATCCGCATACATCAGTACACTGTTCTGGTTATCCGGATATTTTTCGTTGATCGCCTCAAAAGTTGACCGTGCATTGGCAAAATCGCCCGTGGCAATCTGCGCACGGCCCAAAGAAAGTAGAACCGTGGCGTTATTCGGGTACCTATTTAACAGCGTACGTGACACATCCAGCGCTTTCAGGTACTGTTTATCCGCAAGAAGGAGTTGTGAGTAAAGCAGACCGACAGACAAAGATCCTGGTTTTGAGGAAAACAGCGTGCGTAACTGTTCGAGTGCGCCACGCAAGTGCCTTTGTTGGATATCAAGTTTAGCCAGACTCACGGCAGCCTGTGCGTTCAAACTGTTGACAGAAAGGATTGAAGTATAGATTTTCCGCGCCTTAACGGGATCTCCCTGTACCTCATAGAGCTTGCCGATATTGATCTTCGCTGTATAAAATGCGGGATCTTTATTCAAAGCCATGTCAAAATATTCTTTTGCCTTATCAATTTTCTTCATTGTTGCATATATGAGACCAAGCATATTATAAGGCACGGGGTTATTCGGTTGTTTTTTCAAATACCCATTCGCCGCCTTAATTGCCAGCGTATACTCACCGCGCAGTAAATATATACGCACGAGCATTGCATCAGCTATCGCAAAATTTCCATCCAGTTTCACTGCCGTATTGAGATCATCTATTGCGCTCGCCTGGTCACCAAGAACCAGGTGGTTAATAGCGAGTTGAGTACGTATACCGACCATATCCGGGGATATCCTGGCCGCCTTTGCAAGATAGGCATTTGCCGTGACGAAATCCTTTTTCAACATATAGCTGGATGCAATGAACGCCAACAATTGTGCATCATCACGCCCGGATTTTTTAAGTGAATCAAAGACAGTCAATGCCGAGTCCGGCATCGCAAGGCGTAAATAGACAATACCTAACAAGCGTTTTATTTTTAAATTACCCGGGTATGCCGTGGTATATTTTTCAAGGTATTGTTTTGCCGATTCAAAGTTGGATTGTTCATAATTAATCACTCCTAACATGAGAATACTTGGATAGTGCCCCGGCACCATTGACATCACTTTCTCAAAATCATTTTTGGCGTCACCTTGACGCTCTGTAAAGAGCGCATAGAGTCCACGTACGTACAGGACAGCGGGCACGTTCTTGTAGCGTGTTTCGATTGACTTCAGCTCAGTACCTGCGATCTTTATATCACCGACATTAATCAGAGTGACTATCTTATCCAGTATTACGGGAAGATTATGTGGGTACAACTTGAGCGCGTCATCATAAACCGACAGGGCGGCGGCGTAGTCCTTGCTGTTCCGGAACAAGATGGCCTTAATCATCATGGCATCAAGGTTGGTCGGTGCGCTGCGCAGTGCGGCATCTACTTCATGCTCTGCAGCCTTCATATTTTTATCGTATATATCTATCTGCGCCATCACGACGCGCACATTCGCATCATTTTTATCTATAGCGTACGCTTGTGCAATTTCTGATTTGGCATTTTTTATGCGACTCATCGTCAGATAGGTCTGCGCACGCATTCTATAAATACCCACTTTCTGTGAAGATGAAATTCCATTATCTACACTCAATATTTGAAGAGCCTCCTTTGGACTATTCTGCATCAAAAAAACACGTGCTAACGGGATACGCCATGCATCTTTCTTTGCACCGAGTGCCCTTGCACGACGCAGCTCTTTGGAGGCCGAGGCCACATTGCCTATGTCCAGGTATACTTTTCCAAGCAACAAACGAATAGATGCATCATCAGGTAATTTCTGGGCGGCATTCTTAAGCTGTATAAGTGCCGAACGGAACTTTCCACTGGAAATAAATTGCTTTGCCGATTGCAGCTCATCACTTTCAGCAACAGCAAAGTGCACAGTTATAAACAAGCAAAATACAAAAAATATAAACTGACTGTTGCGTTTACCCATAATCATGGTCCTGTTCCATTGACCTGATTGCATCAATCATTGTCTCATCTCGTACTTATCAAGCAACGAATAAAGAGTCGGCCTGGTAATGCCCAGCATTTCGGCAGCACGCGACATATTTCCATTTACGAGAGCAATGGCCTGTAATAGTGCATGTCGCTCCGCCTGCACGCGCACCTGGCGTAGATTCAAGAACCGTACATGTCCCTCATCGACACTCAATTCCAGGTCACCTGCGGTGATTTGGCTACCTTCTGCCATAATCACTGCGCGTTTTATTCTGTTTTCCAACTCACGCACGTTGCCTGGCCATTCATATGACTCAACAGCAATAAAGACACTGGAACAAAGCCCCTTCAAGCCACGGCGATGCGCATCATTGAACCGATGAAAAAATGACTGTGCGAGCACAGAGGCATCGCCGTTCCTTTCCCGCAAAGGTGGGATTTTTATGATGATTTCGCTGATTCTGTAATATAGATCCTCTCTGAAATTTCTTTCCACCATCAATTTGTCAATATCCTGGTGTGTCGCACAAACCACTCTCACATCTACCGGAATTTCACCTCGCGCACCAAGCCGTTCAATGACTCGTTCCTGTAAGAATCTAAGCAATTTTGCTTGTAACGATATTGGCAAGTCGCCTATCTCATCAAGAAAAAGCGTACCTCCATGTGCATGCTCGATTTTCCCAATTGTCTGTTTTATAGCACCGGTAAAAGCGCCTTTCTCATAACCAAACAACTCACTCTCCAAAAGATTCTCTGGTATGGCAGCGCAGTTTATGGCTACAAAGCGTTCAGTAGATCTCCCGCTTTTTGCATGCAGAGCACGTGCTACAAGTTCCTTCCCGGTGCCACTTTCTCCAAGAATAAGTACCGTTACATCTGATGGTGCAACACGCTCCACCGTAGAACACATTTTTATCATTTTTGGACTGACCGTGATGATATCATCAAGCGCAGCATTTACTTTTTTGCGCGAAAGCAGTTCATTTTCTATTTCAAGATCGTACATGTGCGCTGCACGTTCTACTATAATTGAAAGTATTTCCGGATCGATCGGCTTATGATAGAAATCGTAGGCCCCGTGTCGCACTGAAAGCAATGCATTTTCACGGTCATCATTTCCCGTGACCACAATTACTTTTGTGTGTGGGGCAAGTTGCAGGATGTCTTCCAATGCCCTCAGCCCCTCGGACGCATTTGACGGGTCCGGGGGCAAACCAAGATCTAGGGTAACTACAGCGGGTTCATGTCTGCGCAATTCAACCAATGCACTTTCACGTTCCGCAACAAGGATCACGTCAAAATCATTAAAACACCACTTCAATTGATCGCGCAGTCCTGGATCGTCTTCAACGACAAGCAGTTTTCTGTTCTTCTTCAATTTACTAACCTCACAGAATCGCCACTATTCATACCTGCATGCTCTGGTTCTGAAAATCTAGGCAATATAACCTTGAACACGGTCCCTTCTCCAGGTGCACTTTTAACCATAATCTCCCCACCCTGAGACCATATAAATTCGCGACACTCATAGACACCAATACCCATCCCGGCATTTCCTTTTGTTGTATCAAAAGGTTTGAACAGCCTATCGCGGACAAACTTAGCCTCCATACCACACCCATCATCCTCTATCTCTATCACCACAGTGTCATCGGTACATTTCGCTCCGAGCGTAACGATACCGTATTCATTCGTCGCTTCCTGTGCATTTCTGACGATATGTGCTACCACGTTGGTCAGACGTTCCATATCGATTATGGCCTCACACTTACTGCCGTCTTTCTTTAAAATGGGACGAGGTTTTTGCAATTCACATATAGAAAATACTTCATCAAGCACATCATCAATGTCTGAAACTACTTTATTCCCATCACTACTAGCGTCACCTTTTTTAAATTGCAACAGCATCCTGTTCATCTTGTTAACTGCATTGTTAACGGTCGAGAATGCATCAGCAATAAAATCTTGATTGTGCTTAAAACGCACTGCGTTTGCTACAATCAATGACAATTGTGCCGTTATATTTTTTAAATCATGTACCACATAAGATGACAATCTGTTAAAGGTATCAAACTGGCGCGCTATCATCAGTTCATCGCTCGTCTTGAGCAAAGCAATATGACTGGCAATCTGCAGGGCCACAACCTTCAATAAATCCCTGGCTTCCCAATCAAGCGGCTTTAGCACACGCGATTTTGCCAAAACGACAAAACCCACCATTCCCTCTCCCTGATGAAGGTTCAATGGCAACAACAACCAGGCTCGTGACATCAGCTTTAAACACGTTGGAATACGTGATGTCAGCCCATAGTGCTTAATCTCATCCAGGTTTTCCAAATCGACTATCCAATTCTTATCTTCCATAAAACATATCACTGGGTTATTGTCCGCAATACTGTCCACCACCCCTTCGTCCATATTCCAGTGTGCACTGTAGGTATAATGTCCGGCATCACTACGCGCAAACAGTAATCCTCCCGGACTATCGATAATATCCGCGAGCGCCTTAATTGCATTCTCACGTATATCTCTGCCCTGCGACCGAGCCGCCAGTGTGCCGGACAATTTTAACCATTCATCGCGATAGTCGTAATTGTAGTTAAAGAAATGTTTATTCAACAAAACCTTTACTCTGGAGCGCAATTGTCCGGAAAATAGCATAATGACAAGAAGCACTATTGCAAAAAACAAAAATGTTATCTGAACAGTGGCACCCCATGTCCCGCCATAATCGCGTATGTAGAGGCTAGCCGCAGACATCGCAAGGAGATAAAGACCGGTCCCAAGTAAGGCGACGGTATGAAATACAACCTTCCTTGAAACAAAGATATCCAGAGACCACTCATTGTTTCTTGCCACTGAAACCGCCAGCATCGGCACGATCGCTGCATTGATAAAACCGCGCGCCTGCCATAATTCATAATCCAGATGATGAAACAAGAGCGCATCTGCATACATGAAAAAATCATAGGCAAAGAGCGAACCAAGCCCAAGAAACAGATATTTCACGGACCAACGGCTATCTTCTCGTGTATTGCGAAACAGCTGCTCCACCAACACGAGGCCAATGACAGCCATACCGAAGTGGCCCAGAAGACGCAGGTCAATACCCCCCACATCCAGGCCACTCGTTATCGTATGACCGGGTAAAATATCCAGGGTAAGGATACCGAGCGACAGAATGAAAACAACGGGCACTGCATGGCGAATGAATTTTGCAAGTGCCGGTTGTTGGATTCTCAGAGGTGACAATAATTTTAACAGGAAGAAATACCAGGCCCAGTCTCGCGCAACTTCCATGAGATAAAAACCACGGAACTCCTGCCTGACAGACGTCACAATCGTGGAACTGGCAACATAGGATGAATAGGCAGCCCAGAGGACACTGACCAGACAGGCCGCCACCAGCAGCCCCCCTTGCAGACGCCCCCGCCAACTTGTCAGCATCAACAGCGCCAAAACAGCATAGGCGACAGCGGCGAAAAGGTAGCTAACGAGACCTACATTGACTTCACCTGCATTCATTTGTGCTGCCCCGATACTGTCTTACTTATATAAATCAGCAGGATATGTTATATTCCAACGTGATGGCGAGTTGTTGTCCCGTTGCAGGCATCGCGTTATCGTTATGCATACCCGAGGGCTGGCTCAACCTCTTGCGCCTTACCTCGCACCTTTACCCCATAGCACCGCCTGTGCCGTCTGGAACAGAATAACCAGATCGAACAGTATGCTGTAGTTTTTCATGTAATACAGATCATATTGTAGTTTTTCCAGTGCATCCCTGTCCGAGGCGCCGTACGGGTAGGATATCTGCGCCCACCCGGTAATGCCCGGGTTCATCTTGTGGCGCAAATTATAAAAAGGGATGTCTTGCGAGAGTCTCTCGACAAATTCTGGACGCTCCGGGCGCGGTCCGACAAAACTCATCTCGCCTCTGAGTACATTAATCAATTGCGGTAGCTCATCGATTCTGTATTTCCGAAGGATCCCGCCGACATGGGTCACCCTCGCATCATTTTTCTTTGCCCATTGCGCCTTACCATCTTGCTCTGCATTCACCGACATACTACGGAATTTCAGTACATTGAATGCGGCTCCGTTACGACCAACGCGGGGTTGCCGGTACAGAATTGACCCCCTGCCACCCGATTCAAGCACAATACCGAGTGCGGACACGAGCATGACAGGCCAGATAATCATCAGTAGCAACAGACTGGCAGTGACATCAAACAGACGTTTCCCATATGAGCGGATAACGGCCTGGCAGAATCCATCGGCAAAAATCACGCTGCTGGGATGCAGATTGTCGATCTTTATCTTCCCCTGCTGGCGCTCATAGAGCGTTACCAGATCGAGCACTGCCACGCCGTTCATCTTGCATTCCAGAAGTTCGTCAATCGGAAAATTCTTTCTCCGATCGTCTACCGCAACCACAATCTCGTTGATACCCTGCTCTTTCACCAGATGCGTCAACCCTTTATCGACATCCAGTAGTTTCTCGGCTGGCACCTGCGCCTTTTCACCCTGTGCATTGACGTAGCCAACAATTTTCACTCCGTGCTGGTCGATCTGTCGGCGCATATCCTTGCCGACCATAGCCGCCTTCTTTCCGGCGCCGAACACCAGAACCCGCTTTTTGAGTACATCCTGATCTGCATAATGATAATAAGCGCTGCGGGTGATAATCAATGCCAGCAGGGTAAAACCAACGGCGATACTATAGGCGCCACGACCGATAAAAAATCCGGGGAACGCATAAAAAATCAGCGCCATGGCCACCGTACCTATGATGAGACTCAAGCTGATTCGCAGCAACACCGAAACCATGCGGCCCTCGCGCATGCCATGCCAGTACATGCCCATCGCGAGCATTGAAAGAAACATGATCACTGCAAACACCAGCGCCTTGAACAACAAGGGATCAAGTGCCGCTCTGGAAACCGCATCACTGTGAAGAAACCGCAGGTTCACGCCCACGTAGACCGCCGCGATTATCAGCGCAATCTCCACCATCGCGAGCCACACCAATGTCTCAGGAAAATAGACTCGAAAAATGCGTATCATTGCCTCCAACACCTATTCGTTTTTTACACTACCCACCACCATCAAGCACTGGTGCGTGCAAATAGTCCGGCATGACCCCGCAGCGCTTCACATCTCGTCGATCACGTTTTCGGCATTGATTGACTGACAATGTACTGATGCATATTGTGATGACGTGGGGCCATTCCTGCGCACACGTATTTACGGCCAATTCGGGCATCTATGTACGCTTGTGCGATACATCTCATCGCTATATTTATTTATAGCTTATACAAAGCGCGAGCAAGTAAACACCACAAGTCTGTAAAGAATGCTGACACTCATCCAGAGCAGAGTACCTAACGGTTTGGCCTCCCTCTCTGCAACGTCAAATTTCCAGCACATCAAGACACGCAGTGCCCGATCTACCCTGCCAGGATCCTCGGTCAACAGATACAGAGTAGCCTCATCCTGGCGCATGGTTTAACATCGCGATGCTGGCTCAGATTGCCTATGTAGGCGCATTACGCAAGTAAGCGAATTCGCACACGGTGGCATTAGACACCACGTCCGGCACACTTTGCGCCAATCACCTCTGCCGGGATTCGACACGGGGTATAGCGAGTTGGAGTCAGACAAGTACCGCACCTGTTATTTCCGCCTCACGTAAGGAGTCTCTCTGAGCATGGCACCAAATCTTGGAAATGTTCGCATCGGCTTGATAGGGCTCGGTTACGTCGGTCTGCCATTGGCCGTTGAGTTCGGCAAGCACTTTCCCACCCTCGGGTTTGATATCAACCCCGCCCGAGTCGAGGCATTGCGAAACGCCTACGACCACACCCTTGAGATCAGTAGCGAGGAACTCGCTGCCACGACGCAACTGACCTACACCAGCACGCTCAACGACCTGACCCCCTGCAACGTCTACATAGTCACCGTCCCCACCCCCATTGACCGGCACAAACAACCGAATCTCACGCCACTGGTGCAGGCCAGCCGGAGCGTAGGGCAGGTATTGTCGAAGGGCGATGTGGTGATCTATGAATCCACCGTCTACCCGGGTGCCACCGAGGAGGTTTGCGTGCCCATTCTCGAGGAGATATCGAGGCTGCGGTTTAATCAGGATTTTTTTGTCGGTTACAGTCCAGAGCGCATCAATCCGGGCGACAAGGAACACCGGCTCACGAGCATCCTCAAGGTCACCTCTGGCTCCACACCGGAGATCGCAGACTTTGTCGATGCCCTTTATGGCAGCATCATCAGCGCCGGCACACACAAGACCACGAGTATTCGCGTGGCCGAGGCCGCCAAGGTCATCGAGAACACTCAGCGGGACGTCAATATTGCCTTGATCAATGAACTGGCGCTGATCTTCAACCGGCTCGGTATCGACACCGAGGAGGTTCTGCAGGCGGCAGGCAGCAAATGGAATTTCTTGCCGTTTCGCCCCGGTCTGGTCGGTGGGCACTGTATCGGTGTGGACCCGTACTATCTGACGCACAAGGCCCAGGAGATCGGCTACCAGCCCGAGATCATCCTCGCTGGCCGGCGCATCAACGATGGGATGGGCGCCTATGTGATCGAACGGGTCATCAAGCTGATGATGCAACGCCGCATACATGTCGTCGGGGCCACTATTCTCATCCTCGGGCTCACCTTCAAGGAAAACTGCCCGGACCTGCGCAACACCCGCGTCATTGACATGGTCAGGGAACTGGAGAGCTATCATGCCAATGTGGAGGTCTACGATCCCTGGGTCGACCCTGCAGAGGCCGAACACGAGTACGGTATTACACCGCTGGAGAACTTGAAGGAGGGGCGCTACGACGCCATTATCCTCGCCGTCGCTCACCACCAGTTCGAGGCAATGAGCATGTCGCGGATTCGCCGTCTCGGCACACCACAAGGCGTGGTCTTCGACGTCAAGTATGTACTGCCGAAAGATGAGGTGGACGGCAGACTCTGAATACCGGGGTCTATCCTCACCCCGTCACCCATACTATAAGGACTATTCATGAAAGTGCTGATCACCGGCTCTGCCGGCTTTATCGGTTCGGCCCTGTCACTACGCCTGCTGGCGCGCGGCGATGAGGTTATCGGCATCGACAACCTCAACGATTACTACGATGTCGGTCTCAAACAGGCGCGCCTGGCCCGCACCCTGGACTATGGGAGCTATACCGATGTGCGCGCCAACCTGGAAGACACCCAGACCATCACCCGGATATTTGCCGAACATGAACCTCAGCGGGTCATCAATCTGGCGGCCCAGGCCGGTGTGCGCTACTCGCTGGAAAACCCGCACGCCTATGTCGACACCAACCTGGTGGGTTTCGTCAATATTCTGGAGGGCTGTCGCCACGGGGGGGTCGAGCACCTCGTTTATGCCTCGAGCAGTTCCGTGTACGGCGCCAACACCCATCTGCCGTTCTCGGTGCATGACAATGTAGACCACCCGGTCAGCCTCTACGCGGCCACCAAAAGGGCCAACGAGTTGATGGCGCATACCTACAGCCACCTCTACCGTCTGCCCACCACGGGATTGCGCTTTTTCACCGTCTACGGGCCGTGGGGGCGACCGGACATGGCCCTGTTCCTGTTTACCCGCAACATCCTCGCCAACAAGCCCATCGATGTCTTCAATTACGGCAAACACTTGCGGGATTTCACCTATATCGATGACATCATCGAGGGTGTCACCCGGGTCCTCGACCGTATCCCCGAGCCCGCTCCCGAGTGGTCGGGTGAGCACCCGGACTCGGCCAGCAGCACCGCTCCCTACCGGCTGTACAACATCGGCAACAACCAGCCCACCGAGTTGATGCGCTATATCGAGGTCCTGGAAGAGTGTCTGGGTAAAAAGGCACAGATGAACATGTTGCCACTCCAACCCGGCGATGTCCCCGCCACCTACGCCAATGTAGACACTCTGGTGCATGACGTCGGCTACAAACCGAACACCAACGTCGAGGTCGGCATCGCCCGCTTCATTGAGTGGTACCGGGAATATTATTCGACCTGAGCCTGGGGGAAGGCGGGCGCTACGGACCTAACGCCACCTGATCCTAGAAGACGAAGGCCGGTTTACCAGCCACCGAAAGACGGAGCCTGCCAACCCACGACCCTGTTGCCCACGCCCAACACCACAGAGCCGCTACCAAACCCCTTGTAGGTATAATACCAGACCGTCTGCCGACCGATTTTGAGGACCCGCGTCGGGACCCCTAGCAGACTATGCACCCGCTTACTGTCCATGTCGTCCTTGATGGTATACCAGTTTTCCTTGATCGTGCCGATATCCCGGCCACTGGTCGGCTTGGGCCTACCGGCCTGTGCAGATGCAGTGGCACCCAGTCTGGCATCCAGTGCATTCAGTCGTGTCTCGATACGTTGCACCGCAAGTTCGAGTTGCTGCACGCGATAAGCCAGGGGCCTCGGTGTGGTTTCAGCGGCCTGTGCAGCAGAAAGCCCGCCCATCGGCATCCAGCTCAATGCGACGAACACAGCGCCGAATAGGACTGGCAGTGCGCGCCTGCCCCACACGGGAGCGATCGCAGGGCAGGTGGGTGAGATACCTGTACGAACACTGTGTTGCGCCATGTCGGGGCCTCTTTGCTCAAGGGATACGGGGGAGGATGCCCGCAGACATCACCGACACACTATACAGAATGACAGGGTGCGGTGTTGACACAGATCACTGAAATTGAACCGCCATCACCCAGTAGGCCTATACGCGACTCATCTCCGCCCCGCCCCACGACCACAGCGCCAGCGAACCCGATGGAATACGAGGTATGGCCAGAGAATACTGACGACCCGCAGTACCATGAACAAGCGTTCATGGCACTCACCCTGAATCGTGCGCATGATGCTGCAAGGGCTGTAACTCTGGTAACAGACGAAGGGAGGTTATTCGGGTAGCCTGTGCCTCGTAGCGCTCACACCGTGGCCGAGCGACATTGGTATTCCACGGGCCACCGTCCGGGTGGAGCGTTAATTTCCGGGTAGAGACGGTCATTCATTGACGTGGATCAACGCAGGATGACTTTAGCTGCAGCGCGAGCGATGACTGATCCATAATGATCAGGTGTTCGGGTACGCTGCACATAGGGAAGAACCCGGTTATGAAATGTCGCCAATTATGGAGGATGGTCTTATGCCCACGTTGTCTACCTGTGCGTCTGCTCCAAAGTCTACTCTGAGGTCTGCGAACAAAAAACCGTGCCTGCACGAACCGCACGTTTTCACCCGCCCACACCCATTGCCCCTTCTGGTGCAAGCCCTACCCCATGCTGTTGTGGCCAGCGATTGCCACCTTGACTATATCCTCCCCGCACAACGGCATTTTGTGAAAAACCTACATCCCCACACCCGGTCATCAAGTACACAACGGCGCAGCGCATGAGCGTACAACACTTCATCCCCCGCGACCTACCACCTGCCCTGATACCGCTGCTGGACCAGGCCCTGGACCTGCGCTGGAACTGGGACGTACTCTCCAAGGCGTTGTGGCGGCACATCGATCCGGCGCTGTGGGAGGCCACCGGTAATCCACTGCTGATGCTGGAAACGATTTCCCACACACGCCTGGCGGCACTCGTCGATGATCCGCACTTCATGGCGCTTTTAGATACCGCACGCTCCGGCCGCCAGGACTATCTGAGAGCCCCGAGCTGGCTGGAGAAAAACCACGCTGAGCACGCGCTCGGCGGTATTGCTTACTTCAGCATGGAATATGGCTTGTCCAAGGCTCTGCCCACCTACTCCGGCGGGCTCGGTATCCTCGCCGGTGACCATCTGAAGACCGCCAGTGATCTGGGCATCCCGCTGACCGGCATCGGTCTGCTCTATCAGCAGGGCTATTTCCGCCAGCGCCTCGATACCCAAGGTAAACAGATCGCCTTCTATCCGTTCAATGATCCACTGTGGCTCCCGATCACGCCGACACGCAATAGCGATGGCGAATGGATGCGCATCAGCATGACACTGCCGGGGCGCAGTCTCAGCCTGCGTGTCTGGCAGGTCCTGGTGGGTCGCATTACCCTGTACCTGCTCGACAGCAACGATCCGCTCAATGATCCTCGCGATCGTGCCATCACCGCCGAGCTCTACGGGGGGGGGCCAGAACTGCGACTGCAACAGGAAATCGTCCTGGGCATCGGTGGCTGGTTGTTGCTTGAGGCGCTGGGATTGAAACCCGAGGTCTGCCACCTCAACGAGGGGCACGCGGCCTTTGCGATACTGCAACGTGCCCGCGCCTGCATGGCCGATACCGGCCTGGATTTTCACACTGCACTGTACTGTACCCGGGCGGGCAATCTGTTCACCACCCATACTCCGGTCGAGGCCGGCTTCGACCGCTTCGCGCCGCAACTAATAGCACAGTACCTCGGCGAGTACACCACCTTGTTGGGGCTGGATCTCGATGCCCTCCTGGCACTGGGGCGCAGCGATCCCACCAATGCCGCCGAACCGTTCAACATGGCCTGGCTGGCCCTACGCGGCAGCGGTGCAGTCAATGGCGTGAGCCGACTGCACGGCGAGGTGAGCCGGCGTATCTTCGCGCCACTGTTCCCGCGCCTGCCCCTGGAGGAAGTTCCGGTGGGCCACGTCACCAATGGCGTACACGTGCCGACCTGGGACTCTCGCGCCGCTGACAGACTCTGGACCCAGGCCTGTGGTGATGCCTGTTGGTGCGGTGATCTGGCTACCCTGGAGGTCGATATTCACCAGACTCCCGATCGGGATCTGTGGTTTTTACGCAGCGAGGCCCGCAGCCAATTGGTAAACTGGGTGCGGGCGCGTCATCAAAATCAGATTGCGGTGCGTGGCGCACACGCTTCGACACGTGCGGCGCAGACCGATATCCTCGATCCGGATACCCTCACCCTTGGTTTTGCCCGCCGCTTCGCCACCTATAAACGCCCCAACCTGCTGCTCGCCGACCCCGACCGGCTGGAGCGTCTGCTGAGCGACCCGCAACGCCCCGTGCAACTGGTCATCGCCGGCAAGGCTCACCCCCAGGATCGCCTGGGGCAACGATTGATACAGGCCTGGAGCGCGTTCCTGCGCCGCCCCGGCGTGCGCCACCACGCCATATTCATCGAAGACTATGATATGGGTGTGGCGGGTGAACTGGTGCATGGCGTAGACCTGTGGATCAACACCCCGCGCCGTCCCTGGGAGGCCAGCGGCACCAGCGGCATGAAGGTGCTGGCCAACGGTGGACTGAACCTCTCCGAACTGGACGGCTGGTGGGCGGAGGCCTATACGCCCGAGGTGGGTTGGGCGCTGGGCGACGCTCAGGAGCACGGCGAGGATCCGCACTGGGACCGCAGTGAGGCCGACACACTCTATGCCCTGCTCGAAGACCAGGTGGTCCCCGCGTTCTACCAGCGCAACGCCCAAGGTCTGCCCGCAGCCTGGATCGCACGCATGCGTGAGAGCATGGTCCGACTGACCGGTCAGTTTTCCGCCAATCGCATGGTGCGTGAGTATACCGAAGACTATTATCTTCCGGCCGCTACCGCCTACCGGGCGCGTTGTGCTGACAATGCAACCCTGGCGAGGTCCCTGAAGGACTGGTCGGACAAAGTTCAGCGCCACTGGTCGCAACTGCGCATCGCCACGGTGACCCGCACTAGCGACGAACAAGCCCACCGGTTCACCGCCGAGGTCTATCTGGATGGTCTGGACCCTGAGAGTGTCATGGTCGAGATCTATGCGGATCCGACTCAGGCAGGCGACTCTCCTGAACGCCATGCAATGACTCGTGGCGAGGCACTGCTAGGTACAGTCAATGCCTACCACTACCGGTGCATCGTGCAAACAACGCGCCCTCTCAACGAATACACCGTACGCGCACGCCCCTGGCATCCACAGGCACTATGGCCACTGGAACAGGGGCAGGTGTACTGGAAGAACTAGACCGGGGCCATGCGCACAGCGCGCCGACAGGCCTCATTTGCCACTGCGAACATTTTGCACCCGACAAGGAGATCACCATGACAACGCAATCCCCCCTCACGCCGGAAACACTGCACGCGCTGGATGACTACTGGCGCGCCTCGCTCTATCTATGTGCGGGTATGCTCTACCTCAGTGACAACCCACTGCTCAAAGCACCGCTGCGCCCCGAGCACATCAAACACCGCCTGCTCGGGCACTGGGGTTCGGACCCCGGACAGACACTGATCTGGACTCATCTCAACCGCCTGATCCGCGAGCAGGATCTGAACCTGCTCTTCATCTCCGGGCCCGGCCACGGTGCCCCCTCAATGCTGGCTCACGCCTGGCTGGAGGGCACCTACGGCGAGGTCTATCCTGACCGTGGTCAGGACGAGGAAGGGCTACGGCGCTTTTTCAGACAGTTCTCCTTCCCCGGCGGTATCGGCAGTCACTGCACACCCGAAACCCCAGGCTCCCTGCACGAAGGCGGTGAACTGGGTTACAGCCTGGCCCATGCCTACGGTGTCGCCTTCGACAACCCGGAACTGATTGTCGCCTGCATGATTGGTGACGGCGAGGCCGAAACCGGACCGCTGGCCACCGCCTGGCATTCAAACAAGTTCCTCAGTCCCGTGCACGATGGCGCGGTACTGCCCATCTTGCACCTCAACGGTTACAAGATCGCCAATCCAACGGTACTGGCACGTATCGATGAGGATCACCTGGAGGCCCTGCTGCGCGGTTATGGCTATCGGGTGTATTTCGTCACCGGCGATGACCCCATGAGCGTACACCAGACTCTGGCCAAGACCCTGGACGCTGCCATCGCGGATATCCACACCATCCAGAAACGGGCACGCCACCAAGGCGTGCAAGACCTGCCGCAGTGGCCCATGATCGTGTTGCGTACGCCCAAGGGCTGGACCGGACCCAAGGAGGTCGATGGCCACCGCGTGGAAGGATTCTGGCGCGCCCACCAGATCCCCATTGCCGTTCACGACAACCCCGCCCATCTGCAACAACTGGAGCAATGGCTGCGCAGTTATGAACCTGAGCGTCTGTTCACGGCAGAGGGCCAATTGACCCCGGCACTGCGTGCACTGAGCCCTACGGGTACGCGTCGCATGAGCGCCAATCCAATCACCAACGGCGGACTGGTACGCCATGCCCTGCATCGACCGGATTTTCGTGATTACGCCGCAAGCGTCGAACAGCCCGGGCGGACACTGGTGGAAAACACCCGACCACTGGGGCAATTGCTGCGCGATGTGATGCGGACCAATCCGAACAACTTCCGCTTCTTCTGCCCGGACGAGACCGCCTCCAATCGCCTCGATGACATCTATCAAGCGAGCCCCAAGGCATGGATGGCCAAGATCCTCCCCGAGGACGCCGACGGTGGCCACCTGGCGCACGATGGCCGGGTCATGGAGGTGCTCTCGGAACACACACTGGAGGGCTGGCTGGAGGGCTATCTGCTATCCGGTCGTCACGGCCTGTTGGCCTCCTACGAGGCCTTCATTCACGTCATCGACTCCATGTTCAACCAGCATGCAAAGTGGCTGGAAAAAGCGCTGGACATTCCCTGGCGCGCCCCGGTGTCCTCGCTCAACATTCTGGTGACCTCTACCGTCTGGCGCCAGGATCACAACGGCTTCTCACACCAGGATCCGGGCTTTCTGGATGTGGTTACCAACAAAAGCCCCCGCGTGACCCGCATCTACCTGCCACCCGATGTCAACTGCTTGCTGGCGGTGGCCAATCACTGCCTCGACAGCCAGGATAAAATCAATGTCATCGTCGCTGACAAGCAGGCACATCTGCAATATCTCGATATCGATCAGGCCATCTCCCACTGCACCAAGGGCATCGGTATCTGGGAATGGGCCAGCAATGATCAGGGCGCAGTCGAGGACAGCGAACCGGACGTCGTGATAGCCTGCGCGGGCGACGTGCCCACCATGGAGGCTCTCGCCGCCACCGCCTTGCTCAACACGTATTTCCCCACGCTCAAGGTCCGTTTTATCAATGTGGTGGATCTGTTCCGGCTGGTGCCCACCAGCGAGCATGAACACGGTCTGTCAGAGCGTGATTTCGACAGCCTGTTCACGTACGACAAACCGGTGGTCTTTAACTTTCACGGCTATCCCTGGCTAATCCACAAGCTCACCTACCGACGCACCAATGCCCGCAACATCCACGTACGCGGTTACAAGGAGCAAGGCAATATCAATACACCGATGGAACTGGCCATTCGCAACCAGATCGATCGTTTCAATCTGGTCATCGATGTCATTGACCGTGTGCCGGCACTGCAAGTCGCCGGGGCCCATGTCAAGGAAGCGATGAAAAACGAAATCATCCAGTGTTTGAGCTTTGCAGATCGAGAGGGCTACGACAAACCCGAGGTGACCGACTGGACCTGGCAAGGAGGAGAACGGTGACTACCCCGCCCCGGCGGACTCACGAGGCCATCCCGTCCATATCACCTCCGATCGGCCCTGAAATTCGCCCCCTGACGTACACGGCGCGGACCTGCCCATGAGCAAACACCCCCCGAAGATCCCGCAACCGGCCCATTTTATCGAACGCCGTGAACCGTTGCCCTGGGAACGGCCCAAGCCCGCCGAGGAGGAGACCGAGAGCGAGACTCGACTGCGCGCGATCATGCAACACCCAGCCTACCGTGAAGCCGATCGCGATATCGATTTCCTGCACACTGACCCCACTCGGGGCGTGCGCCTCCAACTCGACTACCTCAAGGCCGAGCAGGGTCTGGCCGCACACGACATCCACCATGCCATCGTGGTGTTCGGCAGTACCCGCCTGCGTGAGCCGAAAACTGCTCGCCGTGAGCTCAGCGCTGCGCATCACGAGGCCGCCACACATCCCGGCGATCCGGTGCGTGAAAAGGCCTTACGGCTGGCCGAACGGCGCATGGAGCTATCGCGTTACTACGAGGTAGGCCGTGAGCTGGGTCGGTTGGTGGGTCGGGCCGGACAGGGGTGTGGGGACTCGCGCCTGGTGATCATGACCGGCGGCGGGCCAGGTGGCATGGAAGCGGCCAACCGCGGCGCTTTCGAGGTCGGTGCCAAGACCGCAGGGTTGAACATCACCTTGCCGCGTGAGCAGTATCCCAACCCCTACCTCACACCAGGGCTGTGTTTCCAGTTCCACTACTTTGCCCTGCGCAAACTGCACTTTATGAAATGCGCCGCCGCCATCATCGCCCTGCCCGGCGGCTACGGTACACTCGATGAGCTGTTCGGTGCACTCACCCTGATCCAGACCCGCAAGATCGCCCCCATACCGGTCGTGCTCATCGGCGAAGCTTACTGGCGCAGCGTCTTTGACGTGGAGTTTCTTATCGACTCCGGCAGCATCGATGCCGAGGATACTGAGCTGTTCTGGTATGCCGAAACTGCCGAGGAAACTTGGGATGGCATTCGTGCCTGGCACAAACTCAATGGCAGCTCGCTGTTCGGGGACGATGATAAGGATAACAACGAAGACAATTAAGGGGTAAAAACCATGACGTTCTCCTTTCACGGTGCAGATCGCGATGTCACCGGCACATTGGCACGCACCCTGATCGATGGTGGCAGACGGGTGAAACTCTTTGGCTTCTCCGCGCACGCCGATCGCGACGAACGGCTCACCTGGCAACAAGCGCTGAAACCCGACCGAACCATCCTGGTTCACGATGACAAGGCCATGCACGGCTTCGCCACGCAACGGCAAGGCACCGAGATCAACATGCCCGACAAGGGCGACGAGATCCTGTTGTGAATCGCCGACTGCGCTTACTCGCAAGCGGCCTGGTGACCGGGCTCGCCGGCGGACTCGCCAGCCTCGGCGGCGGGACCATACTGATCCCGCTACTCACCGAATGGCAGGGCATGAGCCGCCTCGAAGCGCGCGGTACCGCCATGGCGGCCGCAGGCTTTACGGCCATGAGCGGCGCGTTCACCTACGGTCTGCACGGCAACGTGGACTGGCGCACACTGCTGTGGACTGGCGTTCCCGCCTTCGTCTGCGCACCCTGGACCGCTCACCTCTCAGTCGACTGGTCTCAACCGCTGCTGCGCCGTATCTTCGGCGTGGTGGTACTCCTTGGCGCCATCGCCATGCTCGTCAAAGGCGGCACGCACAGCGGCTTCGCCGATCAATGGCCGATCATATGGCTGGTGCTGGTCGGCATCATCGCCGGCAGTATCGCCGGAGTCGTCGGCGTGAGCGGCGGTCCGGTACTGGCCCCACTCTTCGTCCTCGGTCTGGGCATGCCACAAGCACTGGCGCAGGGTTCATCGCTAGTCGCGCGCCTGCCGGCCATTGCCAGCGGTCTGTACGAGGATCAGCGCGAAGGCGCCGTGTGCTGGCGCTGTGTGCCCCTGCTCGCCATCAGCGTGGTGACAGGTGCCATCGCCGGCAGTGCCTTCGCCATGTACCTTCCGGAACAGATTCTGCGCTGGCTATTCACCGGCATGCTGATACTGCTGGGGCTACATGAACTGGCCGGCCGACCCGGCCATCGACACATCGAACATCGCCCACACAGCACTTACCCATGACCCACTTCAGGAGAGATCCTCATGAGTTTGTATCATCGTATCATCGTTCCAGTAGACGACAGCCCTTCCGCTCAATGCGGTCTGCGTGCCGCCATCGATCTCGCACTTGATCAGGGGGCACAGCTCAAACTGATCACAGTAGTGGGTGAGGCCACTGCGGAGTATGCTGGGGGTGAACTCGGCTGGGTCGGAACCGCTGATCTCGACGCAGCGCTTCGCAGTGAGGCGCACCAACAACTGGAACAGGCCGTGGCGCAAGCGAGCACGATGGGCCTGCGCCCGGAACACGCGTTGGTCGAAGCACACCAGGGCCACATCGCTGCCGTGATCGAGAAGACCGCCACCGACTGGGCGGCCGATCTGTTGGTCATCGGCACTCACGGCCGCCACGGACTGGAACGACTGCTGTTCGACAGCATGACCGAACGCCTGATACGCCACCCCCAGCTACCGGTGCTGGTCATTCCTGGAGCCGTAGACAAAGAACAATGACCGACAACTTCCGCGACCCTGCCACCAACGCACACATCGACCTCGAAGAACACTGCGGTGAGGCACTACCCTGATGGCTACAAATTCGCGGAAATATCGCTACCTGTGTGTCAATGCTGGTTCCAGCTCGCTCAAGCTCGCACTCTATCTCATCGGGTCCGACAACTGCGAAGTGCGCCTTGAGACTGCCAGTGCCAGCGGCATCGGACTGCCCGAGGCCCGTATCGATGGCGCTGAATATCATGGGCATCCTTCCCTGGAAAACCACCACGTTGCGCTGCACGCCCTGTTGCAGACAATCGACATCGCAGGGCTCGACGCGGTCGGTCACCGTATCGTACATGGTGGCGAGCACACGCAGCCTGTGCGCATCACGCACACGCTACGCGCACAGCTGGAAAAGCTGGTACCGCTTGCACCGCTCCACCTGCCCGCATCACTGGCTGGAATCGATGCGATCAGCGCGCAACTGCCCGGACTCACCCAGATTGCCTGCTTCGATACCGCCTTCCACCACACCCTGCCGGAACAGGCCCGATGCCTAGCGCTACCGCAGCACTACACAGCCCGCGGCATACGTCGTTACGGCTTTCATGGTTTATCCTATGAATACATCGTCCGGCAACTGGGCGAACGCGCACGTGGGCGAATCATCATCGCGCACCTCGGCAACGGGGTCAGTCTGTCCGCCCTGCTCGACGGGCGCTCAATCGACACGACCATGGGCCTCACACCCAGTGGCGGCGTGATGATGGGCACACGCAGCGGCGATCTCGACCCCGGGGTGGTGCTCTATCTGCTGCGCGAGGAAGGCCTCGATATGGCGCGCTTGGAACACGTGCTCGATCAGGAGTCCGGTCTTCTTGGCGTCTCCGGCATCACCTCCGACATGGCGCAACTGTTACAGTGCGATGAGGCGGATGCACGGCAAGCCGTGCACGTGTTCGCCTATCAGGTGCGCAAGGCCATTGGCGCCCTCACCGCCGCGCTCGGCGGGCTTGAGCGCCTGGTCTTCACTGGCGGCATCGGTGAACATGGCGCCGCCGTACGTGAGCAGATATGCCATGATCTGGGCCATCTCGGCATTCGCCTCGACAACACCGCCAACCAAGCACATGCGCCCGTCATCTCTGTCACCGATGCGCGCTGTGCAGTTGAGGTAATCCCAACGGATGAGAACGCCATGATCGCCCACCACGTCCATGGCGTGTTAAATACCGACACACGCTGAGACTACCCATCTATGCACACAGAAAAAAACGGATCTTAATCACACTGTTGCATACTGGTTGGCGGCATAGCGGGAAGATCGAAATACGCGGTTATTCCAGACAAGGAGGATGCACTATTACTACACATCGTCCATGTCAACGGCAGGATCTTCATAACGCTTCAGTGTCGCCAGCCACTCCGGTAAATCCGCCTTGATCCCTTCTTTCATCTCCTTGACTGCGCCAGGCTCAACAGCGCCACGCCTGAGCATAAAATCATAGAATTTTCTTATGCTGGCTGCATTAGATATTATAGTTGTCTCACTCGCCCACATCGCTTTTCGTATAAACCAATAACCAAGGAACATCCCGGCGTCACCAACACCTTCTGCCGCGGATTCCGGGCTTTCGTACAACAAGAACTCGTTGATATAAAAATCAATATTATTAAGGTGCTTGTTTACAGTTGCTGCGCTTAGACCCTTGCCCTTCATCCATGTCGCAAAGTCATCGAGAAGCACCCTGTTCTCCTCCCGAATCAAATTGCACTTAACCTCGTATTCTTCGTGCTCGCTCATAATTGTCCACTTGAGCGTAACGTTTCACATTAATCGAGTCGTTTTCTGGTGCCTATACCCTGCCTATTATACCACTTCTTATCGACAAACCGGGCTGGCGAGGGTCTCCATTTTCAGGTGCCTGACGAGGCCACCACCTCACTGTGTCGCTGGGCAGGCGGTATACCCGCTGTGCACAGAACCTGCTCCGTAGTCTGGACCAACGACTCCGGACCCGCAACGTAGGTCTCAAACTCGTCGAGCACCGGATGGTCCGCAACAATGCGTTCCAGCTGTTCGGCCACGGCCTTTTGCCCACTAACACCGTGCGTCTTCACAAGACCGAGTGCCACATAGGTGAAATTATCCAGCGCGTCAGACCAGGCGCGGCACAGATTACTGAGATAGTGGCCCTGCGGGCTGGAAACAATCCAGTACAGGTGGATATATTCAACGTTGTCAGCGGCCATGGCATGCTCGATCAGACTCTTGATCGGAGCAAAACCCATGTCCCACGCGATGAACAACAGTGATCGCGAAGAATCCTCGTTGAGAACAAACGCACCACGCGGGCCATCCACACCCACCTGATCATTTGGTCGCAGACGGTTGAAGGCATAGTCCAATACTGCCACACCGGGTGCGCGTGGCAGGTGAAACTGCAAATGCATGTCATCGCAGGGGCAACTCGCAATAGGAAACTCGGCACACAGCCCACCGTCAAACGACAGAGATACACGCTGTCCGGCAAGAAACTGCAGGCGATCCGTGCGCGGTGTGCGCAAGTGCAACAGCATGACATCGGGACCCAGCGGTTCAAGTTTGCGCACACGGGCATTGATAGACTGCACGGGCATGTCTTTCGCACTCCGTGCTTCGTGTATTTCGATAACGAGATCTGTCACTGCAGTGTGACAACACATCAAGGTATAACCTTGTTTCTTTTCCAGGGCACTCAATACGTAATCGTAATGCCCGACTCTTTGCACCTGACCTTCGAGCACACGAGCCTTGCAGCGTCCACAATTGCCGTTACTGCATCCATAGGGGAGTGCCATGCCCGCACGCAGGCCGGCATCAAGTAGGGTGTCGGTGCCCTCAACAACGAAATCGTGACCGCTGGGTCGGGTGCGCACGCGTGCAGCAATGATACGCAAGAAAGTATCCTCTAAAAAAACGCCCGGGGGTATGGCTCGATGCCACCTGTTGTCTCAAAGTGTTAAAAACACCAGATCACTGCTGTCCCGTTAACCCCCTCTTCCTGCGGGAGAGGGTTGGGGTGAGGGGATCTTGATTCGATAACGCCTTGTTTTATTTATCCCCTCATCCTGTCCTTCGGCAATTGCTCCATGCATTGTTCTATCTCCTGCATCCCCGCAGTCGTTTCCTGGAGGGAGAGGGGATGGCGGCGATTTTAAAATTGCGTGATTCCATATATTCAATAGCTTCGATTAGGAAAAGTGCGCTCTGGGTCAGAGACTTACCCGGTCTTCATAAGTAATGTTAACGGAACAGCAGTGACACCTGCAATCAGCCGCTTTCACAGCCCACGGCCAATAGATAATACGCTCATGGCTGAGCAGGCCCACCGTGTGGCTTTCCCCCGCTACACCACAGCAGGCAGTGTTATGTTCGTTAAACACAGCCGGTGGGTTTGGGTAGTCCCCCGTATTTGGTAATGGGTTTCATGGGTCCGGTCATCCATTGCTTGAACAGCGCCTTTTGATCTACCTCCAGATATTTGGCAAATTTGCGGATCGGTGGCACAATATTGTTGTCCTCGTAGTACTCACGCGCCTTCAGGATCTGTTCCCATTGACTATCATCGATCATGATGCTATCGACTTTGGCCATGGCATGACCGATTTCCAGGGTCCAAGCGTTCATATCCACGAGATATCCATCGCCATCACGTTCTGGTAATTCCATTGTAAACCTCTCTATCTGCACTCATTCCCGCCAATAACCACTAAAACAGCATGGTAATAATGCCGCCACGAATACCTGATTCTAAAACCACCGTTCCAGTGTGCACATTGGCAAAGCGTATTTCAAGACCCAAGGCATACCGCGTACACGGACTTATCACAACCCCACATATTAACGCACGTCGGGCGACCCAATGACCGGAAAACGACATCACTACTTCGAAAATACACCACCAATGCCGGGCGTCGGGTACCGCTGTCCACAAGTCATAGAAAATATCCGGCTCCGGCTCGACAATGGAGAAAGCTTTCTGAAGAAACTGGTATCTTTGCCAGACTTTCCAACACGCCTCTACGCTGAGCAAAATCATCAAGAGGGAAAGATGATACACACTATGTCAAAACTGGGTCCCGTGACTCCACACTCGTATTTTTTTACTGCCATCAGGCGACTCAATGACCCAAGCTGAACTTGGTGTGTTGCCCTCGGGTCATCTGCACCTGTGCGTGACAAAAAATGCCAGCGCGACCAACGGACGAACCCCTCAGCCCGTCATAGACGCTGCGTTTACGCGTGGCATCACCGATGGCCTGATGGCGCTGGCGGCACTGCCGTCGGGCACCAGCCTGTCGCCTTCCCTTGGCTATTGGCGAGCCTTCGCCTGCCGTTATCTGGCTGAACGCTGTCAAGTAACGCAAGCCGATCCGGCACAACCCGTTCCAATCGCTGCACTCACTGACCGGCAAACAACATCACTGCTCGAAAGTACACCACCCATACCGGGCGCCGAGTACCTCTCTCCACCAGTCCTGGGGAATATCTGGTTCTGGCTCGATGACTGGGTGCGCTCACAGATCCGCCGTCTGGGCAGCCTTAACGCGTTTTTGAAAAAACACGCACCACGCTGGCACCAGGCAGGACGTGTCTGCTTTCATCTTGCCGAAAACAAATTGGATCCAGACTACCCTTTCGCCTTTATGGCAACCTATGCCCCGGAACTCTCCAACGTGAGTCGGGGGCCAGTTCGCTATCAACCTCTGGCCCGGGCTTTGCAGGAATACGTCGGCAAACGGAACAAACAAGCACTGATCCAGTTGTTGTCCCCAGTGCACCACACCGCCATGTCCAGTGCCTTGATCCGGGAACTGCTCGAGAGCGGCGATCTGTACCACCCGCTCGCATGGACACCCAAAGAAGCCTACGCCTTTCTCAAGGAAACACCGCTGTACGAACAGTGCGGCGTGATCGTGCGTCTACCCAATTGGTGGAAGAAACGCCCCCGACCGCGGATTAACGTCACTATCGGCGGCGCTAAACAGCGAAAACTCAACGCCAATGCACTACTGGATTTCAAACTCGAAATTGTCCTGAATGAGGAGACCCTGGGAAAACGCGAGTTACAGACACTATTGGCAGCACAAGAGCATCTGGTCTTCATCAAGGGGCAGTGGGTCGAGGTAGACCGGGGAAAACTGACCGAAGCCCTCGCTCACTGGAAAAAAGTGGCGCGCGAAGTCGCCAAAAACGGCCTGAGCTTTATTGAAGGCATGCGGTTACTGGCCGGCGTCCCGCCAAACCCAGGCCAAGCCGACACTCTGACTCGCGAGCGGGAATGGACCAATATCCGACCCGGCATCTGGCTGAGATCCCTACTCGCTGAACTGCGTGAACCGCAAACGCTCAAGGCCATTGACCCTGGTCGCACCCTCAAGGCCGAACTGCGCCCGTACCAAAGGGCGGGTGTTAACTGGTTGTGGCTCCTGTCGCAGCTGGGACTCGGTGCCTGTCTGGCAGATGACATGGGGTTGGGCAAGACCATGCAAATCATTGCCCTGCTGTTAGTGCTGAAAAAACGCCGCCGCTCCTCCCCGTCCCTGCTGGTACTGCCCGCTTCGTTGCTGGCCAACTGGAAAACCGAACTGGAACGCTATGCGCCCTCCCTGCGCTGCCTGTTCGTGCATGCATCGCAGATGAGTAAACAGGACATTGAGGCCCTGGCCAGAGATGACGGAGCCTGCCTGGCGGGGACCGACTTAGTATTGACCACATATGCAATGTTACTGAGACAACCCTGGCTGCAAGCGCGGAACTGGCAGTTGCTCGTCCTCGACGAAGCACAAGCGATAAAAAATCCTGCCAGCCGGCAAACTCGCGCAACCAAACAATTAAATGCCGCTGCCCGGATCGCACTGACGGGAACCCCCATTGAGAATCGGCTCGGAGATCTCTGGTCTTTATTTGATTTTCTGTGCCCTGGCCTACTCGGTTCGGCCAGCCAATTCAAGAACTTCGTCAAATCCTTGTCTGTGGGAGAAGGCGATCAATATGCCCCGTTACGGAGGTTGGTGCGCCCCTACATCCTGCGCCGGCTCAAGACCGACAAGACCATTATCACTGATCTACCGGAGAAGACAGAGGTACGTGCATGGTGCGGCTTGAGCAAAGCACAGGCCGTACTGTATCGAAAGGAGGTCAAAAAACTGGCCACTTCGCTTGAAACTCTGAGCGGAATACAGCGACGCGGTCTGGTGCTCGCCTGCCTCATGCGCTTCAAACAGATATGCAACCACCCCTCGCAGTTACTGGGCGATGACCGCTATGATCCCAGAAATAGTGGAAAATTTTCCCGCTTGGCCGGGTTATGCGAAGAAATCTCCTCACGCCAGGAAAAGGTGCTGGTCTTTACCCAGTTCCGTGAAATAACCGGCCCGCTGGCCGCGTTTTTGGCCGAGCAGTTCGGCCGCAGCGGACTGGTTTTGCATGGCGGCACTCCAGTCAAGCAACGCAAACAACGGGTAGATGATTTTCAGCGCGAAGACGGGCCACCTTTTTTCATCCTCTCACTCAAGGCGGGTGGTACTGGTCTCAACCTAACCGAGGCGTCCCACGTGATCCACTTCGATCGCTGGTGGAATCCGGCGGTGGAAAACCAGGCCACCGACAGGGCATTTCGTATCGGTCAACGAAACAACGTACTCGTCCACAAATTTGTCTGTCAGGGCACGGTGGAAGAAAAGATAGACGCACTGATAGCGGAAAAAACGACTTTAGCCAACGATATCCTTGAGGGTGGGACCGAAACTCTGCTGACTGAAATGAACGATGAGGAATTGCTGAAGATGGTTTCACTCGACATTAACAAGATGCAAGTCTGAGGAGAGAATATACTATGTCCTATGGCGAATGGCGGCCTTATGTATCAGTTTCGCAGCGACGTGCCAATGTAGAAAGAGAAATAAAAAAGCTGCGTAAAAAAGGTCTGGATATAGAACCCATCTCGATTCAGGGGAAAAAAATTGCCTCTACCTTCTGGGGTGACGCCTGGTGCAAACACCTGGAGCAGTTCAGTGACTTTGACAATAGACTACCACGTGGTAGGACCTATGTGCGTAACGGTTCAGTCTGTCACCTGGCGATCAGGAATGGAAAAATTGACGCTATCGTTTCCGGTTCGCAAATGTACAAAGTCAACATTTGCATCGCGCCCCTGGCGCCAAACCGGTGGAAAAACGTACGCAAACAATGTGCCGGCCAGATCGGTTCCATATTGGCGCTACTAGAAGGAAAACTCCCTGATCAGGTCATGAAAATTGTGACTGACCCCACCAAAGGGCTATTTCCTCAACCCAAGGATATCAAGCTGCACTGCGACTGCCCGGACTGGGCCGATATGTGCAAACACGTCGCTGCTGTACTGTATGGGGTAGGTGCCCGTCTGGACAAAAAACCGGAATTACTCTTCTTGCTGCGCAAGGTCGACTACCACGAACTCATCTCTGGCGAACTGGATATTCGGACAGCGACCACCGAAAAGGGGAAACGGCGTCAACTCGCAAAGCAAGATCTCTCGGTGCTATTTGGTGTTGATATCGACAATACGGTCACAGCAAAGACCAAAAATAAAACAATACGGAAAAAAACAGCGCGGCGTTCAATCAGTGTAAAATCGGCCAGGAAAGCGGCAGTAGTGGGGAATAAAAAATCCAGAACAAGTCAGACAAGCGCATCTTCAAAAGCGCGAACTTTCGCACCAACCGGCGCAGCAGTTACCCGTTTGCGCAAACAATTCAAGATGACGCGTGCCAGCTTCTCGGCGCTGCTTGGCGTCAGTCCGCAGACAATTGCAAACTGGGAAGAAAAACGGGGCAAACTTAAGCTTCAGGGACGCACGCTGAAGGCACTTACTCGGGTTTGGTTGCGACGATGAGATCAAGCCATAAAATAGAGCAACATTGAGCGAGGACACAAACGCCGATGTCATCATTACTTATCCGAAGGTGATTGATGTCCCCAAGGGGATTCAACCTTATCCCCCCCCTGTGTCAGGATAGTTGTCACCTCACTAACTCAATCTAAAGCACGACTCATCCACGCTTCCAATGCATCCAGTATTTTCTGAGCATCCACATTGCCTTCACGTTCATCCCGCAACAACGCGATCCGCTCATAATAATTATTCAAGGTAATACTGCCACCCCCATCTGCATCCTGAATACGATGGCGGCAAAATTGCTCCCACCGTTGCGCTTCCTCCACGGACAAGGTTTCTGGCCAGTTGCGGGCACGGTAACGAAACAGAAGTTCTGGCAACCGCGCATCATGAAAATCGAAATGTGTTTGCGCGAGTTCCTGCTCCGAGGCATCACGCACCCTGGCTAATAGAGGACGATCTGCATCACTAAGAAAACCATCATACAGCGCTAGATCGACATCGCCTGAAGGACTGAATTCCCGACTACTGTAGGCTTGGGCAACTCGTTGCATGAAGCCCTTATTCATACTTAATAGTTTCCAATGCTGGGCACAGGCATCCAGATCAATGGCAATACGCTCGACAGCAGATTGATCGAGAGTATTTCTGGGTGCAAGAGCAGGACATTTGTTGATCTTCACGGATTTGACTGGTAGCCGTTCCGCACCCTCGGGCAAATCCTCGGATCGGGTAAACAGACGATCACGGAGACCCTCCTCGTCCAATGCCATGAAAGGCCGCGGATCTCGACGCAGATCGTAGACCAGTACACCGTTGTTGTTACCGAGCTCAGCGACCAACGGCATAACCAGGGTTGTGCAACCAAACTCTGATGGGTACATGCGTGAGGTGTGTAAAACGGGCTTGTGCCCAACCAAGTCCAACTGTTCAGCCGCCCTTCGCTTGTTGCGAAGCTGGAAGAGCCAATCATAGAGGCGTGGTTGCCGGTCACGTATCAGGCGTGCCAATCCAATGGTGGCACGCACGTCGGACAGCGCATCATGGGCAGACTCGTGACCGATACCGTTGGCTACAGCCAGATCTTCGAGCCGAAAGCTGGACTTGCCATCGTCATGCAGAGGCCATTCAATTCCCTCAGGGCGCAAGGCATAGGTCATGCGCACCAGATCGATAAGGTCCCAACGTGAATTGCCATGCTGCCACTCGCGGGCATAGGGATCGTAAAAATTGCGATAGAGAGTATGGCGGGTCACTTCGTCGTCAAATCGCAAGGTGTTATAACCCATGCCGCAGGTACCCGGTTGTGCTAACTCCGCGTGAATGCGAGCAATGAATTCTGACTCCAGCACGCCTTTTGCATCCGCCAACTGCGGAGTAATACCAGTGAGCAGGCAGGCTTCTGGATGAGGCAATACATCCTGGGCCGGTTTACAGTAAATAACCAGCGGCTCTCCAACTTCATTGAGCGCATCATCGGTGCGCAGCCCGGCAAACTGGGCAGGGCGATCACGCTTAGGATCGACACCGAAGGTCTCATAGTCGTGCCAGTAAAGAGTCGTAGGCATAGTGTTCAGGCTCACTTAGTTCATACAGCGCTTACGACACCAGAACGATATTCAGGAACACTGGTACCGATCCCTGATATGGTCATTGTAATAAGCGCCCTTGGATGATGCACTCATCAGCCCATCGTAAACGTGGTTCGGAACACCGCCGAAGTCATAACTGTCTCCTTGCTCGAAAGTGATTGAGTGCAGATCCATTAAAATGATAAGATTAAATAGTAAAATCAACAGCTAAGGTTCGAAAAGAAAAAAAAGAGAGATCAAAATACCGGGTAACTATTCAGCCTATTTTGTCATGAACGCGCCTATCAGGCCACGTCCTTTCTCATAAAATCCGGATTCTTGCCCCGGAAAAGCAGTGTCAATGCTTGAGTGGCCGTCATGCCTTGCTCGCGACAAGTCGACAGGTAACTGCGAACCCGACAGAAGATCTGGCTCGAAGTCACGTAATCGTTCCAGCAGGTTTCTGGCTTTTGATCGTTTGAGTCTACCGCGTTTTCCCTTGCGTTGGCTTTCGTCGGGTGGTGGGCACTCGGCCTCTGTTTTTTTGAGTAGCCATCGATATCGCAGGCGCCACCGTTTAGCCTCATCCGGTAGTAAACAACCCTCGGCATCCTCTACCGCTTTTGCGAATTCGATCAGCAACGCCTGCATCTGTTTGGCCCATTGCTCAAAGGGATCTAGCCGGTCACAGGCTTCTTTGTTGAAGTTGAAGACAGAACCCGCACTGAGCGGAATGTGCATCTGATCCTGAAAGTGATCGCGTACCCGGTCATAGAGGATTAACTGGTACTGGGACATATAGACGGCATTGGCCTTCAGGCTGAGGCCATATTGAACCGGTCGATTCACCCCTACCGGAAAAGAGGCCACAAAGCGATTCCCGTGACCGTCTTCAAGGACCTGTGCCCGGTCACGAACCGTGAGATATCGATATCAATGACCTGGCGGCTTTCATGGCCGACCTCTCGATACGTCGGCCCTTTGGGCAGGGTGCAGCGATCGATCGGCAACTCACTCACTTCATCGGGATCATCTATCGGCTG